>Ga0209741_1000219_pt1 | contig 14995 bp, 13 predicted proteins | sample OctOCTMetagenome_FD_184734 | JGI IMG/M metagenome (GOLD analysis project Ga0209741, IMG submission 184734) | Hot spring and microbial mat streamer communities from Octopus Spring Streamers, Yellowstone National Park, USA - OCT_B (SPAdes) (version 4) | ecosystem: Environmental > Aquatic > Thermal...
GCTTTCAGTTGTGCACCCAAAGAGTTGGCTAACGCAGAAGCCTACTATGAAGGTTTAATCCATGAACTTTCAAAAGAAAGACCTAAGGCATCTCTCGTGCGGTCTTTGTATGATAGTTTTCTCTCCAACTATTTGCTTGCCAAAGAGAAGGTGGAGGTAGCAAAAAGAGAGTCCTTAGTTTGCTATACGGGTAAAGTGGAACTTCCCGTTGCCCAAGAAGAACCTAAAGTAGAACTTCCCATTGCCCAAGCGGAACCTGGGGAGCCTGTTTTCCGAAAGCTAGGAGAACCGCAGGAACCTGCAAAAGTGGAAGAACCCCTTATGGTGCGCGCCAGAATACACTTTGACTTTAACAAGGCAAACATAAAGAAAGAATACATACCACTACTCAAAGAGGTGGCAAAGGTACTAAAGGAAAATCCCAACATAAACCTAAGGATTGAAGGCTACACGGATGATATAGGCCCCAAGGCCTACAACCAAAAGCTTGCATTGAAGAGGGCTATGGCGGTTAAAGACTTTTTAGTAAAGGAGGGTATAAAACCTGAGAGGATACAGATAGTGGGCTTTGGAAAGGAAAGATACATCGCAGAGAACACTACGCCCATAGGTAGGCTAACCAATAGGAGGGCAGAGTTTATAGTTATCCAAGTGCCCACCCAATGAGGAACTACTGAAAGCTCTTCAGGAGGCTGTTCTAAAAATCCCTTGTTGGGACCGTCCCCCCAGCCTCTAAAGGGACTAACCTCTTCCTCATCCTATCCCACGCCCCTTCCACCAACACTGGCTTCAGAGGAGAAAGGTCCCTCGGCAAGACCTTTCCAAGAATGGGGAAGAGGAGGGCTACCTTCAGAACTTGCCAACTCGGGATTCCTTCCATTGGCTCCCTCACATCCGCTTGGCTCACCCTGAAGGCTTTGCAGGAGATTGGTTAATAGCTTCTTTGCATACTCTACATTCTTTAGTTCGCTTTTTAGTGCGTTTCTCTTGTATTCATTGCTTTCCTTCTCTATAAGTTCCGTAAGCTCTTTTTCCCTCTTCTCGTATTTCTCCAGTGCAAACTCCAGATATGCTTTGTCCTTCAAAAGTTTCTCGTAGTTCTCGGGCATGTCCTCTTTATATCCTAAAGCCTTTCTCCCTATTACATAAGCACCAGCTACGTCTTTGTCTATGTGCAATTGTGGTGCATACTTTAGCATCCCAATAACTGAGGTGTAGGCAGGATTGACCTCTATCACTTCTACTCCCTTTAACATTGCTACCCTTTTTAGCTTTTGCAAAAACTTTTTGGCGTTCCAGTGATGAAGTCTCTTTCTTAACTCAGCTTTTCCATTTCCACGCATTCCTTTTTTGAGTTTCTTTAGGTTCTCTATAGCTATAGCTTTACCTTTCTGAATGGCTAAATCTACTATCTGATGGGCTAATATCCACTCTTGGTGGTCTTTTCTGTTTTGAGAAAGTCCTAAAAGGTGATGTAGGCTGATGGTTTGATAGATTAGTAGTTCCCCAGTTTTTGAGACCTCCGCTATGGCTAAGTGTATGGGTGATGCGTTTGTGTATATGGCTATTACTCCTTGTCTTTGCTATTGCTGGGTTCTCTTAACACTTTGGCATAGATAAACTCTCTGTTTCCTGTGGTAATCCTCAAGTGTAGCTGTCCGTTTAGGTCTTCAAATCTCGTTAATCTGTTTCCTTTGTCTGATTTTGACCCGATGCTTATAAGTGTCCCCTGTCTTAACTCCCTCCACTGCTTTTTAAGTTTTTCTCTCGCCTTTCCTGTATGGTGGTTTTTACAAAGTTTTTCAAAAAGTCTTCTGCCACCAAACACTACTGGTTTATCTGTGGGATATTGCTTAGCTTTGTATATGGCTGAGTCAATGTGTTTGGTCGGTAGGTCAGGAAATATCTGTCTCAGTCTTTGGTATATTTGGGCGTGTGGATTTTTTGTTTTCTCTTTTTCCAGCTCTTTTAGCATATTGTATGCCACCTGGATGGCGGAGGATTGTTTACGCATCAGCTTTGTGAGTTTTTCTCTGTCTTCTTTTTTCAGTTCAAGCTTAAGCTGTAGGCTAACAAACATCAAGTTTAGATTTTAGCTTTAAAACTCTTGTGTGTCAACGGGTTTGTATTTTTAGAACAGCCTCAAGCTCTTCAGCGCCCTTTCTACCCTTTTTATAAATCTATCCTTCGGCAAAACATCGCAGAGCACGTCCACTCCAACACCCTCCAGCTCTCCCGTTAGGGCTGCCCTCAGTGTATGCCAAAAATCCTTGGGCTTTATTCCAAGCTCCTTCTGGGCCATCTTGGCGATCTCTTTGATCTTCTGCCCGCTCAGTTCCTCTCCCTCTAACTTTAAAAGCACATACTCCAGAACTTGCATGGCGGTTTGATTTTCTAAAACTCCCTTCGCTTGCTCTGAATATTCCACATCATCCACAAAGAAGGGTTTTAGTCTATCCACCGCTTCTGAGAGGGTTTCAAAGGCATCCCTAGCCCTCTGCAGAACCTTTAAAAGGTAATCCTTGTCAAAGGAATATCCCGCCCTCTCAAGGAAAGGAGTGAGCTCCTTTGCAAGCTCCTCAAGGCTCAGAACTTCTCTTATATACACTCCGTTCATCCACCTAAGCTTTTGGGCGTCAAAAACAGCAGGAGAATCATTGACATCCTTTAGGTCAAAGAGCTTAATCAGTTCCTCCTTTGAGTAGACCTCCCTTCCTTCCTCTGGCGGAGACCATCCTAAAAGGCAGAGGTAGTTAAACATAGCCTGTGGCAAAAAGCCCTCCTCTCGGTAGTTTTTTACGGAGACTGCACCGTGCCTTTTGGAGAGCTTGCTTCTGTCTGGTCCAAGAATTACGGGCAGGTGGGCAAACTTGGGAACTTCAAAGCCCAAAGCTCGGTATATGAGTATTTGCTTAGGTGTGTTTGGAATGTGGTCTTCCCCCCTTATCACATGGCTAACGCCCATCAGGGCATCATCCACCACCACCACAAAGTTATAGACCGGGCTTCCGTCGCTCCGAACGATCACAAAGTCTCCAAAGTCATCCACGCTTATGGATATGGGCCCTTTTATAAGGTCCTCAAAGGTTATCACCTCTCCCTCTGGAACCCTAAACCTTATGGTGTAGGGTATTCCTTTGCCTTTAACATCCTCAAGGCTCATATGCCTGCATTTGCCCGAGTATCTGTAGGGAATGCCCTTTTCCTCTGCCTTTTTCCTTTCCTCCTCCAGCTCCTCCGGTGTGCATACGCAGGGATAAGCCCATCCGGACTCTATTAGCCTTTGGGCGTACTCTTTGTATATATCAAACCTTTCGGACTGCCTGTAAAACTCATCCCACTCTATGCCAAGCCACTCTAAGTCCCTAAGGAGCATCTCCTCAAACTCTTTGGATGACCTTTCCCTGTCCGTGTCCTCTATGCGTAGGATGAACTTTCCTCCGTGATGCCTCGCAAAAAGGTAGCTAAAAATGGCAGTCCTTGCGTTGCCAAGGTGCAAATAACCCGTAGGGCTTGGTGCAAACCTACTAACCACCATAGCTCAATTTCTGGCTAATATTTTAAGGGCTATTGGAGACATCAAAGTGGTTATTGCAACCACAAAGATCACCACCGCATAAAGGGTATCGTCGTAAACTTTTGCCTGCCTTCCAAACTCCGCAAAGATAAGACCCACCTCACCCCGTGGTAGCATAGAAAAACCGATCAAGAGCTTTTCCCTGAGTGGTACTCTAACAAAAAATCCTGAGATTACTTTTCCTATTATTGCAACAAGTGTTATAAGCAACGCCAAGGTCCAAAACTTGGCAGAGGTAAAGTCAATGGCTTTTAAGTTCAATTGTAGTCCCACATAAACAAAGAATATAGGAGTTAGCACCCAAACTAAAGGCAGTATAGAATGCTCTATCTTTTCCGCCATCTTCTCGTCGGTTTTCAAAAACAGGGCAAAGGGAAGGGCAAAACGCCTTGAGAGGGCAAGACCTGCGGTGAAGGCACCAAGTATTTCGGGAGAGCCTACCTCGTGGGCTAAAAAGGCAAAGAAGAGAACCATCGAGAGCACTGCCGGAGGCACAAAGTCCATAGTGCCCAGCTTTCTTGAAAGAAGCTGTATAATCCTCGCTAAAGTCTGTGCCAATATGGGAGAAAAGATAAAAAAGGAGCCTATGTAAAGAATGAGCAACAGCAGGGCATCCACATGCACCTGCCCCTCCTTGGCAAGCTCGTAGAGTCCAGCCAATACGATCACACCAAAGATGTCGTCAAGGACCGCCGCACCCAAAACTATTTGGGCAAACCTTTCCTTCATCTTTCCCAAGTCTTCCAGGACTCCTACAGTTATTCCTATGCTTGTAGCGGTCAATGTCCCCCCTAAGAAAAGGGAAGTTAAAAAGGGAAGGTTCAAGAGATAATAACCCGCCAAAAAGCCAAGGAGCATTGGTGCAGAGGCACCCACAAAGGCAACGATGAAGGCTTTTATGCCCACCTTTTTTAGCTGATGTATGTCTGCCTCCAAACCTACCTGAAAGAGCAACAGGATCACTCCAAGCTCCGCGAGGACCTTTATGATCTCGTTTACCTCTATGAGCCCGAGGGCGCTCTTGCCAAGCAAAATGCCCACCAGTATCTCACCAAGCACCGCAGGAAGACCGAACTTTGCAAAGGTATCTCCCACTATTCGGGCGCTGAAAAGGATTATGGCAAGGTAAAGAAAGACATAGTGCATTTCCATTTTACCTATCTCCCAGTGGAGCCAAAGCCGTTGGAACCTCTAAGGCTCTCTGTAAGCTCCTCAACCTCTTCCCACTGCACCCTGACCACCGGGGCAACCACCAACTGGGCGATACGGTCTCCTCTGCGGATGACAAAATCTTCATTGCCCAAGTTTATGAGAATGACCTTTATTTCTCCTCTGTAGTCGCTGTCTATGGTGCCCGGAGCGTTCAGGATGGTTATACCGTGCTTTATGGCAAGCCCACTTCTGGGACGCACTTGGGCTTCGTAACCTTCGGGCAGTTCTATGGCTATGCCGGTGGGAAGGAGCCTTCTTTCAAAGGGCTTTAGTACCACCTCTTCATAGCCTGCGTATAAAAGGTCCATACCTACAGAGCCCGGCGTTGCATAAAATGGCAGTTCTAAGCCCTCTGCGTGCGGAAACCTTTTTATTTTTACCCTGAGCATTTTTTCTCTCCTTTCTCAAGCCGGCGGTGGGATTTGAACCCACGACCTAGGCATTACGAGTGCCTCGCTCTACCGCTGAGCTACGCCGGCTGGTCTATACCGATCGTTGTCAAATTTGGTCTCCCTCTTTCATCTATGTCAAGCACTTTTACCTTTATGGTCTCCCCTACCTTGAACCTAGCCCTAACATCCTTAACCTTTTCCGCCATCTTAGAAACATGGAGCATTCCAGTTTTTCCTTCCATAATCTCCACAAAGACACCGTAGGGTTCTACCCGGACTATCTTCCCCTCATAGACCTTGCCTACCTCTACATCCTCTATTAGCTTCATTATAATTGCTTTCACCTTTTCTATGGCTTCCCGGTCCATGCTGGTAAGAGAAGTTCTTCCTCCCTCGTGGACCCAAACGGAAACACCCAGCTTTTCTCTCCATTCCCTCACATTCTTGCCACCAGGACCAATAACTATCCAGGCTTTTTCTTCCGGTATGGTTATGATCTCTATCTTTGGTGCGTACGGAGATACTTCCTTCCTTGGCTCCGGCATTGCGGAGTACATCTTTTCCAAGATGTAGAGCCTTCCCTCTTTTGCTTGCATGAGGGCGGACCTCATAACCTCTCTGCTTAGACCTTTTATTTTGATGTCCATCTGCACGCTTGTTATACCATCCCTCGTGCCCGCCACCTTAAAGTCCATGTCTCCCAGCTGGTCCTCATCTCCCAAGATGTCCGAGAGGATCACGTAGCGTTCCCCTTCCATTATTAGTCCCATGGCTATGCCAGCCACATGCTTTTTCATGGGAACGCCCGCATCAAAGAGCGCCAAAGAACCCGCACAGACAGTAGCCATTGAAGTAGAACCGTTGGATTCCAGTATGTTAGAAACCACCCTTATTATGTAAGGAAACTCCTCCTGAGTGGGTATCAGAGGCTCCAAAGCCCTCTCTGCCAGAGCACCGTGCCCTATTTCCCTCCTACGGGGAGGTCCCCAGGGCTTGGCCTCTCCTGTGGAAAAGGGTGGGAAGTTATAGTGAAGCATGAACCTTTTGAAGGTCTCTCCTTCGTATATGGTCTCCACCAGCTGGGCTTCCTCTGGGGCACCCAGCGTAACGGTGGCAAAGGCTTGGGTTTGACCCCTTGTGAATATGGCACTTCCATGGGGTCTTTCAAAGGGATGAACCTCTATGGTGATGGGTCTTATGTCTTTGGGACCTCTGCCATCAATCCTTTTGCCCTCTGTTAGGACCATCTCCCTCATGAGCTTGCTGATGAGCTTTTTGTATTGGTAGCCCACCTTAAAGGCAAGCTCTTGGGGAACTTGATTGTTGGCTATGAACTCTTCCAAAATCTTTGCCTGTAGGCTCTTTCTTTCCCTTTTGTCTTGAATTTTCAGGGATTCTTTGATTCGCTCTGTGCACTGCTCCTCTAAAAGCTTTTGCCATTCTGCGGGGAGTTCAAGCCCTTCAAAATGCACCTTTGGAACACCTACTCTCTGTCTGAGTTCCTCCTGAGCCCTCAAAAGCTCCAAGGCGGAGGACTGCCCAAAGTAGAGGGCATCCATAAAGGTCTCCTCATCCACCTCCTTGGCACCACCCTCCACCATCATAATGGCAGACTCAGAACAAGCCATAATAATATCCAGGTCTGCCCTCTGCCTTTCTTCGTAAGTGGGATTTACCACGAATTTGCCGTCCACCCTGCAGACTCTTAGCCCCACAATGGGACCATCAAAGGGAATACGAGAGATATGCAGTGCAGCGCTGGCACCTGTTATAGCCAGTACATCGGGGTCATACTTGTCGTCCGCAGAAAGGGTGAGGGCTGTGATTACCACCTCGTAAGGAAAGCCCTCAGGCAGTAATGGTCTTATAGGACGGTCTATAACCCGAGAGACCAAGATTTCCCTTTCGGTGGGCTTGCCCTCCCTCTTTATAAAACCTCCGGGAATTTTGCCCCAGGCGGAGGGTTGCTCTCTGTAATCTACCGTAAGGGGGACAAAGTCAATGTTCTGAACGGGGTTCTCGGACATAACCGCCGTTACCAAAACTGCTGTATCCCCCTGCCGGACTACTACCGCACCGTCTGATAGCTTGGCGTAATGACCCGTTTCTATAATTATTGGGTCTTTGTCTCCAAGCTTAGCCTCTATCCTCTCCATCACTTAACCTTCAGACCGAGCTTGTTGACCACCTCCAAATACCTTTGGTAATCCTTCTCTCTGAGATACTCCAAATGCCTCCTTCTTGCATGGATCATGGCAATGAGTCCTCTCCTTGAGTGTATGTCCTTTTTGTGTTTTTTGAGGTGCTCCGTTAGCCTCCTGATTTTCTCAGTAAGTATGGCTATCTGCACCTCCGGAGAGCCCGTATCCTTTTCGTGCCTCCTATACTCTTGTATGATCCTTTCTTTAACTTCCTTTGGAAGGGCCATACCAATTACCTCCTTTTGAATAACCTGTGAGTAGTATATTATACCATCAATCTACCCAATAGTTTGGCGCTTCTTTGGTAATTATCACGTCGTGCACATGGGATTCTTTGTATCCTGCCCAAGTGATACGCACCAGCCTTGCTTTTTGCCTTAGCTCTTCTATGTTTCTTGCACCCAAATAGCCCATACCGGACCTCAAACCTCCCACCAGTTGGAAGATCACATCCGAGAGCCTCCCTCTGTATGGAACCCTTCCCTCTATACCCTCTGGCACGAACTTTTCCATCTTTTCCTGTCCGTATCTGTCCGCAGACATCCTACCCATCATAGCCCCCAAGGAGCCCATGCCCCTGTAAGCTTTGTATGCCCTGCCCTGATAGTATATGACCTCGCCAGGGGCTTCTTCTGTGCCCGCGAGCAAGTTTCCAAGCATTACTGCGCTGGCGCCTACCGCCAGGGCTTTTACGATGTCTCCCGAATACCTTATGCCACCGTCTGCGATGATGGGAACTCCATATTTCTTTGCTACTTTGTAAGCAAGCATTATGGCCGTTACCTGTGGGACGCCCACGCCCGCAACGATCCTGGTGGTGCATATAGAACCCGGTCCCACTCCCACCTTGACCGCGTCCGCGCCCGCCTCTACGAGGTCTTCAACTGCCTCTCCTGTTGCCACGTTGCCTGCGATTACATCCACCTGTGGATATTCAGACTTTATCATCTCCACCGTTTGTAGGACCCTCTTTGAATGTCCGTGGGCGGTATCCACCACGATCACATCCACACCTGAAGAGACCAAGGCGGAAACTCGGTCCTTTGTATCCGCCCCTGTACCAACCGCAGCACCCACACGGAGCCTTCCGAACTCATCCTTGCATGCGTTTGGGTACTTTTGCCTCTTTACTATGTCCTTTAGGGTTATGAGTCCCACCAGTCTTCCCTCTTTATCCACGATGGGAAGCTTTTCTATCTTGTGCTTTTGTAAAATCTCCGTTGCCTCCTCCAAGGTGATCCTCTCCTTTGCCACTATGAGATTTTCTTTTGTCATAAACTCAGAGACGGGTTTGTGGTAATCGGTGGGCTTTATGAACCTCAGGTCCCTGTTGGTAAGTATGCCCACCAGTTTGTTGCAATCGGAGACCACGGGCACTCCAGAGATCCTGTATCTTTCCATTATCTCTAAAGCGGTCTTTACAGTAGTGTCCGGAGTTACGGTAACGGGGTTCATGATCATACCGCTCTCGGACTTTTTAACCTTTTCCACCTCTTTTGCCTGCTCCTCTATACTCATGTTTCGGTGAATAATGCCTATTCCTCCTTCCCTCGCCAAAGCTATTGCCATCCTTGATTCCGTAACTGTATCCATTGCAGCAGAGATTATGGGTATGTTTAGCTTTATCTTTTTGGTTAGCCAGGTGGAAACATCTACCTCGTGAGGCAGAACTTCTGAATATTGGGGTACCAAAAGGATATCATCAAAGGTTAGACCTTCAAAAATTTCTATCTCTCCCATATACTAATTATAGAGGCTGTTCTAAAAAATCCCTCATCGGGACCATCCCCCAGCCTCTAAGGGAACTAACCCTTTCCTCCCCCTGTCCCACACTCCCTTGCGGGAGGGGAAGAGTTTCTTCTTCCCAGGAACAGGGAAGAGGAGGGCTACCTTCAGAACCTGCTGGACAATGGCAAGGATTGTAAAATCCTTCCCGTCTTCAGGGTTCTTTCCATTGGTCCCACAACGGGCATCCGGCAAGCTTTGAAAGCTTTGCATAGGAAAAATTATATCACTTTCCAGAAACTTTTCAATAGAGTTTATATTTACTTATATGCCAAACCTTGTCATAACCGGAGGGACGAGGGGAATTGGCAGGGCAGTGGTGGAACTCTTTTTAAAGGAAGGGTGGAACGTTTGCACCTGTGGAAGAACGGAGGAGGGAGTAAAAAGACTTAAAGAAGAACTAAAAGGGCCGAAAAATTTATACGTGAAAGTCTGCGATGTGGGGGATAAAAATTCTGCCAGAGCCTTTGTGGAATTCTGCAAGGAAAAGCTCGGAGAATTTGACCTTTTGATCAACAACGCCAGCATACTGGGTGAGAGATTGCCCATAGAAAAATATCCCGAGGAGGTCTGGGAGGAGGTTACAAGGGTCAATCTAAACGGCGTCTTTTACATCACCAAGTATGCCCTGCCCTATATGAAAAGTGGGGGAGTGATAATAAACCTATCCTCTGGGGCAGGCAAAAGACCCGCACCCTACTGGGGTGCCTACGCAGTTTCAAAGTTTGGAGTGGAGGGTTTTTCTCTGCTTTTGGCGGAGGAACTAAAGCCGAAGGGAATAAAGGTGTATGCCTTTAACCCTGGTGCCACCAGAACCCAAATGAGGGCAAATGCTTATCCGCAGGAGAACCCACTCACCCTAAAGCCACCAGAAAAAGTGGCAGAGTTCATAATGAAGCTCATAAAGGACAGACCAGAAAGGGTGAGCATGGATTATGGGTTATAAAGAAAAGCTTTTATTAGCCTTAGGGCTATTATCCGCCCTAGGGCTATTATCCGCCCTGTTTGTTCTTGTCATACAAGACTCTGTGGTCCCAAGCCTATTTACCTTTTCCTACCTTATTGCCATAACCCTTATTCTTACCTTCTTTCTGTTTGCGGGCACTGTGCTTGCTTTACTTTTGGTGGGTCGGTTTCTCATTAAAAGCAAGTTTTACTATACCGCCCTGTTCCTCCTTCCTTCTCTCATCCCTCAAGCCTTTCATATTCTTTCTTTTCCCTTCTTTCCTGACTTCATAACACCAAACGTAAGGGATAAGGTTTCTTGGCTACACATCACCTTCGTGGCATACACATTGCTTGGTATAACCCTTGGAATGCTTCACAAAGACGGTAGGTTTCCCTACCTTAAGTTCCTTGCTTTGCTAATCTCCTCTCTGGTAATTTCCTTCTTCATAGTGTTTTATTACCCTTTGCTTCCCAAAATCTACATAGAGGGAGTGGGTTCAACCATTATTTCCGATGCGTTATGGGCTGGGTTTACCCTTTGGGGCTTCTTGCTTGCTTACTTTATAGTAAAGAAAAAAGCCTACGGTGAGAGGGTAAGCAAGCATATAGCGTTGGGTCTGTTCTTTTACAGCGTTGGCTCTGCCCTTCCCATTTTTTACACCCATCCTACGGACATAACTTTGATAGCGGTTTCCTTTTATAGGGCTCTGGCTTATTTGCTCATTGCCTATGGCGTTGTTAAGGTAGAGATTGTAGATGTTGGTAAGAAAGTTGTTATACATTCAAGGGCTTTTTTGGGTTCTCTTGCAAAGGCTGTGCCCAAGTGGGAGGGTGGTGTGCTGAAGGTCGCACTGGGTAAGGTCTTTGAAGAGGGTTTTATAAACAGCCTATGCATATACGACCTCAGCACAAAGGAGCTAAAGGCTTACTTTTATGGGCTAAAGGAAAGGGAGGAAGACCTAAAACCACCCGAAGATTGGAACAGGATTTTAGAAGAAGGAAAGGGCATTGCAAAAGATGGTAGGCGTTTTCATGTTAGAGAGGGCTATTTGCTACTCAGTAGAGTTTCTGGGGATTTAGAGAACCCTCTAATAAATACCCACATAACAAACATAGAAAGCCATCTACTTTTTTATTTCCTACAGCACAAGAACTTTGATGAGCTCCTTAAAGAAAAGGCAAGGGAAATTCAAAGGCTATACACCATACTTGAGACCTTCGAATACGTCGTTCAGACATACAACAACATAGACACCTTTTCAAAGCAAGTGTTGGATAGGCTGGACTATGTTCTGCCTATGGACGGTAGTCTCTTTTATATGTCCGACCAAAACGCAGAAAGAGTAGAAAGGCTTATCCTCTCTTCTCTGTTTATAAAAAACTTTACAGAAGAGGATGCAAATTTGCTCCTTTTGGAGGTTCAAGCAAACCCAAATACTTTTGGAACGGAAGATAACTTTTGCTTTGTCAAGTTTGAGCATGGTCAGTATCAAGTAGGAGTGGTGGGCGTCAGGTTAAAGGAACCCTTTGGCAAAGATGACCTTGTTTTCTTCAAAACCGTTTCCAATCAACTGTTCCACATAGTAAGGTTAATGAAGGTTATAGAGGACCTGGAAAGTGCCCGACTGAGCGTTAAGTTTCTCTCCGAGTATGACCCACTTACTATGCTGTATAACAGGAGAACTTTTGAAAGGTATGTTGGAGATGAGATAGAAAAAAGCTCAAGGACTGGTTCTATGTTCTCTATAGTCCTCATAGACATAGACGACTTCAAGCTTATAAACGATGTATATGGACATCAGACTGCGGACATGGTTCTAAAAGAGCTCAGCAAGAGGTTAAAAAAGAGCCTTTTTAGGAGAATGGATATACCGGCGAGGTTTGGAGGGGATGAGTTTGCAGTTCTCTTGCCATACTTTTCAAGGGATACCGCACGGGCGATAGCAAAAAGACTCCAAGACAAGCTATCCTCCACGCCTGTAAAAATAGAGAATAAAGAAATTTCTTTAAGTATAAGTGCGGTTGTCCTATCCTATCCCCAGGACGGCACCGGCGAAGAGGAGCTCATAACTTACGCGGAATACTTAATGAGGGAGGCAAAAAGGAAAGGTAAGGGCATAATCCTAAGTTCTGAAGAATCTACTCATAAATTCCATGTGGTAAAGGAATTGGAAAGGTCCATTGTGGAAAGCTTGGAAAAATCCTCTGTCGTGCCCTTTTATCAGGAGATCATAGACCTAAAGGACATGTCTCTCTTTGGCTTTGAGGTGCTTATGAGGATTAAGTTTAACGGTAGATTTTTGAGTGCGGGGGAATTTGTAAATGTGGCGGAGAGGATAGGTGCCATGAAAAAGCTTGACCTTTTACTTATAGAAAAGGTTTTTGAAAACTATAAACTTTTTGAAAATAAATTTCCTCTTTTCATATTCATTAACATGGTGCCGGAGAACGCCACGGAGGAGTTTGCGGAAAAAGTCAGAGATCTCGCAGATAAGTATTCTGTTCCCACCAACAATGTTGTCTTTGAGATCACAGAGAGAAAAGCCATTGAGGATATTATGCAGGTTGTGAGCTTTGTTAGAAAATTGAAGGATGAGGGCTTTCACTTTGCCATAGATGACTTTGGCTCAGGCTATTCCTCCTTTTACTATCTCAAATACCTACCCGTGGACTTTTTAAAGATTGAGGGAGAATTTATAAAAACCCTTCCAAATTCGCCTACAGACAGGGTTTTCATTGAGGGAATAGTAAGCGTAGCAAAAAAGCTGGGAATTAAAACTATTGCAGAGTTTGTAGAAAATGAAGAGATCTTGGAAGTTGTTAAAGATTTAGGCGTAGACTACGCACAGGGTTATTACCTCGGAAAGCCGGAACCTTTAGAGGAAAAGCTCAAGAAGTACTTCTCCAAAGTATAAACCCAAGGGCTTGGAAGAAGGAATTTAAAATAAGCGCAAAGACGCTCACCCAAAGGGTGGCGTTATACCAGAACTTCATAGGATATACCCTAAGTAGCATATCTTCTTCAAAAAAACGCCAAGAGTATGGGTCAAAAATTAAATTGTGGAAAGCTTCAAAAAGTAAGTCGTAGTTTAAGAGAGAGAATACAAGAACAAAGATCACAAAAATCTCCGTAAGGGTTGCACCAAAAAGGAGCGTAAGACCCATTTTCCTTTTGTCCTTTAGGCTAAAAAACAGAATTAGCCAGAGGGGACCTCCAAGGTAGAGAACTTTAAAGACCACTGAGAGAAGACCCTTCACGTCCTGCATATGCTTTATTTCCTTTTCCCTAAAAAGTCCAGAAGTGATAAACTCCTGCATTCCCTCGTCGGATAGCACAGACCTTAGCCCCAGCTTGGCAATGCTTAACCTTTCTTTGTAGCCCATGCCCCACTGGTCCGGTGGCAGGTCTCCAAATCTGTAATTCAACTCCACGAAAAACTCTGTAAAGGCGACCCTAAAGCACAAAAAAACAAGAAGGAAGGAAAAAAAAAGGAGAGGAGGATAACCCTTTTCATTTATAACCTCTGATCTGCGTTTGCCCTGCGTGGCAGGCTGTACAGGACAGACCAAAGCTTCCTGCTATCCCTTGATGCTTTGCGTGGATCTCTTCCACTGGTTTGAACTTTCTTACCTGAGGTATGCCTATACCCTGATGGCATTGGTAGCAGGTTAGCATTGCGTCCTTCCAAAGGGCAACCGCCTTCTCTTTGTCCTTTTCTTCCAAAGCCTTTGGAAGTTCTTGGTATAGAATGGCGTTCCTCTTTCTAACCACTGCCTTTATATCATCGGGCCATTGGGCTACCATAGGTCCAGCCAAAGCCATGTTTTTACCACAAGCAGAGATTCCCAGAGGGCTCCTGACAAGCCTTAGGGCGGTGTCAAACTCACCTTTTTCTATGTGTCCCCTCAATGCCACAAAGGAGAAGAAGGTTCTGTATGCACCCGCCTTGAAGTTTAGCCTAACGTCTGCAAGGTATTTGGCAGACTGTATAGTTTGCTCCTTGTTAGCTCCACCTACCACCAAAATCTTTTTTCCATCCTTTTCCACCATCTTTATGGTGGGCTTTTCAAAGGTCAGTCCCAGCTCCTTTACCACATCGTTGTTGGTGCCAACCACTATGATGTTTTTCCACTGGAGATTTTTTAGTTGGGCGTCGCTTACCAGTAGTGGTGGTATTTTGGACTGTTTTACCTCCTCCGCACCAAAGCCAATGTCTTCTACCCACTGCCCCAAGTAAAAGGCGATCTTGCCCGCTTGGGCTACAACCTCTGGGTCCTCTTTTGAACCATAAACAATTAGCACATTGGGAATGGCTACATCCTTCAACATGGCTGGAGTGCCACTCCAAACTTCTCCGTAGGTAACGTATGGAAATAACCTATCCGCAAAGTTGGGCTCTATAACTGGCTGTGCTAAGGCAACACCGAAGGGTAAAAGCAAAAGGCTTTTTCTCATGGCTTAAACCTCCTATTAATATTATAGTTAGTATTTTAATCCCGTCCCTTGACTTTTGGTTTAAAATTTCATCATAGAATAGAATAAAAAGGAGGATAAGGCCGTGGTTAAAAAGGCACTTTCAGCCCTTGTGCTTTTTGTGGGTTTGTCCCTTTTAGTTTGGTCTGCAAGTAACCAATCAGCTACTTAAAAAGCCTAACAAAGACAGATCCTTCGCCAAACTCTTTAGTGCCCTCTAAAGAGATTGTCTCTGCCAAGCTTGCCATCTTGGAACGCGGATGGGTCAAAAACGAAGGGCAGTGGGATGAAAGGGCACTCTTTTCTGCCCCAGGATACTTTGGCACCACTGGGATAACTAAAGACGGTCAGCTATTGCATGTGGCAATCAAAGGAAAAGAAAGCTGGGTAATCTCTGAACGCTGGG
>Ga0209741_1000225_pt1 | contig 14876 bp, 17 predicted proteins | sample OctOCTMetagenome_FD_184734 | JGI IMG/M metagenome (GOLD analysis project Ga0209741, IMG submission 184734) | Hot spring and microbial mat streamer communities from Octopus Spring Streamers, Yellowstone National Park, USA - OCT_B (SPAdes) (version 4) | ecosystem: Environmental > Aquatic > Thermal...
AAAAGAGAATTGGAGTTGTATTCCAGCCAATTTATGATTTAAAAGATATGAAAATAAAAATGTTTGAAGTACTTTTGAGATGGAAAGGACAAGATATAAATCCAGAAGATATAATAGATATAGCAGACATGTCGGGAACGCAATCTGATCTGATGGATTTTATACTTGAAAATACAGTAGATATTATGAAAAGCTTGAGAAAATACAAATTTGCAATAAACCTTACAGCAAAATCAATAACAGAAAAAAGAGCTTATAGAATACTTCAAATTCTATCATATAACAACATTCCCCCAACTAATTTATGTTTGGAAATAAGTGAAAAGTCAAGATATGAGGAAATAAAAGCAGTAAAGAAGAATATAGAGCTTCTTCACAAAGCAGGAGTAGATATAGCAATTGATGATTTCGGATCGGCTTTCTCTGAGATTGGGCATCTATATGAGCTCCCAATAAAATTCATAAAAATTGATGGTTCAGTAATTAAAAGTTTGAAAGAAGGAGATGAAAAACAAAACATAATAGCAGAAGCAGTAATTTTCATGGCTACAAATTTAGCAAAAAGAGTAGGTGCAGAAACAATAGCAGAAAAAATAGAAACAAAAGAAGAACTTGAAATAATAAAAAGATTAGGAATAGACTACGCTCAAGGTTTCTTTTTATCTTATCCTCTTACCCAAGAAGAACTGCTGCAAATCTGAAAAGTTTCAAAGAATAATTTCAGGCAACAGAATCACCAACCTTTAATCTTAATCCATTTACAAAATCTTTTCCTGATATAATTTTTTTCCCGGGTCTCTGTATTTTTTTTATAGCTATTGGTTTTTTATCACCACAAAGAACCCAAAAAGATTCTTCATTTATTTTGACTATTGTTCCAGGTTTCCCATCAAACTCAAAATCAGGAAGGAAAGTTTCATGTATTTTCACAGTTTCTCCTTTTATTTTTGTAAATATTTTTGGCCAAATACAGAATGCTCTCATCTTTCTGTGAATATCTTGTGCTCTCTCTTGAAAAGAGAAAAAACCATCTTCTTTTTTTATTACTCTTGCCCATGTCGCCGAACTTTCGTCTTGTGCCAAAAACTTTGCCTTACCCAAAATTATATCATGTATAGATTTTATAAGGAGCTCCGCTCCCAACTCAAAAAGTTTTTGCGAAAGAGTAAGGTATGTATCATCATCTGAGATTTTGATTTCTTCTTGTGAAACTATGTATCCGCTATCAACTTTCTCTTCAACAGTACAAATTGTAACACCAGTTTTTTCATCTTGTGAAAGTATAGCCCACTGCACAGGAGCAGGTCCACGCCACCTTGGTAGCAAAGATGGATGAACATTCAATCTCCTTTTTTGATCCAAAAGATAAAGAATTTTTTTAGGTATTATTTTGCCGTAAGAGGCTACAACCATAAAATCGGGTTTGAAATCGTAAATTGTAGAATAAATTTTCTCCCAATCATCTGTATCTAAAAAATTTATTTTATTATGGACACAAAAATTTTTTACCGCATTAGGTTTCAGCTCTAAACCCCTTCCAGCAGGCTTATCTTGTGAAGTGATAACAAAACACCGAAATAAAGTAATGAGTTTTTTTAGAACCAAAACAGATAAATCAGAATTACCAAAGAAAACAACTTTCACATCTGAAATCATGAGATTAAATCTATCTATTTTATTTTTTTTATTTTTTACTTTTTATTTTTTGTCTCACATCAGCTGTTTTAGTTGAGGTATAAGTTTTGCCGCTTTTTCTATGTCTTCGTCTTTTGCTGTAAGTGATATCCTTACAAATCCTTCGCCACCCTCACCAAAACCTATACCGGGAGTAAGCAAAATTCCGAATTTATCAAGTGCATTTTTTACGAACTCTTTTGAACTTCCTCCGCAGCGGAACCAGATATAAAAAGTCGCATAAGATTTGAAAAAACTTATTCCAGCTTGCTCCAATGCAGATTCTATTTTTCTTTTTCTTCTTTCATAAACTTTCAGTATATCTGGGACTATCTTGTTGTAATTTTCAAGGGCAAATTTTGCAGCCATCTGGATCGCCCTGAAAACTCCGGAATCAGTATTCGTTTTTACTTTGCCAAGTGCAGAAACAACATCTTTATTCCCAACTGCCATACCTATTCTCCAACCCGTCATTGAAAAAGTTTTGGAAAATGAATGGAACTCAATAGCATAAATTGAGTCATCTTTTGCGACTTGAAAGAAGGAAAGAGGCTTTTTATTATCAAAATATATTTCAGAGTAGGCGAGATCTACGGCTACAACAAAATCGTATTTTTTTGCATAAAAAGCAACTTTTTCATAAAACTCCCAAGTAGCACACGCACCAGTTGGGTTATTCGGATAACAGAGCCAAAAAATTTTTGCACGAGAAAGTATATCTTGCGGTATATTTTCTATATCTGGTAAAAATCCATTTTCTTCTTTCAGAACAACATTATAAACTTTACCTCCTGCAAACTTTGTCCAGATACCATACACTGGGTACGCGGGAGATGGAACTATTGAAATATCGCCTTCATTCAAAAAAGCAAGATGAAAATGAGCTATTCCTTCTTTTGAGCCGATCAAAGTTAATGCAGAAGATGGAGAAAAGCTGAACCCGAATCTTTCATAATACCAATCAACAAAAGTTTTTCTCAAAGATATATCTCCATCATAAGAAGGATACCTATGGTTGCGAGGATCTTTTACCTCCTCTCTCATTTTTTCTACAATAAGTGGATGAGTAGGTAGATCAGGATCTCCTATGCTAAGGTCTATAACATAAACTCCTTCCTCTATTTTTTTAGTTCTAAGTTCGTCTATTTCCGCAAAGAGGTATTTTGGTAAAGATTTTATTCTTTCAGAAACTTCCGGCATAGCTAAAAATTTTTTAGTCAACTGAAATTTTATCTTTTCTTTTTCAGGTTTCTCTGGAAGGTAATTTAGGATAAATTTCAGATGTTCCTTTATCTGTAAAACTCTGAAAGTTTTTGAACAACCTCTCTAAGAAGTTGAACCTTCTTTTTAACAGTCCTCATAATAGATAGCATTTTTGTATCTGTTCTTTACAAGATAGATTTTGTCTTTTGAAACATCTTTAAAGTAATTTATCTCGCTCTTTGGAAGAACAGGTTTGAATTTTTCATACTCATCTGGATATAGATAAGGCTGATGGGATGAATCAAAGAAGATGAATGAGAAAAACGGTTTTATATAGAGAAAAAAGCTATAACCAAATTAGGTGCAAAGAAATTTGAGACAAATGGAATAAATTTGAAAATAAAAGAATTTTCGCTATATTGCAAGTTGGGTAAAGAGATAAACATTGAAAGAATAGTATTCATAAGAGCAGCAAATATAAAAGAATAAAATCTCACCATGGATGAATTTTCACAGGTAACTTCCTCAAATAATATATGGATCCAAAGATAAAAAATCCAGAGATAAAAATTTCCGTTTATTAATAAAATTGGTTTGGCTTACAAAAAATAATGCCTTCATAGAAAATGAGGATTCTTTATGATATAACGCCAATCTTTATCCAAAGGGTAAATGGAGCAAAAAGACATATTTATGAAATAGCTAAAAACATGCTAAAAATCGCCCCTGAGCATGAGTATATTTTTAGCATAAGACGAAGCAAGTGGAAATTCATTAAAGAAAATAAGAATTCCCCTATTGCATACAATATACTACAGCTTAAAGCTAAAATAATAAAGCTATATAGCTTTTCTTTTTCCTTAAGAATATTAAATCTATCTTGGGAACCTCATTATGTGTGGTTAAATAATGATGTAGATATATATCATGCTAACTTCAAAGTGTACAAAACATTTCCAAAAAAACCAAAAAAAACGATCTTGACTTTACACGACCTAAATCCTATTCTGTTTTCAGAAGACCCAAAAGCAAGGAGAAAGAAAATGTCCTTAACAAAGAAAGTAATAGATATTGCAGATGTGGTTATAACTGTTTCAAATTTCTCCAAAAGGCAAATTTGTGAAACTTTCAATATACCCGAAAGCAAAGTAAAAGTAGTATATAATGGATGTGGGGATGAATTTCATAGAAAAAGCGAAGAAGAAGTCAATAAGGTATTAAATAAATTTGGAATTAAAAAACCATATATCCTCTTTATAATATCAAGCAAAAAAGATGAAAAACATATCGTAGATTTTGCAGAAAAAATATCCGAAAAGTCTGGATTCCAAGTCGTTATAACTGGGGATAAGCCTTATACTAAAAGAAAAATCAAAGCATTAGGATATGTAAGCGATGAAGAACTTGCTGCACTTTACAGTGGAGCTTTCTGCCACATTTTGCCAGATATAAGGGAAGGATTTGGATTAACAGTTTTGGAAGCTCTAAAATGTGGTTGCCCAGTAATAACCCATCCAAACTCCCCTATGGAAGAAATAGCAAAAGATTCAGCTTTATATGCACAAAAACCAGATGAAGTGATAAGTCTAATAAAATTACTTGAAAAAAATAGTGTGAGAGAAAAAATTATAGAAAAAGGAATTGAAAGAGCCAAAGAGTTCACATGGGAAAGAGCCGCAAAAGAAGTTCTAAATATCTACGAAGAATTAATTGGACAACATAATAGAGAAGATTAATTATTGAAAGATTAATCATTACCTGATATTCATAACTTGCAAAAAATTCAGCATATGGTAGGTGATAATAACGAAATAAGAATCTTGAATGTATCAGCTTCTGGGAAAGGGGGCTTAGAGGTATTTGCGAGTGAACTTGAAAAAGAACTGAGTAAAGAATTCAACATAACAACTATAAAACACGAAAATATCTCTAATATTATACCATATCTTTTGAGAAGTGATATAGCTATCTTACATAGACCGAGATTAATAAAAAAGCTAATTATATTCTTCCCTTTTATCAGAGATAAGAAGATAATAGTCTTCAACCACGGAAAGGTCAGCTGGAAGAAAGATATCTTCCACGCAATATTATATTCAAGAGTAAATAAGTTTATCGCTATATGCGAAAGGATGGCAGAAAGTATGCGAAAAAACTGGGCAGTTGATCCCCAAAAAATTATAACAATATATCTTGGTGTAGACGAGAAAAAATTTTCTTTTTCCCCGGAATTAAGGCAATATATAAGAGAAAAGCTAAAAATAGAAAAAGATGAAATTGTTTTCGGAGTGGTCGGAAAGATTGAAAGAAGAAAGAATCAAGAACTAATAATAAAAGCTATATCAAGTTCTGAAAATCTGAAAAACGAGAGAATAAAAATGGTATTTGTTGGAGAAGCAGTAGATGAAAATTACTACAAAAAAGTCCTGAAAATTGTAAGAGAAAAAGGGCTTGAGAACAAAGTAGTTTTTCTACCTTTCACGGAGGAAATAAATAAAATCTACAACGCTTTTGATTTTCTTGTTATAACATCAAAAAGGGAACCCTTTGGACTCGTAGGTCTTGAAGCGCTTGCTACCAAAATCCCTGTAATAGCTCCTGACGAGGCAGGAGTATCGGAGGTTTTGGAAGATGGTAAAGACTCTTTAATATATAAAACAAACAACGAAAAAAGTCTTGCAGAAAAAATTGAAATCGCTCTCGGAACCTCGGAAGAAAAAAGAAAAACGATGGGAGAATATGGAAGAAGAAAAATTGAGGAAAAATTCACAATGAAAAGATGTGCATCAGATATAAAAAAAGTAATTTATGAACTTATTTCTTCCTCCCCAAAGAATAAGGCCAAGGTTCTGGAATAGCTAAAAACATAAGAGCAGAGGACATCAAACCCATGTTCTTCAAAAAATGTATCATATGCATCATTCTCATCTGAGCATCTTGTTCAGCCCAGAAGTTGTGCATAATAAAAGTGACTGGTAAAAAGAAAACAACCAAACTCAAAACTCCAAGATATGGCAAAAAACCAGTAAGTATTGTGATACCCCCAACGAGCAACAAAATCCCTGAAACAATAACACTAAGTTCAGGAAGTGGAACTCCTTTTGATGCTGTCAACTGAGCCATTTGTTTCAACTGGGTAAAATGATTTAATCCCGCACTAATATAGTAAAGACCTAAAATAATCCTTCCTATCAAAAAGAGAATATTTTTTACTTTCTCCACAATTTTTCACCTCCTTTCTTAAAAAATTACTTTTGGAGAAATTAACCTTCTCCAATCTTTTCTAATTTTACCTTATATCTTTTGCCATTTTCGTAAATATAAAGTTCATCGTCTTTTTCATCTCTTGTTTGCTTATGCTTACCCGAACAATAAGGCGGATTATCAGTAAGCCCACATCTACATATCCACACACTCTCCCCTCCTACTTTTATTTCAACAGGAGATTTATCTTTTTTTATTATAACCCTTGCCATTTTTTTTACACCTCCTTTTTTATTTTTTTGTTATGCAAAGATAATTTTATCATTTCAAGATTTAATTTCAGTGATATATATCACAATTTATCTTCAAATTTATTATCAAAGAAATTGAGATGAACTACGATTTTTCTTCTTGATATTTTAATTTCACCATCTTGCTCCATAAATTTCAATATTTTAGATGTACATTCTCTTGAAGCTCCTAAGAAAGAAGAAAGCTCTTGATGAGATAAATTGAGTTCAACAAATCCATTTTTCCTCTTTCCTAATCTTTCTGCAAGATAAAGGATTGTGGGTTTTATTCTTTGTTCAAGTGGTAAAAGAACAAACTCCTTTATTCTCTTTTTGAGGAAAGAGTTCCTCTTTGAAAGAGCTGAAATTAAACCTACTGCTACTCTATTTTTTAAATCTTTTAATCCCCATTTTGGTATGAATATTAATTCGCAATCTTCAAAAACTTCTGCAAATTCTTCAACTTCACCATCCAAACTCCCAAAAACATCATTTCTGATCAATACTTCAAGCGAAAACTCTTTGCCATCTTGACTTAAAAAGTATGTTCTAACTTTACCATGTTTGATAACAAAAATTCCTTCTATATTATCACCAGGTTTATATATTATTTCACCTTTTTTCAACTTGAATGTTCTCACTTTTAATTATAATTAAGGTTCAAAAGAAAGAAGGTCCAAAAAGTTAAATATTTACTGGCAGATGAAAAATCAAAACAGTAAGATATATCCTTATTTGGAATTTGATCAGTTTCTACTTTCATTTCTTTTATTTGTAAAGATCCGAAAAACAAAAATAAGTAAAAAAGCCGGCAAAGCAGGTAAAGACACAATAAACCAGAATTTTTTGGGCTCATGATGAAACAAATCAAATACAAAACCACCAAAGTATTTGCCAACAGACCATCCAATAGCTTCAGAAAACTCAAAAAATCCAAGATATGTACCCTTTTTATCTTTTGGAGCAAAATTCATCGCTAAATCCATAGAGAATGTCTGAAAAATTATCTCTCCCAAAGTTAAAATAAATACGCAAAAAGAATACCAAGCAAAACTTTGATAAAACCCAAAAAAGTTGAAAGCAACAACATAAAGTAAAAGTCCCAAAAATACTGCTGAAATTTTTCTACTACTGATATTATTATTGTTAATCACTTCTTCTCCGATTTTTATATCATCATTTATGAAAAACTTCATTATGAACTTTATAAGTGGTATTTGCAAAATTATGACGAAAAATCCGTTTTGGGTGAAGAAAAAACCTATTTGACGATTTGAAAAATTTTGGGCTTTGGCTATTATAGGCAACGAATTTAAAAACTGAGATATAATAACTCCACCAAAAAATACAAATAATAGAAGAATTAAAAATTGAGCATCAAGAATGGGCGAAAAAACATCCTTGAACGAAACTTTTTTACCAAGATTTCGTGATTTTGCAATCTCTCCATCTATCTTATTTTTTATTTTTATTACAAAAATCAAAAGCACAAAAGATAAAACCCCCGATATCAAGAACAAAAGAGGAAATGAAAATTCAGAAATAAAACCACCAATAAGCGGTCCAACTGAAAAACCTATGTTTATTCCAACTCTTACGATACTTAGAGCACGAGTTAAATCAAGCTCACGGAAGTATAAACTTATTATTGAATTAGAAGATGTAATGAGGAATGAAAAGGCAGCGGAATTGAGCAAAAGCAAAGGGAAAAACCAAATCAAATCAAAATCATAATACATAAAAACTGCAATCATAACCAAGGCAAATCCTCTCAAAAAAATACCAAAAATGAGAACCCGTGATGGTCCCAAAATATCAGAAAGTAAACCGGAAGGAATCCTCATAGCAGAACCTACTATTGTTGATATACCTGTAATCAAGCCTACATAAGCCATACTATATCCTCTTTCAAAAAAGTAAATGTTGAGAAAAGACAAGGATATGGCAAATATAGCGGCTGAAACTCCCCTTATGATTGCGATATCTTTCGCGACAATCACTTTAAACCACAATTTTTCTTCTCAACTCTCATCATCCTCAAAAATTTCAAAATCAATTTTCTTTTCCTCTTCTGATATTATGTTCATTACATCTTTTAAAACTTCAAGGCGAATCTTATCTTCTTTTGTTATTTTGCTCTTAGATTCTATTTCATCTATAATTTTAGCTATTCTCAATTTTATTCTTGCAGTTGTACTTCTTTCACTTGCTCTCACAAAATCTATAAACTTCTTCACAGCTTTTTCAAGCATATTCGGGTTGAAACCTATATTTTGTAGAATATTAGATAAAAATTTCCAAAGCTTTTCTATATCAGATACAGAAAGACGCATACGAACCTTTTTACTTTTAAAAATTTTTATCTTCTGTTGTGAATTTGCAAAACAAAGCTAAAATAGAAAAAGAAATAAGGAGAAAAAATAAAAACATAAACGGACTCACTAAACTTTGATTTTCAAATTATAAAATGAAAAATTAAATATGGGAAAAGAGAATGAAACAGGAAAGTTCTTGGTAACTGGTTGTGCAGGATTTATAGGTTGTTTCACAGCCAAAAAACTTTTAGAACAAAATTTTGAAGTGATAGGAATTGATGACCTTAACGACTACTACGATATCAAACTCAAAAAATTCAGACTTGATATACTCAAAAGTTTCAGGAAATTTACATTTTTGAAATTAGACATTTCAAAAAAAGATGAAGTCTTTTCTTTGAAAGGAGAGAAATTAGATTGCATATTCAATCTCGGAGCAAGAGCAGGAGTAAGAGCAAGCATAAAAAATCCTCAAATTTATGTAGATGCAAATATAACGGGAACTCTAAATCTACTATCTTTATGCGTTGAGAATTCAATAGAAAAATTTATTCTCGCATCAACATCAAGCATATACGCTGGAGTAAAAGCCCCCTTCAGAGAAAGCGCAAAAACAGATTCTCCTTTATCTCCTTATGCTGCAACGAAAAAGGCAGCAGAGCTTTTAGCATACACATTCCACAAACTCTATAAAATAGATATAACTATCCCAAGATATTTTACTGTATATGGACCTGCTGGAAGACCTGATATGAGCATATTCCGTTTTATAAAAAATATAATGGAAGACAAACCTATTATAATCTACGGCGACGGAAAACAAAAAAGAGATTTTACATATATAGATGACATAGTAGAAGGAACAATAAAAGGAACAAAAAAATTAGGATATAAAATAATAAATCTGGGAAATTCAAGAGCCGTAGAACTTATGTATGTCGTAAAACTCATAGAAGAAAATTTAGGTAAAAAGGCTAAAATAATTTTTGACAAACCAAATCCTGCGGATCTCCCTGAAACCTGCGCCGATATAACCAGAGCAAAAAAAATATTAAACTGGGAACCAAAAACCCCAATAGAAGAAGGAATTAAAAAAACATGTGAGTGGTTCATAGAAAATAAAGAATTCATAAAAACAATAAGCACAGAAGAAAAAGTATAAATGAAAAATAACAAGAGGGTAAAAAATAAAACAGAGTAGAAAAAAGCAATTGAGAAAAGAACAAAACAATGGGGAAAATAAGAGTTAGTGGTGGAGAGCTCAAAGGAAGAACTTTAAAATTCAAAGGCGACGCAAGACCACTTACATCACTCATAAAGAAAGCTATCTTTGATTCAATAGATGTTTCAGGAAAAACAGTTCTTGACCTTTTTGCAGGTTCCGGCTCGTTCGGAATAGAAGCTATATCACGCGGAGCTGAATTCGTGGTATTCGTTGAATCAAATCCAAAAACAGTAGAAAATCTGAAAAAAAATATTTACGAACTTGGAATTGAAAAAAAATCAAAAGTTGTATGCCAAGATGTAATAAAATTCCTGAAAAGAAATAATCAAAAGTTTGACATTATTTTCGCAGATCCACCTTTCTCCTACAAAGTATCAGAAGAACTCATAAAACTTATGAAAGAAAGTTCAAACTATCTCATCATTCTGAGAAGGTTCAAAAAAACTGACGATGAAAAAATATTCTCTTTTTTCTTTGAAAAATATGAAAAAAGAAAATATTCAGACTCGGTCCTATTTTTTGGATTTCTAATTTAATAAATTTGCAATGCAAAAACTACACATAAAATATCAGTAATTTACGATTGCAATAACCACTGAGAGCGAGGTCTTGTTTCAAATATTTTCGTAAATGATATACGAGAAACTCTGTAAATTTCTTCAGGATGAAATAAATTCACCTTCATTGCTGGAACATTGAATCCTTTCGTCTTCTAGAAATCCTCTACTTTCCTTTTGAGATCAAGTGAATCTGATTTACTGACCCAACCAATACCGAGTATTCCTTGACCCGAAGGAATATCAAAAATCAAAATTGATGTGGGACATGGTTTTTCAATATTTATCTGAGTTTTGTGACGAGTTGAATCACCAAACACCCACGCATCACGAGTTATCTCAACAATCCACCTTGGAGTTATGTTAGGAATACCGGTTAGTGGATCTATTGTTGAGACTACGGAATATATACCTTGTGAATGAGCTTTATCTCTTATTGATACAACTTCATTCAGTATGTTTTGCGGTAGGGAAAAATTATAACTTGCAAACTTAAAATTTTTAGAGAACTTGGTTTGAGCCCAAATAATCTTTTTCCTATAAATTGGTATGTTCAAATCAATTCCTCCCCTTGGTATAACATCATATATTTCGTATATTTCAAGCTTGAACTTCCCTTCTTCTTTTTTAGCTAATCCCTTCACTTGAAGCCCCGTTGGATTTGTCCATTTTATTATTGAATCCATATCAACAAGAGAAAGAGAGACCTCTGGGAACTTTTCAATAAGTTCATAGGCTGGATTTTGCCTTGTAGTGTCAAAAATAATAAAATCATCTTTTAGCTCACAATATGTAAGGTGAAAAGGAATAGGAACTCCATCTTGGTCCTTTACACAACCAAAATGTATTTTAAAAGAAGAATTTATTGCCCTTATTAATGCATCTTTCAGATCCTGCCTTATTTCCATAAATAAATTAGGATTATTTATTATTATTTACAGATATGTATGAAAAACAGAAAAAAACAGATCTTTTCATAAATCAGCTCCCTTGTAATATAATCAAAGGTATGCCGGAGAAAATTAAAAATAAAGAAAAAGAAACTGAGAAAGTAGAAAAATTCGCTATAAGTAGTGTTAGTTTTTTTATTCTTTAAATCTTCTAACAGAATCTTAAGGCAGATACTTTTAATCACTTCAATCTCGCTAATTCCTCTCTCTGTTTCAGTGAAAGCTCAAGAGTTAGAAGGGTATATGTACCTATACGGAGAAGTAGGAGCAGATTACATATCAGATGTTGAAATTCCAAGTCTCAATAAAAGAGGGGGGAAATATTGCGTTCAATCTTGGCACATTTGATATTCTCGCAAAGCTATCTTACGGTAAAGCAGAGGGTCTCATTGAAATTCCTATGATTTCTACTGTAGAACTTCCTATTTGGAATACTCTTTTGTTTGAAAGATATTATGTAGGATATAATTTCCACGAATTGTTCTCTCTGAAAATCGGTGGGACTTACGGAGCTATGGGCTACCTTACAAGGAACTGGCACAGAGGCTTTTACCTTATGCCTACTATAAGAAGACCAATAATAACAAATTCAGAAGACGAAGGTGGTATTCTACCTTTATATGCTACCGGGATAGAAGCAAGCGGTGAAGCTTCAATAGGAGAATTTAGACCAGGATACATCTTCCAAGTTATAAACGGAAACTACCATTTCGGTTCGGATGACCTTATTGACTACGATAGAGAAAGAACTTTTTTAGGGAAAATCTATATAAGAAGATATGAAGAGGAGATAGGAATTTCTCTGGGTTATGACCCTTTCAGGATAAGTACCAAAGATAGTGGGAAAGATAGTGCCAAAGATAATGGGAAAGATAGTGGGAGTATATATGTGCAGAACTTTATAGCTGGATTGAATTTATCTTATGTAAAATTAGATGGACTTATTGGTCTTGCCGAAGGATTTATCATAAGAGACCTTCAATCAAAAACACAAGGTGGTGGAGGATTTTTAATTTTATCTTACCGCATACTCGACATAGGAGATTTTGACTTCAGACCTTTCCTGCAATTTGGATTTATGGATTGGCAAGATGGAAATCCTTTCTTTGAAGAACTAAACAAAGGAGCTGAGGAGGTAAGAAAAAGGTATGTTAATATGGGTCCCGGAACCGTCAAACATTTAGAATATGCAGGCGGCATAAGAATAGGTATTACGCCTTATTTTGCTTTTAAAATAGGATTTAATTATTACGACATAAAAAATGAAAAAGACTTATATTATATAAGTGTAAGGGCAGGTTGGGGAATTCCGGTCTTTGAAAGATAAAAGAAGAAGTTATAAAGATGGAGACAAAAAAATTTGCCAGATGGGACAAAAGTCATTCCAATATTAATTAAAGGAACTCCCGAAGAATTTTTTCAGAAAGTTACAGGTATGACAAAAAAGCAGTTTTTTCAATACTGGATGATAAGAATCGTCGGAGGAGGTAGTACTCCACCAAAAGATGCAGAATCAGAAGATCAAGTTGTAAATTTAATCAAAGATAATAAAGGAGCAATAGGAATTGTTTCCGCCGAGAGAGCGAAAAAAGAAGGACTGAAAATCATTACTATAATAAAGTGAATAAAAATTCATCTGAGAAAAATTGATTTTTTCATAAATCAGCTCCCTTGTAATATAATCAAAAGTATGACAGAGGATATTAAAAATAAAGAAGAAGAAACTGAAAAAGTGGAAAAACAGGAAGGAGAAAAAACCGAGAGAGAAGAAGAAAAAACTGAAAAAATAGAAATGACAACTTTAAGGTCTTTAAAAGCAGATGAAGGTGAAGTAGAAAAATATGTATCAGATGAAATAAAAGAAGCAGAAAGTAAAGGCAAAAACTATGTAGAAAGAAACGGAAGATTAAAAAGAATAAAAGTCTATGAGTTTACCGTAGTTATAAGACCAGACATTGGACAGCAAAAGGAAAAAGAAGTTATAGAGGAGATAAAAGATTTTGTATCAAGAAAAGTCGGCTTAATAATTGAAGAGAAAAACTGGGGAGAAAAGGAATTAGCTTACAGAATAAAAAGATACGATAGAGGTAAATATTTTTACTTTGAATACAAATCAACAGGAGAAGGAGAACGAGAACTACGGAAATTCCTTGAAACTCACGATGATGTTCTAAGATACCTTGTAGTCAAGAAAGAAAAGATAGAAACAAAAGGGCATCTGTGGAGACAAAAGATGAAAGAAGCATTATCATAAATATTTGATGGGAATTTTCAGGTCAATCATAAATGATATATTAGGGATTTTTACTTTTTCTGGAACTATCCTGAAAGAAATAGTAAAGCCTCCGTTTAGATTCTCTCTTTTATACAAAGAAATAGAGTTTTGCGGGATGAAATCACTCCCCATTATTTTCATAACATCAACATTTCTTGGGATGGTTTTCACTTTACACTCAATAAGAGCTTTTTCACTTGCAAAAATGGAGTCTTTGGTTGGACCATCTGTTGTTTTATCTTTTGCAAGGGAGCTTGCAAGCGGATTCAGCGCGCTCATAATAACAGGAAGAGTTGGCTCCGCATACTGCTCAAAAATAGGGACGATGAAAATTACAGAACAAATAGACGCTCTCTCTGTTATGGGAATCTCTCCAACTCACTATGTAGCAGTACCAAAAATATTAGCTCTATCTATAAGCATGCCAATAATATATTTTCTGTTTATAGTCTTTGGAATTTTTGGTGGAATAATCTCAGCAGCATCATACAACATAGACGCAGAGCTTTTTCTGAAAGATGTTCATAACTGGGTTGATATTGAAGACATAATTTTAGGTGCAATAAAATCTTTTTCATTTGGACTTACAATAGGAATAGTATCATGTTATTTTGGTTTTTCCACAAAAGGTAGCGCAGAAGCAGTAGGTGAAAGAACAACAGAATCAATAGTCTATACCATGGTAGCAATATTTATCCTCAACTACATAATATCTTATCTTTTCTACACAATAAGATGATTTACACCAAGTCAAATTTATCCATCTCTTATCTTACGCTTACTTATATACATCTCCCCCAAAATCTGCTTCATAGAAGAACACAATTTTCTCATCCTTATATATTTTGAAAATCACCCTTATTTTACCTATCCGCAAACGCATAAAACCTTCCCAATCACCTCGCAACTTCTTTATATCTAAATTTACCCGCTTTTGGACTTCAAGAGAGTCAAGAAACTCATTTATCTTCTCTTTTATTTGATTTTTCTATTCCGATGGCAAACTTTCCAGGAATTTTAGGACTTCTTTTCTGAACTCCGTCTTCCAAGCCATTCATCCCCCTCCACGAATTCATCCTCCGTATAATTTGGAGACCCGTATCTTTCTTGAATATCCTTCATTTCTTCATCAGAGACATAAGGTAGAGAATTAATCCACAAGTTCAAAAATTCTTCATGCAAA
>Ga0209741_1000229_pt1 | contig 14803 bp, 12 predicted proteins | sample OctOCTMetagenome_FD_184734 | JGI IMG/M metagenome (GOLD analysis project Ga0209741, IMG submission 184734) | Hot spring and microbial mat streamer communities from Octopus Spring Streamers, Yellowstone National Park, USA - OCT_B (SPAdes) (version 4) | ecosystem: Environmental > Aquatic > Thermal...
ACCCGCTGGCTTGGAAGGTGGGCATAGAGAGGAAGGAGCCTTTGCAGTGCATGAGGGAGTACGTGGAGGTGATCAGGAGGCTCCTCAGGATGGAGGAGGTCACCTACGAGGGCAAGTTCGTGAAGGCAAGGGGCATCATGCTGGACGTCCTCCACGGGAAGGGTCAGGTCCCGAGGAACGTTCCGATCTACATCGGCGCCACAGGCTTCAAGATGATGGAGTTGGCAGGAGAGATAGCAGATGGGGTGCTCCTGAACTACCTCGTCTCACCGGCTTACAACGACAAGGCCCTCGAGCACATCGAGAAGGGAGCCGAGAGGGCGGGGAGGAAACTCGAGGACATCGACAGGCCTCAGCTGATCGCGTGCTCGATCGACGAGGACGGCGAGAAGGCGATAATGATGGCGAAGAAGCACGTGACGATGACCCTAGGCCAGCAGCCTCACATCATGAAGGCGAGCGGCGTCAGCGAGGACCTGATCGAGGAGGTCCAAAAGGCTATGGGCGGATGGCCGGCCAAGCCAGGCGGGATCGAGAAGGCGATGGAGATAGTTCCCGACGACGTGGTGAGGATGATCACCGCTTCCGGGACACCGTCTGAGGTCAAGGCGAAGATCTTGGAGTACATGAAGCACGGCTGCACCGCACCCTTGATCCTTCTGCTCAGCGGAGACCTCGAGTACGCGATAAAGGCCCTCGCCTCCGTGTGAGGTGGTCTGGACTGACAGCGGAGAGGCTCCTCGTCAAGGGTGGCGTAGTGGTGACTATGGACGAGGCGCTCGGCGTCATCAGCGACGGAGCGGTTCTGATCGAAGGCGACCGGATTGCTAAGGTGGGAAGGGTCGGTGAGGTCGAGAGGGAGGGGAAGCCGGACAGGGTTATTGACGCGAAGGGAGGGTTCGTTCTGCCGGGACTCTTCTGCGGCCACACGCACCTTTACGGCATAGCTTTGAGGGGGGCAGCTCTTAACATCAGGCCTCCCAGCGACTTCCTCCAGATCCTCCAGCGCGTATGGTGGCCGCTCGACGAGAAGCTCACGAACGAGGACGCCTACGCCACAGCCCTTGCGGCATGCATCGAAATGGCCCTCTCTGGGACCACCTGCTTCGCCGACACCTACTCGGCTCCGAACGGTATCGAGGGCTCTCTGGACGCGATCGCTAAGGCCGTGAACGAGGTCGGGATCCGGGGTTTCATAGCCTTCGAGGCGACCGAGAGGAGGTCCCAGGAGGAGGGAGAGAGGGGGCTGAGGGAGAACGAGCGCTACCTGAGGAACCAGAAGGGCAACGCCTACGGCATGGTCAGCATCCACGCCTCCTTCACGGTGACCGACGAGCTCATCAGGAAGGGCGTCGAGGTCTCGGAGAGGTTCGGTTGCCCGATAACGATCCACGTCTCCGAGGGGCCCAACGACGTCTACCACAACATCGAGCGGTACGGGAAGAGGACGGTCGAGAGGCTCGAGGAGGTCGGCGCCCTGAGCAGGAGGTCAGTCCTCGCCCACTGCGTCCACCTCAACAGCAAGGAGATAGCCATCGTCGCCAGGCACGAGGCCAGCATAGCCCACAACCCGATGAGCAACATGCTGAACGCGGTGGGCGTCGCTCCAGTCCCTGAGATGCTGGGAGCTGGTGTGAACGTCTGCCTCGGCAACGACGGCTACGTCTTCGACATGCTGGAGAACGTGAGGTCCGCTTTCCTAATCCACAGAGTTAACAGGAGGGATCCGACGGTCCTGAGCCCCAGACAGGTCCTCGAGATGGTCACGGTCAGGGCTGCACGGGCCTACGGGATGAGGGACTACGGCTCCATCGCTCCCGGCAATCTGGCAGACCTCGTTGTGCTGAGGCCGAGGCTGATGGCAACGCCGACGACAGGAGACCCGTTCGCCTACATCGTCAACGGAACGTCTGGGGCCGACGTGAGGCACGTGATCGTGGGAGGCAGGACGATCGTCGAGGAAGGAAGGCTCCTCACCTTGGACCTCGAGGAGGCCGAGAAGAGGATCCTCAGGACGATGGAGAGGCTCTGGGACCGCTTGGGCACATCTCCTCCTGAAGCGGTGGAACCCCTGCGCCTGGGAAGGTGATCCGATGTCGGGTCAGAGGCCGAGGTCCTACGTGGTGGAGCTGGTCTGCTCGAGGTGCGGGACGAGCTACAGGCCTGAGGACGGCCCGGTGATGTGCAACAGGATGGACCTCGGCAGGCTCGACGTGATCTACGACTACGAGGCGATCAAGGAGGTCCTGAGCAGGCAGGTCATCGAGTCGAGGCCAAGGGAGTTGGGCGTCTGGAGGTACCAGGAGCTGATGCCCGCTTCGACGGAGTTCGCATCGCCCATCCGAGAGGGTTGGACGCCGATGGTCTTCTCGGGCAGGCTCAACGAGTTCCTCGGGACCAAGGCGGTCTACCTCAAGGACGAGACGCGTAACCCCACAGGTTCCTTCAAGGACAGGGCGATGGCAGTGGGCGTCGCGAAGGCGGCGGAGCTCGGGAAGAGGGTGGCCGTCACAGCGTCCAGCGGCAACGCTGCCTCCTCCCTCGCTGCCTACTGCGCCTCCCTGGGCATCTCCTGCTACGCCTTCGTACCCGAAGACGTCTCGATGGGAAAGGCCGCCCAGCTGATCACCTTCGGCGCCAAGCTCTTCAGGGTCAAAGCTGTTGAGGAGGGTAAGGACCCGACGGTCGACCTGATGGTCAAAGCCGTAAAGGCCTTCGGCTGGTATCCGTGCCCCAGCTTCGGTCCCTTCAACCCGTATCAGGTCGAGGGCCCCAAGACCGTGAGCTACGAGGTACTGGAGCAGTTCGGCTGGGAGGCGCCGGACGCGATCCTCGTGCCGACCGGTTCAGGGTGCTTCATCACCGGCCTCTGGAAGGGCCTCAGGGACATGACGGAGCTGGGCCTTCTGCGTGAGGAGGACCTGCCGGTGCTGATACCGGTCCAGCCTGAGGGCAACCAGCAGCTCGTGAGGGCCATCAACTCGGGGACGCCCTTCGAGAGGATAGAGCCCGAGAGGAACCCGAGGTCCGTCGCTTCTGGACTCCTCGATCCCTTCCCCTGGGACGGAGACGCGGCGATTGAGGGGGTAAAGAAGACTAAGGGCAAGGGAGTGGCGGTCCCTGACGGCGAGATAATGGAGTCGGTCAGGGTACTCGCATCCAGAGCAGGCGTCTTCGCGGAGCCATCCGGTGCTGTGGGCATCGCGGCCCTCAGGCGTCTCCTCGACGAGGGATTCCTGGACAGGTCTGACAGGGTAGTCGTTCTGGTGACCGGGTCGGGCCTGAAAGAGGTAGAGAAGCTCTTGGGAAGCGTCGGCGAGATTCCGCTGATCAGGCCTGAGGTCGATGAGCTGAGGCGCTACCTGGGCTGATTGGCGCTCTGCCTCTTCCTGTGCAGGTATTCGCCCCTTCCTGGCTTCCCCGTGATCTGACCTTCCTCGGCCACCACCTCTCCTCTGGCCACCGTGACGACAGGATAGCCTGTGACCTCGATGCCCTCGTAGATCGAGTGGTCGAGGGCGCTGTGGAGCACGTCCTTCCCAAGCCTCACCTTCCTCTCGGGATCGATGACGACTATGTCTGCGTCCCAGCCTACGGCTATCCTCCCCTTCCTGTGGGAGAGGCCGTAGATCTTTGCGGGGTTGTAGGAGGTCAGCTCGACGAACCTCTCCAAACCAATTAGGCCCTTCCTCACTCCCTCCGAGAACAGTACAGGCACGATCAACTCCGTCCCTTGAACCCCACCCGGTATCTCCCTGAAGTCCTTCGACCTGAGCTTGTGGACGGCGAGGTAGGGAGCGTGGTCGCTGCCTATCACGTCGATCGTCCCATCGGATATCCCCCGCCAGAGGGCCTCCCTGTCCAGCTCGGTCCTGAGGGGAGGCGCCATCACGAAAAGGGGCCCTCTATCGGTCCTGTAGACCTCCTTCGTGAAGAGAAGGTAGTGGGGGCACGTCTCGCCCCTTGCCCTGACGCCGGACCTCTTCAAGGCCCTCAGCGAGGAAAGGGCGGCGGCCGACGAGATGTGGACGACGAGGAACTCCACACCCGTGACTGTTGAGATGAAGCCTATTCTGTTGACTGCCTCCGCCTCAGCGTAATCGGGCCTGCTCGACTCATAATGCGCCACGTCCGTCCTCCCCTCGAAGGCCAGCTCCTCCGTCGCCCTAGCTATCATCTCCTCGTTCTCGCAGTGGCAGAGCATCAGCACGTCCATCGCCGCCAGCTCCCTCGAGAGCCTGATCAGGGAGCCGTCGTCTATCATCAGGCCCCTCGCCCTGTAAGCCGTGAAGACCTTGACGGATGAGACGCCCCTCTCCTCGACGAGTCGCCTCAGCTCGGTGATCCTCTGACCGTTGACCTCGAGGACGCAGACGTGGAGACCGAAGTCAACGATGGCCTTCCCTTTCGCGACCTTCAGCCTCTCCTCGAAGGCCTCAACGAGGGACTGACCCCTCATCGGTGTCACGAAGTCGATGACCGTCGTCACGCCGCCTGCCGCCGCGCTCTCCGTCCCAGTCCTGAAGTCGTCGGCCGTCCTGATACCTGGCCCGTAGTCCATCTCGAAGTGGACGTGTCCGTCTATCGCTCCAGGGACGACCAGCTTGCCCGTGCAGTCGATTACCCTGTCAGCCCTCTCGTCGACGACCTTCGCGAGCTTGACGACCTTGCCTCCCTCGATCGCGATCTCGCATTCCTGCGTCCCCGAAACGTCCACGACCTTGCAGCTCCTCAGGACTAGGTCGTGCGTCGTCAACAGGCCCTCACCGAACAGCGTTCACGCGGGAAGTACCTCGATGACCGGGTCGAGGAAGCGCTGGTTCGTTACGTCGAAGAGGCCCATGTCGGTGATCCTGTAGGCTGGGATGACGGAGAGCGTCATGAGCGAGACGAGCGGCATGTAAGGGTGATCTATGGCGTCCAGCTTCCTCAGAGCCTCCCTGAACGCCCTCATCTTCCCGGCCATCACCTCCACCGGCTCCTCCGACATCAACCCTGCTACCGGGAGCTCGATCAGTGCGAGGACCTTTCCGTTGAGGGCTGCGGCCATCCCACCACCCGCCCTCACCACTTCGTTCGCAGCTACGTACATGTCCGACGGGTCGGTCCCGACGACGGCGAGGTTGTGCGAGTCGTGGGCCACAGTAGTGGCCACAGCGCCCCTCCTCAGCATGTTCCTCACGAAGCCGACCCCGCTCTTGCCGTGCTTCCCGTGCCTCTCGATCACCTTCATCAGCGCCACGTCACCAAGTACTGGCCTGCGGTTCCTAACCTCAACGACGGCCTCCGAAGCCTTGGTCACTATCATCTGGAGGAAGGTCCAGGCCACGTCGCCCTGAACCTCCTCGGGCCTCGGGAAGTCGACCACCCTCACCCTCATCCTTCCGTTCTCGATCGGTGCCAGGAACTCGAAGTCCTCGGGCCTCAGGCTCCTCACCTTCACCGTCCCATATGCCCTTTTGTCGAAGGGTCTCCTCTCGAGGTTGACGATCATCTTGCCTTCCTTGGCGACGGGGACGCCGTTCGAGACCACTAGATCTACCTCGACCCTCCTGAGGTCCTTGAGGACCACGACGTCCGCGAGCCTGCCCGGAGCTATCGCACCTATCTCCCTCATCCTCATGTGCTCAGCCGGCCTGAGGGTCGCGCTCCTTATCGCCTCGACCTCGTCCATCCCCGCCTCTATCATCGACCTGATCACGAAGTCCAGGTGTCCTTTCTCGAGGAGCGTGTCGGGCATCACGTCGTCCGTCACGAAGATCACCCTGTTCCATCCGCTAGGCACGGACTTCAGGGCCTCCACGAACCTCTTGGTGTCCAAGATGTAGGGGCCCCTGAGCTTTACGTACATGCCCCGCCTCAGCTTCTCGAGCATCGATTCGACCGTGAAGTTCTCGTGGTCTGCCTCTGGGCCTGCAGCGATATAGGCGTTCAGCCTCGCACCTGAGAGGAGGACGCAGTGGCCGTCGATGACGGCGTTCTTCCTCCATCCCAGCTCGAGGATCCGCATGAACTTCTCCTCCCCTCTCAGAACCGCCTCGAAGTCCATCACCTCGCCCAGCCCAGCTATCCCGTCCCAACCGAGCGCCTCCTCGATGTCCTCCGGCGTCACCTCAGCGCCAGCGGTGACCGCGTTCGATTCGGGAACGCATGTAGGCATGAAATAGTAGATCTTCATCGGCAGCCCCCTCGAGTTCTCCAGCATCATCTTGACCCCCTCCTTCCCTAGGACGTTCGCTATCTCGTGCGGGTCAGCTACGACGGTGGTGGTGCCGTGGGGAAGGACAGCCTCTGCGAACCTCACTGGCGTCACCATGCTGCTCTCGATGTGTAGGTGGGTGTCGATGAAGCCGGGCACCGCGACGCCCCGAGCCTCGATGACCCTCTCCGCCTTCCTCTCCTCCTTGCCGAGGTAGACGATCCTGTCCCTGTAAACCCCGACGTTGAGGTCCTCGATTTCGCCGGAGAAGACGTTCAGCACCTGTACGCCCTTGATCAGAAGCGTCAGGTCCCTCAGCCCCTGCGCCGCCTCGACGAGCTCCCTTATGCTCGATGCAGACCTCACACCTCTCACAACCCACTACCGGGATTTTTAGATAGAGGAATCGGTTCAACCTGCCGGTCCGGGACCTCAGTTGTCATGCGGTAGGTCTAATACGGACTCGGAGCCGCTTCGAGGGGAATGGGCGACCCGAAGAGGCCGAGGAAGAAGTACGAGACGCCGAGGCACCCGTGGCGCGCCGACAGGTTGATGGAGGAGCTCCGGCTCGTCGGAGAGTACGGCCTGAGGAACAAGAGGGAGCTCTGGAGGGCCCAGGCGATCCTAAGAAAGTACAGGAAGATAGCGAGGAGCCTCTTCGTCCTGACCGGCGAGGAGAGGGTTCGGAGGGAGTCGGAGCTCATCAGGACTTTGGCGAAGTACGGGCTTATCTCCGAGAACGCGACGGCCGACGACGTGCTCAGGCTCACGGTGAGGGACATCCTCGAGCGGAGGCTCCAGACCCTGGTCTACAGGCTCGGATTAGCCAAGACCATCTACCAAGCCAGGCAGCTGATAGTCCACAGGCACATAGCGATCGGCGACCAGATCGTGAACGTTCCCGGCTATTTGGTGAAGAAGGAGGAGGAAGGCAAGATCAGGCTTCTGCTCCGTCCGAAAGCCGAATCCGCTCCGGCCCAGTAAGGGCCCGTCAACAAACAAACACAAATGAATAACGCTTTGTAAGTTGTTCTATAGGGTTGGACGCAGTTAGAGAGAGGACCACCATTGCGGTCAGGCGGGAGGTGGCCGAAAAACTATCGGAGTTGGCGAAGGAGAGGAAGTCCTCGGTCTACGCCTTAGCCTCCAGCATCCTCGAGCAAGGGATCGAGGTAATCAAAGAGAGCGGGAGCGACTCGGTGATCTCAAACCTCTGGCGGGTCTACAAGGTCCTCCGTGACGCCGACGCGGTGGTCCTGCCCTCCTACTTCATGGACGCGCTGATCAAGGAGCTCTACAATTACGACAGGAAGAAGCTCTTCTCCCTCTTCAGCCAGCTGGGGAGGGACGTCGGCCTCCTGATGAAGACCTACGCCTCGAGCTTCGAGGAGCTCGTGAGCCTCGCAACGCTCTTCTCCTACTTCTTTCCGCTGAAAAGGGTCGAGCTGAGGAACCTCGGGAGGGACGGGCTCGAGATATCGGTCGTTGGCATAGGCGAGTCGGTCGAGACGACCGAGGCAGTCTCGGTTGCGGCCAAGGAGATGCTCTCGGTCTTCGGGGTAGAGGTCGTCAACCAGACGGTCACGAGGGGTGTGATGAAGCTCGTCGTGAAGCCGAAGGCCAACAAGCAATGAGCGCTTGAAGCTCACCCGATGAAGGCCTCGTGGACAGCCCTCACGGCCTCATCAGCGTCACGCTCCTTCACGACGAAAGAGATGTTGAGCTCCGATGAACCCTGAGCGATCATCCTGACGTTAATCCCCTTCTCAGCGACCGCGGTGAAGACCCTGCTCGCAACGCCTGGAGTCCCCTTCATCCCCTCACCGATCACGGCTATCGCTGCGACGTCCCGCTCCACCTCCAGCTCTCCCCCTCCCAGCTCTCCGATGACCTCTCTCTCGAGGCCCCTGACGACGATGTCAGTCATGGGTCTTGGAAGGACGACCGAGATCGAGGCGCTCGAGACGCTCTGCGAGATCATCAGAGGAACGACCTTCAGCTGCTCGAGGACCGCCAAAACCCTCGCGGAGAGGGCACCGCCCTTGAGGACGTCTCCCTTGACGGTCAGCATCGAGACGTTCCTAGTGAAGAGGACCGCCTTCGTGACGCCCATCTCCTTATCTGTGGAGTCGCAGATCACCGTCCCCTCCGCACCGGGGTTGAAGGTGTTCTTGATCCTGATGGGAATCCCCTTATCCTTAGCCGGTAAAATGGTCCTGATCTGGAGGCCCTTCGCGCCGAAGTAGGCCATCTCAACTGCCTCCTCGTAGGATATCCTCCTGAGGACTTTGGCGGTCCTGACGACCCTCGGGTCCGCTGACATCATGCCGTCCACGTCGGTCCAGAGCCAGACCTCCTTGGCGTCGAGCGAGTAGGCGATGAGCGTCGCTGTGTAGTCCGATCCGCCCCTCCCCAGCGTTGTGGTCACTCCGTCCCTGTTGGCCGCTATGTACCCGGTAACCACAGGCACCTTTCCGTCGGAGAGGAGCTTGCCGAGGCGCTCCCTCAGCAGCTGGGCTGTCAGGGGCATCAACGGGTTGGCGTTACCGAAGGCGTCGTCGGTGACGATTCCAGCCTCCCCTCCCTCGAGGTAGACCGCATCTACCCCCATCGACCTGAGGGCACCCCAGAAGATCTTCGTCGAAAGCCTCTCGCCGAAAGATGCGATCAGGTCCCTCGTCCTCTCTGTGACCTCCCGCAACAGCGAAGCGCTCGTCGCCACCTTCTCGAGCTCCTCCGTCCTCGCCGTCACGAACGACTCGACCTCTCTCCTGACGTCGACGTCGTCGACCGCTTCCCTGCAGGCCTTGAGGTGTTCCTCCCTCAGCTCCCTCACCGTCTCGATGGCCTTCTGGGCGTCTCCCCTCGAGGCCGCATCGGCAACGGCCATCAAACGGTCGGTCGTATGGCCCATCGCTGAGCAGACGACGACGAGGTCCCGGGTCCTGAGGGCCTCCGCTACCAGCTTGGCTGCGTTTCTGATCAGCTCGCCGTTGCCGAGGGACGTCCCGCCGAACTTCCAGACCTGCAGCTCCCTCATCCGGAGACCCGGGTTTTCGGTTCCCGAGCTAATGATAACCCTGACCGCGCTCTGCACCCGTCGCCTGAAAATCACCAAATATCACCGGGTTCTCGAACGGACGAGGGGGCTTGGCTAAGGTCTGGATCTACGTCGCGGTCTTCGCTGCGCTGGTGGTGCTTACAGTGCTGGAGCTCGTGATCTTCTTCCAGCCTCTGCCGAGGGCCGTGGTCGACGCATCGATAGTCCTGCTCGCAGGAGGGAAGGCGGTGCTGATAGCCCTGTTCTTCATGCATCTAGCCTATGAGCCCAGATCCCTCTCGAGCCTCGCCGTCCTCGGGATAGGAGCGGTCGTCGCCTTCCTGCTGCTGTCCGTGCTCTCCCTCGCTGGCGTCCAGTTCATACCCATCAGGTGATGGTGATGAGCAGCGCCGGCTACGTCGCCCTGATCGCATCGGTTCTTGGCCTGCTCGTGCTCGTGTTGTTGATCCTCCGCCTCACAGGGCAGCTCTGATTTTCCCATCAACTTCCCTTTCTTAGCTCAGGGATCGCTAAGCTCGACTCTGAATTTTTCCGGCTCTCCGCCGCGTCACCTCCTTCACAAAAATTGCCAGAATGGTGTTCCGATGCTCTTTCGACATGACGTGCGACCGACGGAGGCGTTCTCTGCGACGAATCCCAGAAAATTGCGGGCCCGCCGGGACTCGAACCCGGGACCTCCGGCTTTCCGCTCCGGTGATCCGCAGGCCGGCGCCCTATCCATGCTAGGCCACGGGCCCTGACCCTTGAACGTTCGGAGGATCTCAAAAACTCCGCATCCACTAGCTCTTACGTTGCCTTTTATGGTCGCTACAGGAGGGGGGTCGAGGGGACGCACATATTTAACGAGGTCGGGAGCCCGGAACGTGGGATCACCGATGGCGGTCCAGAAGGCGCTGCTGAGGCCGAGGGAGAAGAAGGCGAGGGAGATCGAGCTCCTCGAGAAGACGTTCAGGGAGAACGCGGTGGTGATGGTCCTCGACCTCACGAGGACGAGCACCGACGTCCTCCAGCGCTTCAGGTCCTCCTTCAGGGGAAGGGCCACTATCAGGGTCGCCAAGAAGACGTTGGCAACCATAGCCGCGGAGAGGGCAGGGAGGAAGGCGCTCGCCGAGCTCCTGAAGGGGCTGAAGGTGCCCGTCGGATTTATAGCCACCGACGTCAACCCGTTCCGTCTCAAGCTGGAGATCGACAGGGGAAGGATCCTTACGCCTCCGAAGGCGGGAGAGAAGGCGGACATAGACGTGGTCGTTCCACCGATGAACACGGGCATCCCTCCAGGCCCCATCCTCTCGGAGTTCGGCAAGTTGAGGATACCGACGAGGATAGAGGGAGGCACGATCTGGATTGCGAAGGAGACGGTGGTCGCCAAGAAGGGCGACGAGATAAGTCCGGCCCTCGCAAGCCTCCTCGCCAAGCTCGACGTCCCCGCCGTCTACAGGGGCCTCAGCGTGATAGCGGCGGTCGACGGTGAGGTGGTCATCAGGCCCGATGACTTGACGCTAGACCTCGAGGCCTTCAAGAAGGACCTCGCATCGGGTTACGCCACCGCCAGAACGCTCCTGATAGAGCTGGGCATACCGGAGCCGGAGGTGATCGGAGACATCTTGGCTCTTGCCCACCGCAGGGCGATCGCTCTGGCCACGGAGGCCGGGTACGTAACGCCGGAGACCGTAGAGCACGTCCTGAGGGTTGCGGAGGCGAGGGCACAAGCGCTGGCGAGGCTCATCGGCGCCTGAGGCTCCTTATCGCATCGGTGAAGGCGCTGTAAAGTTCTCCGACCTTCGTCCCTGTCACCTCGCCCCTCAGCCCCCTCTCCGAGGCCTCTACCCTCACGTCCCCTCTCCACCCGCTCATGCGCTGGGCCAATTCAGCCGGTGATAAGCTGAGGTTGAGGGCCTGCCTGTTCAGCGATGCGCGGAACTCGAGGCGGTCGTCGACCGATCTGATCAGGAGAACGACGGCGGGGAATTGCAAGGTCGAGACCTGCTGGAGCATCTCCTCGATCAGCAGCTCGTTTCTGGACCTCGTGAAGTCGAATATCACCCTCACCCCCTCCACATCCTCTTCCTTCTGGTACTTCCTGAAGGAGAACCAGTACCTCGCCGCCGCCGAGTAGTGGGCCCTCACGTACTCCAGGTGCCTGGCAGGGTCCGTAGGATCTTCTGCCTCCATGGATCTGAACAGTTTCTCGGCGAAGGTGCTGATCTCGCGCTCTGCCTTCTCAGAACGCTCCGCCCTCCCCTCGAGCTCCGAGATCTTAGACTGAACATACTCGAGGGCAGCGGGCCCGGCAGCGAACTCGATCCTCACGACGCCGTCAGCGATCTTCTCGGTCCCGATGACCTTGATGAAACCGACCTCCGAGGTGTTGGCGCAGTGGGTCCCACCGCAGGCCTCGGCGTCCCAACCTTGGATGTTCACGACCCTGACCTGACCTGCAGGCGCCTCTCCTCCCTGGTAGAGCGTGAAGCCGAAGAGCCTCTCGGCCTCGTGCCTGTCGTACCATCTGACCTCAACGGGCAACCTCTTGGCCACCACTTCGTTCGCCACCCTCTCTATTTTGGCAACGTCCTCCGGGGTCAGCGGCTTGTGGTGGCTGACGTCGAGCCTCGCCCTCCTCTCCTCCTTCCTCGCGCCCATCTGCCACGCGTGCCTTCCGAGGACCCTCCTGACGGTCCCGATCAGTATGTGCGTCGCGGTGTGGTGGCGCATGATGCTAAACCTCCTCTCCCTGTCGACCGAGCCCCTGACGACCTCACCGGGTGAAGGCAGAAGGCCATCTACGAAGTGTACGATGACGCCGTCGTAGGACTGGACGTCCACCACTTTGCACTCGCCCCTGCTGTGGTAGATCGTTCCGGTATCGGCCACTTGCCCCCCTCCCTCAGGGTAGAAGCATGTGGCGTCGAGCACAACCATGCCGTCCGCTGCAGCGAGCACCCTCGCCTCGAACTCCGTCCTGTACTGGTCCTGGTAGTAGAGCCTCTCCGTCGCCGGCAGTCCCTTGATCAGGGCCCTCGCCCTGCCCTCCCTCGGGTCCTGCTGCTCCTGCCTCTGGGACTCGGTGAGGTGCATCGCAGCGACTATCTCCTGGACGTTCTCGGGTGCCTCCACCTTCACCCCCAGCCTCCCCGCCACCTCCCGCACCAGATCCGGAGGCAGTCCGCGCTCGTCGTAGAGCTTGATCATCGTCTCCGTCGTCACTGCCCCTCCCCTCGCCTTCAGCTCCCTCAGCATCCTCTCCAGCTGCTGCGTGCCCTTCTCCAGCGTCTCCGCGAACCTCCTCACCTCGTAGTCTACCAGCTCCAGAACGTCTTCCCTCGCCTCGAGCAGCTGCCTGAACCTCCTTCCCCAGTGCCTCAGCTGCAGGTCCAAGAGGTCGAGGACCCTGTCCTGTGCGTTGAGGTAGGCGAGCGTCCTGTAGAGCCTCCTGATCAGGAGGCGTGCGAGGTACCCGACCTTGGCGTTGGACGGGACGACGCCCTCGGAGAGGATGAAGGCGATGGACTTGGAGTAGTCAAGTGAAGCGTAGAACCTCTCGAGGGCCTGAAGTTCCTCGAGGACGTCCTCGAGGCTTACGCCGGCCAGCTCAGCGGCCCTCCTCCTCGCCTCCGAGACCGTAACCGTTCCTCCAGGCTGTATCCACGCCGAGTACCTGCCGTAACGCATCAGGAACTCCCTGTCGACCTCGTACCTCCCGAGGAGCTCGGAAGCCTTCGGGATCACGTCGGCGTAGACGACCTCGAAGGCGGTGGGCGTTCCGTTGCTCAGCCAAGTGAAGCGCTCTATGCCGTAGCCCGTGTCGACGGTCCTGACGGGAAGCTCCTCCAGCTCTCCGTCCGTGACCCTGTAGCTCATGAAGACGAGCGTTGCGACCTCCAGTCCTCTGACGTTCACCTCGAAGCAGGGACCTGCGTTGCCCCCGCCGCTCCAGACCCCCTCCTTGTAGACGACCTCTTCCTCCTTAACGCCGAGCCTCTCGAGGAACTCGGAGCAGAGCTCCACGGTCCTGTCCTTCCAGTAGACCTCCCTCCCAGGGAAGTTGAAGGCGTGGGCCCCTCCCATCTCGAAGACCGTCATGTGCCTTCCGAGCGTGAGGCCTACCTTGTCCACGTCGACCAGCCTGATGCAGGGCTGGCTCACGACCAGCGGGTTGGCGGGCGGCTCCATCAGGCCCGAGGTGACGTGGGGCTGGAAGTCGACGATGCTGGCCGATACGAGGAAGAGGTCCCTCCTCCACCTCGGAACGACAGGGTACGGAGCAATCGGAGCGTGTCCGCGCTCCTCGAAGAAGCCTATGAAGGCATCCCTCATGTCGTCGAGCGAGTAACTCCTCGAGGTCGGAGGCCTTCCTATGAAGTCGTAGGGCACGCAGGGAGCCTCGTTGCACGTATCCCTATTCGGGTCCAGCGTCCAGAAGTGCTTCCCGCAGACCCGGCACCTCCTCCTCACGAAGCCCCTCTCGACGAGGTATCCGGTCCGGTAGTGGCTCTCGTCGAACTCCAATTCCTCACGACGTTGTGCCCTCTCACAAGATATCCCTTTTCCGGCAGGGACTGAGGGAAAACTTCGGCTTCAGGGATCCGCACCGAAAAAGGCGATCCGATTGAGGACCAGGTAAATTTTCGCGGAGGATCGGTCAGCCGAAGAGGGCCGCCAGCCCTGAGAGGGCCTCCTCCTCTCTCTTTTCCTCCTTCTTCTCCTCCTTGGGAGCTGCCTCTGCAGCAGGTGCTGGGGCGGCTGCGGCCTGTGTCGCTACCGGTGCCGCGACGACCGGTGCGGCGGCTGCGCTCTTGAGGACCTCGTCGATGTTGATCCCCTGAAGGGCCGCCACCAGCGACTTCAGCCTCACCTCGTCGACCGTCCCTCCAGCGGCCTCCACAACCCTCCTGACGCTCTGCTCGTCGATCGGCTTTCCGAGCCTGTGGAGGAGCAGTGCCGCGTAGACGTACTCCATCTTCCCTACCCCGTGAGGTTGCGTCCAGCGATCATTTATGCCTTTCCAGCCCAGGTCTCCTGCAAACCTTCGCTCATGTCGAGTCCGTCTGTCACGAGGTTTAAAAGTAGCCCGTATTGGATAATCGCGAAAACCCATGAGGACGCTACGCCTGCTGTTTCCCGCGCTGCTGATGGCAGTCTGGGCGATCCAGCTCGGCTTCGCAGCTGAGGCCGGTGGTGCGGCGGTTGTGGACAAGGCGCTCTCGGCAGCGATAGCGTTCGCGGCAGCCGTTGCTGCATCCGGGTTCGCCATCTCGAGGGCTGGTTCTGCCGGTCTGGCTGCCTCCGCTGAGAGGCCCGAGCTCCGAACCGTTGCGATCATCATCGCAGCCTTCGCCGAGGCCCTTGCCATCTACGGCATCGCCATAGCCTTCTTCATCCTGACGTCCTGAGGGCTGTCCCGCCGGTCGTCACACGGCATTTTCTCTTAATGTGAAGTTCTTGTAACAATTCCTGCCGTAAAATTCGCGTTTCCCCGTCGCGAACGACATCAATCCATTCCATCAAGCAATGGCTGAAAGGGCATCAACGAGTTCGCGTTTTCC
>Ga0209741_1000230_pt1 | contig 14773 bp, 8 predicted proteins | sample OctOCTMetagenome_FD_184734 | JGI IMG/M metagenome (GOLD analysis project Ga0209741, IMG submission 184734) | Hot spring and microbial mat streamer communities from Octopus Spring Streamers, Yellowstone National Park, USA - OCT_B (SPAdes) (version 4) | ecosystem: Environmental > Aquatic > Thermal...
CGTTGAGGGAGTATCTAGAGGTGGGGGGATACCCGGAGGCGGTTCTACACCCAGATCTGGCCCCCGCTTTGCTCAAGTCCTACAGAGACGCGGTGGCCTACCGCGACGTCGTGGAGAGACACAGGGTGAGAGACGCCGCCTCCCTCGAGCTGTTCATATCGATGGCTGAGGCCTCCTTCGCAGGGGTCTTCTCCATATCCGCGGCCCACAGAAGGATGAAGGCTGCCGGGTTTGACAAGAGCAAGAAAACCCTCGCCAACTACCTGAAATACCTCGAGGAGGCCTACTACATCGTGGCGCTCCCCAAGTGGGTCTTCGGCAAGACCTACCTCCTCCAGCCCAAGAAGATATACCCCATAGACCCCGCCTACATCCCGCGGAGCCAGATGGGCAGGAAGATGGAGACGGCGGTGGCCCTTGAGCTACTCCGCCGCGGCGAGGCGCCCAGATACTTCAGGGCCAGAGGCGAGGTGGACTTCGTGACCGACACCGAGGCCGTGCAGGTCACATACGCCTCAGCCATCGACGAGATAGACCGCAGAGAGCTGAAATCCCTCGCCGAGGCCGTAGAGACTACGGGCAGAAGACTCCTGCTCATCACCTGGGACCTAGAGGACGTCCTCGATATCCGAGGGGTAAGGGTCAAGGCCATCCCTCTGTGGAGGTGGTTGCTTTCGCAGACGCCGGGCCGAGGGGAGGCGCAAACAACCGTCTAGACCAGCTGAGGCCGCCGACATACCGACGCGCGCCAGAACTCACCGCCCGCAGAGGTCAGCGGCGGCGCGAGCCCCCCGGAGAACTCAGCAAAGGGATATCGCCAAGCCCCGCGACGCCGCCTACCGTGGACTCCAGAGCAAACCGCGCAACACCGCCTCTAGCCGCCTACAAGAGGGCTTGCATAAGAGCCCGGCCGCCATGAAACTCGTCGTAAGGCTAATGGGGGCTTCGCCCGCCAGCTCCGCACCACGGCAGACGTTCGGCATAGCTATCTACCGGCCGAATTCCCCCAAGCCGCTCAAAGGTCTCAACCAACTGCGGAGGCGGCGCAACTTATACATGAGAGGCCGCGGTTGCTCGGAAGGCGGCGGATCCTCCATGGCCGCATCGTAGCCGTCAAGCCGCAACGGAACGACGGCGGCCGGCGCCACGGCTACAACCGCGGCTACCGCAACCACGGCGTTGCCGAGACGACATGGCGTGTAGTGTTCTTATAGATGCGAAGCTGTCTCTCTGTAGCAGATATCTCTACACATTACCTTGTTTATATAAAATCTTTAGATAGGTCGCTGATCGGGGATCGGGAAGCCTTCCACAGCCATCTTCTACAACACACAGCACCCAGTGCAGTGGCTTTATCAGCGGCGCGACGTTGGGAGACGACCTGGGTCTCCAGAGGGCCGTACGGCTTTCTCTAAACACACGAGGCAGGTGGAGACTACGGCGGAAGTGGCTAAACTCGCGGCCGAGCTGGCGAGACGCGTCGAAGTACCAAGCGGCTCCATGAGCTGGATAAGGCTCATGCAGAGTTGAGGGACTACCTGGGGGAATGACGCCGTCCCCCCCCCCCCCCCCCCCAAAGACCCGCCACGATGCTTTTAAACAATTACATTTTCTAATGTAGAGGTTATAAAGTATAAATATCTTCTCATCTTGATAGTTAATGGGCTACCGTGGTGGGCCCAGATCACAGGGGAGGGCCGGAGGCCCTCCTAAAAGGTGCGAGAGCGAGGAGGAGACGAACGAACAGAAAAAGACTAGCAACGCTTTATTAAATATATATCGTTTGTTTAAAGGAGGCAACTATGACGAGGCGCTGAAGGCGGCCATGGAATACACAACGAGCCAGTCTAGGTCTAATTTCAGAAAGATATATGAAATGATCATAAGGACACTGGAACCCATTCGGCGAGGTAAGAACATTGACGATGGCGTCAAAAACAAAATCTTACTTGAACTAACAAAAATAGACATTACCATAGAGTACCAGAAAAATAGAAGCGTTCTTGAAGAGGATATAGCCGACAGTTTAAAGGGTGCTTTGGCAGAGGTGCGGAGCTACCTCAAAGAGAATAAGTTTGATGATGCCCGGAAGGCGGCAGAGGCGCTTGAGCTGGCGCTCAACGCGGTGTTGGCGTACAAGATAGCTAGGAACAGGTAATGAGCGCCGCCATGTCCCTGGGTTCGACCCAGCTGGAGCTGGTGGGCATTGTAGATATTCGGTTCATGCTGGAGACCTACGGCCTTCTGATAAGGTCCGGCAGAGCCAAGGAGATCTTAGGCGCGGCTGATGTCGTGCCAATGACGATCCGCAGAACGTACACAGTAGAAAACGTAACGCGTACGATTGAGGTGCCCTATATACCCGCCAGCTCTCTTAAGGGTAAGACTAGGTCGTTGCTCGAGATCGCCTACAATTTACCTCTCTATACTACCGATAACAAAATTTATCTACATATGCGGGTGGTGAAGGACGATGTGGTACATACAGATCCCTACTGTCCTATTGACAACATATTCGGTACACCTGCAATAGATGAAGAAAGATTGGAGGAGAAGGGGTTGCAGAACCTCTTCAAATGCTGGGCCCCCAGCCGCGCTATATTTAGAGATCTGTTTCCTTCGGTAGAATATATAAAGGGTCTATGCGAAGAGAAGAGCTGTAGCGATATTACGCTCGGCGATTTTGTTGAAGAGAAATGGGAAAATAGGATAGACCGCGTGACGAGCACGGCGGATCCCCGCAACATCTTGAGACTAAAGCCAGGCGTTGAGTTCGACGGAAGTATTGCCTTCCTTATATTTGACCTAGATATATGTATACGGGAGGAGTGCAATCAATTGCCTTCCGCGTATAGGGACAAAATAGGCGATTCTCCTCCGGCTAAATTCTATATACAGACGTTATTGAAAGGCCTTGAATTGGTGGAAGCGACGTATCTAGGCGCCTCCGGCACGAGGGGCTACGGCCAGGTCAAGTTCAAAAGGCTGAAGGCCGAGTTCAAGCCGATCGCGCCGAGGGCCAAGGGCGTGGCGCCGCCGGCGGTGGAAGGCGACGACCTAGCCAAGTTCATGACCAATGTGCAGAACTGGGATCTGTGGAATGGGCTTAAGGGGCTCTGCAAGTCATGAGGCTTGGCTATGTCGTAGTACAGTTCGAGTCTCCCTTCCACGTGGGGAGGTACTCGCTGATGGATGCGCTGGACTACGTGCTCTCCGACACGGTGTACTCGGCCCTCGAGTGGCTGAGACATATGGGCGTTGGGGACATGCCGGCGCGCGTCTCCTCGGCATATCCCTTGTTGCCCGCAGAGGGAGGAGGGGCCGACGTCGCCCTGGGCTCCGAGAGGTATCTGCTCTCCGCGCCCATGCCAGCCCTCTGGAGACTCGCCGTGGCCGGCGCCGAGGAGGTGGAGCGTATCGAGACACAGGTCAAGGAGGACAAAAGGAAGGACGTGAAGGAGGTGCGGTTCGTGCCGCTGGAGTGCCTCAGGGGTGGGGAACTCAGAGTGCGGGATGCCAAGGAGGAGGGGTTCGTCCTGGAGTGCGGCGGTGTCGCGGCATCGTGGCGCTCCGGCTTCCACGGCGAGCGGGTGGTGCGTGCCCACAACAGGCTCTCGCGGAACACCAACATGGCCGACACCTTCCGAGTGGCCGCCTTCAGCCCGAGGGTGCCCTACGTCGTCTACTTCGAGGGGGGCGGCGCAGAGGCGTTCGAGCTCCTGGGGGAGCTGGGGCTCGGCGGCAAGAGGAGCTGGGGCTTGGGCAAGTTCAGAGTGGCGGCCCGCGGCGAGGTGGAGCTTCCAGATGGCGGCGACTGGGCAGTGGTGCTAGGCGCGGCACGGCCGCACGGATACGCGGAGGCGGTGGGCGTCTGGGAGGTGAGAAGCTGGCGCTGCACTAGGGGCGTCATCGGGCCCGTCTCGGTGCTCCTCGACGGCGGCATGATTAGAGGAGACTTCGACCTCGAGACCATTCAGCGAACCGACGCGGACTGCATCAAGAGGCTGGACCCGCTGTGGATATGGCTCTCTTGAGGCTCAAAGTCGACACGCCCCTCTTCGTCCTGGGGGGCGGCTCGGCCGTCGTGGGGCTAGACGCCTTCTATAAAGAGGGGCAGCTCTACCTTGTAGACATAACCTCGCCTAAGCTCATGGCTACAGCCACCACGGGGGCCAGCCTCGAGGAACTTGTTAAACTAGCGTCGTCGAATCCGGCCCAGTACGCATATCGAAGTTTCCCCTCTCCGCAAATCCAGGACAAGACTGAGGTGAAGATCGGCGTCGTCCCGCCGGCCTCGACGATCAAGGGTCTATTGAGGACAGCCTACCTCTGGCTAGCCCTCACGCAGAACCACAAGCTGGCTAATGATTTTCTAGATACCGTGGCCAATGCGTTGAATAGAGGGGTCCATCCCAAAGGGGTCCATCCCAAAGCCGTGGGATCTGCGGGCGAGGCACTGGTCTTCAGACGGGAGCTGGAGGGCGGGAGGCGGTGGGACATCTTCAACTTAGTGGCGGTCAGAGAGAAGGGGGCCGAGGCAGAGTTCCGCGTCTACAAGGTCGACGTGTATAAGCGGACGAGCGTCATTGCGACTTTCTACGCGGCGGGGCTGGCGCCGGGCTCTGAGCTGGAGTACGAGGTTGTGGTCTGGCCCAGGCCCAGGCAGGTCGGCGGATCCAACGTAGTCCTCACAGAGCAGGTCCTCAAGGACGCCCTTCGCCTCTTCTCGGAGGAGCTAGCCGCGTTCGAGCGGGCGCGGGGCCTTTACGTGCCTCAATGCGACGCCGTGAGGCTGGGCTTCGGAGCGGGGAGGCGGTGGAAGACAGTCCTCTCTCTGATAGAGAAGATGCGGCCCTATCTGTTCAAGAGACTGGGGAGCTACATGTCGCACAGGATCGGCCGGATATGGGACGACATAACTGTCAAAATGGCAGATGGAAAGCCAGTGGGGTGGGCCTGTTATGAGTGGAGGTAAGGAGTACAGAGAGTACGTCGTCGCCGCATTGTTGCACGACGTAGGGAAGCTGATTAGGCGGGCTAAGCTCTGCAGAGGCGAGACGGCTAGGCGCCATACCGAGGAGAGTCTCAGCTTCATTGAACGTATAGAAGGCGCGTTGAGGGCGGCCGGCGTTAACGTTGAGCATGTAAAGGAATTTGTGGCGCGGCACCACGAGGGGGATTTCGGCATAGCCCCCTACGACCGCGCCGCGGCATATGAGCGGATACAGGGAGATGACGAGTCTAGGCAAGGGCTGGCTATTGCCGGCAGGCGGGAGGAGGACATACCGCTGGCCATATACGTGGAGGACAAGGTGCTTTATGTCCCTCCCTGCCCGCTTCCGGACAGGCTGGAAGAGACCGAACGGCTGACGCCGAGGGAGAGCCTCCCGACTCGGGAGGAGGTGTGTAGATGCTACGAGGAGAGCTACAAGAGGCTTCTAGACTCGGCCGAGAAGCTGAAGGAAAGGAAGATGAGCTACCCACAGATGGTGGAGACGCTTGTCTACGTTTTGAAGAGCGTGGCGACCTTTGTGCCGGCCGCCGTATACGGCGTGAAGGTACCCGACACCTCGCTCTATGCCCACTCCATATACGCGGCCGCCCTGGCCTCCACCGGTGGCAGATTCGTGCTGGTGGGGCTTGACGTAGGCAGGATCCAGGAGTACATGAAGCGGGCTGGGATGACCAAAGGCGCCATGGCCATACTGCGCGGCCGGTCGCTCATGATAAACCTCCTCCAGAGAGTTGCCGCACGGTGGCTGATTAAGCAAATCAACAAGAAGCTGAACAACAGCGACGTGGCGACGTGGGCAAACGTGTTGCTAGACACAGGAGGGGAGGTCCTCATCATACTGCCATACGTAGAGGGTCTGGAGAAGTTGCTACAAGAGCTGGAACGCAAAGCGGTAGAAGACACTGAAGGCGTCCTCACGCTCTACGCCGCCAGCGTAGGCCCTTGCAACCTTAAGGACCTCAGAACCACCGGAGAGCCGGTAGGACAGCCAGAGGCAGAGCCGCCAGCCGCGTCAGAGAAGAAGGGCTTCAAGGACCTGGTAGGTCAGCTTGAGAAGAAAATAGCGGAGAGGAAAATGCGCTACGTAGACTACGCCGCGAGGGCGGATGAAGCGCCTAACGCAAAGTCACAACATGCGCAGTACAGCTTCCACAGCGATGTATGTAAGTTCTGTGGAAGACCAGCTGAAACAAAACAGGAGAAGTTGCTTGATAACGCAGAGCTCTGCGACATGTGTAGTCGCGAGTTTAATGCCGGTAAAGCGGCTAGGGATTTGAAGGTGTTGGCGATAGCCGAGGGGATTGCGCCCTCTCCTGACAGAGACAGACCTAATGACTGTTACGCCGCTTTGTTTACCTTCTTGGATCATGTGGTTTATATAATAGGCGGTCCCCGGTGCAGTGAAGGCGACGCCGCACGGATGGTCGCAGGTCTCGGCAGAGGTCTGTCTGCTTATCTCGTAAACAACCCGTCGGAGTTTATACGTGAAAGCGACCATATGGGCTACGGCTTTGTGTTTACGAACCAGCACATGCCAGCTAAAGATGATGAAGTGAAGAGCTTGGATGCGGTGGGGCGCTATGCGGTGTTTCTAAAGGCCGATGCAAACGAGATGGGCAAGAGGAAGGCCCGGGCCTCCGAAAGGCCTTCTCTCCTGGCCACATTCGCCACCACGGTCTCCATGTCGTATGAGCTATATCCGGCGCTTTTAGCCCTGAAGCATAAAGACGGCATCGGCGACATATTTGTGGTGTACGCCGGCGGCGACGACCTCACGCTTGCGGGGGATCTCTCTGCGTTGAAATACATAGCGAAAGTCGCTGAGTATGCTGAGAGGTGGGGCTTCCGCACCGCAGTCGGCCTGAAAATAGATGATCCATATCTCCCCATATACTATGCGTGGACGGAGGCCGAGAGGCGGCTGAGGGTCGCGAAACGCGACAAAGGTGTAAGCCTGGCCGTACTGGTCACGGAGCCCGTCGAGATCGCCCTCGACGCAAAGACGCTTGGCCAGCTCTACGACAAGACAGACCCAGAGCTACTTGGAGAGGAGGAGGTGGGCAGACTAACCCGGATTGTGTACCTCCACCTCTTTAAGATATACCGCGCCATCTCGCTCCACCGCCCCGGCCGCGGCACGGGTTCGCCCCTACAGACGCAGAGAGAACTTGCAAAAACCTTCATAGAGCTGACATACGTGTTGAATAGGCGGGAGGACCGGGCGAGAGACTCCGCCATACGTATAGTGAGACAACTATCAGACCTAGACATATCCCCCAGCAATCTGCCGAGACTCTACGCCAAGATAAAAGGAGGCGCCTTGGAGGAAGTTGCAGAAAAGCTCCGCACCGCCCTGATAGGCCTATACCTTCTCCACCTGAGGAAAAAGGCGAAGGAGCCTACAGAATAATCTTCTTGCCCCCCACCTCCACGACAAAGTACACATTGTATCTGTTCCTCAGCCTAGCCACGTCCAGCCACGAGAGGTCACCCCTAAACAGGCACCTAGCCCCGCGGCACCTCACGCTCAAGGCTCTCCTCACAAGCGCGGCAGGTAGGCGCGGCTCTCCCAGCACCACGACCGCCTCCTCCACGCCGGCAATCCCCGCCACGAGGGCAAGGGACAAGTCGCGCCTCACCTTAAACCGCGCCACGCCAGCTACGTGGAGCATCGGCAACGCGCCGCATTCGGCGAAGATCCTCAACACATCGCCCAGAACATCGCCTACGTTCACCTCCCTAAAGGAGAAGCGGTGCACCACAAACCCCCCACAGCCGCCAGGCAGAACCCAGTAGAGCACCACCCCCCAAACCCCCACCCATAAAAATACTAACACACCGGCCTCCGAACTACATCAAAATTTCAGCGTTTATAAATCGTCGTGCAGAATACGCTTTATCTTTGTCTAATCGTCCTACTCCTTCGCCGTGTTGATTTTGTAAAGCGGAGATCCAGTTTATAAAACGTCGTGCAACTTCTCGGCGCAGGCCGACGCCGAGACAATGAAACACGCAGATACACACATCTCCACACCCGACACACTTTACCTATAGACAAGACCTGGAAACCCACACAACCCAGCTAAACACTACCACGCAAAAACACATACAAAAAACTTAAAAACCCACACATTCAAAATACAGTGAGACCCGGCATCTCCAATAGAGAATTGAAACGTTCCTTACTTCGCTTTTGATATAGCCAGCCTTTATGGTGCATCTCCAATAGAGAATTGAAACTCCTTTCATACGCTCTGACCCTGAGAACCCGGAATTCTTTAAGCATCTCCAATAGAGAATTGAAACCCGCAGGAGCTTCGCCATGAGAAGGACGGGAGGAGGTGGACGGCATCTCCAATAGAGAATTGAAACCCATCATAACCGCTTTGACGGTTCTGGCTGGCACATGATGCATCTCCAATAGAGAATTGAAACCCTCACGCTTCAGGCGGCCGTTTTCCTGCTTCCACTTTTCGCATCTCCAATAGAGAATTGAAACACGATATTGTTCATCTTGGCGGTGATGGTATCAACGCCAGTGCGCATCTCCAATAGAGAATTGAAACTAGACATCACAAGCGCAACGTGCAACGGAGTGTACCCATACTCGCATCTCCAATAGAGAATTGAAACTCCCCGCCATGTCGGCTCAGGCGGCAGACGGCAGGACGTGGCGCATCTCCAATAGAGAATTGAAACAGGCGGCTGCCTAGGTGCCTTGATGATGCGTCTCACGCGCTCTGCATCTCCAATAGAGAATTGAAACCAACCTCCTCACAGTACGGCGTCTCAACAACCCTAATCTCCACGCATCTCCAATAGAGAATTGAAACGTTAAGGTGTTCGGCACGCCAGGTGCTGGCGAGCCAGTCGAGGTGCATCTCCAATAGAGAATTGAAACTGGACAGTTGCGTGTCTGCCCTTGCCAGACTTGTCCAGCGCATCTCCAATAGAGAATTGAAACATGATACGCTCCACCGTTTCTCGGTAGAATATTCTATCGCCGCATCTCCAATAGAGAATTGAAACCTATGATGTTGCGCAACTCGTCGTATACGTCTCCATACCAAACGGGCATCTCCAATAGAGAATTGAAACACCACAAGCGCTGGCTCCCCCCTAGCCGCCATATACGCCGCCGGCATCTCCAATAGAGAATTGAAACGGTTTTCAACGACAGCTAAGCCTGTGATGTGTGCCTTATGTGCATCTCCAATAGAGAATTGAAACCGTCTCAGAGATGCAGACGCTTTGCTACGAGCAGTGAAAAGGGCGCATCTCCAATAGAGAATTGAAACATCTTACGGCCAGAAGAGGCGGCTGGCGATTGAAGCGGCTCTGGGCGGCATCTCCAATAGAGAATTGAAACACGCTACGGAGCGCTTGAATAGTCGCGGGGTGGCGGATGAAGTGGCATCTCCAATAGAGAATTGAAACTACTCTCTGAGTTTCCTTATGGATAGGTGGTTTGGAGTTTTGTGCATCTCCAATAGAGAATTGAAACGCTCATTTAGGTTGGCAACTGGCAGTATGTCTAACCTCAAGTGCGCATCTCCAATAGAGAATTGAAACGCTGTCGGCTATGACGCCCGTGACAGGTGGCCGCCTGACTTTCTGCATCTCCAATAGAGAATTGAAACCACTCCGCTGGGGTCTCGATGTGGCTCGGCGTAATGCCTGAGGCATCTCCAATAGAGAATTGAAACAAACGCAACCGGTATCGCAAGCCCGCCGGTATACTTCAAAGGGCATCTCCAATAGAGAATTGAAACGGCAACACAAGCAACCGAGTCCCATACTCAACTGCATAGTACTTGCATCTCCAATAGAGAATTGAAACGAATGTCAAACAGCCGCACTGCTTCCAGCGCCCCCTTCAACGTAAGCATCTCCAATAGAGAATTGAAACGACGTAGACGTTTACCAGGGTTACCCGCTCATTCACCTTGGCATCTCCAATAGAGAATTGAAACCTCTTCATCGTACATGCAGTGCTCCATGAGGAACTCGCCCTGCATCTCCAATAGAGAATTGAAACTATCCCAAATTTTCCGCAGGTTCTGAATCATGTGTATAGGGAAAAGCATCTCCAATAGAGAATTGAAACCCCAAGGCGATAATCAACGTCCTCAGCGGAGGCAAGTCGAGGCATCTCCAATAGAGAATTGAAACCTTAGGGTGGTGCCGTGATAGTTGCGGCAGACGCCGCGGTGAGCATCTCCAATAGAGAATTGAAACAGCCGCCACGGCGCGGCCAGCAGGGAGGAGACGCGCGGCTGCATCTCCAATAGAGAATTGAAACATAATATTTACCAACGACGTTTGTTATCTTCTCATTTATGCATCTCCAATAGAGAATTGAAACGATACGTGGGGTCGAGCCTCCAAGGTTCAGGTCTCCTTGTGGAGGGCATCTCCAATAGAGAATTGAAACCCCCAGCGGCGGCCACCTGGTTCTGGTTTTTGGACATACGCATCTCAAATAGAGAATTGAAACTATCACCGCGACGAGACTGACTTAAGACACGGCGCGTGTTCGTAGCATCTCCAATAGAGAATTGAAACTGCGCTTGTTGCAAGCGCAGGGGCGCCTTCATGTTCTGCATCTCCAATAGAGAATTGAAACTAGTAATACTGGAGTATTTAACAATTACGTACGTTATGCGTTGATGCATCTCCAATAGAGAATTGAAACCACATCGCCGCGGTGCAGAGAGAAGATGGTTATGTCGTGTGGCATCTCCAATAGAGAATTGAAACATTATAGAGATATTGAGTCGTCACAGCAACGACGTTTTTGGCGCCGCATCTCCAATAGAGAATTGAAACCAACAACCCTGCGGTCACGTTTTGTCTTCAGCGCTACGTGGTCGTGCATCTCCAATAGAGAATTGAAACTCACCAAGACGGCAGTCACTTTCCTGCACTCCTTCTTTTTGGCATCTCCAATAGAGAATTGAAACAAGTTGCCTTTTACACATTTAGAGGGTATACGCACCACGACGGCGCATCTCCAATAGAGAATTGAAACGATTTCAACGAGGTACCACTCCCACTCTTGTGGGACAAAATCACGCATCTCCAATAGAGAATTGAAACGTGAAGCTCAACAAGGCGCTTATCTGCGCCTGCTAAGACTATGAGCATCTCCAATAGAGAATTGAAACTGCCTGTAGCTATAAGGGTTTGGACCACGCTAGTGTACCATTGCATCTCCAATAGAGAATTGAAACACGCCCTCTTTGACGGTACGCCGCTCCACGGCCCCGTCGTCGCCAGCATCTCCAATAGAGAATTGAAACTCCCTGTCGGCGCGCAGAAGCAGGAATCTGTCGTCGGCGCATCTCCAATAGAGAATTGAAACGCCTTATGGAGACCGTGAAGGAATTCAGCGGGCACTCGCCACAGCATCTCCAATAGAGAATTGAAACCCTTCACGGCGCCACGCTTAAGCGCGTTGAGCGCCTCCAGCATCTCCAATAGAGAATTGAAACATGTGATCTCTCTGCCTTTTGCTATCGGTATAAACCAGCCGTCCTGCATCTCCAATAGAGAATTGAAACCAATGTGGATAGACGTGGCAACGCTCATAGCAACGCGACGATCCAGCATCTCCAATAGAGAATTGAAACGTCTCATAAGTGCCAGGTCATCTACGTACAACAGTGGCGCCCAGCATCTCCAATAGAGAATTGAAACGCGACGCGGTTTTGGCTACTATAGCCTACACGATGAGGAAGCATCTACAATAGAGAATTGAAACAGACATGCCGACGAGGCGCAGGAGCTCGTGGCCAAGGAGCTCCGCATCTCCAATAGAGAATTGAAACCAGCAGCGGCCACCTGGTTTTTGTTGTTTTGCATATGTGTGCATCTCCAATAGAGAATTGAAACACGATTCGCTTACAAAGCCGCATCTTTCTACTATCGCCTTAAGGCATCTCCAATAGAGAATTGAAACTGCACAAATATTTAAGCTAACGGCTCGGCGGCCGCCTCAAGAGTAGGCTACGCATCTCCAATAGAGAATTGAAACATGCGCTGCAGCGTCCTGGTCTTGGACTTACCCCCTATGGCGGCATCTCCAATAAAGAATTGAAACTGATGCCTTTTTCCATTATGTGCCACGTTTCGCTGAAGGCGGCATCTCCAATAGAGAATTGAAACACGTACTGCTCGCAGACGCAGTCGACGCCACCGTACCCCAGGGCACATCTCCAATAAAGAATTGAAACAAGAGGACTTAGGGGCTTGGTCCTCAACGACGGCGAGCATTTACAATAGAGAATTGAAAAACTCAATTGCTCGCATGTGGTGGGCTTCTTGTGTGTTTTTGTTGATTGTTGGGGGTTGGTTTTGTGGTGTGTTATTTGGCGTGTTGAGGTTACTGGTCCTGGAGTTCTAAAAGCATCGTGAGGAGGTCGTGGAGGGTGTATCCCTCCGCCGTCTTCCTCAGTAGCTTGATCCCTTCTAGGTGGTGGACGTCCATGCGGAGGTGGTGGGCGACGTCGTGTCCGTCGGCTTCGCCTCTCGCGAATCTGGCTAGGACTTGTCTGAGTTGGAGGGGGAGCATGGGGAGCTCCACCACCTCTTTAAACGTCTCGTGGATGTAGACGGCGCCGTGGGCCCCGGCGAGGTATGCCGCAATTACGGCGAAGGTGGACTCGGGCTTGAAGCCGCCCGTCGCCACGACGTAGGTCAGCCTCCCATCCCTTCTCGCCCTCTTCACGTCGTTGCCCACCGCCCGGGCCAGCTGGAGGAGGCCCTCGTGGAAGTCCACGCCGAGGCCCGGCACCACCTTGAGCTCAGCCGAGCACTCAGCCGTCCTAACCTCCCGCTTAAGCACCTCGCAGAGGGCCTCCCTAAGCGCGGCGCCAGCCCTCGTCCCCTCCTCCGTGTCGGTGGCGTAGAGCACGGCGTAGACGTCGCGGAAGAGGGCTTGATATCTCCTCGCAAACTTCACCACGGTGTTCAGCTCCGCACTAGCCCTCTCGGGGTTCGTCAAGGCGTACTCCACCAGCCTATCCCCCGCGCCGTCCCGCGCCGCGTTGGCAAGAAGAGAAGTCCCCACCGTAACGCCAAGAAACACCCCAACCATAAAAGATGCAACCCACGGCTATATATCTATAACAGCTGGGCGGTGAAGTGCGCAGAGAAGGTTCCCCCGTGGCGACATAGGGCCTCCACGCCCGAATCCCAACACCGGATAAAAACATACAGCCAAAAGTTACAATGCCGCCCGATCCCCCGCACTCCTGATGCGCTTGTTGCGACTCCCTACGGAATCAGGCGGCTTACTCAGTAGCCGTGAGCCGTGCTCGAGAGCGACACCCCAAACGCGAACAGACCGGCGCCGGACTTGCAACCACAGGACTCCACACCTTTCTCCACGTCGACTGCTCGAGTCCGATTTCTCCCTCTCCAGCCTGGTCGTCCGCCTCACGCGTTCTTGACCCCGCGCCGGGCGACCACGTCGAGCGGCGATCCACCTGGCGACCAACGACGCCACCTAGGCGGCCACCTCCTCGCCTTTAAACACCCTCATGAAAACCCTCTCCACCTCCCTAGGCTACAGAGAGACCAGAAGCTCCAAGAAGAACCACGGCTCCTCCAGCGCGACGTCCCACAACGCCCTCTGAGGGGCCCCTCCACTAATATATGAATTATACCCGCTGCTGGCACGAGACTTCCTTAGCGGTTTTTCAACTTGCACTGCCTCATCAGCTCGTCGAGAAGAGGCTGGAGGAGGTCCCTCCTGTAGACCACCTCGACGATCTTGCCCTCGGACAGTCTCACCTTGTCGATGAGGATGTAGGAAAGGCCGCCGTGGGCGGACAGATTGCGGAGCCATACATACACGTTTTTGCCACCCGCCTTTTTGCCGCCCAACGCCTTCCTTAGCTTCCCGCGATCTTCCTCTATCTCCTGCAGTTTGGCCTCCACGGCACGTGCAAACTCCGCCTGATCTACGCGCCCTTTGTGTGTTTTATGTATGTCTACAATTGCGTATATCTCGGCCGCGGAGAGCTCCCCGCCTATCCCGAGCTCCCTTGCATGCATGATCACTATGCTGAAATCATCTGCTGTGCGCCATAACACCAGGTGGTTTTGAATTGCTGCAGTCTTCTCGTAGCGGTCGGCGACTGCGTTGAGGAACCCCACGAGGTCGCCCCTCCGGAGCTCCCGGAGGTCGTCGACGACGGACGCCATCGCGGTCTTCACGGCATATGTGCGGTCAGGCTCCGGATACTTGATGCTATCCCCGGCGATTATGGGAGTGGTGTCTGGCGGCTTCACCTCCACGCGGGGTAGCTGGGCTACGGCGCCTCCGTCGTCGTAACTAGCGCCGCTGAAGGCAAGACCAGCGGCGCCGTTTGCCAGAAGACAGATGTAGGCAAGCAGTTGCCCCAGCTCGCCAGTCCGGTCGAGATCTTCCAGCTCCGGCATCTGGAACCTCCTCAGCGCCGCGATCTGCCTTATGTTCCTCACGGCCTTCTGTAGCTCAGACACATCGTTGATGAAGAGGTCAATTGACTCGTCTTTTCGCTCGGCCGCTCCGACTTTCCCCCCGGCCTTCTCGTCAGAAACGCACTGCTCCGTCTTGGCGCCGGTGGGATACGGATCGGAATTGAAAATGAGGAGGTTTTTCTCCACTCCCCAGATGACGGCCGCCGCAACGGCGGCGTAGAGGACCGCCACAGTCTGGAAGTTTATCCCGTGGGTGAGGTCGACCGCGAGGAATGTTGGCTTGTCGGCATC
>Ga0209741_1000232_pt1 | contig 14730 bp, 17 predicted proteins | sample OctOCTMetagenome_FD_184734 | JGI IMG/M metagenome (GOLD analysis project Ga0209741, IMG submission 184734) | Hot spring and microbial mat streamer communities from Octopus Spring Streamers, Yellowstone National Park, USA - OCT_B (SPAdes) (version 4) | ecosystem: Environmental > Aquatic > Thermal...
ACAAGATCTGCCAGCAGTTCGACCTGGAGCTCGAGGTCGGTCCCAAGCGTTGAGTAGAGTTCAAGCGCTAGTAGGGACAAGAAAGGTAGGTAAATCGCAGAGACGACAAACCCAGGTTCTGATCCTAAAAGTCATGGGAAATTACGCTCTGTGGAAAGGGAAGGCTTGATCGCTAGAGATTGGATCACAAAGCACATATGAGTACCCTGTTATGGGTTGCCGTTGTGTACTTTAACCGAGGGGTTCGTGGTAGTGAGGGTAGTTAGAATTAGGATGGCAGGTGGAGAGAAGCGGATGGGTGCAGTGTTAGATGATGAAGTTATTCTGTTGCGGGGAAGCTAAGTACGGGTCGGGGAGAGGACATCTAACTTTGTTCAGGGAGGCTACTAAGAGGGGGCTCAAAGTGACTGAGTTCTTGGAGAGGTTGATAGCACCTGATAGTCGGTTAAAAAGGATTAGATACAGGGAAGTAGAGGAGGGTGCAAAGGCCTACACGTCCTAATCCCAATTACATCGCCAGAGGTTTGGGGCCGGTGTGACCATCTTATGGAGCAAGGAAGCTTGCGAATACGAGACAAGAGCGAAAGGCATCTACGATATGATTTACGAAGCTGAGAGGTCGGAGATCTTTTTAAGGCTACTCCCCCCAGATGCGTCGGTCCTGGAGAGGTCGCATATATCAGGAGCGACACTAAATGGGCAGTTCCCGAGTTTGAACTAGTAATTGTACCGTGCCCGAAGTGCGAGATAAATAGGATGCAAGGTAGTCAACGATCTCTCGGTCATAGACCTCATCCTTTATTAGCCCATAACGCTGACTATGAATTTTACGCGGGAGGAGAAAGAGTAGCTTAATAAAGGGTTGGGACGCGTTGACAAATGACAAAACATAGGAGGTCGTGTGAGCTTGGTTGAAGTGATCTCGATAGGGGAGGCTCTTATTCAGTTCAATGCGGTTACCAAAGGGCCGCTCAGACACGTCACCCTTTTTGAAAAACATGTTGCTGGCGCAGAGGCAAATGTTGCGGTCTGCGTAAGCCGCCTAGGAAGGAGTGCGGCATTCATAGGAAGGGTAGGAAACGATGAGTTCGGCGAGTGTATCAAGTCGTGGCTCCGAGGGGAGGGCGTTGATACGCGGTGGGTAAAAACGGATCCTGATGCCCCCACAGGGATCTATTTTGTGCAGAGAGGTTACCCTATACCGAACAGGAGTAGCATGGTATATTACAGGCGAATGTCGGCAGGAAGCCGACTTTCTCCAGAGGACGTGAAGGAGGAGGCGTTTGTAGACGCCAAAATATTACATTTTACAGGTATCACACCTGCATTAAGCCCCACAGCAAAGGAGGCTGTTTTAAGGGCATTAGACCTGGCTAAAAAGGCAGGAGTCAAGGTCTCTGTGGACACGAACATCCGCTTACCATTATGGCCCAGTTTGGAGGAGGCTGCTAAGGTATTGATGCCAATGGTTGAAAAGGCTGACATATTATTTACGGATCCGACCGACGCAGAGATACTTATTGGGGAAAGTGATCCTGATAAGATACTTACTGCTTTCAGAGGCATAGGTATCGACACGGTAGTGGTGAAGCTAGGGGAGAAGGGCGCTGTAGCTTTGTCAGGCGAAGAAAGTGCTAAGGCGGAAGCGATCCAAGTAACTGTCGAGGATCCGATCGGAGCGGGTGACGCTTTTGCCGGTACATTTTTGGCGTGTAGGCTGGCCGGACGCAATTTGCTAGAATCGTTAAGGAAAGCAACTTTAGTTGGCTCTCTCGTCACGACAGTTAGAGGAGACCAGGAGATGATACCAACACATAGGGACCTCGATGTGGTTTACCGCTATTATTATCCATAACGTTCACCTAATCGGGAGTATGCTAAGTGAAGAGATCGAAGTCACTGTATTTAAATGACCGACACATCATACGTTATTACTTCGTAGGCAAAAGACAATTGCCCTAAATACCTCTTATCCCTAGAACCCTTTTTATGCAGATGGGAAGTCCGCCGACGTTTCTGAGCTCAAGGAGAATTCTTTTATGAGGCGGCACGCTTTTCAACCTGACGTGGCGTCGCCCGAGATCGAGATAATTCTCGATCATTACAGGAACCCCCGGAACTTCGGCGACCTCCCTGACGCGACTGTGAGGGCGAAGGACTCGAACCCGCTCTGCGGGGACGTTGTCGAGATGCACCTGAAGATAGAGGGCGACAGGATCGTCGACGTCCGGTTCAAGGGGAAGGGGTGCGCGATAAGCCAGGCCTCCGCCTCGATGTTGACAGAGCGGATCAAGGGGATGACCCTCGATGAGGCGAGGAAGTTGGGAAGGGACGACGTCATCGAGATGCTCGGCGTACAGCTGAGCCCCGTTAGGGTCAAGTGCGCCACGCTGAGCCTGAAGGTCCTGAAGCTCGCGATCTACACACATCTGGGCATTAAGCTCGAGGAGAAGGAAAGTTGAGAGGAACCTCGCGTGTTCCCATTCGAGTTTTTGAGTAATACCGTGCCCATCATCCCAGCTCCGACGCCTGTCATGCTGATCATATAACGCGTTATCGGTCGCATGAAGATGAACGAGCTCGAAAGGTTAGCGGCGAGCAAGGCGAAGAGGGCCATATTGCTCGACAGGGCCGGGTCGAAGGCCGAGGCCGTCAAGGCCTACCGAGAGGTCATAGGGCTCCTGATGAAGTTGGTGGAGCTGACCGACAGTCCCGTCAACAGGGAGGTCTACAAGGAGAGGATAGCTGCGTACTCGAGGAGGTTGAAGGAGCTCCAAGAGGACGGAGACGCGAGGGGATTGCTGCCGGAGGAGCTGGACGCGAGGGAGAAGGGAGGACAACTGTCCTCTGCCCTCGAGTCGAGACCTCCCGTCAGGTGGGACGACATCGTCGGCCTCGAACCGGTGAAGGAGGTTCTGAAGGAGAGCATCATCTACCCGTGCAAGAGGCCCGAGCTCTATCCGTTGGGCTGGCCGACTGGGATCCTCCTCTTCGGTCCACCGGGATGCGGGAAGACGCTGCTGGTGGCTGCGACCGCGAACGAAGCCGACGCCAAGCTTTACGTTATAGATGCCGCGAGGATAATGTCGAAGTGGCTAGGCGAGAGCGAGAAGAACCTCCAGCGGATCTTCAGCACAGCCCGCAGCGAGGCCATGTCCGGGAAGCCGGTGATCGTCTTCATCGACGAGGTCGACTGGCTCGCGGTCCACCGGCAGGTAGAGGTGGGCGGAGAGGCGAGGGTCAGGAACCAGCTGCTCTCTGAGATGGACGGGATATTGACGAAGTTCTCGAGGTCCTTCCTCTTCCTCATGGCGGCCACCAACAAGCCCTGGCTTTTGGACGAGCCCTTCATACGGAGGTTCCAGAAGCGCATCTACATACCTCCTCCCGGTCCTGTTGAGAGGAAGAGGATACTAGAGCACTACCTCGCGAAGCTCAACATTTCTAAGGACCTCGACGTCGCGAAGGTCGCCGAAGAGATGGAGGGCTATTCGCCCCACGACATCTTCTCGGTCTGCCTCGACGTCCAGCTGGAGGCGGTGAAGAGGATGTTCGAGGAGGGGCATGAGGAGCCGCCGGAGATAACGATGCAAGACATCAGGAGAGCTATGGCGAGGAGGAGGCCCTCGATAAGCAAGGAAAGCGTCAGGATGTTCGAGGATTGGAACGCGCGGTTCGGAGCGTCCTGATGGTGGCTCAAGCGTAGGAGATCTCTATCAACCCTTTGTTCGCCAGCGACTCCAAAACCTCCTCCACCTCGTCCTCTGAGAGCCCGAGGGCCTTCGATAGCTGCCCTACGTCCAGAGCGTAGGAGTCACCCATCGACGAGATCAGCTCGTAGACGGCCTTCTCCCTCTCCGACATGATCGGAACGTCCGGGAACGACATCCTGACCCTCTCTGCAGCCAGCCTCTTGGCCATCTCCAGCACCTCCTCGGCCTCGCTGTCAACGCTGAGGCGCTGCGGTTCGGGAGTCGGGACCGCGGCGGAGGTGGTGGCGACCAACGACTCCAGGTCCTCAGAGAGTTGGTTCAGGACTACCGATACGTCAGGGGTGACGGAGCTAAGTTCCCGAGCCACGACTTGTACCACCCCCCTAAGGGAGGAGAGGAGGCCGAGGACCTCCGTCAGCTCCATCACCGTCTCAAGCCTGACCTTGACCTGCTCTAGCAGTATCAGCTTGCTCATGATGATCTTTGCGAGCCTTCTGAGGGCGATGATCTCGTCGGCGTAGATCTTGGCGTGCTCCTCGTCGCCCGAGATGAGGGCATGCACGCACCTCTCGAAGAGCTCCCTCCCTTTCGCCTCGAGCTCCGAGTACTTCTTGTTGAGCCTGGAGATGCTGGCGTTCACCGCAGTCAGCGACCTGTTCAGCTTCACCTCGAGCGATGCGAGCTTCCTCTCGTTCCTCCCCTGCCTCAGCCGGTCGAACAGCATCGTTGGCCGAGTCGGCCCGACTGTTATTAGCGTCTGCCGCTGCACCGGACGCGGCCAGCTCCTCGGAATATCCCCGTATCTCCGTTCCAAAACCTTTTACGCCCGCTGATTTTTCATACGATCGTACCACTTCACGGAGTTTTGCACGACAACCGTGCAGGGAACAACCTTATGACTGGGAATGTGTTTTAGAGAGGACGAGGGGGTGGTGGGTATTCATCACAGTCCTCGGTAAAAGAAGGCCCCCAGACCCGGAGGAGCTCGGACTCGACAGGGAGGTCTTGCTGAGGATGTACAGGCTGATGGTGCTGACGAGGGTTCTAGACCGATACCTCCTGCGTCTCCAGAGGATGGGGAAGGTGGCGCTCTACGCGGAGGCGATGGGCGAGGAGGCAGCTATGGTCGGCTCAGCCTTAGCCCTCCAGCCGGAGGACGTGGTCTTCCCTTCGTACAGGGAGCTGGGAGTCTTTCTCACGAGGGGAGTACCGGTCTCTGAGATACTCGACAGGCATTTGAACACGGTCGACGACCCGCTGAAGGGACACGAGTTCGCGGTCTTCGGCGACAGAAGGTTCAACATCGTACCAGCACCGACGCCGGTCTCGACGCAGATACCGATGGCAGTCGGGTATGCGCTGGCCTTCAAGATAAGGGGAGAGAGGAGGCTGGTCGTCACCTACTTCGGCGACGGAGCCACCTCGAAGGGCGACTTCCACGAGGGCGTCAACTTCGCCAGCGTCTACAAGCCTCCGATAATCTTCATCTGCATGAACAACCAGTACGCTATCTCGACGCCGGTCAGCCGCCAGACGGGTGCGGCGACGATAGCCCAGAAGGCAATAGCCTACGGGCTGAGCGGCTTCAGGGTCGACGGCAACGACGTCATCGCGATGTACTTCGTATCGAGGTCTGTCTTCGAGGAGGTCAGGGACGGAGGCGACCCGGTGCTGATCGAGGCGGTCACCTACAGGCTCGGAGCCCACACGACCAGCGACGACCCGAAGAGGTACAGGTCAGTGGAGGAGGTCCAGCAGTGGATGAAGAGAGACCCGATAGAGAGGATGAGGACATACCTCATCGCCAAAGGCGTCATCGACGAGGAAGGCGACAAAGCGCTCTGGTCCGAGATCGAATCCCTCGTTTCGGCTGAGGTGGAGAGATCCCTTGCCAAGCCGGGTCTGGATCCGGAAGTGATATTCGAGGACGTCTACGCGGAGCCTACGCCTCAGCTGAGGGAGCAGATCGATGAGTTCCGGCAGCAGCTCAGGGCCGAGAAAGTGATGAGGAGATGACGGTCCTGACACTCGCTAAGGCGATCAACGAAGCACTGAGGTACGAGATGCGCCGCGACGAGCGGGTCGTGGTCCTGGGTGAGGACGTGGGCGTCAACGGGGGCGTCTTCAGGTGCACGGAGGGCCTCCTGGTCGAGTTCGGCCCGATGAGGGTGATGGACACACCGCTCTCGGAGTCCGCGATAATCGGCGTTGCGCTCGGCCTCGCGGCCAACGGGATGAGGCCCGTCGCTGAGATCCAGTTCTCCGACTTCATCTTCGGAGGGTTTGAACAACTGGTCTCGAACGTCGCCAAGTTCAGGTACAGGAACGCAGGGCACTACACGGCACCCCTCGTCGTCAGGGCCCCTGTAGGAGGTGGTGTGCGGGGAGGGATGTACCACTCTCAGAGCCCCGAGTCCTACTTCACTAACACCGCAGGCCTGAAGGTGGTTGTGCCCTCCACCCCCTCCGACGCCAAGGGCCTCCTGATCTCGGCGATAAGGGACGACGACCCGGTGATCTTCTTCGAGCCTAAGCGCCTCTACCACTCCCTAAAGGAGGAAGTCCCAGACGGCGAGTACACCGTGCCCATCGGGAAGGCGAGATTGGTGAGAGAGGGCGACGACGTTACGGTCATCACTTACGGCGCCACCGTTTACGACGCTTTGGCAGCGGCCGAGGAGGTGGAGAAGGAGGGAATATCGGTGGAGGTCATAGACCTGAGGAGCCTGATACCGTACGACTGGGAGGCGATCTCGAGGTCGGTCAGGAAGACGGGGAGGCCTGTGATAGTCCACGAGGCACAGAAGACCTCAGGGTTCGGAGCTGAGATAGCGGCGACCATCGCTGAGAGGGAAATCTATAGCCTCGAGGCGCCTGTGATCAGGGTCACGGGATACGACACGCCGCATCCGTTGGTCCACGAGCACCTCTATCTCCCCAACAAGGACCGGATAGTTAACGCAATAAGGAAGTCGACGGCTTACTAAGCTTTGGAGGTCTGAAAGGATGCGGATACCCGTGCACGAGACCCTGAGCGAAGAGGAGAGCCTGCTGCTCAAGACAGCGAGGTCCGTCTCGAAGTCCTTCGGCAGGTCCTATTGGCTCGAGAAGTGGGAGAGGAACGAGCCGCCCGACGAGCTATGGGAGGAGATGCGGAGGCAGGGTCTCACAGGTGTAGGCGTCCCGGAGAGGTACGGAGGGTCAGGGTTCGGGTTGATGGGCGCGGTGCTGACTCAGGAGGCCTTGGCGCTCGAGGGTTTACCGGTCCTCCAGTTCCTCGTCACGCACTTCAGCAGGCATATAGTCCTCTTGGCAGGGAACGAGGACCAGATACGGAGGTTCGTCACGCCTACCTGCACCGAGGGCAAGAGGATGAGCTTCGCGCTGACGGAGCCAGAAGCCGGCTCGAACACATGGAGGATCTCGACGCTGGCCAGGAAGGAGAGCGACGGCTACGTGATCACGGGCCAGAAGGTCTATACTAGCGGCGCGAGGGAGTCGGACTTCATGCTGCTGGTGGCGAGGACCAAGCGCTACGAGGAGGTCGGCGACAAGAGGTACGGGATATCCCTCTTCGTCCTCGAGACGTCCGATCCGAACATCAAAATGGAGCGGCTCGACATCGACATGAGGGGGCCAGAGTGGCAGTACGCGGTCTACTTCGACTCCGTCAGGGTCCCTGAGGAGAACCTGATCGGTAAAGAGGGTGAGGGGCACAAGGCCCTCTTCGAGGGGCTGAACGTGGAGAGGTTGCTGATCGCATCGATCGCCGTCGGCCTCGGCGACTTCGCCCTGAGCAAGGCCGTCGATTACGCCAAGAGCAGGAGGGTTTTCGACGTCCCAATAGGCTCGCACCAGGGCCTGCAGTTCCCCATGGCGAAGGCAGCGGCGCACCTGGAGGCCGCCCGCTCCGTCATCTACAACGCAGCGAGACTTTACGACCAGTTCGGCAAAGGCCTTGAGCTGGCGAACATCGCTAAGCTCCTCTCCTCGGAGGCTGGGCTGGAGGCGCTCGACATAGCGATGCAAGCGTTCGGTGGCTATGCCTTCGATCTTGGGACCGACCTCATCAACCTCTACCCTATCCTCAGGCTCTTCAAAACGGCTCCCGTGACGAACGAATTGGTGTTGAGTTACATCGGAACCCACGTCCTCGGCCTGCCGAAGTCCTACTGATCTCCCCAGAATGACTTTTCTGTTGTAGTAGCAATAGCATAGCACCAACTTGACTCTGTTATAAGAGCCATTCGCCTGCTACCTGGTTTTGCGATTGAATGTTAAAATCAGTCGGCAGGGGAGTGTCTGAGGTCAAGTCATGAACTGGCCTGAGAGGATTGCAGAGCCGTATCGGTCGCTGGTGAACAGTCTAGTGGAGCTCATCAAATCGGAATATGGCGACGATCTGGTTTCGGTTGCCGTATTCGGATCGATAGCAAGGGGCACTGCTAGGAAGGACAGCGACTTGGACGTTCTGATCATAGCGAGCAGGCTCCCGAGGAGCAAGAGGGAAAGGGTTCAGAGATTCCTAAACATAGAGAGCAAGCTGGATCCTGTGCTGGAGAAGTTGCTCGATGAGGGATATGCGATAACGGTATCGCCTGTCATTCTGACCGCAGACGAAGCGAGAGAAATTCCGCCCCTGTTCCTGGACCTGACCGAGGACGCGGTGATCCTTTACGACAAGGACAACTTCCTGAAAGAGTTACTCACAAAGCTCAAAGCGAAGTTACAGGAAATAGGCGCCACGAGAATTTGGATCGGGAGCAAGTGGTATTGGAAGCTGAAGCACGGCTATTCCAGAGAGAGAGTGAGGATAGTTGGATAGCCATGAGCTGGCAAGGTCGAACGTAAGGCAGGCTGAGGACAGGTTAACGACGGCGAGAATTGCCTTTGAACGCGGTAACTACCCGTATGCTGTGAGGCAGGCCCAGGAATGTGTTGAGCTGTCCCTCAAGGCATGCCTCCGGCTCGTGGGCATAGAACCACCAAAATGGCACGACGTTGGCCCCATAATTAGAAGGGAGAGGGAGAACTTCCCTGAGTGGTTCAAGGAACATGTGGAGCGGATCGTCTCGATATCGAGGAGTCTCCGTAAGGAGAGGGAGCTAGCGATGTACGGCGATGAGGAGAGCAAAATCCCGCCGGAGGAGCTCTACACCAGGTTCGACGCGGAGAAAGCAATAGAGGATGCGGGGTTTGTGCTGGAGATCGCAAGAAGGTTGCTCAAGGAGTTCGCGTGAGATCACAACAGCAACGCAGACGTCATATCGCGGAACCTCTGTCAGGGCTGTCATAGGTTTTGAGGCGTTACCAAGAAGCTGTGCACGCATCATATTATATACCGCTTAGCTGAGCTTGATAACGTAATGTCACATAACAAGGTCTATGTGCTCGGGGTAGGAGAACTTCCGCCAACTAAGTCGCTGAAGGACCTCGACTTCAGGGAGATGACCTTCGAGGCAGCGGTGCGGGCATACGCAGATGCCGGTATCGGGCCCTCCGAGGTCGATGGACTCTTCAGCGCGGAGCTGGACTTCGTTGAAGGTATATCGATCGCCGACGAATACACCCCCGATCAGGTCGGGACGAGGCTGAAGTTCAACATGCTAGTAGTCGGTGACTTCCTCGAGGCCCTCTTTCACGCCTACATGGCCGTCAGGTCAGGGCTAACGGATTTGGTGGCAGTCGAGTCGCACGCCAGGCCCTCCGAGATAGAGAACTACGCGGACGTCCTCAGGTCCTCCCTTGACCCTCACTGCCTGAGACCGATCTTATCGGATCCCTACGCCATAGCTGGACTGGACGCGAGGGCTTTCCTCGGCAGGACCGGGTCCACCACTCAAGACCTCTCTTTGGTGGCGGAGAAGAACCTGAAGAACGCCGCTCGATCGGGGGGACCTTACGGTGAGGCGTTGAATGCAGATGACGTCGAGAGGACCGCGTTCGTCTACGAGCCGCTAAGGCAGAAGCACGTGGCGCAGTTCTCCGACTACGTCGCGGTAGTGGTTCTGGGATCGGAAAGGGCCGCAAAGGGATCGGACAGATTTGTGGAGATCGCATCGATATGGCAGGCCGGTGCCACCTCCGGTGCCCATCAGTGGATGAGGAAGTGGGGCGTGATGGAGTGGGTGAAGGGTGCTTTGGAGAGGATCGAGCGCGACCTGCGGGGAAACCCGATGAGGTCTTGCGACTTGGTCGAGTTCACTGAGTTCTTCGCTCATCAGGAGCTCCAGTTCCTCTCAGCTATGCTTAGGTCCGAGGGCGAGGCGTTGCGGATGCTGAGGTCAGGCGATCTGGAGCTGGGATCGGCGCTGCCCGTCAACCCTTCAGGAGGATGTCTGGGCAACGGCAACTCACTCAACGCTTCTGGCGGCAGGGCCTTCGTCAGCGCGGTCAGGCAGCTTAGGGGCGAGGCGGGGAACGTGCAGGTGACGGGTGCGAGGGCGGCCATCGTCGGGTCGCTCCACACGGAGATCTCCGACTCCGGCACGTTGGTTTACCTCAGGACGGGTGATGCGATGTGAGGAGGGTAGCGATAGTCGGTGCAGGCATGACGGACTTCAGGTCGATGCTGCCTCACAGCTCACCGGAGATGATAAGGGAGGCGGTGAAGAGGTGCCTCGACGACGTGGGGTCGCTCTCGATCCGTTACGTCGACGGCGTCCTCTGCGCCTCAGCTCCAGACGCCTTCGACGGGTACCACGACAAGGTCTCGATAGCCAACGAGGCAGCCGGTGCGATCGGGAAGCCGATAACGAGGGTCTTCGTGGGAGGTGGAAGCGGGGTTGCGGCCGCCGTCTCAGGATGGTACCACGTCGCCTCTGGCCTCTTCGATACGCTCCTCGTCGTGGCGTGGGAGAAGATGAGTCCTCCATACCCGCACGCCCAGAAGCTCTTCCAGACGATCTTCGAACCCGTCATAGAGCAACCTCTCGGCCCGAACCTGATCTGGATCTTCGCTCTGGAGATGAGGCGATACATGGAGGCGCACAACCTTTCAAAGGAGCTGATAGCGGAGGTCGCCGTGAAGAACAAGGCCAACGCCCTCGACCACCCCCACGCCCAGCTCGGTGCTAAGATAACGGTGGAGGACGTTTTGAGGTCGGAGGTCATGGTCTGGCCGGTGAACAGGCTCGACATAAGCCCCACCTCCGACGGTGCGGTTGCAATCCTCCTGGCGTCCGAGGACGTGGCCCGGAAGCTCACGGACACACCCGTCTGGATCGACGGCGTGGCGACTTGCCTCGACTCGCAGTACTGGACCAACAGGGACCTCGCTTTCCCGTACTACGTTTACCTCGCCGCACAGAAGGCTTACAGGATGGCCGGGATAAAGAATCCTCTGAAGGAGGTCGACGTCTGGGAACCCTATGACCCGTTCACGTACAAGGAGCTCCACCACCTCGACGGCCTCCTGGGGAAGCCGGGCCTTGCGCCGAAGCTGCTGAAGGAGGGTCAGCTGCACAGGGACGGAGATTACCCCGCATCGCCGTCCGGAGGCCTGCTCGGTGTCGGCAACCCTATCGCCGCCGCAGGTCTGATGAAGGTGGCCGAGCTTTACTGGCAGCTCTCAGAGCGGGCTGGGAAGAGGCAGGTCCCCAACGCCTACGTCGGCGTGGCACAGGCATGGGGCGACCTCATGCAGGTCGGTACCGTGGTGGTGTGCAGGAGATGAGCGTCAGGCTGGTAAAGTTCAGGAGGGAGACGCTCGCAGGGCTCGACGAGGGGTTGGCGGGGCTTCTGTCGAGGGCGACGGCCGAGGTCGGAGAGGGCAGGATAAGCTCCTGGGCCAAAGCTTTGGAAGAGGTGAAGGGCAGGACTGAGTTCGAGGTGCCGGAGACGCTGGTCGTGACGCCCTACCTCTTCGACTTCAGGTACAGGAGGAGCACGGGTGTCGCCCTGACGAGGTTCCTCGAAGGACTGAAGGAGGGGAAGTTCGTGGGGACGAGGTGCAGCGGCTGCGGCAGAGTCCTCATACCTCCAAGGACCTTCTGCGAGTGGTGCTTCAGGAGGGTCGACGAGTGGATCGAGCACAGCGGTGAGGGCGAGGTGGCGACCTACTCGATCGCTCACATAGGCACCAACCCCAAGGTTAGGCTTCCGAGACCAGAGCCTATTGCGGTGATCTGGTTCGAGGGGACGAAGGTGCTCAGGCCCAACTCCAAAACGGTCGCCCACGCTGCAGGCATACTGCACAGGCTCGGCGAGGTCGACCCCCAAGAGATCAGGATAGGGATGAGGGTGAGGCCGGTATGGAGGCCGAAGGAGGAGAGGGTCGGGAGCATCACCGACGTCCTCTACTTCGCACCGGTAAGGGGGTGAGCGAGGTGGTCGGCGAGTTCAGGTATGCGATCGAGAACCCTTACGAGTACCCGGCGGGCTTCGCGCTCTCCGTCTTCCTCGAGGGCTTGAGGCAGGGCACGTTGAAGGGATCGAGGTGCACTTCCTGCTCGCGGAGCTACGTCCCGCCCTTCGCTTTCTGCCCGCACTGCGTCGAATCGAAGGTTGAGTACGTTAAAGTCCCTGGAGAGGGCAGGGTCGTCACTTGGACCAGGACGGCCGACGGCACGGTCTTAGTCTTCGTAGCCTTCGAAGGTTTCGAGGGCGGAATCCTTCACCGCTACGTCGGAGGTGGCGACCCGAGCGAGGGCATGAGGGTTAGACCAAAGTTCAGGAGCGAACGCATCGGTTCGATACTGGACATAGAAGGTTTCGAGCCTTCCCGCTAACCACTCTCTCTTTGAGCGGCCAACTTCCTTCTCAGCTCCTGCGCGAACCTCTCGTAGAACTCCAAGACGTCAGCGTTCACGATCGCCTCCCTGTTCGTCACAGGTCTGCCGTTGAGGATGTTGGAGACAGCTATCTCCACCTTCTTCAGGTTGAAGGTGTAGGGGATGTCGGGCGCCTGGACCACGTAGTGCGGGACGTGCCTCGGTGAGGCCTCCTCCCTCAGGGCCCTCCTGATCCGTTCGATCAGCTCCTCCGTGAGCTCCTGCCCCTCCCTCATCTTGACGAAGAGGACCACCTTGGTCTCGCCGTCAACGTCCAGGGACGCCACGAGGCTGTCGGCGACCTCAGGGAACCTCTCGACTATCCTGTAGATCTCGGCGGTTCCGATCCTGACCCCGGAGACCTTCAGCGTCGCGTCCGACCTCCCGTGTATTACGGCGCTCCTCGTGTCCGAGAAGATCGTGATCCAGTCGCCGTGCCTCCAGACGTTCTTTCCGACGCGACGGTAGTACTCGAAGTAAGTCTCAACATATTTTTTGTAATCGGGGTCGTTCCAGAAGTAGATGGGCATCGATGGAGAGGGTGCCTCGCATACCAGCTCTCCCTCCCTGTCGTAGACCTCGTTGCCCGACTCGTCGTAAGCCTTCACCTTCATCCCGAGGGCTGGAGCTTGGAGCTCGCCGGCGTACACCGGAAGGGTCGGGCTCCCGGCTAGGAAGCAGCCGTTGATGTCAGTCCCACCTGATATCGAGTTGAACCAGAGGTCGGACTTGACGTGCTCGTAGACCCAAGTGAAGCCTTCGGCCGATAGCGGTGAGCCCGTCTGGGATATCTCACGGAGCCTCCAGAGGTCGAACTCCTTACCCGGCTCGGCGTCGGCTCCACGGACGGCGTAGATGTAGCTGGCGCTGCACCCGAAGACCGTCACGCCTTCCTCCTCAGCTATCCTCCAAATCGTCCTCCAATCCGGGTAGAGCGGGTTGCCGTCGAAGAGCACGAGCTCCGATCCGACAGCGAGCGAGCTGGTCATCCAATTCCACATCATCCAGCTGGGAGAGGTGATGTAGAGCAGAGCGTCTTCCCTCTTCAGGTCCGTGTGCAGGATGAGCTCCTTCAGGTGGTTCACCAAGACGCCTGCAACGCTCTGGACCATGCACTTCGGCTTACCGGTAGTTCCGGAGGAGAACATGATGTACACCGGACTGTTCGAATCGACCTGCTCGAACCTGACGCTCTCGGCCTGACCCTTTCCAGAGAGGACCTCCGAGGCGCTGACGGCCTTCGGTATACCAGAGACCTCTGCCCTCTCCTTGAACCGCTCGACGACGAGGACGCTCCTCAGCGAGGGAATGGAGCCGGCTATCTTGGCGACGTTGGCCCTGAGGTCGTTGACCTTTCCCTTGTAGACCGACTGATCGACCGTGATCAGGACCTTGGGCTCGAGCTGACCCAACCTGTCTACCACTGCTGTCGGCCCCAGCTCCGTGCCCGTCGAGGACCAAGCCGCACCGAGGCCGGTTGCTGCCAGCATCGCGAAGACCGTCTCTGGGATGTTGGGCATGTAGGAGACGACCCTGTCGCCGGGCCCCACCCCTAGCTCCTTCAGGTACTCCCTGAACCGGGCGACCTCAAGGTGGACGTCCCTGTACGTGTACTCCCTCCGCTCGCCGAGCTCGTCCCTGAAGACGATCGCCGTTCGCTCGTCGCTGTACCTCATCAGGTTCTCGGCGAAGTTCAAGCGTGCTCCCACGAACCACCTGGCACCCGGAAACCTCCTTAGGTCGTCGACCAGCTGCTCGAAACCGGTTGAGGCGATGACCTTCGTGAACTCCCAGACGTCGCTCCAGAATGCTGGAATGTTTGAGATCGACCAGTCGTAAAGGTCGAAATAGCCGGCCAACTCGATCCCTCTCTTCTCGGAGACGAAATCGATGAAGCGCGTGACGTTGACGTTCTCCACATCCTCCTCGGTCGGCGACCAGAGTAGCTTGTGCCTGGGCATCCGTTTTCTCTTGTTCCCTCTGAACCGGTTAAGGTTTTCTCCTCCTGCTCCGCCCCCTGCCTGTCCTGCGGGCCCTCAGCGCGAACAGGACGAGCGCGCCCATGAGGATCAGGAAGAACAGCAGCTCCACGGAAAGGAGGAGGAACTGCTGGACGCCTGCAGCTCCCTGGATGGGGGATGTGTTCGCAGTTGCGGTGACGGTCAGAGCGGTGGCCGTTCTGATCTCCCCTTCATCGACGGTGACCTCGTAGGCCTTGCTCTCGACGATGTGCCCTTCCTCGTCCC
>Ga0209741_1000239_pt1 | contig 14515 bp, 15 predicted proteins | sample OctOCTMetagenome_FD_184734 | JGI IMG/M metagenome (GOLD analysis project Ga0209741, IMG submission 184734) | Hot spring and microbial mat streamer communities from Octopus Spring Streamers, Yellowstone National Park, USA - OCT_B (SPAdes) (version 4) | ecosystem: Environmental > Aquatic > Thermal...
CAGTCTCCGAATACGTCACCTACGTGCTGAGAGAAGTAGTGGCGCTCAAAAAAGGCAAAGACCCCCACCTCACCCCAGAAGACCTAGAACAAATACGCAAAAAACTAGAAGCCCTAGGATACCTCTAAGGCGAGTAAACTATATATAACGGGGCCACACAACCGCCGTGCCATGCGTCGACATAGACGACAAGCTGTGGGAAGCCCTACAACGCGAGGCCAAAAGACGAGGAGAAGACCCACGCCAAACCCTCAAGCGGATACTAGAACTCTACTTCGGCTACGGCGAAGAAGAGGAAAAAGAAATCATACGCCGCCTACGCGACCTCGGATATGCGTAAGCCAAACATCGTCATCATCGTCCTCGACACCCTCCGCGAAGACCACGCCCAAGGCCTAGACAAGCTGATTGATTACGGCTTCGTCAAATACCAAAACGCCATAGCCCCCGCAACCTGGACACTACCCTCCCACGCCTCCATGTTCACCGGCCTATACCCCTCAGAACACGGAATACACGAAACAAAAGAACTACGCGGAGAAGAACTGATAAGATACTCACGACTAAGAATGAGCGCACTTGAAAACAATATCCTGCGCAAGTACAAAGACGAAAACTACAACACTATATTAATCTCAGCAAACATCAGCTACGTTACGACCTTGACTGGCTTCGAAGCCGGTCACAACATACTCATAGACCCCATCACGTCTAGCATAGAGACGGATGACGCAATAACCATAGATGCGGAAGTCAAAAAGCTAGGAGGCAGAGCCAACTTTATTCTCTACAATCTAAGAAAAAAGAATATCCCCAAGTTGCTAAAGGCTACTCAATTATACCAAATACGCCGAATACGCCGTCTGAAGGCCATTCCAAAATATATATCTGAACATTTTGTAAGGGAGAAAGGAGGAAGCCTCGCGGTTTCCCTCATCAAGACCTTACGTCTAGAGGAGCCGTTTTTCCTATTCATAAATCTCATGGAAAGCCACAGCCCCTACTTTCGATATGGAGAAGAAAAAAAGTATGCTTGTGCAATACTAAAATGGTTATTGACTGGTAGCATAAATCCCCAAGACCGAAGATTTTGGCGTACCTACCCCCAACACGCAGAAAGAGCCACAAGAAGGGCCATAGAACTAGTAAGTGCAATACTACAGAAGACAGACCACTCCAACACGCTCATAATCGTCACGTCAGACCACGGCGAACTGCTCGGCGACGACGGCGCTGGCCATATCTACTCCCTAAAAGATGGAATCATAAGAGTACCACTGTATGTCAAATACCCAGAAGGATGGAAAAAGAAAAAACAAAAAACCTACATTCCACTCACAGACATACCGAAGATACTGGATCCCTCCACTGACACCATAGGATCCGACTTAGCCATAGCCGAAACCTTTGGTGTATATCACCCAGATCGGTTCTTCCAAGAATGTAGACTGGGAAACCCACCAGCCAACTTGTTTTATCACAAAATAAGAATATTGGGGAATAAGGTAGACATCTTATTCAATAAAACTTTAGATCAAGTAGAATACACCAAAGGCGAGCAGGCACAAGAAGTACTCAGAAGGCTAAGCTATTTAGGTGCACCGCCTAAAATGTCAACTTGACAAGTCAACGAGGTACGACGGCGTTCGAAGGCGCATCTGCCTAGGTCAGCTGGTGAGGGAGTCTGCTGTTGTTTAGACGCTAGACTTGGGTCAAAAGATCACCAAACCGTTTTAGAGACGGAGATATAGGCGACTTGACGGACTTAATGGTCAACGGCATGCAACAATACGGACCTCTCGCGAGGAGGGGGCCGTGTTTCTCTAGTAGGGATCAGGCTTCACCTGTATTGATCTAAGCAATGACGTGTGGGACTTAAAATCTAGGTGTGGCAAATTCCTCAAAGCACTTCGCCGAAAGAAAACAGGAACTGCGCAAACGCCAAGGGATAGGTGCCGTAGACCCTTGGCTCTTGGGCTGGTTTTCACTCCTCTCTGTAGAGTGTGCATAAGTACATGCCGACCGTTTCGTTCCACGTCTCTATTGGGGCTGGCAAAGCGACATCGGCGTTCCAAATGGCCCAGTAGCCAACTCTGCAAAAGGTCTCTTTGAAACGTAAAAAAGTTGTAACTTTTTCAATAACCCCATACATAAACACACTCGGCTGGTTTACTTTTAGCTCTAGCTGTTTTTCTAGGATACGTCTATACAGCAAACTGAGAAAAATAAACGTTTAATTCCCTGCTGGCGCGGAGAAACGGACACACTACTAATATCTTTTGGACACCGGCTCCGAATTCGTCCCAACGAGAAATGAGAAACACTTTCTTTCCGTCATCGACATACACATTAGCGATACCCGATGAACGAGCCCCATACCCCACAGCATCGCCACAAGTCCCAAAATACAGATAAACACCGTCGGTAGCCATGCTCAAAATCGAATCAGGCACCCTAAAGACAAGCACACCGCGCGGATCCCCAGTACCGTTCCACGCCCCCCGTTGTTATACCCCATAAACAACCTGCCCCTATATACCGCCAAAGACCACATATTCCCGCCCCAGCAGTAACCCAAAAACCTGCCCCACCGAATACCATCCCGGAACCGATAAAGCACACCAGCGTAAGCAACCGCGTAAACATACTCCCCAAACTCTGCAAAATCGTAGATGCAAGACCCGCCCGCATGCATGTCGGCATAAAACCTCCTGCCATCCCACAGCCCAATGCGGTCATAAAGAGAGTCGCCAATCAAAAGAAAACCACGCGACACAAACAGCTCCCTAGCCCCATCCCATGGATAATCCACAACCCGCGTCCAGTTCATAATCCCGACGTTTGAAGTCCCAGGCGTGTATTTATACACCCTAAACGCGCCACGCCCAGTACCCGCATATAATTCACCATTATAAACAGCCAATGATAAAACCCCACGATCCAAACCATTCCCCACCAACGTCCAACTCTTCCCGCCGTACATATAAACCCTCTCCACTCCACTATAACCACCGAAACCGGTTGTCACAGCCGCATAAAGACGCCCATTATACACCACCATATCCATCACCGCATACCCCAACACCGGAGAAATCGGCTCCCACTCACTCCCACTATAGCGATACACAACACCAGGATTGTGACCACCAACATACAACTCACACCTCAGGTGTTCTCTGAGAGATCGCAGTAGTCGACACCCACCTAATTCATTTCACTGAATAACGGAAACCTAGACACGCTCGACGCATTGACCCCATACTCACTTGTGCCTCATACAACTTCCGGAGACTCCTCCTTATGTTTTGAAGTAATGCACAGAACTTCTAAACCCACCTCCACCACATAGAGACCTCCGCCATACATCTGCCGCGCCACCAGCGGAGACCCACCACCGGCCAACTCCGGAAATTATCTGGCGATTCAAACAATCACCTTATGGCTGTCGGTGTTGTTGGGATCTTGCTATATGGCTGGCTTGTGTTTTTCTCGCCGTGGCAGGTCTTTATTCTTCAGCTGACGGCTTTTGTGGCGGTGACCGCCGTCTTCGGCATACTGGCCTGGGTAGGATACGCCCTAGCCACCACGCCGCCGAAGCTCATAGAGGAGATAGAAAAAGAAGTCCAGAAAGCCTTGGAAGAAATCGAAAAGACCACGCAACACAACCCCTAGCCGCCAGCGCCGCCAACTGCAACCAGAATCAGATCCTAAAGGCGCTAGTCGTTCCGTAGCCGCCGGGCATAATGAGAGCTAGCGCCAAACCCCACGACGCTACACACGGAGACTTTTGGAGCTTTGGAAGACTTGGCGGAACGCCGCCCCCAAGACAGAAGACGCCAACAGATGTCGCCGAGACGGCAGGCGCCGGGGCGAAAACCCGCAGGCTAACCCGCGCCGCGCCCGCGATAGAGAGAACCGGCCGCCGTCACCGTCGACAAGACTCCCCCGTAAAGCCACCTACAAGTCGCGGCGTAGCCACGGCAAGAAGCCAAAACCACCAGCCCCACGACCTGCACCAAAACCCGCGCCCCAGCCCCCACACAGCCCCCACCTGCGCCGAAACTGAGGAAGGGGAGGAGCCACCCGCTGAAGAGCCTCCTCTCCTTAAGCACAGACTCCACTTCGTTCCACGGCATGAAGCCCTCCAAGGGGCTGAAGAAGCTGTAGGCGATAGACATAATTTCGCGGTAGGGATTCCTAATAGGCGTCCCGTCGGGGCCGAGCGTCGGCTTTATCTCAAGCCGCGTAGAGACCTCCTAATACGACCTAGCCGCATCCCCCTCCAACACGTTATACACCAGGCGGCGCCCATCTCCATCATAACACCCCCCGCGACGCTAAAAACTCCGAAGCCTCTCCACGTTAACCTCCACAGAAACCCCCTCATTCACAAGGACAAGGTCAGGCGCCTCAGGCTCCTCATAGGCGTCGTCAACACCCGTGAAGTTCTTCACCTCCCCCTATATATGTGGAGGATTGAGGAATAAAAAGAACTAGCTCAAACTTCTAGTTTTTCTAGTGCTACTTGTATAGAATCTATGCGCTTTCTCATATATTACCACGCCTGTCATATCTATTACTAAAACATTATCGTATAAATCCGGCGGAATTAGCCTATATTCATCATAGCCCAGGGTTACAATAACTGCATCGACTTCTTTCAGCCTTTCCATGGTCTCAAAGGCTATGACTCTGCTTAGAACGGCTTTGGCTTTTTCGACGGCTTCCCTATTCACATCGTGTATATACACTATCGCGTTCTTAGACAGCAACTTCTCGCATAGTTTCATAGCTGGCGAGTCCTTGACAACTGGTGAGCCGGGTGTGTACGAGACGCCAAGCACTGCTATTTTCCTCCCTTGTAATCCATCTAGCACGCTATCCAAGTACTCGACAAATTTTTCTATCACTAGCTCGTTATAGTCGTGTATACGCTTAACGAAGTCTAAGCCTGTTTTCTCCAGCATGAATCTTCCAAAGGCGAGGGTGTGTTTTACTAAACAGGGGCCTCCGTACGGTATTCCAGGTAATATATGACTTCTCCCTATTCTCGGATCTAGACCTACCACCTCCATAACCCTCCACCCATCACAGTTCTCAGTCTCTCTACAGAGAAGCCCTATGAGATTAGCATACACGACCTTAAGTGTTAGGAAGACATTTGATGCGTACTTAATCAGCTCCGCCTCCTCCGGAGACACGATGTATATTGGTGGCTCGTAGCCAACCCTACGGTAAAACTCTCTAAACAGATTTGCGATGTAGCTGGAAGACCTCTCATCTATTCCACCGATAACAACCCTAAACGGTTTGACAACATCATCTAAAGCCCTTGTTGCTCTGAGAAACTCCGGGTTATGAACAAAACCTACGCGGTCAGGTACCGGTAAACCCAGAGTTTCCTTAGCGTACCTAGCCAAACTCCTCGTCGCCCCAGGCAAAACTGTTGACTTTAATGATACTACCCTGTAATCATAGTTGATACTCCTCTAGACATTAGCCAAACTATTTAGTGCTGATACGACCTGTGACAGGTCTTGAGAGCCATCGGGCTTTGTAGGGGTGTTAACAGCTATGAAGACAACATCCACATCCCTAAGATCGTCATAGCTCGTAGATACATATAGGTGGCGGTCAACAACCTTCTCTATCGCATCTCTTGGGAAGCCCTCCACATCACCACTCCTTATAGCCTCAACTCTCTCACTATCTATATCAACACTAACAACCCTAAAGCCGTGAAGAGAGAAGCCAAGAGCATATGCTAGGCCTACATAGCCTAGCCCCACAACACCTATGACAGGATCGTGCTTATTCATAGCATAAGCGCCCCTTCTCCATTGGGTAGGCATATACAATGAAGTTTCTTCTTGACCTCGGCTCCACAACTACAAAACTATAGCCCAAACTTTTAAGCATTTCGAGGGCACGGATTTCATCCTCATCATCAAAGGTTCTGTGAACCTCAAACAAAATAAATGGTCTGAACCTCTCAATGGTCTTCATAGCACCCCTCAAGACCCTCAACCCAAAACCCTCAACATCAACCTTCATAACAAGGTTATCAATATCTTTAATACTTAAAGACTCCAAGACGGAGTCTATAGTTGCAACCTCAACAACGACCTCAAGCAACTTTAGCTCGTTCCTCAAATACTTTGTAAAGGAGCTTTCAGAAGGGCTAGAGGATATTGAGAATCTTGCCCAGCCATGAGCATCACCAGCTGCCTTACTGACAATTACAGCCCTATCTCCAACACCATGAAGAGAGATGTTATACTTCAAAAGGATCACGTTTATAGGGTTAGGCTCAAAAGCAACAACCCTCCAACCACGCCTAGCAACTAAAACGGTGTAGAAACCAACATAAGCTCCAACATCAACAAAAACACCATGCCTCAATGTCCTCAACAAACACCTAAATAGACGTGAAAGTTTTTCCTCATATTTCCAAGCATATATATAAAACCTTGAACCATTTATTAGTATCGCCCCCGCATCACGGTTAAGAACAATAAATACACTCCATGGGCTAAACTCGTGATATCTATGCATTAAAACCTTTCTTATGAAACGAATAATTATTCTCCTCATAGGCCTTATAAATAGGATAGATTTCATGTAGTACGTTAAGCCTTCGAGAAGGCGTTCCCTATACTCGCCCTCCATTATTAACCACATTCTCAAAGAACTCGACTAGTCTCTCCACCTCTCGATGCGGATTAATTTTCTCGTAGCTATGCCTAATAACCTCCTCTCTATTGAAATCCCTCTCCAAGACTTTTATAACTTTCTCAGCAAGATCGTTAGCATCACCAGCCTTGAAGATGTAGCTTGTAACACCATTAACAATAGTTTCTGGCAGACCACCAGCAGAGCTAACAACAGCTGGAACCCCGAGCCTGTTAGCCTCAACAGGTATCCTACCAAATGGCTCAGGCCAGATAGAAGGCATAACAACAGCCCTAGCCTTATACATAAGCCTGTAGAACTCATCTGAAGGAAGCTTACCCAAGAAAACAACATTACTTAAGCTCATCTTTTTAGCTAGACTCTCAACCCAGGAACCCTTACACCCAATCATATACAGCTTCAAATCCCTAAACTTCTTAGAGACGGTAGCCCAGGACTTTAACAACAGATGAGGTCCCTTATCGGGATTAGACCCAGAAGCATAGAGAATATAATTATCGTAAGGTTCGTGAGGATTCTGCTTAACATACCTCAAGGGTGCAGTAACAGGATTATAGACGATACTAAACTGCTTGCTACTAAGGCCGGATAGATGATGCACGTGAATATCCCACACAGCCTTGGAAACGGCTATAAACCCATCAATAGACTCTACAACACCATTCATCAGCTCAGACCACCTCAAGAAATCGAGAGGACCCTTAACGAAATCTAGCAACCAGTAGAGCCTCGCCCTAGTATTTCCAAGCAGACCTATCTTCGCAAGCTCAAGGTTTATCACCTGCTTACACCTAGTAATCCTCCAAGCAGAACACTTTTCAAGACAAGGCTCTCTAAAGCCATATAGCGCACCCCACCATGGGCAGATTAATGCGTAGGAGTGAAGATGGGCAACTACAGGAACTTTCCTAATCTTTTTGATCTCCTGCGCAATGCTGTACTCTATGTCGGCGATCCACACAACGTCCGCCCACTCGACAAGTTTCTGTGCCTGCTCTATCGCCAATATTGGATAGCCAGAAGATGTACGGCACGGCACACGGTACGTCTCTATGCTCATTGCGCCAAGAGCATCGAGAAACTTGCGATCCGCCCCCTCACAAGTCAATACCTTTAATTCCACCCGATACCTCATTATCTCAAAAAACTCTAGAGTTGACACCTGCGCCCCACCAAACCCTAGACCGTGAGCCAGTGCTAAAACCCTCATATACATCCAACGCTAAATATTGATGTATTTAACAGTGACACCCAGCAGGTGTTTGGAACGGCTTGAAGGCCTATCATGAGAGCGCCCAACCCCGCCAAACCCCAACGAAGACGCGATAGCCAGAAGGTTCATGTCCCGTGCCGCTTTGAACATATTTATACTTATGTAACTCTTTACTCACCAGAACAGAAAAAGACATACATATAAATAAAATCGAATACATACAAAACAACTAAGACTGAACTTTTGAAAGGCCTATAAAACCATTATTATAAAATAAGATGTCAAATTTAGTCAATGATGAAGGATCAGCAATTATTATATCTAAATTAAAGAAAGCATTATTAGATGTTAAGAGAGGTTGGTTAGTATATAAAATAAATCTAGGATTATGTAATCCATTTATCAATTTATATTTGTAGGAAGAAACATTCGGGTCATCCACTAGGATCTGATATTTTATATATCCAAACTCTAAAACTCTGGGATTTATATAGTCTCTAGTGAAGTAGTATGGCAGACCTGGAGTATCAAGAATTCCAATTGATGAATTTTTCGGAATAAACATAGAAATCTTTGAATATGTCAGAACATATGCAAAATTATAATAATAGAGATTTATTTCTGAGAAAAATATAGCATTAGTTCTTAGAAATATACCAAGATATATTATGAAAACTATAAGAAAAACAATAATCTTATGCATACGATCTAATGGGTTGCGATACAATGTCGTTTCATATAAGCTAAATGAGGTAATCGCCATAAGTGCTGTAATTAATTTAAGTGAGATATCAGATTTATATGGCGAAAATAGAAAGAGAATCAAGAATGCAAGAGCAATAATTATTAACGATATGAAAAATTTGGGAATGACTTTTCTTTTAATATATATATAAATTCCTAATATGAATGCAATTAGCGACATGAGTAATATCGTAATTAATGATGACACATAAAGAACAAGTTCAGTCCACGTATAGTCAAGAGGAGTATACTTAGCTATACTCCTTTCCGTTACCTCTGGAGAAAGTAAAAAGTTAATTGTTTCCTTCATCATGTTAAGCAAATTAAATCCAAAATATGGTATCACATAAATATAATATAAAATAAAGGCTATAATTATTATCGATGTTAACACTCTTATTACCTGCCTATTCATCTGCGATTTTTCCATAAATCCTGTAAATCCTAATCCCAACCCAGCGAGAAACAGCGCAATCGAAGACTCAGAATGCACATATACAACAGCTATAATTAATAAAGTTACAATAACGATCGTTTTTCTATAATCCGAAAACCCTCCTATCAATATTCTAAGGATTAAATAAAGCAAAAATACCAGCAACGTGCGTCCATAGTTTTGGTAGATAAAAAATAAATAAACGTTATATAATAGAATGATAATTAACAACAATGATATTAGTAAAATGCTAATGTTTCCTTTTATTGACTTTTTAATCTCGGTTATCATTAGCGAAAAGATTATCAGAAGGGCCACTGATCCTAGTGGCAATTGATGGACCATGTAGATTGAAATACTGCTTATCTGACTCAATATTGCATATTCAGTAAATGCTAGGGGATAAGAGATATACTCAGGTCGATAGACTCCCCCTAAAGGCGCAGTCGGTATCCTTCCGTTATTAATAATATATTCAGCCACGTTAACTTGAGCCTTGGAATCCCACATAAGTATGATAGGTATACCGATAGTGACTACGCGCAACAAGTAAAAAGAAGAAAAGAGCAACATTATCCCAAAAATCATTAAGGCATTATGCCTAAATTTGATAAGTTTAGTCAAAAATATAGTTAAAATTACATTAAAAATGAAATATAATATATAACTTTTCGTATAAAATATTAAGAAAACTAAAATAATTAAAATTAGAAACATAAAAAGTAAAACTGTAGCTAAACTTCTCATATCGCTTAGGCTACTCTTTTGGATATAAATAACGGAGTTTGCCATAGATCTAGTTCCCATAATTACCCATGCAGATAGACGTCACGAGCTCATATATTGGGAAATTAACCAACAATTCCATGACGTATATGGTGTGAGCAAGATCCAAGGGAGCATTAACTAGTAGCAACACGTGCATAGCTAGAGCCGGCATATAAGATAAGATATTATAGTGCATAATGCTATGTAACTTTGAGAAATCGTACATTAATGTTAAAGCCTAGGATAGAAAGTAGTAAAACTCATAAAATAATTAGTAATGGTACCCTTATTTTAGAGACAATGTTCCTATGTATGCTATATTATACCTTCTATTAGTTCCATGAATTTTTTCTCAAAAAAATTCATCAGAAAAGTACGCGAGCGCTCAAGAGCCTCATTTTGTAGCTTGAAGAGCTCCCTCTCACTGTTTACCACATGTTCTATGGCTTCAGCAAGTTCTTCTGTTGTCCTAAAGCCTATACCGTATTTGCCTTTATCAATAATATCGATCCAGGGACCGCTTGAAGGGCCTTTGTAGACAACAGGTATTGCACCGGCAACCATGCCTTCAGCAACGGCTATTCCAAAGGGTTCAAACCTCTTAGCATGGACTATTATTTTTGCTTGTGATAATATATTCCATTTCTTTTCCTCACTTACATTAGTAAGAATGAATACATCATTTTTTAGATTGTATATCTTGATTTTTCTAAGTAAATAATTATAGTATTTTTTATCGACCAAAGAACCTATTATGGTCAGCTTTACATTGTTGATTCTTCTTTTAACCATAGCGAAGGCGTCGATCACTGTTCCATGATATTTACCTGGATATATTACGCCTAATGAAACAATTAAATTTTTCTTTTTGGCATCGGTCCCTACTTTAATAGACCGTGGCGTAGACACTGGAGGATACAGAATAGGGGCGTTAATACCCCAAGTCTTTTTGACGTAAATTGATGTAATTGTCGAATTTGCAAGTATTTTTATGTCCCAATTCTTAATGTTGCCTGCGTAGAAACATCTCCAGAGAAGCGTTTTCCTAAAAAATCTTTCTTTAATGACTTCAAAATAATTTACACTCTCTGTATCAATCATATCATAAATCTTGAATAACAAACGAGCCGCATAAGGGAAATGAGAATATACCACCAGGCTACTATTTACCATATCCCATTCAAGCGGTGGTATATCATCAAATAATATTATTAGATCCGAGTTATATCTAGATACTACATCTCTTATCATGTTAATATAACGTGAGAGAGAAAAGAATCGAAGCCTTGAAAAAAATGAATATATTCCCTTACTGGCATTATAATACTTCATAGTCAAAGAGTTGCCCAAATAAGTAGAAAGAGATGTCCCATGTATTCTATCTAGGTCGTCAACAGGAAGTCCATCCAATGCAAATAATCTAACCCTAAAACCTCTTCTCAACAAAATATTAACCATGTGCAAAGCTACCCTAACACCACCCCCCGTACTATTAAATAGATTAACTACTGTAATAGTTCTCATAATTTTTATTTCAATTTCTTATAGAATATTAGATATTTACGTAGAATTACTTGCCATGAATACTTCATTTCAACGATGTTTCTGGCCTTTAATCCCATAGCTCTTAGCGCTTTGGCATCGTCAGTAATTATGCGAAGAGTCTCGGTAAGAGATTCCAATGAAGGTTTAATTAAAAGCCCTGAAATGCCATTGTCTATTATCTCATTCATCGGAGGTATATCGAAAACCAGGACAGGTTTACCGCAGGCCATGGCTTCAATAAGCACTAACCCAAATGCCTCAACAAAGCTTGGATGTACAAGCACATCGACGGCATTATAGTAAAGCGGCATTTCTTCCTCATTCACTTGTCCTACAAATATAACGTTATTATATAAATCATATTTGTGAATTAGATAGTTTATGTATTGCATATATTGCATATAAGGATCGTTGAAAGATAACGATGTTGTACGAAAACCTGGTGCTTTGGGTCCGACAACTACTAGCCGTAACTTGTTTCTGTAACCTGGCTCGAGGTTTCCGATGGATTTTATCAATATGTGAAATCCCTTATGTGGTGTTAGTCTGCCAACAAAGAGGAGAACTAAATCTGCGCCGTTTGCAAGCTTCTCCCTTAGCTCGTCTGCCTTTATTGGACGGTAAAAATCCTTATCTACCGCATTAGGTATAACAATCGATTTGTGCCGTATTAGTTTTAGTTTCCTTAATGCCATTTGTTTTTGATAGTTGCTAATAAACACAATAGCTGAAGCCCTCGGCAAAGTTGCTTGCGCGATCTCTATCCTGGCTAGGGAATCTAGTTCCCATTTAGCGATTCTTGTAGCCGAAATGAACGGCTTGTGATAGAGGTATTCGGGAATCCTTGGGTAATGTTCGATCTCGGTAACAACTAAAGGGATCTTGTCTAGCGGAGGAAACAGCATTAAATTGTAAAAGTACGTTGAATGAATAATCACATCCTTCTCAGTAAGGTAGCCCGAGACTGTTTTCAAAGCTTTTAAGGAGAATTGCGGCATCTCTCTAAGATAGAACCGTGAACTCGTAATTGGAGACGATACACAAATTACATTGACATCATCAATAGTATATCTGACTCTTGGTTTATCGCAAGTTGAAATAACTGTTACATCATAGCCAAGTTTTGTCAGGTTTTTTGCAAGTCCCCATGTAAGTTTTTCGATTGCACAACCCTTAGTGAGTGGGTCCGGTTCCCGTGGTCCAAGAATTATTATGTTCATCTTAAGACCGCAACATAGATTTCCTTTATCTTTGATGCAATAAACTGCCAACTATATTTCTCTACTGCAGTTTCTCTGGCTTTTGCGGCTAGTTTATTTCTGTGGTTTTCGTCATTAATCAGCATAAGCATCTTCGTCGCTAGGTCTTTCCATTCCCCCTTCTTGAACAATAGGCCATTTACGCCATCACTTATTACATCGGGTATTCCACCTGCCGTGGAGCCTATTGGGGGTATTCCAGACGCCATTGCTTCAAGCAACACCATGCCAAATGCCTCAGCTAGTGACGGAAGTACGAAGAGGTGCGCGTTGGAGTATAGTACTCTTAATTCGTCTCTATTTACGGCACCTGTGAAAATTATTCTACCGGGTAGCCTCCTTTTAGCGTACTCAACAACTGCGCTGGCATATGGTGATGTTCCAGATGCTGAGAAGGAGCTAGTAAGTGGTCCTGCAATGACCAGCTTCACGTGAACCGACTCCTGGGCAATATAGCTAAAGGCCTTTAGCAATAGATGTACTCCCTTCTCAGGGGAGACTCTACCTACAAACAATATATAGTTTCCCTCTTCCAGATTAAACTTACTTAGGAATTCATCATATCTCAACCCAGGTTTGAAGTAATCAGCATCTACGCCATTTGGAATGATCACCGCCTTATCGCCATTGACACTTGCCTTTTTTACTATTGCCCTATACATGGTCTTATTGAGTGCTACTACTGCATTTGAAGCTCTCATCGTGAAGCCCTCCACTAATCTAACAACCCTCTCGCCCAGGTGCACCTTATCCTCGGGCCACAGCGGATTGTGGCATGTGTACACGAAGCTGTGAGAACGTTTGCGGTTGATTGCTAGGGCGAATCCGGCCCAAGCTGTGTTGGCGTGTATTACGTCGAAGTCTTCCTTGTTTAAGTACTTGTTTGCCGTTTTGCCGAATTGGAACTCCATAGCGATGCTCCTCTTAGTGTTTAAGGTGGGAGGCCTTACAGGGATTCTTAGTATCTCGGCGCCATTTATGTTGTCTGTTTCGACGTCGATGCCGTTCCACTTGGCGTCTATGGCTACGGCGTCTACCCCGAGTCTTCTGAGGTGTCTTGAGAGTTGGTACACATACTCCTCCACGGCGCCTCCTTTGATGGGTGGTAGTGGCACTAGGCCTGAGGACACCAATGCGACCCTCATGTGAACTTTGCAAGCAGTCGTATATACAGCGATTTCATGACTTCCACCTCTAACCTAAGTTCTTTGTTGTTTCTCGTTCTTGATAGGCTTTCTTCTCTGGCTATGTGAAGTACTGGGTTGCTTGGGACGTATATAGTCTCTAGGCCTTTGAGGAGTAGCTGAAGGGCGAAGTGTTGCTCGTTGCCGGGCGCCCTCTTGAGGAGGGGGTGTTCAGGGAACCACGCGTCGTAGACGTCGCTCGCCTTAAAGCTCATGTTGACGCCTCTAAATAGGAGGGAGAAGCACTCCCTGTCTGGGATGTAGGGGCCGTGGGCGATGTCTAGGTTTTTTGTGAGGTATACGCCAAGTCTGTATTTCTTCAGTAGGGGGTGCGGTCTCTCGAGCCACGGCCTGACTGCCCATCTGTAGAGCTTCGTTGGCAGCTTGTCGTCCGGGATTGGGAGGAGTATCCTTTTCTGTAAGTCAAGGTATATATCTCTGCTGGCGATGCCTGCCGCCCGGGGGTAGGCCTGATGGAGCTTGATGTATTTTTCTATCCATTTAGGGAGCGGTATGGCGTCGTCGTCTGTGAAGAGCATGAGGTCTCCTGTTGCGTTTTTCTTGCCTAGGTTTAATGCGTGGGTGAAGAATCCGTGCCGTTGTTCTATTACGATGCAACTGAGGCCTGCCTTACGGCAGAGGTCTTTGACCTCTTTTATGTCGCATCCCTTAA
>Ga0209741_1000241_pt1 | contig 14487 bp, 17 predicted proteins | sample OctOCTMetagenome_FD_184734 | JGI IMG/M metagenome (GOLD analysis project Ga0209741, IMG submission 184734) | Hot spring and microbial mat streamer communities from Octopus Spring Streamers, Yellowstone National Park, USA - OCT_B (SPAdes) (version 4) | ecosystem: Environmental > Aquatic > Thermal...
GCCGTGGAGTTCCCCGGCGCGGAGGACCTGAGCGGCCTGATCGCCCAGGTGGAGCAACGGACCGGCTTCCGGGTGGAGGATCACCTGCTCCAGCTCGTTGGCCTCTGTGGGCCATGTCGGGATCTTTAATCTCAGGAGGAAAAGCGATGGCGCTTCGAGGATGGCGGGTTTTCCTGCCTGTGATGGTGTGGCTGGCGGCCTGCGCCCCGGGCGGAAGGGCGCCTTCCGCGGCTCCCGGCGCCCGTCCCCTTGCGGTGGTGGCCACCACCTCCATCGTGGGGGATGTGGTGCGCCAGATCGGCGGCGAGGAGGTTCGGGTGACGGTCCTGCTGCCCGTGGGGGCGGACCCCCACGCCTTTGAGCCCAGCCCGCAGGATGTCGCCCGGGTGGCGGAGGCCGACGTGATCTTCGCCGTCGGGGCCGGCCTGGAGGTCTTTCTGGAGCCTCTCCTGAAGAACGCGGGGGGGAAGGCCCTGCATGTGGAGCTGGCGGAAGGGATCCCGTTGCGGCCCTTCGAGGCGATCGCCGGCTCTCACCAGGAAGAGGGAGAGGGATCCGATCACGGCCACGCGCATGAAGGGCCGTGGGATCCGCACGTCTGGCTGGATCCCCTCAACGTGATCACCTGGACCCACACCATTGAGGCGACGCTGAGCCGGCTGGATCCGGCGCGGTCGGATCGATATCGCCGCAACGCGGAGGCCTATCGGGCACAGCTGCGGGAGCTGGACGCATGGATCCGGGAGCAGGTGGCGCAGATCCCGCCGGAGAACCGCAAGCTGGTCACGGAGCACCAGGTCTTCGGATACTTCGCCCACCGCTACGGCTTCGAACAGGTGGGGACGATCCTCCCGGGGGTCACCACCACCGCCCAGCCCTCCCCCCAGGAGCTGGCCGCCCTGGAGGAGGCCATCCGGGCCCTGGGCGTGAAGGCCATCTTCGTCAGCAGCACGGTGGACCCCATCCTGGCCCGGCGGGTGGCGGAGGACACCGGGACGCGCCTGGTGCGGCTCTATGTGGACTCCCTGGGCGAGCCGGGGAGCGAGGCGGATTCTTACATCGGGATGATGCGCACCAACGTCCGGCGCATCGTGGAGGCGTTGCGCTGAGCCGGCTGGCATTCCCCGGATGGAGGGAGCGATGGCGCTGGCGAACCTGTGGCGGAAGGTCACCCGGCCGGGATGGGAGGCGTGGCATTCCCCCGGCCTGCCCATCCTGGAGGTCTCCGGGGTTTCCATGCGCTATGATGGCGTGGTGGCTCTGGAGGACGTCTCCTTCACGGTGGAGGCGGGCGAGCGGATCGCCATCGTGGGTCCCAACGGCGCGGGCAAGAGCACGCTGCTGAAGATCATCGCCGGAGTGCTGACCCCCACCGCCGGATCCGTGCGGATCTACGGCCACGGCCCCCGCGGCCATCTGTGCATCGCCTACATCCCCCAGCGGAACCAGGTGGATTGGAACTTCCCCCTCACCGTGGCCGACGTGGTGATGATGGGGCGGGTAGGGAAGATGGGGTTGTTCCGCCATCCCGGGCCGCGGGATTGGGAGATCGTCCGCCGCGCGCTGGAGGAGGTGGGCATCGCAGAGCTGGCCGACCGTCCCATCCGGGCCCTCTCCGGGGGCCAGCAGCAGCGCATGTTCCTCGCCCGGGCCCTGGCCCAGGAGGCCGAGCTGCTGCTGATGGATGAGCCCTTCACCGGGCTGGACCTGCCCGCCCAGCAGGGGATCCTGGAGATCCTGGAGCGCCTGCGCCGGCAGGGGGTCACCGTCCTGCTCACCACCCACGATCTCGACCAGGCGGCGTCTTATTTCGATCGCGTGCTGTTGCTGAACCGACGGCCGATCGCCTTCGGCCCCCCTGAGGAGGTGTTCACCCCGCAGGCCCTGCAGGCCGCCTACGGCGGCCACCTGCGCCTGATCCGCGTGGGGGACGAGCTGATCGCGGTCGGGGATACCTGTTGCGAAGGAGGCGGAGGCGGTGGGTGAGATCCTGGGGATCCTCCTGGACCCGTTGCGCTATGCGTTCATGGTGCGGGGCCTGATCGCGGCGGTGGTGGCGGGCGGGCTCTGCGCGCTGGTGGGCACCTATGTGGTGCTCCGCGGGATGGCCTTCTTCGGGGACGCCCTGGCCCATTCCATCCTGCCCGGCCTGGCCCTCGGCTATCTGCTCAGCGGCGGCTCCCGCGCCCACCTGTTCTGGTGGGGGCTGGGGACCGCCCTCCTGGCCGCCCTGGTCATCGGCGCCCTCAGCCGAGGAGGGCGGCTCAAAGAGGACACCGCCATCGGGATCCTGTTCGCCGGCGCCATGGCCCTGGGGGTGGTCCTGATCTCCACCTCCCGCAGCTACGCCGTGGACCTCACCCACCTCCTGTTCGGGGATGTGCTGGGGGTGGGGGAAGGGGATCTCATCCGCCTGGCGATCTTCGCCGCCCTCGTGGTCGCCCTGATCTTTTTCTTCTACAAAGAATTCCTGGTTGTCTCTTTTGATCCCGTCCTGGCGGTCACCCTTCGGCTGCCGGCTGCTTTCTTCGACCACCTGCTGCGGGTTCTGATCGCCGTCACAGTGGTGGTGGCACTGCAGACGGTGGGCGTGGCCCTGATGGTGGCGATGCTGGTGACCCCGGCGGCGACGGCGTATCTGATGACCCGGCGGCTGCCGGCCATGATGGCCCTTGCCGTCCTTTTGGCCGTGCTGTCGGCGGTGGTGGGGCTGTATGCCTCGTATTACGCCGGCGTCGCCTCGGGGGCGGCCATCGTCCTCACCGCCACCGCGCTGTTCCTCATCGTCCGCCTGGCCCACAACGGACGGGGAGCCTCCGGATGAACCCGGGGAGGATTCGGATGGCCGGGGAGCGGATCCTGATCGTGGAAGATGAGCCCCCCGTGGCCCGCGGGCTGGAATACGCCCTGAAGAAGGAGGGCTATGAGGTCCTGTGGGCGGACACCGGGGAGAAGGCCCTGACGCTGGCCCGCCAGCGCGATCCCCATCTGATCATCCTGGACATCCGGCTCCCGGATCTCAACGGATTCGAGGTCTGCCGGCGGATGCGCGGCGAGGGCCCGCGGCAGCCCATCCTCATGCTCACGGCCCTGGACGAGGAGGTGGATCGCGTGGTGGGCCTGGAGGTGGGGGCGGACGACTATGTGGTGAAACCCTATCGGCTGCGGGAGCTGATCGCCCGGGTGCGGGCCCTGCTGCGCCGGGCCTACGGCGAGCTGGTCATGGCTGCCCCGGGGGAGCGGATCCGCTTCGGGGACATCGAGGTGGATCTGGAGCGGCTCCAGGTGACCCGGGGAGGCCGGCCTGTCCCCCTCACCCCTACCGAGTTCCGCCTCCTCCGATTCCTGGTCACCCACCCGAACCGCCCCTTCTCCCGCGAGGAGCTCCTGGAGGCCGTCTGGGGCTACGACCGCGAGGTCCTGGACGACCGCACGGTGGATGTCCACATCCGGCATCTGCGAGAGAAGCTGGAGGAGAACCCCTCCGCCCCCCGCTGGATCGTCACGGTGCGCGGGGTGGGCTATAAATTCCAGCCGTAGAAGAGGGCAGTCTCCCGGTAAGGGGGTGCGGGCGGTCGGTGTGCTTACAGGATGGGGCTTCCAGGACAGGGAAAGCAAGGGCGATATCGATGGTTGCGGCTGACGTCGGTGGTGCGCAGGGCGCTGGCGGCCTGACTGGGGCGCAGTCCGAGGAGGACTCTATTCGGACGAGGCGTGTGCAGCGGAGATGATGGGTGGGGATTGTGAGGCTTGAGCATCTGTGGTAAAAACTATCATGCGGGCTTGATGAGGGAAACGTCGAAATCAGAAAACTATGTAGGCGGAAACGGGCCGGGAGGTGATTCCCATGACGGAGCGGGAGATGACGGTGGAGGCGGAAGGGGCGCTTATATTGCCTCGAGAGTTGCTGGACGAAGCCCTCCTGGGCAAACGGGTACGTCTTGTTGTGCGGAAGGGGGAGATCTCCATCCTTCCAGAAGAGCCGACTGATCCTTATCGGACGCTGGATGAACTGGCTGGATGCCTGGGGGAGGAACCTTTTGAGTTTTATGACTTCGACCTGGAAGTTGGAGGCTTTTATGAGGCTCGATGAGGTCCCTCCCGGCCCTGTCTATGTGGACACCAATGTGTGGTACATGTATCTCCGTTCCGACCGACAATATCTGACGGTTGTTCGTTCTTTCCTGGAGCGCGTCGTTAAGGGAGAGATTGTCGCCCTGGTAGGAGTTCCTGTCCTGGATGAACTGTTTTACCGCTTGCTGTTAGCACGCATTCGCGAACAGGAAGGCCAGCATCCTCTCACAGGGTTACGCCAGGATCCTGCAGGGCTGGTAAGACGTCACGCGCCGCCAATTCGCAAGGCTATTGAGATGCTACTTCGTTTGCCTAACGTGCATCTGGTCGGTGTGGAAACGGAGGATGCATATCGTTTCCTGCACCACGCCTCCCGATACGGACTGTTGCCTCGAGACGCTCTCCACGTCGCCATCATGGAGCGCCTGAACGTCCCCGCGATTGCCTCTGACGACCGGGATTTCGATCGTGTGCCGGGCATACAGCGCCACTGGATCGCCAATGCCCCTCTGCCTTAGAGGCATACGCTTCGCCTGGAGAGCCAGCATCCCCGGTTCTTCGTTATCCGCCGCCTGCGGGAGAAGCTAAGGAAAAATCCCTCCGCAAGCCCTGTCCAGGCTTCCCCCCATGGTTCAAGGCCCAATGGCAAATCCAGCCATCCTGTTAAGGAGCCTTAACGGAGGGACAACAGGGGCGCAATGCTCCGGGCGTAGCATGATCATTACGGACAGGCCTTGTGGAGAGGGAGGCGAATCGATGCGCCGGTGGGTATGGATCAGTCCGGGGGTTTTGGGAATGGCAGGGCTGATCGGCGTCGTCGTGGGGGCGCTGTTCCTGCTCGCCCGCGGAGGTGTGCTCTCCCGAGTCATGGCCGCTCCGGCTCCCGCCGCCTCTCCGATGCCGGTCCCCACTGAGTAGGGCAACTGCTTGCAGTTGCCCTACGTCTGGTCTTTGAGGAGGCACCATGCGGACGTTCGGGCGGATCCGCTCCATTCGCGGGTGGCTGATCGGAAGCTATCTGCTCCTCAGCATCGTGGCGGTGGGGATCACCGGGGTGCTGACGGTGAGCCTGCTGCGGGCGTATGGGATCCGGCAGGAGCAGGCGGTGCTGCGGGCGAACGCGGAGGCTGTGGCCCGGCAGGCCCGGATGTTCATGGAGCCGGAGCCCTGGCCGGAGGGGTTGACCCGCCTGGCCTACGCCACCGCCTTCCTGGGGAACGCCCGGGTGCGCATCCTGGACGCCCAGGGCCGGGTGCTGGCCGATTCGGGCTTCCCCACCGGCCCTGCGGGGGAGGCTTTCTGGGCCGCCCCTGCGCCCACTCCCGGCGCGGGGGGAACGGAGGTCCCTCCGTGGAGCTCCCTCTATCTGCGGGGCCGGGAGGGCTGGCCCGCCTATAGCCCCCCCGGGATGCGCTGGATGCGGATCCGCCAGTTCCGCAGCCCGTGGGGCAGCCGCTTCCACTTTGAGACGCTCCCCGGGTCCGCGGAGGCGGGAGAGGAGGTCACCGCGCCCTCGCTCCCGCTAATGGCGCGGGCGCCCATCGGGGATCCCCAGGCACCCATCGGGTATGTGGAGCTGCAGGCCGGGGTGGAGCCCAGCCTGGAGGTGATCGCCGCCACCACCCGCGCCTTCGCCCTGGCCGGCCTCGTCGCCGCCCTGCTGGCCGGGCTGCTGGGCCTGGGGGTGAGCGAGGCGCTGAGCCGCCCCATCCGGCGGCTGGCCCACGCGGCGGTGCAGATGGGCGAGGGAAACCTCCACGTCCGCGCGCCGGAGGCCGGGCCGGTGGAGCTGCGGCATCTCGCTGCCGAGCTCAACCGGATGGCCGAGCGCCTGCAGGCCAGCTTCACGGCCCTCGCCCGGGAGCGGGACGCCCTGCGCCACTTCATCGCCGATGCCTCCCATCAGCTCCGCACGCCGCTGACCGCCCTCCGCACCTTCCTGGAGCTCCTGCAGGGGCCGGCGGCGGAGGATCCGGAGGCCTGGGCCGCCTTCCTCGCCGAGAGTCAGGCTCAGGTGGATCGACTGGCCTGGATCACCCACAACCTCCTGGATCTCTCCCGTCTGGAGGCCGGCCTGATCTCCCTGGACCTCGCCCCCCATGCCCTGGAGGATGTCCTCCGGGCCGCGCTCTCACTGTTCCGGGAAGGAGCAGCCCGGAAGGGGATCGCCCTCTCCCTCGAGCTCCCGCCGGAGCCCATCGAGGGGATCTGGGATCGGTGGCGCCTGGAGATGGCCCTGGCCAACCTGCTGGACAACGCGGTCAAGTTCACGCCGCCCGGGGGGCGGATCACGGTGGGCGCCCGGCGGGAAGGGGAGCGCGTCCGCATCTGGGTGGAGGACACCGGGTCGGGGATCGATCCGGAGGACCTTCCCCATATCTTCGAGCGCTTCTACCGGGGGCGGAACGCCCCGGCGGAGGGAAGCGGCCTGGGCCTGGCCATCGTGCGCTGGATCGTGGAGGCCCACGGCGGACAGGTGGAGGTGCACAGCCAACCGGGTCAGGGCAGTCGCTTTGAGCTGATCCTCCCGCTGCGCGGCGAGAGGACGGCCTTCTGACATCCTCTACATCCGGAGGAACCCATGGGTCGACGAGGGCTTGGCTTCCTGATCCCGCTCTGGGGGATCGCGCTGGGAACCCTGCTTTACGGCGCCCTGATGGTCCTGGGGGCCCGCTTCGGCTTCCTTTATCGGAACGTGACCGGGTTCACGGCCCTGCAGCAAATCTCCCGGTGGGCCATCGGGGTGAGCGTCTTATCGGCTCTGGGGGTCGCCGCCCTCGTGGCCGGGATCGCCGCCCTCCGGCCCGCCCCGTGGCCCCGGAAGATTCTGCTGGTCCTGCCCGCCTGGTTGCTGTTCCTGACGCTCCTGGGGCTCCTGATGTTCCTCCTTCAGATCGGCACGGTGGGGCCGTTCGCTGCCCTCTGGACCGTGGGTAGCGCGGTGCTGTCGCTCATCGCGGTCACCGTCGCGGGCCTGCGGATGGATCTCCCGTCTCGGATCCGCGGGTGGGTTCAGGCCCTGCTGGGGCTGGGAGGGATCAGCGAGCTGGTCGCAGGCCTCTCGCTCCTTCTGGCCTTCCTGCTGGCGATGGCCCGGGGGCCGGCTCCGGCCTTTGCAGGGCCTCGGGGGAGCTTCGGGCCCGGTGGGGCACCGGGCTTCCTGGGCCCTCCGGAGACCATGGGCGAAGGCGCCCGCGCCGTGCCGCCTTTCGGCGCGCCGGGGGAGCGATTCCGTGGAGAGCCGTTCGCAGGGCCCTTCCCGGGGAGGCCGCCGGAGGGGCTGGCACGGGTGCGGGTGGCTCCGTCCACGATGGCCGTCGGAGCCGGCATCCTGAGCGCCCTGGCGCTCCTCGCGCTGGGGGCGGTGGGCTGGAGCCGACGCCGATGGGGCGCCGAGGCCGCCCCCGCTGTGGAGATCGAAGGGGATCGGCCACGAGAGGGCCTTCGGGCCCTGGGCGCCGGGGCCATGCTGAGCCTGGCCGCCTTGCTGATCGCCCAGCTGATCCCGGTCCCGCGCGCCAACCCGCCGGTTCGGACGACTATCTCATGGGACTCTCCCCAGACCCAGGCCCTCTGGCAGCGGGCGTGCGCGGACTGCCACAGCAACGAGACGCGCTGGCCCTGGTATACCGCGGTCGCGCCGGCCTCCTGGCTGACCGTCCTGCACGTGAGCGAGGGCCGGCAGGCCCTCAACCTCTCCGAGCTGGATCCGGCGGCGCTGTCGCCGGCCCGCAAAGCCCGCTTGGTGGAGGAGATCGCTCAGGTGATCCGTAACGGAAGCATGCCGCCGGCGGATTACCTGCTCACCCATCCGGAGGCGCGCCTCACGGATCTGGAGAAGGAGCTGCTCATTCAGGGCTTGCAGGAAACCCTCTCCCGTTAGCTCTTGGAAACGGAGGAACCGATGCGGAAAGGACGATGGGGGATCCTCGTCTCGCTGATCCTGACCCTGGCCGTCGCCTGCGCGGGGGCTTCGACAGCCCGGTCCCCGCAGGGTCAGAACACGGTGGTCCGGGTGCGCCGGGGCACCCTGGAGGTCACCGTCAGCGGGTCCGGCAATCTTCAGCCCCACACCCTGGTGAACCTGGCCTTCCCCCAATCCGGCATCGTGCGCAAGGTTTACGTCGGGGTGGGGGACACGGTGAAAGCCGGCCAGGTGCTGGCGGAGCTGGACACGCGGGATCTGGAGCTCCAGCTGCAGAACGCCCGCATCCGGCTGGCCCAGGCCCAGGCGACCGCCCGGGCCCGCCCGGCCGACCTGGCGGCGGCGCAGGCGGCCCTGGCCAACGCCCAGGCCAGCCTGGAGGCCCTGAAGTCCGGCCCGGATCCCCGCGATCGGGAGATCGCCCGGCTGAACTATGAGGTGGCCAAGAACGCGGTGTGGCAGGCCCAGCTCAGCCGGGATAAGACGGCCGGCTCGCCCGGCGCTTCCTCAGTGGATCTGGAGCTGGCCCAGGCGCGGGTGGGGCAGGCGGAGCTGCAGGCCGAGGTCTCCCGCCTGCAATACGAGAAGGCCCAATCCGGACCCACGGAGCAGCAACTGAAAGCGGCCGAGGCCGCTCTGGCTCAGGCCCGGGCGAATCTGACCCGCCTGCAGGTGCAGGACCCCAGCCTGGACGTGCAGCTGGCGCAGTATCAGGTGCAGCAGGCGGAGATCGCGGTGCGCCAGCTGGAGCTGCGCCTGGAGCAGGCCCGGCTGGTGGCTCCCATCGACGGAGTGGTGACGGCGGTGAACCTGGTGGAAGGAAGCCCTGCCCCCACCGGAATGCCAGCCATCACCCTCGGGGATCTGAACCACCTGGAGGTGGTGGTGAACCTCCCTGAGGTGGACGTCGCCCAGGTGGCTCCGGGGCAGGAGGCGGTCATCATCCCCGAGGCCACGCCCGACACCCGCCTCAAGGGGAAGGTCGTCTCGGTGGCGCCGATGGGCTCCCAGATCCAGGGGGTGGTGAACTTCCCGGTGACCATTGCCCTGGAGGAGAACGTGCCGTCCGTGCGGGCGGGGATGACCGTGCAGGTCCAGATCGCCGTCGCCCGCCGGGAGAACGCGCTGCTCGTCCCGCGGCGGGCGCTGATCGCTCGGGGCGGGCAGACCTTCGTCACCGTCATGCGCGGCGACCAGACGGAGACCGTCCCGGTGCGGATCGGGATGCGTGGGGACACGATGGCGGAGGTCCTGGAGGGGCTGCAGGAGGGGGATGTCGTGGTGGTGCCGGCCGCCCAGTCGGGGGCCTCCGGCACCCGCGTCCCGGGACCCGGCTTCTTCGGCCCCGGGGTCTTCCGGTGAGCCCGTCGGCCCCTATCGACGAGGCGACTTGGCGCCCGCTTCATCCGCCGGGATGACGAAGGGGAGGTAGGGATGAGCCTTCTGGAGGGATTTCGAACGGCGATGGCGAGCCTGATGGCCAACAAGATGCGTTCCTTCCTGACGATGCTGGGGGTGATCATCGGGGTGGCCTCGGTGATCGCCCTGATGGGCATCGGCCGGGGAACTCAGGAGGCGGTCCGCGCCCAGATCGAGCGGGTTGGGACCAACCTGATCTTCGTGACGCCGGGCAGCCTGCGGGTGGGCGGGATCGCCCAGGCGCCCGGCTCCGCCTCCACGCTGACCGCGGCCGACGCCCGGGCCCTGGCGGAGCTGCCCGGGGTGACGGCGGTGGCCCCGGTCTTCCAGACGAACGCCCAGGTGATCCTCGGGCGGAGCAATCTGAGGGTCTCCGTCCAGGGCGTGACGCCGGAGTTCTTCGCCGTCCGCAACCTCCAGGTGGCCAGCGGCGACCTCCTCGCCCCCGCCCATGTGGAGACCGGGGCCCCCGTGGCGGTCCTGGGGGCGAACGTGGCCGCCCAGCTCTTCCCCGACGGGGATCCCATCGGGGGGTTCGTCCGGCTCAACAACATCCCCTTCCGCGTGATCGGCGTCCTCGCCCCGGTGGGTGGAACCGGGTTCGGCAGCCCCGACAACCAGATCTTCGTCCCGCTGTCCACCGCCCTGCAGCGGCTGGCCCGGGGCGGCCAGTTCCGGGGCAGCGAGGTGGTCTCCCAGATCCTGATCCAGGCGGAGAGCACGGCTGCGATGCCGGCGGTGATGGAGGCCGCCCGCTCCACCCTGCGGGAGCGCCACCGCCTCCTGGATGGCGACGACGACGATTTCACCCTCATCAGCCAGCAGGACCTGATCCAGACCTCGGCCCAGATCACGGGGACCCTTACGGTCTTCCTGGGGGCCATCGCCGCCATCTCCCTGATCGTGGGGGGCATTGGGATCATGAACATATGCTGGTCTCGGTGACGGAGCGGACGCGGGAGATCGGCCTGCGCAAAGCCGTGGGGGCGCGACGGCGGGACATCCTGCTCCAGTTCCTCACCGAGGCCGTCACCCTGAGCGGCCTGGGCGGGCTGATCGGGGTGGGGCTGGGGATCGGCGTAGCCAACCTCATCCGCGGCATCCCGGTCGGGACCGGGACGCTGCGACCGGTGGTGAGCGGGGATGTGATCGCCCTGGCCCTGACCTTCGCCGTGGCCGTGGGCGTGTTCTTCGGCATCTACCCGGCCGCCCGGGCCGCCGCCCTGAATCCCATCGAAGCCCTTCGATATGAATGAGGCAGGCGGGATCCCGTCTTGTGGCGCTCCGGGCCGGCCCAAGGCAGAATGAACGGAGGTCCGAAACCCTCGCACACGCCATGGGAGGAGGAGGGATGGGCGATCCGGTGATGGTGATGGAAAAGGTGGAGAAGATCTACCGGCTGGGGAAGGTGGAGGTCCCGGCCCTGCGCGGGGTCGACCTGGTGATCCGGCGCGGGGAGTTCGTGGCCATCATGGGGCCCTCGGGCTCCGGGAAGTCCACCCTGATGAACCTGCTGGGCTGTCTGGACACGCCCACCCGCGGCCGCTACATCCTGGAGGGCCAGGAGGTCTCCCGGCTCTCCGACGACCAGCTGGCGGAGATCCGCAACCGCAAGATCGGCTTCGTGTTCCAGCAGTTCAACCTGCTCCCCCGGGCGACGGCCCTTCAGAACGTGGAGCTGCCGCTGATCTACCGGGGTGCCCGGGACCGGCGGGCCCGGGCCCGGCAGATGCTGGAGCTGGTCGGCCTGGGGGATCGCCTGCACCACCGGCCCAACGAGCTCTCCGGCGGCCAGCAGCAGCGGGTGGCCATCGCCCGCGCCCTGGTGACGGAGCCGGCGGTGATCCTGGCCGACGAGCCCACCGGCAACCTGGACTCGAAGACCGGTCGGGAGATCCTGGCCCTCTTCCAGCGTCTGAACCGGGAGCGCGGCATCACCCTGGTGGTGGTGACCCACGATCCCTTCGTCGCCCGCCACGCCGAGCGCATCGTCCGCATCCAGGACGGCCTCATCGTCGGCGACGAGCCCGTTCCGCCGGAGGAGCGCATCCTCGAGGACGGCGCGTAGGGAGGCCGCCATGGCTGCTCACGAACGGCGCTTTGATCCCCGAAAGCGGGCGCTGTTGCTGGATCCCGCCCGCTGGGCGAAGTGGGATCCGCCCCGCTTGCTCGCCGTCCTCCACCTGCAGCCCGGCGAGACGGTGGTGGATCTGGGGTGTGGGCCCGGGTTCTGGACCCTCCCCCCGGCGGAGCTCGTGGGCCCGGATGGAATCGTCTGGGCCCTGGATGCGAGCCCGGAGATGCTGGAGGCCCTGGCCGATCGACAGCCCCCGCCCTGGGTGCGCCTCTTGCGCTCGGAGCTCCCGCGCATCGAGCTGCCGGACGCCTCCGTGGACGCTGCGTGGGGAGCTTTCATCGTCCACGAGGTGGAGCCCCTCGACGCGCTGATGCGGGAGCTCCATCGGGTCCTGCGGCCCGGCGGGCGGGTCGGGTTGCTGGACTGGCGGCCGGACGCGGTTCACGAAGAGGGTCCGCCGCGGGATCACCGGCTGCCTCCGGAGATCGTCCGTCAGGCCCTGGAGGCCGCCGGCTTCCATATCCTCCCCACGGACTGGCAGCATGAGGACGCCTATCTGATCCGGGCGCTCCGGCCCCTTCAGGCTTGAGCCCCTCGGCCTTCGAACATCTCATCCGGGAGGTGAGAAAAGATGGCTCCTGCACGTCTCCTGCCGAGCGCGCTTCTGCTGCTCTTGATCGGCGGCCTAATGGCCGCCTGCGCGGCCCCAGCCCCGCCCGGGGCGCCTCCGACGACCCCCGCCATCCCCACGCCCGCTCCGGGCGGGGAGGGCACGCCTCCGGCTGCGCCCGCGCCCACCCCTACCGCAGCCCCCTCCGATGCGGCCGCAGGGGCTCGCATCGCCTATGAGGTCGTCCCGGCGGAAAGCGAGGCCCGCTACCGGGTGCGGGAACAGCTGGTAGGGGTGAATCTGCCCAGCGATGCCGTGGGGACCACGCGGGCCATCACCGGAGTGCTGGTCATGGAGGGGGACCGTATCGTCCCCGAGGCCTCGCGCTTCCAGGTGGACCTGCGCACGCTGACCAGCGATCAGGCGCGGCGGGACAACTTCATCCGGCGCAACACCTTGCAGGCCGACCGCTATCCGTATGCCGTCTTCGTCCCTCGCGAGATCCAGGGGCTGCCCTCGCCCCTTCCCACCTCGGGTGAGCACACCTTCCGGCTGATCGGGGATCTGACGATCCGGGAGGCCACCCGTCCGGTGACCTGGGAGGTGACGGCGCGGGTGGAGGGGGATCGCATCATCGCCCGGGCGCGCACCCAGTTCACCTTCGCTGACTTCGGGCTGGAGCCGCCTCGCGTGCCCGTGGTGCTGAGCGTGGATGAGACCATCCGGCTCGAGGTGGACGCGGTGCTTCAGCGGCAGCCGTGATCCGGAGGGCATAGAGTCGACAACCGTGGAGGATTGGATTCGCGCGCGCTGCGGGGAGGGCCGGACCGAGCCGGGGAAAACCCGGTCGGCCTGCGGCCCTCCCCGCCTTTACGGGGAAGTCCCCTGATCCCTCCGCTTGAAACCCGTGCGCGGGTCGCCCGCCCAGGCCCAGCCGCAGGTCCCCCGGAGGAGCCGAACAACCCGCCGGATCGTCCCTCCTGCTCGCGATCCGCTGCGGAATTCTAACCCATCGGGGCCCGGTTTTGTCACGCTCTTGTCACGATCGGCATGGAGAATCCGAAGAAAGACCCCCCACCATAAGACGGCTCACCGGGTATTTCACATGGGAAGCAACAGCGAGGAGGATCGGATGGTCATCGGGATCGCGGAGCCCAATCCGGGATTGGCGCCGTATTCCAAAGCTTCTCCATCTGCCATGGATCCCTCAGCAAGGCCTATTCCCGGGCGTTCAAGCCGAATCCGAATCCGATCCTCCCGGTCCACCCCTTGATCCGAATGTGTGAGAATCCTAAGATAGAGATAGAATTCGGGCGGAGGGAACGCCATGGCGATCGGCGTGGTGAGCGGATGCCCCCTCCGGGCCCTCGGCCTCCAGGCCCTGGCTGAAGCGGAGGGCTTCCCCTTGGCCTGGATCGCCCCCACCGCGGCGGAGGCCCTTTGCCGCGTCCGCCGCCAGCCCCCCGCCGTTCTCCTCATCGACTTCGCCCTCCCCGATGACTCCGGCCCGCGCCTCCTCCACGCCCTCCGCCAGGAGGGGATCGCCCTCGACGGCTTCCTCCTCCTCGCGGATCCCCATCCGGCCGGCCTCGCTCTCGCCTGGAAGGCCGGCGCCCGCGCTGTCCTCTTCACCACCCTGCCCCTCCCTCTCCTCCGCGTTCGCCTCCGTGCCGCCCTCCAGGGCACCTTCTCCTGGCACCCCGCCGACCGGTGCCGGGCCCAGGTCTGGTGGATCCGCTTCGGGGAGCCCTGGGCGGCCCTCTCCCCCCGCCAGCGGGCCGTGGCCCTGGGGGTCGCCCGTGGCTGGAGCGACAAGGAGATCGCCCAGGCCCTCCGCCGGCGCCCCACCTCCATCCGCACCCACCTCCGCTGGCTCCTGCACCGCCTGGGGCTCCCCGACCGCGTCGCCCTCCGCCAGTGGGTCCGCAGCGGCCGCCTCGATGATCCCTACATCGCCCCCCTCCTGGACCTCGAAGACCCCCCCTGGCTCGGGGAGGATCGCATCGAGGCGGGGTTCCTCCAAAAATGAGGAAGCGTGCCGAGGGCGGAGAGGATAAGATGAGAAGTGGAATCCCTTTTAGGGGGCGAGGCCATGAGCGAGCGGTATCTTCTCTTTGACGGTGGGTGTTCCGTATGTGCCGCCCTGGCGCGGGAGGTGGAAACCCTCAGCGGCGGGCGGCTGGGAGTGCGGTCGCTACGGGAGCCCGAGGTCCAGGCGATGCGGAACCAGGCTCATCCCAACTGGCAGTGGGGGTTGATGCTCGTTGAGGTCGAGGGGGAGCGGGTGTGGGTCTTGGCGGGCCTTTCGCTACGGGCGCGTCTCGTGCAGGTCTTAGGCCCGGCGCAGGCGTTGCGGGTGACACAGCTCACTTTGGCTGGGGC
>Ga0209741_1000242_pt1 | contig 14487 bp, 9 predicted proteins | sample OctOCTMetagenome_FD_184734 | JGI IMG/M metagenome (GOLD analysis project Ga0209741, IMG submission 184734) | Hot spring and microbial mat streamer communities from Octopus Spring Streamers, Yellowstone National Park, USA - OCT_B (SPAdes) (version 4) | ecosystem: Environmental > Aquatic > Thermal...
CATCCCAGCACCTTACGTTCACCCTAGTCCGGTCTAATCCTCCCTAGTAGCGATCTTACTATGACCATCCTCTGTATCTCGTTCGTCCCATCGCCTATCTCAACCATCTTAATATCCCTGTATAGTCTTTCGACTAAGCTCTCCCTGCTATAGCCTACGCCTCCCATGACCTGCGTTGCCATCCTTACGAGGTCTACGCCTCTACTTGCAACATATAGTTTGGCCATGCTAGAGTATCTCACATAGTCCGGGTGCCCTTCATCAGCCCTCCTTGCAGCCTCGTAGAGTATTAGCCTAGCTGTTTCAAGTAGAACAGCCATCTCCGATACTAGGTATTGGACTAGCTGGTGCTCTATTATCGGTACACCCATGCTCGTCCTCTGAGTTGCATAGTTAAACGCCTCCTCGAACGCAGCCTGCATTATTCCCAGTGCTGTAGCAGAAGTCGTTATCCTACCCTCGTTCAAAGTCATCATAACCTTCTTGAACCCAGCGTTAACCTCTCCAATCAAGTTCTCCCTTGGAACTCTGCAATCCTCGAATACAACCTCCGAGGTCCCACTACCCCTATAGCCCATCATCTCAAGCTTCGACACCTTAACACAAGGCTTCCTATCGATTACAAGCAACGATATACCCTTATGCCTATCCTCAGGCCTCCCAGTCCTAACCGCTGTTACGAAGAAATCAGCGTAGGGGGCGTTTGTTATATAAGTTTTAACCCCACTAACAATAAACTCGTCGCCATCGAGCTCAGCCCTAGTCATTATAGCTGCTGCATCACTACCACAACAAGGCTCCGTTAGAGCGAAAGCCCCTATGGAGCCTTTAGCTAGCATACCCAAATACCTCTCCTTCAACTCACGACTACCATACCTAGCTATAGGGTAGGGCACCATAGAACCACTAACAGTAGCCATAACACCGACAGCGCTAGAGACACGGGAGAGCTCCTCTATAGCAACAACACTCTCAAGAACGGAGAGGCCTGGACCACCATACTCAACGGGAACCCTCAAAGAGAAGTAGCCCATACTAGCAACATCCCTAAGAACATCCTCTGGAACACCATTACTCTCATCAATAACCCTAGCAACACCGCTAAGCCTCCTCTCAGCAAACTCCCTAACACTACCCCTAATAGCCTCAAGATCAACCCCACCCAACACCCTCACCCATACCAGCATAGACCAAGAGAATTAATAAACACAGCATACATACCAATACTAGGACATCAAGGTTAGAGGGTTCTGAGAGCGTTACATAAACGTCCAACTCCGGTGGACAAGGCTCTTACAATATCCCCCTAGGAAACCTCCAACTCTAACCTCACAATTAGAACTGTTAAACCTCTTGAAAGCAGGAGCTCTAACCTCCACTATCGCATGCGTCCACGCATTCACCATGTTTGACGTCAATGTAAACTGGGGAGTTAACGTGTAGAATACCATTACACTAAGCAACCTCCTCCATCATCACATACGATATGCTAATTTAGTGCATGGTGATCATCATAGGCTACCATGGGAGTTCCTTAAACCAGCTAAAGGCTCCTAATCTCATAAGCGGGTAGCTATCATAATGCTCGTAGGAGTTACCTTAGATAGCACACGTGGTCATCGTAGTAGCTTCGCATTAACTAAACACCATGTAGTAGTGATGAGCGTAGTTGGTAACCCCTTAGAACTCTAGGTTGACGCCATGTTATCCATGCTGAGTGGATTGCGGAAATCACGTGGTAGACCTCTTTAACGCTTGGAAGGGCTAGGTTTATTAAAGGTTGCCTCTAACCTGTCATGGGGGGTTTGAGTTGAAGCTTAGACCTGACGTTCTCGTTAACCTGGTGTTTGGTAGGGTTGGTGTTAGAGATCCTAGTGTTGTTGTAGGCCCAGCTATTGGCGAGGACTCAGCTATAATAGATCTTGGTGGTTTCTACCTTGTCGTCCACTCCGATCCCATCACTGGGGCGGTTGCTAGTGTTGGCTGGCTTTCCGTCCACGTTGCCGGTAATGATGTTGCTGTTAGAGGTGCTAGGCCTAGGTGGTTCCTCCCAGTTATCCTACTACCTGAGGGCTCATCTCTGGATCTCGTAGACTCCATAACATCTCAGATTGATACCGCCTTGAGGGAGCTGGAGGCTATGGTTATTGGTGGTCACTCTGAGTACACCCCAGGTCTCGATAGGCCCATAATCTCTATGACTGCTCTAGGTCTTGTGGAGAAGGATAAGCTTGTCTTAACCAGCGGAGCTAGGGTTGGAGACTACGTTGTTATGACTAAGAGTGCCGCCGTAGAAGGTACATCAATCCTAGCTATCGACTTCGAGGAGGAGCTCTCAGGCAGAGGTGTGCCTAGATGGGTTTTAGAGAAGGCTAAGAGGTACTCTAAGATGATAAGTGTGGTAAGGGAGGCCTTGGAGCTAGCGGAGGAACGTTACGCAACATCAATGCACGATCCAACAGAGGGGGGCCTCATAGGGGGTTTGACTGAGGTAGCTTACGCCTCGAAGAAGACAATAGAGGTGTGGGAGAACCTTATACCAATAGCAGAGGAGACTAGGATTATATGTGGAGCTCTAAAAGTAGACCCGTTGAAGCTGATAAGCTCAGGGGTCCTCATAGCAACAATACCAGAGGGTAGGGTAGAGGAGGCCCTAGGGAGACTCAAAGGAGTGGGGGTGGAGGTAGCTGTAATTGGGAGGGTTAAAGAGTATAATGGATCGCTACTGGAGCTCCACAGATTGGATGGGAGTGCGGAGAGGTTCGAGGAGGTGCACGTAGAGGACGAGCTTATGAGGATAGTTAGTGAGAGATACAGGTTAATGTAGACAAGTTAAACAAACAGGTAGTGTAAACCTATAGTAATTGGGGAGCCGTTAATGTACAGTTATGGGGTTTAAAGCTTGCCAGCACCATACCTCATAGCTTCACCTATATACCTTTGTGCTATAACGAAGAGTATGACTACTGGGATTGAGAAGAGGATTGTTCTAGCAGCGAAATCCCCCCAGAATATTGTTTGACCTGCGGCCGTCTGGTATATGTAGGCTGCCACTGTTGGTACCTTAATGAAGCTAGCTATAATAAACTCGCCCCACGCCCCCATGAAGGAGAATAGAGCTATGACTGTCATGGCGGGCCTTGATGCAGGTAGTATAACTTTAAACACTATCGTACCCCACGATGCACCATCTATGAAAGCCGCCTCGTCAAGTTCTCTCGGGAGGGAGTCGAAGTAGTTCTTTATAAGCCATGTCTGGAATGGGACGGCCCACGCAGTGTATATGAGGGCTAGGACTACAGGGTTACCTATGACCGGTAGCCCTATGGAGTTGAGTTTAACAAGTAGAACGTATAAGGCTATTAATGCTGCAATCCCGAAGCCTCCGCCTACCTGGCTTAGTATGAGGTAGAGTATTAGTATGGTATCCTTACCTCTAAACTTAAACCTTGAGAAGGCGTAGGCAGCGGGGGTTATGAGGAGTACTGAGAAGACTATGTGGAGGAACGCAACTACAAGGCTCATAGTAACCCCTCTAACGAAATCGGGATCGTTAATAGTCCCAAGATATCTATCAACTGTTAAGCCCATCCTAATAGCATCAATGGATATAATGAGGGTTTGACCTACGAGTAGGGATACGATGACAACGTATATGATAGGGTATAGTAGTGCGAAGACCAGGATTAAAGCTAGTACTGTTAAGAAGATCCTTATAATAACCTGCATGGAGTCTAGGAACCCTCTAAACACTAGCCCACCCCCTCCTGTAGAGTAGATAGTACCATGCCACCGCGTAGACTAAAAGTATGGAGACTACAACAAGGAATGTGGCGGCTGATAACCCGTAATCCTGGTCTAGCCATGCTCTATTGTATCCGTATAACACCATCATCTCATTAGAGTAACCAGTGGTTGGAGTGTAACCGGGTAGAGGTATTGATTTCGCAGGGCCCCCGTTATTGATTAGAAGGGGTATCATGAAGGCTTGGAGTGAGGCTCCAGTGGTTAGGATAGCTGCGAAGGCTAGAGGTCTAAGTATTAGTGGTAGGACTAAACTCCTAAGGGTTTGAAATGTTCTAGCACCATCAACTAAAGCTGCCTCCAAATACTCTCTAGGTATACTAGCCAAGGCTGCCATGGTGACTGTCATAACGAAGGGGTATGCTAGCCACACCTCTACAATGTTGTATAGAGCGAATGCATGCCACTCGTTAACATATATGTCAACCCTGTAGCCTAGAAGCCCCTCTATAGTAGATGACAGGAAACCCCTCTCAGGCGTGAAGAGGATCCTCCACGTGGTTACACTAAGTAGTATAGGGATAGCCCATGGTAGTAGGAGGAGGCCTCTCGTAAACCTCCTACCAAGTATAAGGGGTGATGTGTATATGATAGCTAAGGTAACCCCCGCTATCATCTTTAATGGAACGCTTGTTACAACAAAGAGTAGGGTCTTGAATAGCGAGTACGGAAATCTAGGGTTATCAAATAATCTCCTGAAATTCTCCAATCCCACGAAGTGTAACGTTAACTCGTCAATCTGCCTATCGATCTCCCCCATAGCTCTATCTATAAACCCATTGTAGTTAGAGCCTACAAGTTCTAGGGATTGGGAAGCTTCACCTAACAGTATCTTAGCCTCGTCTACTGCTGGTAGCACTGTCTCCTTCAACCTAGCTAAATCCTCCTCTGTGACATGTATCTTGTAAAGTAGTAATTGGTCCGCGGGCTGCCAAACCCTGTAATCTAGTGTTCTTAGAGCTCTATCCAAGGGGTTAACTATGCTTGGATCCAAGTAGAGTTTCGTAGACTCTGATACCACGATACTTTTAACCTCAAGCAACCTTCCATCCACATCCCCTCTCATCCTATTGATAGCGGCTACCGATATATTCTCCGGTGTAGCACTAGCTATTGTCGTTGAGAGCTCATCGAGGATGGTTATAGTCTCGTCTACCAGAGTCTTAGCTTTAACGGCTTCGCCTACAATGTAGTCTTTCCTAGACTCAAGATACTCTGTTATACGGGATTTAGCTTCTCTAAGCTCGTAGAGTCTAGGGCCTGGGGCTATGTTCTTTGCGGAGGCATCTGTAAACGCTATGTATATGGAGTATGCTATGGGGAATATTGAGAATGAAATGTAGACCACTAGGCTACCTAGGATTAAGAGGGCTGCGATCTTTAAAGGGTAGAGGAGCCTCTCTCTAGCTGAGGTCATTAGATGCCCTCCACCTAGCCTTTAAACGCCTCGAGTATCTTCTTCTGAGCCTCGTCTAGTAGCTTGCTAACACTAGCTACAGCCTCCTCCCGCCCCTTCTCATTGTAGATTGTTATCATACTCGATAGAGCTTCAGCTACGGGACCCCAGACTTTAGCCATTTTAACTGATTTAGGCATGGGGGTGCTGTCAGCTAATGCCATGGAGAACCCTGCTATAATAGGGTACTTATCCCTGTTAGCTCTTAGGAAGTCTAGTGATGAAACCTTCACGGGGATGAAGCCTGCTTCCTCCATCAACATTCTAGTGACGTCATCGTTTAAGGTGAACCATAAAGCGAAGAGTATGCTAGCATAGAGCCTATTCCTATCAGCCTCGGCAGCCTTGGTAATCCAGAGTAGTTTGATTCCAGAGAAGGGTTTCGGCTTCATACCATCAATCTCCGGTATGGGGCCAATAGCTATCCTTGCCACCTTCTCCTTTATCCTAGGTATATTCCAGGGGCCCGTTATTATACAGGGAGCTCTACCCTCCTCGAATATAGATAACTGAGCCTCGTGACCTAGATCTCCTGTGAACATGTATGGGAAGACCTTTGATAGAAGGAATTTGAAGCCCTCTACAGCCCCAGCACTATTAACCCCTACAGCGTCCCTATCCTCATCGTAGTAGAACCCCCCGAAAGCTGTTATCAATGGGTAGACGTGATACGGGTCTATCTGCCATGCAAGACCATAGGTTTTCCTCTCAGGGTTATACCACCTCTTCATAATCTCCTCTAGTTGCGAAAACTTCCCCGGTAGGACACCCCCGGTCATATCCAGGTTGCATACTAAAGCTATACCCTCAATAGCCCAAGGTAGGCCGTAGAGCTCCAGCTTGTATACTCCAGAGCTAAAGGCTAAGGCCGCATACTCTTTCCTTAGATCTTCTATAGTCTCTCTTGGCAGGTACTTTGACAAGCTCACTATGAAACCTCCATCGGCCATCTCGCCTGTCCAATCATGAGCCCATGTGAATACATGTGCTGTATTCTCGACATCCCCAGCTATTATCCCCGCCTTAATAGCCTCCTTCATGTTAGCAACAGTACCAGTATACTGGATCTTCACGCCTGGGTACTCTGACTCAAACTGTTTAACAGCCCTATCGATTACCTTAACCTCGAAGGGCATCATAGCGGTCCAGAAGTTTATGGTAACCCTCACATCCCCCCTCTTAACTTTAGATACAAATTCGTAGAAGTCAGGTGGAACTCTAATCTTAGAAGTACCTATAACAAGCTCTCTAACAGTTTCGGGTTGCGTTACAGGAGGTGTTTGGGTAGGGGGAGTTGTTATGGGTGGAGTTTGTATTGGGGTTGGTGTAGGTAGTGTGGGGGTTGTAGGAGCTCTCTCCCTTGTAACCAATAGGATACCTGCAATGATGATAAGGACTAGGAGGGCTGCTACAGCAATAATAATTCTAGGTGAACTGGTAGCCAAGCCTACCACCTCTAGTTCTATGTTTTAGCTGAGAGTTAATATAAATGTCCCCAGAGATTCTTAAGGTAACCCTTACGGGTTTTACCTCATTATGCTGGTTATAGCAGGAGTCTGCCTGTCTTAGCATCGTATAATAGTATTTTGCTAACATCTATCCTAATGTACACGTCTTCGCCGACATCCACCTTCAAATCCCGAGAGGTCAGAGCTCTAATACTTTCGCTACCCAAGCTTAACGTTACTATGGATTGAGAGCCTAGGGGTTCTATGATGGTAACCTTACCTTTTATTGTTACACCTTCATCCTGGGATTTACGTATCTCCACGTGCTCCGGTCTAACACCTAGATAGACCTTATCTCCTGGCTTCAGGATACTGGGATCTAAGCTTATACCGGTCTTCAGGTTGAACCCAGCGCACTCTAGTTCTAGTGTTTCAACGCTCACCACATTACATGGTATTATGTTCGTTGAGGGACTTCCTATGAATGTTGCCACGAAGATATCTAATGGTTTTAGGTATAGATCGTCTGGTGTTCCAACCTGTAGTACCCTCCCTTCGTTCATGACCGCTATCCTATCAGCCAGGCTCATCGCCTCCCCTTGATCGTGTGTTACATACACCGTTGTTACCCCGAACTTCCTCTGCAGTGATTTAAGCTCAGCTCTCATTTGAACTCTAAGCTTAGCATCCAGGTTTGATAAAGGCTCATCTAGAAGCCAAACCTTAGGCTCCCTAACGAGAGCTCTTGCTAGAGCAACCCTCTGTTGCTGACCACCGCTCAGCTCTCTAGGATATCTATCGAGCAGCCCCTCTATGCCTAGAACCCTGGCTATCTCAACAACCCTCCTCCTAATAGCCTCCTTATCGAGACCCAGCTCCCTCCTCCTAACCATGAGGGGGAATGCTATGTTATCGAAAACCCTCATGTGGGGGTATAAGGCGTAGTTCTGGAATACCATAGCTACATCCCTATCCCTGGGGTGTAGGTTGTTCACAACCCTCCCTCCTATTAGAATCTCACCCTCATCTGGGAACTCTAAACCTGCTATAAGCCTTAACAGTGTAGTCTTACCACAACCACTAGGACCTAGGATTGCGAAGAACTCCCCATCACTTATATCGAGTGTAACCCTGTTGACAGCTACGACTCTACCAAACTTCTTAGTTACACCCCTAAGTTTGACATCGGCCAAGCTCCCATCCACTATCTAGAAATACAGGAGAGAATTTAAGACAGTAGCTAGGCTATCTCCGCCTCAACATGAGTGCTGAGAGGATAAGTCCAAGTCCTAGGCCTGCCAGGAGTGCTAGTAGCAGCCCGCTCGTCCTAGTTTGAACCTCTGTTATGGTTTTAGGCTTCTCTATAAACCTCTCAACTATAGATGTTACACTCCTCTCCACCACCTCTGTTACGGTAACAGTCTTGGTCGGAGGCTGGGTTACAGCGGTCTTTGAAACACCCTTAACGACCGCCATCTGAGCCACACCCCTCTCCCTATCAACCTTGAATGTGTTAAGCGTGGCGTGCTGCTCATCTTTTGTGGGAGCGAGTAGATCCATAACCCTGGGTATGACGTTGAAGAGGATGGCTTGAGCATACTTTGCCCCAGCTCCTACAACCCACTCCTGGCTTTCAACACCGAAGGGTCTTATCCTATCAGGCCCGTAGCCATCATAACTTGTTAGGAATACAGTGTAAACCCACCGCTCTATGTTGTCAACATCTGGTAGTAGCATCTTTGAAACCTCAGCTACTATCGCGTCCGCTATGGGGTCTGCGTATACCTTGTAGAGAGCATCTTGAACTACCATAGTGCCATTAGCATAGTATATGGTTGCCCTCTCACCCTTAGGAACAGGGTCAGAACCCCAGCCTGGTGCTATGAGGATTGCTATATGCCATCTACTATCATCGCTTAGGTTAACATTGAGACCCAGCGTGTCGCCCCTACCCCGCTCTCCCAAGGTGGTTCTAATGTATATGTGCACGTACTGCAAGCTAAAACCATTAGGGCCACCCCAAGGGTTACCACCTAGGCTCTTAACATACACGCTAAACACCACTTTATCCCCGGTAACGCTAATACTGAACTTGAGGAGGTCGAAAACACCGGGTTTGAACACAGGGTTCAACGGGTAGCGGTAATCTCCAGCACCATCATCATCACCCTCAGGATCCACCATTTCAAATACTACCCTAGCCTGTGGGGCAACCACAGCCCTTGGAACGTGGATTACATGTGTTAATCCAACCCTATCACTCCTCTCAACGAGAACACCACCACTATACACGGCGACCACCACATAAACTATATCGCCTGGCGATAGAGAGAGCATACTCCATGGAACCAGGAGCTCCACAGACCCCCCTACAGCTACGCTATTTATATTGAATAGTTTAACCCACCCCCCTCTACCATCAGCTACGTTAACGCTAGCCCTTACATCCCTTAAATCTACGAGTACCTCGTAGAAGAGGCCCATAGGGGCTATACTTCCATCCCTAAAGAAGCTATTATAACCTGGATCGTAGGGGCTTACACTCCTCCATGGATTCGTCAGGTAAACAGCCAATCTTAAATCTGTGCGGTCTACACCAGCCAACTTTAAACCAATGATGAGGTTCTGAGGGCTAACAGCTACAAGGGCTTCCCTAACATGCCTTTCGCCAACATTAATTCTTAGAGAGTTACCCCACAGAGGCTCGTCTAGAACACCATCGAGCCTGGGCTCTGCATCAACCGGTTTAGGTACATCTGTATTAAGAACACCCACAGGGGTAGCATCTGGGTTAAACAATGCTTCGAGGAAGTGTGGAGCTCTTAGAGCTACCGCATCGTAGGCTTTCCTAAGGTACTGTTTGAATAGAACGTTGGAGGGGAACACTCCACCACCATCACCACCATACCACCATAGCCAGTCGCTAGCCTCAGCCATTAGAATATACATTACAGCCTTTGGGTTTAAGTGAAAAGCCTCCTTCAAGCTCGTAACACCAACAGCTCTTAGTACATCCTCTCTACTCTTAACCATGAGCATCCACGCTACATTCTCCTGCCTCTGGCCAATCCATATAGCTAGCTCTCCTCCAGCCCACGAGCCTTCGGCAATCCTAGCCCTTCTAGGCTCCCTCGGCAGTATTGTGTATGCATCCTCAGAGTACGATATGGGTATATCTGATATATCCTTGGATTTAAGGTTTAAATAGCGGTGCTCAAGCGCTGGAAGCTCTCTGGCATAGCCTCTCTTCATAGCTATGTACTCGATAGGAGTTATAGTCTTGATAACCCCCTCCTTCTGAGCTTGGGATAGCTGTTTGTAGAGTTCTAGGAGGAATAGATCTCCGAACTCCTCATAGTGCTCCCAGGGGTTCTCGCCGTCTAAGGCTATCACAATTACACCTCCCGGTGACGCTGACGCTATACTTCTAAGCTTTGACATTAAATCACTAACAGCGCTCATATACGGTAGGGTGCTGTAGGTGAAGCCTATCAAGTTACTTAAATCACTATTCCTGAATAGAACGTAGAACGGGCTACCGTTGAAGTCTAATACCCAGAAGTAGCTCTCAGCAACATTTACACCACTCACATGGGATGTCTTCAGGGAGGGGACTGACTTGGATAGGACTGTATCATCTGCTATAGACCATGATAATCCTAGCTTAGAGAACACCCTGAAAACATCCTCGTTAACAGCTAGCTCAGCAGGCCATACACCCTTTGGGCTGTAGTTGAAGACCTTCCTGAAGAGGTTCAAGCTTAGGTTAACGTGTAACTCTAAATCCTCCCCCATCCCAGAGGCTGTGAGTAGAGGTGCTAGTGGGTGGCTGTAGGGTACTGGTAATATCTCCACCTGACCTCGCTCCAGGAGCTCCCTGTATGCCGGTATCGTCTTAGCCATTATACTGTTATGAGTTTCCAGTATCACTCTTAGAACATCTCTACTACACCTGTAATCCCTATCTCTTAGATACCCCTCTCTAACCTTGTAGAGCTCTGGATACGCCTCTCTTAAGACTAGAGGATCTACCCAGAATAGGTTGAAGAGACATGCTAGATCTAGGATCTCCTGCTCTGTGAACTCCCCCACAACTGCTTCCTTAAACCTCTCCTCGGGGAGACCTACATGCTTTTTAAAAGCCTCCAGCGCTTTATCCCTCAACTCCCTATACTTTGGGACTACGTTAACTATCCTATTCCAGTTTATATCAAAGAACCCTCCAGGTATCTGTAGCATTGAAAACTTATCGTCAACCGATAGACTATCACCTCTAGCAATCTTCCATGACAGTTGTTGCCTGAAATCAGTAACATTACCATCAACATAAGCTTTGAGCTGAGCTAGCAGAGAACCTGAGAATGTGAAGGACACCTTAACATCTGGGTACTTGGATAGTATGTAGGCCATCTTATAGTAGTTACCAACACTATGCATTCTCACCCACGGTAGCACTAGGCTACCACCTGTAACATCGTAATACCACGGTTGATGATAATGCCATACAATAACCAGGTATAAAGGTTCGGCTCCTTGAGACTCAACTCTATAAGAGCTAATGTATATAGTGCTGGATAGAAGGAGCAATATAAGCATTACAGCCCCTAATCTAGCCTCACTCATACCCGGTAGCACCGTAGAAAGAGGGAATCTTCTGGGGTTTAAAAAAGAGTCTTCTCCCTTAAAGGAGCTCTATTATCTTAGGATAAATCTAACTACGATAATGCCTACTACTAAGCCTACAATTAGGAGGAGTATTGATATAGGCCAGTTGATCTCAGTTACTGTAGTAGTCTGAACCTCTGTTCTCAACTCTGTTGCAACCTTCGTTATAGTGCTAGTCACGGTATTAGTTATAGTGCTAGTTATGGTTACCGTGGTTGGTGGGATCTGGATTGGCGGTATTGTAGCTAGAAGTTTTAGATCGGGGTTGTAACTGTCAAGCCACTTGTACTGAGTCTCAGCTGTTATACCAGCCTTATACTCTGGCGAGTAGACTAGGAGATCTAAGATCCTCGGCTCCATTCCAGCTGCTATGGCCTTAGCTATCCTGGCTCTCTGCTCTGGCGTAGCATACTTAGTACCGTTTAAAACCCACTCTCCACCAACGGGCCCTGCTGGTCTAACCCTGTTAGGCCCGAAGCCGTCGTAGCTTGCTACAGCTACAACTATGGTCCATGAGGCTACGTTATCTACATCTATAAGGGCCTTCTTATCCACAGAGGCTGTAATAGTGTTACCATCAACTTTAACAACTAGAACCCCGTCTTGGACTACGCTATAGCCGTAGTAGTATATACCGGATCTCTGGCCCTCAGGAACTATCTTCTCCTCCCAACCAGGCACTATTACTATGGCAAAATGCCATGCATATGAGGGGGCGAAGACGACATTAAGCCCTAGAGTATCAGTTCTAGACGGTAAACCAGCCTGGGTAGTCCTAACATATATCTGGATGTTCTGGAGGCAGAAGCCATTAGGGCCACCCCAAGGATTACCGCCTAGCTCTTTAAATGTAACACGGAAGCTAAGCATAGCACCCTCATCTACAACCTCAAACTTAACCATATCGAAAACCCCAGGTTTAAACACAGGGTTTGTTGAATAACCGTAATACCCAGGACCCCTATCATCACCCTCAGGGTCTGAGACAGATACCAGCACTCTCTGGCCCTCCAAGGGAGTTGATGTAGCGAGGATTACCAGTGCTAGCAGCGCGAAAGCCTTTAGTAGCCTGCTACCCTCCACGAACCGTCACCAGGGGGTAGGATGAGAGGGGATTTTAAATAACTTACATCGGCTTACTCAGAGCATTAATAGTGCAACACCACCCTCTAGTACCACATTGCCATAGTTAACAGAGCCCACTAAAACCTCTCTTACACCGCCTAGACCTAGTTCTACAGAGTTCACTCGCTTCTCACGAGTTACAATACCTAGAACATGCTCTCCCTCATAGCTCCTGTACACCGCCACGGTGTCCTCGTCTAGAACTCTAACTTTAAAGCTACCATATCTTAAAGCCTTAAGCCTCCTCCTAACATCTAGAAGCCTCTTAATGTAGTTTAAGAGATCTTTATCCCACCTATTCACATCCCATATCATGGGTCTTCTACAATCTGGATCTCCAGAGCCCTCCATTCCAATCTCATCACCATAGTATATTGCGGGAGCTCCCGGTAGTATGAAGAGTGTGAAGTACATCCTCTTAATGCAATCCGGATAGCATTCCATAGCTATAGTCTTAATCCTCGGTGTATCATGGCTTCCAAGTAGGTTTATGAGAGATAATGCCGAGGTTACGGGTATCCTAGAGTACTGTTTAGCTAGCAATCCCTCCATATCATGAGCGTTAAGCTCTCTTAGCACGAAGAACTTTACCAGGTTCTCTCTAAGATCGTAGTTTGTCGCCGAGTCCATAGTGGTTCCTAGAGGGTAGCTATCAACTCCTACCGTGACCTCCGCTATGACGACAGCGTCTCCCTTCACCCTCTTAACATGACCATAGTATTCTTTCATGAAACCATCTGGGATAGCGTGGCCTACATCGAACCTGAAACCATCAGCTCCCTTCTTAAGCCAATGTGATAGGATTCTTTTAACATAACTCCTGACATGTGATTTGCTGTGATCCAGTTTAGGCATATGCCATGTGCTTGCGAACGACTCGTAGAAGGGTTTCCTTTCATGTTCTAACCCGATCCTACCCCTACAACCTCTATCTATGAACTCCCCGAGCTTCCTCAATACTCTCTCTTCTACCTCACTAACACGCCTAACCAGCCTGTACATCCTATTTACATCCTTGTTTAGGAGCTCCAGGAAACTCTTATGGCATGGCGATGTGTGATGGACTACTATGTCTAAGACTAGCTTCAACCCGTTAGACCTTAAAACCTCCAGGAGCTTCTCGAACGCCTCCTCACCTCCTAATAGTGGATCTACGGAGAAATGATCTATAACATCGTATCTATGATAGGATGCTGAGACATAGATAGGGGTTAGATATAGAGCGTCGAAGCCCAACCACTTTACATGATCAATCCTCCTAAGCAAGCCAATCAAATCCCCTCCATAGTATCCGGGCTCCCTAGGCTCGTAGACATCGATCAGCTTAACACCCTTCTTTTCAATAGCTCTCTCAAAGCTATCAACGAACACCATATAGTATGTGGCTCCAACCCACCACGGTATCTCGTTATACCCTAGCGGCACACCAGGGGTTATCGGGGCTCCGTCTCCTACACCATCTCTACCGAAGAGAACAACTTTACCGTCAACCCTAAGCTTGAAAAGGTAGCCCTCAACACCCCCTCTCACCCACACCTCATAGTAGTCCTTATACCTACTCCTCCCAACCAATTCCATATCACTTTCAACAAAACCCCCTTGGCCTGAGCCCTTATATTCAAGTATCACATTATCAACAACACCTCTAGGCAACCATAACCTTAAAACCGTATACTCCTCCATCTTTGATATGAAAATAGGGCTCCTCTCATCGTGAACCACTAGATCAACCCAATCCCTTAAACCACTAGAGGCCATGGCGTAATCGTTAACGCTAATCCTTGCAAGTGAGGCCTCAAGAGGTCTCTCTAAACCAGCCAACCTAACCTGCACCCTCTCATCATTGTCACCGTCGAGGTCTAAGGAGAAACCATTAACGGAAAACCAGTAGGGATATAGATCGTCCCATAAACTTAGCATTAGAAAACCCTTATCCCTGAAACGTGCCAGCTCAAACCTACCGGGATAGAGTGAGGTAAACGTAGATAC
>Ga0209741_1000245_pt1 | contig 14413 bp, 15 predicted proteins | sample OctOCTMetagenome_FD_184734 | JGI IMG/M metagenome (GOLD analysis project Ga0209741, IMG submission 184734) | Hot spring and microbial mat streamer communities from Octopus Spring Streamers, Yellowstone National Park, USA - OCT_B (SPAdes) (version 4) | ecosystem: Environmental > Aquatic > Thermal...
TTGTATGCCTTGGAACAGGCCCAGAAGCTTAGCAATGTGCAGACTACGCTGGGTGGAGGTATTAAAGACTATTTGTCTAAGGTGGTTTCTGATATAAAGGCTTGGTGGTATACTATCACTTACATGGATTTTCCCTTGAAGGTTGCCCTTCTTGCGAAGGGACAAGGGATAGTTCTTGCCATTCTTACTGGTATCTTTCCCTTTATTGTGGTTCTCTCTATTATTCCTACGGGCAGGCACTTTATTAACTGGCCGCTTCTTTTGAAGTTTGGAGTTGCGTATTTTCTGGTGAAGTTGTGGCTGCCATTGCTGTATTTTGTTGTTAACATAGCGGTGCATTTGTATGCTGGTTTATCAATGGGAGGCTAAAGATGGGGACCTTTTTTTTGGGGGACAAGTTATACATTACCTCTTCTGACTATGCGTTGATGGTGGAGTATTTTGAGGAGGGGCTGGAGATTTCTATTAATGGCAATGGGCGGTTTGGAAGCGAGAGAATATCTGGGAGTGATTTGGTGAGGTTTGCTGGTGCGTGTTTTTCTGCTGGGTATGGGATAGATGGGTTTGAGAAGGAGGTTATAGGGGGGCTTTATGTGGAACCTGATAGGATACGGGTGATGGTTCAGGGGTCTATGAATGACAGGGTGTTTGTCAAAATTAGGCCTGAACACTTTTTGGAGATAGCCCATATATGCATTGCGAGGTATTATCCTTTAAATGGGCATCTTTTTGTGGCGGATTATTCCCTGACTTATAACCTCAGTCCCTCTGGCGTTTTGCTGTTTATCAGAGGTAAGGAAGGTCAAGGAGAGATATTTGTGGAGAGGGAAAAGGCAAGCTTGCTTGTGGGACTTGTGGAGGCAAGCTTTATCGGGAGGTCTTTGGGCGGTGCCAGGCTTATATCTGAAAGGGAGGAGAAAAGCCTTTATGTGGAGGAGATAGTAGAACCAAAAGAGTCTCCTGAGAGGTTAATTGTGGATTATGTGGTCTATGGCAATGAAAAGAAAGTGGTGGAAAAGCCTTTGCAAGAGTGGATGGTGAGTTTGAAGGAGTTTGCCAAGGATAGCGGCAAAAGTCCCTCTGGAGTTTTGAGGGCCTTTTTGAGAAAGCATGGGATAAACTACGACAGGAAGATTTTGCTGATTTTGAGAGAGAAGAAGAAGGAGGTAAGGCTTAGGCTTCCCGTTCATTTTGCAAAAGGTTTTGCTTTGGTGCTGGAAAGATGGATCTATGCAGGCGGTTAAGCTAATTTTAGGCACGCTTATATTTTTAGTTGGGCTTTTTCTTATTCTGATGGATACCTACAAACAGAACCTTGAGAAAGCCAGACAAGACCCGCACCCAAAGTATGGAGTGAGACTTTTTTACTTTGTGTATTTTGTTGGTCTGATTTTGGGTTTTCTGTTTGTCATAGTAAGTTTTTTTATTACGCCCTATCTTGGTCTGTTGGTTTTTGGGATTTTGGCGGTTTTTAGCACTCTTTACTTTCTGTATCGCTTTAGTCTGTGGGCGTCTAAGAAAATCCCTGCGTGGAGGTCTCCTTATCGGGTAGAACCTATAAAGCCGTCGGTGAAGCTTTTTTACGATCCACCCGTTGAGATCACTTTTGGAGAACTCAATAAACATGTGCATGTTTTGGCGCCCTCGGGTTCGGGCAAAACCAAGTCTGTGCTTGCACCGCTTGTGGCACAGCTGCTTGAAAAGGGCATAGGAGTTTTGTGTATAGACCCCAAGGGAGACAACGAAGTTATCTCAGCTTTTCTGAAGATCATGCAAAAGGAGGGGAGGCTTTCAGACTTTCAGTATTTTGACCCAGTAAAGCCTTTGATTTCGTCGTCATACAATCCCTTTTACTATGCGATAAAGCACGGCAAGTATCACGATATAGCGGTGAAAATCATTGCAACCCTGCCCAAGTCTGGCGGGGCTGCCACCTTCTATGAAAAGATTCAGTCTGAATTCACAAGGGCACTTACATCTTTGCTTTCAATTCTGCCTCAGACTGGGAAGATGACCAATTTTATTGACCTTTATGCAGTGGTGGCGTATCTACCCAGGTCCATAGAGTATCTTTTGGACACATACAACATTGCGGGTAAGACGAAAAACGAACTGTATGAACTTTGGATCAAGACCATAGCAGACGAGGCACGGCACAACAAGGAATACAGGAATTATTTGCGGAACCTTGAACAGCACCTGGCCCTTTATGCCTTTACTTTCCATCCAAAGCTTCTGAATGCATATGATCCAGAGATTCGCATAAGTGAGGGTTTTAGGAAAGGCAAACTCATGTATTTTGCCTTGAGGGCTTTGGACTTTCCCTCGGGAGAGACGCTGGATATAGGGAAGATGGTGTTTCTGGATATTATGGGGCATGCGGCGTGGAAATACAACAGCGGGGTGAAGTTTAATGTGCCCGATATGGTATTTGTGGATGAGGCACCGCAGGTTTTTGTGCCAGAGGCGGAAAAACTCTTTGACATGGCACGGGGTGCAGGCATAGGCGTGGTTCTCATCCATCAGTCAATCTTTCAGTTTGAGAAAATCCAAAAAGGGCTATTTCAAAATATCTTCAGCAACTGCAATGTCAAATTAATTCTTGGTGCGGGAGACGACGAGACCGCCAAGTTCTATGCAAACTATCTTGGTGAGACGAAGACCTACGGCAGAAGCAGGTCTATAGGCGGGCAAAACCCAATTCTTTCTCCCGCATCTTTGCTTTTCCCTCACTGGGGCGAGGTGGTGCAAGAAAAGTATGACTACAGGGTCCGCCCTGAAGAACTCAAGACCATGAAGCCAGGCACAGCTTATCTAATCACTCCCAAATACTTTGGCATACAAGGAAAGCTTTATTACTTTGCAGATGAAAATCCTGTTAAGCCCGAGTATCTTCTGCCCAAAAAAGCCTACGCAGACTATAGCGACGAAGAAAAGGGCCTTGTGTTGCTTTCAAAGTTCAGAAAAGAGTTTGGTTTGGAACCTAACGCAGAGGAAAATGCCAAAAAGGTGCTGGAAATACGACAAGCGATAGCTTTGGAAAGCCTTGAAGACCAGCCTGCCTTCATGGATCCAGTCAAGGAGTTTTCAGACCTCACCGTCCTTTTTGCCGCCGACGAGGTCAATCAAAATGTTCTTCCTGCGATAAAAGGTCCTGAAGAAGATCGGAAAGCTTCTTTTTAAACTCCTCCTCTATTTGCTTGTTTTTTATCTCATACTCCATTAATAACTCCAAAACCTTCCTTACAATCTCGTCCTTCTTTGCCAAAAGACTTGCGGTCGCCTTCCCAAGATACACATTCTTTACCTTGCCTCCCTCCCGCCTGCTTGCATACAAATACGGACCATGAGGACAACTCCTGCACTTTTCCTTGCCACAATACACATACTTCACATAAAAATCCAACCCATACTCTTTTAAAATCTCCCTTAACACCCTGCTTTTCATATTATCAATTTTAACCAATTATTCACTCGGTTGAACAATTTTCTGTTATAATAAATGGCATGGAGGTGGATGGAATGAAGGTGTTGGGGATTGATATTGGGTTTGGTCAAGTAAAGGTGGTGTCGGAAGATTTTAGTTTGAAGTTTCCCAGCCAGATAGCCCAGTTTTTAGAGGGGGAACTTTCAGATGTTCCTGTGGTTCAGCATAATGGGATGCAGTATGTGGTGGGTGAGGAGGCGACGGTGTTCAGGCACAAGCTAAGCATCAGCACGGTGGAGTTGCTGATTAAATACAGCCCAGTTCTTTTGAAGCGGGCACTCATGGAGATAGGGGAAGGTGGAGAGTATTTGGTGGTATCTGGGCTTCCTCCGAGGTTTAGGCACTTAGGAGAGGGGTTTAGCGAAGCTTTGCAGACTGTGGAGGATGTAAGAAGGGTGTTGGTAGTTCCTCAGGGTGCTGGGATTTTGGAGGATGTGAAAGATTATTTGCGTTCTCAGGGAGGTGCTTTGATCCTGGACATAGGTTTTAACACGGTGGATTTTCTGTCTGTGCGGGTGAAGGGCAATGACGTTGTAAAGGAAAGAGGAGGAACTATAGAGGGGCTGGGGGTAAAAAGTGCGGTGGAGATATTTAGGAGTTTGCTACCTGCGGAGTTGGGATTTCTCAGGAATGAACCCTATGTTTTCTTGGTTCCCTACTTTGCGAAGGGTAGGCTGGTGCTGGCAGGGAAGGAGGTTTTCTTGCAGGAGGAAAAGGCAAAAGCAAGCAAGCTGTGGACAGAACAGATATATCTGCGTCTCCAAGAGGAGATCGGAGAACTAATCAAAAGCAAGCCCGTCTTTGTGATAGCAGGAGGTGGTGCATACTTTTTGGACAGGTCTTTGTTTGAAAGGGAAGTATATATTCCAGTCCAGCCAGACTTTTCCAACGCAAGAGGCTACTACAAATTAGGGCAGGGAATTATCAGAAAGGGATTTTAAACCCGCTTTTCCTTTCTCTCTTTTTCAGAAAGGTATGTCCTCTTCCTCCAATGCGGACTTATAATTCGGTATTTTACGCAAAGTGTTGAAAATATCCGCATCAGAGGTTCTGGGAAAAGCATAACTCAGCCCATAAGGGCATAAACCAAACCCCTGAGTTTCGCTTCGGAGGGTAATTGGGCTTTAGCTACCTTCTCGGCTTCCGAAATAGGGTAGGGTTCGGAATAAATTCGTCTATGATTTGAGGGAAGAGGATACCTCTCCTGGAGGACTGCCTTGATGATGTCCTTTAGGTTATCTGTGGTAGGGTCGGTTTTCAACGTTTGGAGTTTTACAATGCCTACTGGTGCGTCAGAAAACCGAGGAAGCCTTCTAAACCTCAAAAGGGCAAAATTAAACAGTTCATCCATATCAGAAGGAGAACTTGAGTCCTCTCCATCATCCTCTGGCTTTCCTACCCACCTGTAATACTCAAAATCCTCCAGATGCAACATGTTAGCCATCACCTCAGGTGGAATCTTCCTCGGATACTTTATAAAGCCAACCACATTTTTCAGCAGGTCCTGATAAGTTTGTCTGTCAATCCCAAAAATATTCTTCACTCTACTATACCTCTCTATCAACCCATCCTTCAGAATATAACTATCGCTAAATCTGTCGCTTGCAGACAGCAAACAGCTAAACTCAAGCAGCCCCATGATATAACGAACCCGTGCGGTTGCAGCCTCTTTAATTTTCTTAGGATTATTTAAATCCTCCTTGGAAATCAAGCTGTAGTCTTTTTGAACAATGCCTCTTTTAGAGGTATCACAAACAAGGAGAACGTTTCTACTCCTAAAAATTTCTCTTCCGCCTACCCTCCTGTAGTCAAGGTCTTGTTCCTTGAAAACAACAAACTTCCTACGAAAGTTATTTATAGACCTTTCAATATCCGCATACGAAACTTTAATGTTTTCAGTCTGCAGATACTCCCTGTATGTCTCAAAGGGAAATAAAAGCAAAGTTAGGCTGTTGGAGATTCCTGTATGAAAAAGCCTTCTGCTTTTTCTCCTTAAAACCGCCACCGAAACCACCGCAAGAAACAGTGGTGTATACGGTATTGCCGTTCCCACGTTATACAATCTCATGGTTCCATCTATAAAGATGTTGAAAGAAAAAGGAGGAGGGATGTCTTGGTCTGCAATCTCTTCCTTTGAAATATTCCCTTCATTACAGAATTCCGCCTGATCATAAAGAGGCTTACCTTCCTCCTCTAAAGCAAAGTATGGAATTAACCAAGAGTTTCTTGCCATGCCTTCACTCCCCCACTCTATGTAGAGGGATGGGATACCTTATAAAAATGGGAACCCTTATCGCTTCGTGTATTAGCACAGACTGCCCAGCTTTCAAGTTCTCCACTCGCTTTAGCAATCCTTCAGACAACTTTTTGTAGAACTTGTTTGAGAGTTCCACACTGTCGGTCTTGCCTATAAGATAGGTAGAACAGTTCCCTAATATCTCCTCATCTATCTGAGAAGCAAACTGCTCCGCACCTATAAGGGATAAACCAATGCTTCTCCCACGGGCCGCAATGTCAATTAAAAAGTGCTTGATGGGAGAATATAAACTCCTCGTAGAAGGTGCAAACTTATTCAACTCATCCACAAATATGGCTACCCTTGATGGAAAAGTGATATACGCTGGGTCTCCCTGCTTCCTGTTTTCAAGAATGTAAGATAGATCAGAAAGAATGGAAAAGAACACCATCCTCTTTTCACTGTCCTTTAAAGGATTTATGTCTATTATCCAAAAATCACCCGCTTCTATATTACTAATATTCAAAGGCCTCCCCCAAGGCTTGTCTTTTATTAAAACCCTGCTGTTTAAAATCTTGTTAAGGCGGTTTAAGAACTTCTGAACAGTGCTTACATGATGGGAAGAGTCAGCTATGTATATGTTTTGCTTATTCCCAGCATTAGTAAGCTGATACATTAACTCTTTCATTAATTGTTTAAAACTCGTCCTCCCATCTCCATACTGTTCAGCAATGCTTAGAACAAGAGATTCAAACTTATCATCCACATCTGAAGGTTCAAACAAAGACAGAAACACATAAGGACCTCTCTTTAACAGATCCTGCAAACCGTAATAGTAGTCCTCCGCTGGTTCAAAGGTATGAGAACGTTCCCTAAAGACTTTTATCGGGTCTATGCCCTCCTGCTTTGCCTTAGCCCACATTGACGCATCTTCCCTGCGTTCTGGTATCTTCTCAAGATGCAGAATTGCAGAATCTAAACTGTCATAGTCAAAGTCCTTCACTGAAAGTAGGTCCTTCTCTTTTACGTTAAAACCCACCACCGCCAAAGACCTCTCCTCATTCTGCTTAGATAAGGCAGAAGCAATCAAAAATAACGCATAGCTTGTCTTCCCAGCTACGCCAGATTTTCCTGTGATATTTACATGGGCTGCCTTGTAGCCAAAAATATGTTCATAATCGCCATACACAGGCACAAGAGTGGAAAACCCATCCTCCACAAATCCAAGCAAAACCCTGTTCTTAGGCTTGACCATACTCTGAAGAACAGGTTCTATATCCCTCGCCATAGACTTCCTTATCGCAAAGTTCTTGATAAAGGGTGCCTGCACACCATCCTCCCTGTGGATTATCCTCGCCTTCCCTATCCTTATAATGGTAGTCTCTGTAATAGGTTCCTCCTCTGGCTGACCATACATAAAACCATAAAAGTCGGAAATAGGAGAGTCAATCTCAGAAACAGATTGTATCTCCTCCACCGTCCCAACCGCTATTTTGCCATTCTCAAGGTTCACTTCAATAAACTCCCCAGGTTCTATATGAATGTCATCGTCGGTCTTTAGCCAGAAGTAGAACTCATACGGAGTAGCTGGCGTCTTTTGGGTAATGCTTACCCTCCCGATTATTCCACTAAGCTTGTCGGGCACTTCTTGAGATTCAACGGTATCTTCTTCATTGCCCTCCTCTGGTTCATCCACAAACCCATACCTGTCAGGCACGCTTCTTATTCTATCAATAATCAACCTAATCAACTCAGCAGCAGCAGGGTTCTTTTTATCCATATCAGGAATCGCTTTCTCCCACAACCAGATATTACTCGGCAGTTCCCCCCTCTTTATCTTTTCCACAAACCCGCTTATATACCTGTCTATCTCCGTCCTATACATCCCAAATCTTTCCTTCAAAAACTCCCTTATCGGCCTGCTGTTCTTAAGGTCCCTTTCCAAATCTTCCCACCTTATCCCCATGCTACACCTCCAAAGTATTCATTATAGTGAAAAGGTCATAACTCCTATTATAGTAAAAAATGAAAGGGTGGAAGATGGAAGAGAGAGTCGCTATTTTGAGAAAGAGGCTAAAGGAACTGTTTTCTCAGTTTTGCGGCCAGCCTGTGGTTGTGGCCTACTCTGGAGGCAAAGACAGCACCTTTTTGCTTCATCATGTGCTGGTGCTTTTGGAAGAGATGCGTTCTAATCCTTTGGCAGTTGTTTATGCGGACACCCTTGTGGACAATCCTCTCATTCATCAGCATGTTTTGGAGTTCTTAGAAAAGGTCAAGGAATACTGTGAATACACTGGGATAGATGCACGCATTTTGATAGCCAAGCCTGAACTGAATAACACCTTTTGGGTTAGCGTGATAGGCAAGGGCTATCCCGTGCCAAGGCCATGGTTTCGTTGGTGTCAGGAAAAACTCAAGCTAAAACCTGTTAAAAAAGTCCTTGAGGGTTTTCAAGAGGGTATCCTGCTTGTGGCGGTAAGAACTCAGGAAAGCAGGGCAAGGCAGAGGTCCCTCAGCCACCGATTGAACGGAATGGAACTGGAGAAAAACCATCTACGGGTTTTTGCCCCCATCTTTGACTTTTCTGAGGAAGACATATGGGAGTTCCTCACTCAAAATCGTAGCCCGTGGGGGGAAGATTACAGCCAAGTAATAAACCTTTACAAAACCGCAAGAGGAGAATGCCCACTTATTCCTGAAAAGGGTAGTGGCAAAAGCGGATGCGGTTCCAGATTTGGCTGTTGGGTGTGCACCGTGGTAAAAGATGATAAGACCCTAAAAAATCAAGCACAAGGCAACGAGGTTTTAAAAAGCCTGTATGAGTTTAGAAACTGGATGGCGGAGTTTAGCTTTGACCCTCAAAACCGCCTGCCCTTCCGCCGCAACGGAAAACCTGCAATAAATGGCAAAGGTATGCTAACTCTGAAGGCACGGGAGGAAATCCTAAAAAAACTGCAAAAGCTGCAAAAACACACAAAAATGCAAATCCTAAGCCCAGAGGAAATGGAGGAGATTAAGAAGATTTGGGAAGAAGACAAAAGGCGGTTTTCAAAGCTTCTACTTCCTTCTTAAAACTACCAAATACTCCCTTTCCATCCTCTGGTCCTCACGCCCCGTATTTAGAACAATAAAATTATTGTATGCACATTGTCCGAGATGCATCCCTTGATTTTAAAGGCATTCCTGCAGGTCAAGGACTTCACGGCATTCATCCATATCCTGCAATGTTTCATTTTTTGTTGGTGAGGAAGTTCATTAGGGACCTCTCCAGTGAGGGAGACTTAATCCTTGATCCTTTTTGCGGGTCAGGAGTTTCGGCAGTTGAGGCCCTGCTAAACAACAGAAACTATGTGGGCTATGACATAAATCCGTTGGCGGTTTTAATCGCAAAGGTTAGAACCACTCCTATACCCACGGAAAAGGCCTTAAAGCAGCTGAAGTTGATATTAAAGCACGATATAAAAGACTACGAAGTTCCAGAGTTTCCCAATATTGAGTATTGGTTTGATGAGGATGTTATAGAGGGATTGGCAAAGCTGAGGGCTGCTATTTTTGACGTTGAGGATGTTAAGTTTTTGAACCTGTTTAAGGTGTCTTTTTCCGAGACTGTGCGGCTGGTATCAAGGGTGGATAGAAGTGAGTTTAAGCTGGTCAGGGCTAAAAGGGTGAAGAAACAAGATGTAAAGCTGGTTTTTGAAGCTATTGCCAGAAGAAACATTGTAAGACTTTCCGTTCTTTCTAAACTCCCACTTAAGGCATCTGTTGATATTCAGCAGCTGAATGTGCTGGGAGACTTACCACTAAAAGACGAAAGCGTGGATTTAGTAATCACATCTCCGCCCTATGGAGATTCAAAAACAACAGTGGCGTATGAACAGTTTTCTAAATTGTCCATAAAGTGGCTTGGCTTGGACGACAGCTTCAAAAATTACCAGCTTGGGGCAAAGGAAAAAAGCTGTGAAAAGGGCTTGCCCTCAGAAGAACTGAATGAGTGTCTTGAGGAGATAAAAAAGAGAGACGAAAAGCGGGCGAAGGAGGTCTATAGCTTTTATGCAGACTTATACAGGGCAATAGAGAACATTTCAAGGAAGGTCCAACCAGGCAAGCATGCAATTGTGGTTGTAGGCAATAGATGGGTAAGAGGTGTGGAACTGCCCACAGATAAAATATGTGTAAGTTTCTTTAGACAGCTTGGCTTTACTCACATTGCCACCTTAGTTAGAGAAATTTCAAACAAAAGAATGCCCTCTGGGACTATGAAATATGAGTATGTTGTGATTTTGCAAAAAAAGCCGCTATAATAATCAATACCCTGGTGAGGCTGTTCTAAAAATAATGCCTTAGAGGTGGGAAAGAGATAATATTAGGTTTCATGCGAAAAAGTAAGTTGCACCTGAAAAGGCTTCACACTTTCGTAAGCCACTTCCTCAAGAGGAGGATGTCAACTTTTTAGGTCCGTGATGGTATAAATGACAACAAAGGAGGCGGGCCATCTATAGACGGTTTCATACTTAGCATTTCAAGGAAACCTCTTGCTAACCATTAACCAGTCCAGTCTATGGAGGCCAAAAGTTGACATCTTCCTTCTGGGTGCTTGCAACTTACTTATTTTTGTTATTTCTGTCTGGTATCTTGCACTATAGCTACGCTAAGGCCTGTGGTAGATTTTTAGAACAGCCTCACATGAAACTTGACAGATGGTAAATTTTGACTTAAAATTTCCTGCAAGGAGGTGGCGGTGATGAGAAACGAAGTTTTAGAACTTAAAAAGCGTGCCCTGTTTTGGCTGGATGCAGGAGATGGTTCTAAGTTTATATGGCTTATTTTTGTTCCTGATGGTGATAGGATTGTAGTTATTGAAGAGAGACAAAGGCATGGGAAGGGAAGAAAGAGGTATAGGATTTTTCAATGGTCCAAAGAGGATTTAGAAAAGCTTTTGTCTGAATACTGGGCTGGTGCAACACGGGTTAAAGGCTACAATCTTGAGAAGATGGGAGTATTTGAAGAAAACCTACCCAAAGACTGGGTAGAGAAATGCAAAGAATGGTGGGCAACCAAAAAAGTTTTGTGTGATGCAAGGTTTAAAGAGGGCAAGGAAATATTAGAAGACCCAGAACTTAGCAAGCTATACTACAACATTTACCTGAAAGGCATAAAAGAGGGATACTACCTTTTTTACCCTTAAGACTTGACAGATAGCAAATTTTGGCGTAAAAAATTTTCTATGAAGGAGGTGGTAGGCATGAGGGAAGAGTTGAGGGTTGTCCAACTTGTGAGAAAGCACATTGACCCTAAGGTATTTTGGAGGAAGCTAAGTTTGAGGGAACAAAAGAGTGTGCTTCAGAAACTGTTTAGGGACATATGCCAGTTGTATGGGTTAAAGGGAGTGGAGTTAGTGATTGATATTGATCCTCTCAAGTATAGGCTGACAGGTGGAGGGTGTTATGTTCCTGCGGAGAAAAGGATATATCTTCACAAGATTTCTCTGATGACCTTTTTGCATGAGGTAGCCCATATGCTACTTGGGCCCAGTGAGAGGAAGGCACGGCTTTGGTCTCACAAGGTGTTTTATTTGGCATTTCCTAAGCTGTATATGAAAAACGTCCATGAAGGGAAGTTTTTCCACACCTTCCCTATAGAGGAAGTGTTGCAGTTCAATGAGGGATTGAGATGATTCTTAGGTAAGTTGGATGAAAGAGGGCAAGACTTTGGTGGTTATAGGGCTTTACACCCTCTTTTTACTTTCTCCTTTTCTTACCCTACAAACCAGTGTGCAAGATAAGACTTGACAGATAGCAAACTTTGATGTAAAATAGTAAGTGAGGAGGTGGTGGTTATGAAGAAAGAACAAGCCCAAAACCTTGAGTTTGTGGGCACTGTTATTAGGGATAAGTCTGTTGTGAAGATATTGCGGCAGTTTGCCCCTGTTAATGGGTTTGAGTATTTTCTTGAGGAGGGTGGAGAGTTGAAGCCCTTTGACGCTTTTGGAGAGAGGGAGTATAGGTTTAGAATGCCCTATCCTGTGGAACTTGACCAATTGATACATAGAAGGTCTGTGGATTTGAAGGTGTATCATATAGAGGACGACGATTGGGATGCGGAAATTGGTGGGCAAAAGATAAGGGAGTGGTGTGAGAAAGCCCTTCGCTACTATGAGGGTGAGGAAGAGATGGATTTCTGGAGGGAGTATTGGGGGCTTCTAAAGGATGAGAGGGAGACGATGTTTTCCTTTTTTGAAAAGTTTTTGAGAGAAAAGAAGAATATTTCAAACAATGAGTGGTGGGAATTGAGGAAATTCCACAGGACAATTCTCAACCTTGGAGAATACAGAGAGAAGGTAGCAGATATTCTTATAGATAAGTTAGCTGATAACTTAGGCATAACAGGAAGCGATGGTTATCTGAGGTGGCCGAAAAACAAAGCAAAAGGGTTGCTGGTGTGGGTAAAGGAACACGATGCGGACCTAAGGGATTTTCTGAATGGGCTTGTGGAGTGGGACGCTTTGACTGCAGAGGAATGTGAAGAAGTAGAAGACGCTATCTATGATAGGATATGGGAGTTGGCAGAAGAAGAAGAAGCCTGGGCAGGGCTTAGCTTAGAGGAGTGGCTGGACTTACTTAAAAGAGAACTCATCAAGAGGAGAGAGATAAAGGATGATGCAGGTTTTTGGAAACTGCTGAAACGTCGTGTTGATAGAGAAGACCTATACAGACTCTTGGACTGGGTATTTGAAGAGAATGCGGACTGGTATTGGATGCCTCGTAAGGAAAAAAGGGAACTTGCATCCGCATTGGAGGAATATATCATTGAAAAGCTTGAGGCAGATACCGAACGCACCGCATGATGCGGTGCCCTTTTTGAGAAAATCCAAGGGAGGGCTGTGGCTTTTAACCCACCTCCGCAAGAAGTCTCCATCTTCTATAAGGTGGAGATGAATTATAGTAATAAGCATTCAGTCTTCCTTTTGTTCTATCATCTCATCTTGGTAGTGAAGTATAGGAAGAGGGTTATAGATGGGAGGGTTTCGGCAAGGCTAAAGGAGATGTTCATAGAAATTGGAGGACATAAATGTAAAGGGACTCCTGCAATCAAACCTTGCCAAGTCCATCTCAGACAGTAGCTGGTCAAAGTTTTTGACCTATCTTAGGTATAAGGCAGAGTGGTATGGGAGAACTCTTGTTCAGGTAGATAAGTTCTTCCCATCTTCCAAGCTATGCCATTGCTGTGGCTATAAGAGAGAGGACTTGGCTTTGTATGAAAGAATTTGGACTTGTCCTGTATGTGGGACAACCCACGACAGGGATGTAAATGCATCTATAAACCTATATTTGGTAGGGTTGGAACGACCCGAAGTAAAGCCTGGGTGTGGCTGGCGTAGGGGGGAGAGGTGAAAGCCTCGGTGAAGCAGGAAGCTCCACCTTCTATAAGGTGGAGTAGTTCACAGGATGTCTTTAGTTATACTAAATGGTGGGAGGTTTGGCTATGAAAAAGGCGGTAGCTTTAGCTTTGGTTTTTGCGGGCATTAGCTTTTCTCAGCAAATTGAATTTCCCAGACCTGAAATTCCAAATCGCTACATAGAGTGGTGTAAGCAAAATTGGGAAAAGTGCAAGGAGATGAGGTTAAGGAGAATTTCTGTAGAAAAAGAGTGCTTGGAAAAAAGTCAAAGCTATGACGCTTTCAGAGAATGTATGTTTTTTAGGAAGGAAAAGATACGGGACGAAGGATGAGGAACTACCTCTTTGTCTATGGCACTCTCAAAAGAGGTGGGTCAAGGCATTGGATTTTACAGGACTTTCCCTTTTTAGGGCGGGCAAAGGCAAAGGGCTTTGTGCTGTATGATTTGGGTCCCTACCCCGCTATGGTTCCTGGTGCTGGTGTGGTGTATGGAGAGGTTTATGATGTCCCAGAGGAAGTCCTTAGGGACCTTGATTGGGTAGAGGGAGTGCCCGTTTTGTATAGACGGGAACTCATTGAGGTGTCTTTTGAAAATGGATTTTCTCTAAAAGCTTGGGCATACATATACAATGGCAATGTGAAGGGTTTCCCTCGTATAGAAAGTGGAGAGTGGAAAATCTTACAGGAAAAGGGCTTTTAAGTAAGCCATTTGCACGCTATCGTTTAGGCTTGCACCCACTATTAGGTTGGCAAAAAAGGAGAGAAGCCCTTCCCTTGAGACCTTTACCTGTTCCCACTCTTTGTTTTTCAGGTCAAAAAGTAGGTGCGGCGGGATTTTGCTTGCATCTATGCCCATAGTTCCTGCATAAAGCTGATAGGCATAAATGTGTTGGGCTACGGGCAAGTTCAGTTTGGAAAGCTTCTTCACAATTTCTTTTGCTACCTCCTGGACTTGACCCTCTAAAGTCCTTCTTAGCCACGAGTGATACTGAAAAATTGCAAGTTCGTTTAAGGGCAAGTCTTTCCTGAGAATTAGCCAAAAGAGGGACTCTCCTCCGCCGTAGCTTGCACTCCATATCCGATCGTTTTCCCTAAAGTAGCAGTGTCCTATTTCATGAACTACCACATGTTCAGGTGGGTTTTCATCTCTAAAAGAGACCACATTGTCTTCCATAAAAGCCACTCCTCCCGTCTTTGAGGCATAGGCGGGTAGCTTGGATACTTCTCTCTCATACTCCTCCTGAGAAATAGCCCGCATCTGCAAAAGCTGTTCTAAGAACTCAAGGTAGTCTAT
>Ga0209741_1000249_pt1 | contig 14316 bp, 13 predicted proteins | sample OctOCTMetagenome_FD_184734 | JGI IMG/M metagenome (GOLD analysis project Ga0209741, IMG submission 184734) | Hot spring and microbial mat streamer communities from Octopus Spring Streamers, Yellowstone National Park, USA - OCT_B (SPAdes) (version 4) | ecosystem: Environmental > Aquatic > Thermal...
CCCAGCCACAACGCTTATCATCCCGACTTGCTTGGGCAAAGGGAAGCCTTCTCCCCTCATCCCCTCAAGGATTTCCTCTGCCTTTTCCCCCAAACTGCGATAGACTTCCCCGACCGCTTCCATTTCGGAGATAACCCCTGCCCTTCTGGACGCCCTCCTCACTTCTCCCCAAATTTGCTGTTGGTCCGCCCTCACTTCCCCTGTGATTCGATAGGTGGTGTGGGCTGTCAGGCAAAGGAAGTGGCGCAATGGGGCATGGGCTACCATCGCTGCTGCCCATGCAGCCTTAAAGGGGGAAGAACGACGATAACCCCATCTCCCCCTCTCAACGCAACTGACGGGAATTCTCTGGCGCTGCTTTGGTGCTAAGAGCAAGGAAATGTTCAGCGTTCGGTCTTGCTTCCCTACCTGAAGGATCGTTCCTTGAAGGGCAAGGACGGGTTCGTCACTTTTCACTTCCGCCTCCAATTCGCGGATCTCCCCATCCCCAACTTCTCGGATAACGACCTTATGTGCCTGAAGGGCTTCGGGGAGAAGGAGAAAGGGGAGGTCAGACAGGGGAGATTCAGCCATCAACGGGATGAAGGTCACCCCATCCCAGTCAAAGGGCTTGCCCCACTCGACCTTATCCAAGAAACTTTGCAAAGTCACCGTCAACACTTTTGGTCACCTCCTGTTATCTTCTGTTCTCAAATCAAAATCAATCCATCCCGATTCGTCTGCACTCCATCCCATACGGATGTGACCATTCCGTTGTCCGCTTACTCTCAAATCTAAATAACCTTCTTTGCCACCCTTTCTTCGTAGATCATAAACAAATCTAAGCCCACAATTTATTACTTCTTTTACTATTTCTTCAAATTTTCCCACTTCAATCTCAAATTGTGCTTTAATTCTTACTTTTATAACTTTTTGTATTTCTTGCGGAATTTTTTGATTAATGTCAAAAAGCTGAAGATGGACTTGTTTTTCCTCAAACCGAAACCATCCCTCCCGTTCCACTACAGTGCACTCAACATAGCATTCCCCTCTCTCCCATCCCAGTTTCCTGAGAATCTCTTCGATGACCTTGAAAGGGAAACTTGGGTCACCTTTTACCATCCCGTCCAATTGAGCACAAATCCTCATCGTTTTGCACCTCAGCATTGACTGATGACGGCAACAAACTGTCAAGATGAAAGTATCCGTTCCATCTCAAGGGCTTCCTTCGCCTTTTCAGTCAAGCCCAATCCATCATAGGCTTTAGCCATCGTCTCAAAGAAGCCCTTAGGGATGGAGTGCATTCTTCCCTGTGCCATTATTCCCTGCCTGATAGCTTCCTTCAAGTTCTCTTCCCCTCCTAATGCCACTAAAACCCGCATTAAAGCGAATCTGGCAAGCCCGTTCTGAGGGTCAATTTGAATGGCGTCTTGAAGGACTTTTTTCGCTTCCTCCCACCTCCCCATTGCCTCCAAAACTTCTCCCTTTGCTAAAAGTGTTCTTCCACTCCTTTCCAATTCCTCCGCTTCCTTGCAGATATTGAAGGCTTCTTCTAATGCTCCTTTATCTTTCAAAGCTTTTATCAGTTTCAAAAGATTTTTCACTTCTCTTTCGAAGCGGAAAAGGGGAACAAGTTTCCTTGCCGCTTCAACGGCTTCGGTGAGATTTGATTCTTTCACGGCGATTTCGTAAAGGAGTTCATAAGCATTCCTGTTAGGGGCTAAAGACAAGGATTTGCGGGCATCTTCTTTCGCCCCTTCTATATCTCCTTGGAGGAATTTCCATCTCCCCCGCAACACCCAACCCAAAGGAAACTCGGGGATAACTGAAACAATCTCTTCTATATTCTGCTCCATCTCTTTTTGCTTCTCCTGAGCTGGTATACTAAATGAACTCATTAATAAAGTGTCCAAATATATACAATTTAGCAAATATCTAAATTTTCTCTTTCTTTCCATTAAATCTTTATTTCCTTTAATTGGCATTTTCCACCAAAAACTTCCTTTAGGGAAAATAACTTCCTCTTTCAAAAATCGCCAAAGTAATTCAATAGGAACAAAAATGTGACCATCTACAACTCTATTCTTTTCCTCTTTACCCCAACAAAAAATCCCTATCACTTTTCCCGTTCTCGGATGACAAATGGGAGAACCGCTAAACCCAGGCCCTACATACTGGGAGCCTGTGGCAGATGCCACGGCAAATCCCTTTTCCTCAGTAGGTTCAAGGATCATGTGCACCCTCAAGGGAATGACATTGGGTTCTCTGAGGAAGCACCGAAGGAAATCTTGCTCTCGTGGAAGATTTATCGAGTGAAATCTATCCTCTGACCACCCAACGATAACGACCTCGCTACCTAACCGCAATGACTTATTGCTCCCCAATCTCGCTATTGGGAGATGGTAAGGGAAGTTGACTTTCACCAAAGCCATATCCCATTCGGGTTTTCGGTAAACCACTTCCCCTTCCATCAAATCCCCATTGGCGAGAGCAACCCAGACTTTTCCTTCACCCGCAACACCATGATTGGCAGTGACGATCCACCCGTCGTAACGGATAATGAAACCATTCCCGAAACTGCCATCATTGCGGATGACAGAAACTATAGCGTCAAGGGGAAAGACCGTTCGCTTGCGGAGAGGGAAGAGAATATCTGCAGTGTCAGAGGTGGAAAATTTCGCCTGTAACCATTCAAAGAATTTCCTCCACCCGAAAAGAAAAAGAGAAAAGAAAATAAAAGTTACCCCAAATACGAACAATGGTGGTGGGAAATGCCACCAGTTTAATATTGTCTGTATAAGCAATAATATAAAGCAAATAAGAATAAGCAAAATTAACGAAAGATGGGCAAAATTCTCCCATTTTCGTTTATGTAAAAATTGTCGCCAGAAAAATGAAAAAAGAAAATTTTCGCAAAAAATCGTTAAAGACGCCCATAAAGCAATATTTAAAGATGACACTAAATGGGTTAGAAGGGAAGGAAGTTTGCTTGATGGGTGAAACAAATTCCAGACACACGAACCAATTAAAAAGCAAAGGAGGATGTCAAGGAAAGCAATCCCAGCAAACGAAATTAACTCATGGTCACCCTTCAACCGATCCATCCATCCCTTTAACTTTTCCTTCATTGTTCTCCCCCTCCTTCACACCAAGCCTAGATATTTTGCTGCCCACAGGAAAGCCAAAAGCAGCAAGAACATCGCCAATGCGAACCGAAACATCGTCACCGCTATCTTTCCGCCCCATTTCGGTCCCGCCACCGCGATGGCTAAGCCACCAAGCAAAGTCAAAGCGATGACGATGATGGCGAAGGAAAGTCCCAAAACATCCGTCAGTTTGACGATCATTTTTGTTCCCCCCTTGTCATTCGTAGTGTGAACGGCGGTGGGAATTTTTCCGCCTCAACAAATTCGCCCCTCCCTTAACTCCCCACTTCACAACTTGTCGGACAGGTCTTGGCAAGGCACAGTAAGCTAACAGCGATAAAAGGGAAGCACCCAAACCTGCAACGATCAATGGCTTCCCAAACCAAATGACAAAAGCCCAAAAGGCGACAGGGATCATCAAGGGAAGCAAGCGAGCCCAAAGGGGAACCGTCGGCAAAATCTCGCTGAGGGTCTCCTTCCCGCACCAACCACAATAAAGGGCATCGGGTGAGTTCAATTCACCACAACTCAAGCAAACTCTCCCGTCCCAACTGCGACCGCAATATTGACAAAAGTTTGGGTGACCGATGTTGAACCTACGGCAAACAGGACAGTATCTCATGCCTTTTCCCTCCTTTCAAGAAAGCAATGCCCTTCTTTCACCTTTAACTGTCCATATGGGTTCTGTCAGAATGTCTTCGCATTCTTGGACAACTTCCCGTGTCGCCCACCAAAAAGGTGGGGCACCTTCTACCTTTTCCGTTGCCTCCATCAACTCATCCATCCTTTCCTCTTTCGTCACCCAAAGGACGCGAAAGCCCCTGAGCCCGTAGCGGTCGGTGTAAAAGCCCTTTCGCCAATAAGTGGTGTAATTTTCAGCCTTCTGCCTAATCCTGCCCACCGATTCCGTTCCCCTGTCCCATTCAAGGAAGTAAGCCCAAAGCGTTCCGTCCTTGAAAAACCTGAAGTAAGCGTCGGGCGCGAAAACTTTGACCTTACCGCCATCATCCCTTATCCTGTCAACGCAAAACCTCTCGTCTTCCCAAAGTTCAAGCAAGACTCCATTCCTTCGGCAACTTATTTCAATGGCGACCCTAAAGGCGTTCACTTCCAGAAAGTGGTCAGTGAGCATTTGGGTAGGGAACCAATACCGTCTGACCCTCTCTTCAGCCCAACCCAACCGGTCAGCGATGCAGTGAACCGTTTCTTGCCTTCTTTCAACGAGGTAGAGGGCTTCGGGTGCCCCCACCCCGCTGGGTCTGAAAGCCCTTTGAAGCCAACCTGCGTCGAAAAGTTTCCTGAGCCTCTTTGTCGCCGCGCTCACCGAGCCACCGAAAAACAAGTCGGCGATCTGTTTTGTTGACAATACTCCATGTAGGTAAACGGCAGCGATGATCTCTTCATCTCTGTCCTGCCACCAAAAGTTGATGGGTTTCGTTCGTTCAAAGCGGCTCCGCCTCTTTGAAGGAGGGGAGGGCAGGTTTCCTCGGTGCACTGGCGGATTTCCTTCTCGTTGAATTTGAACTCCTTGCTCCATAATTTTCGCCTCCCTTGAATTCAAGTCGCCGCAAGCGCTCCTGCCTCTCCCGAATTTCCCTCAAGACTTCCTCTTTCCTCCGTCCACGCCTTTGGGCGACGATTTCCCAGACTTTCCAAAGGGTATCTGGGTCAAAGTGGTCAAAGCAATCAGGAGTCTTAATGATGGAAGGTCTCCTCTCTCCCCTCAGCAAGCAGACGGCTTGGCGTGGGGGAAGGGTTAAAAGTTTTTGCATCCAGAACTTCCTGTTCGCCAGAGAAATTTCGCCAGAGACCAAGCCAGCGTCTTGGGGGTTGAGCCTGAAGAAAACCTGCAAAGTTGTGTTGGCTAAAACGGAGGCCCTCAGTGTCCTGTCCAGAAAGGCGAGGCACTGGGTGACCATTACCAAACCAACCCTGCACTTCCTCACCTCTGCCAACATCTCCTCAGCGTGCCCCGCTTCGGTCAAAAAGTTTTGGAACTCGTCGAGGTAGATGGTGAAGAGGCGGCGTTGGTGGCTCAATTTGTTTAGCCTTGATAGGGCTGCCCAGTAAAATTGGGCGAGGAGGAGGGAACCGATCAAGGAAATTTCCTTGAGTTGCCCCTTTGACAAATTGATCAAGATGATCGCCCCTTCGTCCATCAGTTCGGAAAGGTTGATCCCGTTTTGGCTGCAGAGCATCGCTTTCACGGAGGGGTCGCTCAAAAACCTGTTTACCCGGTTGATCACTGGCTCGGCGTAAAGGGCTTGGAGGGAAGGCGAGAGGTAATCAAAGCGGTGCCAAAACTGTTTCGTCTCTTCGTGTTGGATGGAACCTGTCAGGACTTTTCGGACGGAAGGTTCCGTGAGGAGGAGGGGCAGTTCTGCGAGGGTCAATTTCTGTTCCGCCAAGGTGATAATGCAAGCCCTCATGACTTCCTCAACCCGAGGTCCCCAAAAATCAGACCAACTTCGCCTGAACAGATCCGAGAGGGTAAGGACCTGAGGGTAGAGGGGAAGCCCATCGGGGATGGAAAGGGGGTTGAAGGGGACGATGAAAGGGGAATGTGGTTCGATGAGCCAAACTTTTTCCAACGCCTCTGGATGGCGGGAGCATTCGGAAAGAATAGCCTCTGCGAGTTCGCTGTGGGGGTCGAAGAGGGCGAAGCCGTTACCTTGTTCGATGTCCTGTCGCATGATGACCCTCAAAAGCATCGATTTGCCCATACCTGCGCCCCCAACCACGACTGCATGGCGGGGGCGTTGCTCAAAGTGCCAGTGAACGGGGAAGCAGAAACGGGATGGGTCGGTGGGGTGCTGGGAAAAGCCCAAAAGGATCCCCCGGTCGGGTGGGGGCGGGGTCGGGGATGGGAAAAGTCCCCTGACAACCCTCATCCCTTTTAGTAGCGTCTTTTCGAGCCAACCTGCACCGTGCAACTCCATTCACCTCTCAGGGTGGGAGGGTTGGGAAATTAAAGCGTCATCGTCACCTTCCCTCTTGCTGTCGCTTTTTCGCCGTTTTCCCCGCCTTTTTGCCCCAACCCTCTCCTTTAGCCCTTCCGTTAATTTCCGAATTTTCGGAAGGGGAGGGATTTCTGGTTCGCCCATCTTTTGTGGCAAAGCCAATCACTCCTTAGGTTCGTCTTCTTCGTTTTCCTCCGTGGATGCTTCAAGGTCTTGGAAGAGGCGCCTCAGCCGAACTTCCGCTTCCTCGGAGAGACCGCCACTAAGGAACCTCCTCAACATGCCCTCGATCCTTCTTTCCTCAGGCAAATCTTCGCCTGTCTCCAGCAAGTGCTTGAGGCGCATTCCCGCTTCATCGGCGAGGACCATCAAGGCCTTAAGGCACCGCGCAAGTTGATGGCTTGTGAGGGTTCCGTCTTCCACCGGAAGGAACCAGTCCAAGTAGACCTCCCCGTCATCAAGGTCATAACAGAAGCGCCCGATCTTTACCCGGTGGTTTTCCGCCAGCAGCATCAGCAATGCTTTGGTCAAATGGGGGTGGTCAGGGGGCACGGTGGCGATGTAAGGGACACGAAAGAGGATGCCTTCACCGTCTTCCAGCAACCGCACGAAGAGGTGGCAAACCCCACCCTCTCCTAAACCGAGGAAAAGGAGGGCTTGTTTTTCGGGGTCGCAGAACTTCTTCAAATCCGTCCCATCGGCGATGGCTTTGAGTTCCTCAAAGGTGATCGCCATGACTTATCACCTCGTTTGCGAGAGATTTGACCGACCCTCCAGCACTTCCATCCTCTCCAATTGTGTCGTGTAAGGACAATTACACTTCAGGGTTTCCCTGAGGCGGTTTAACGCTTCATCGTCTAAGCCGATCCGCCAATCAAGGACCAAAGCCCGACCTAAAAAGGCTTTGGCATTGGGGCAAGGAAAAGACGCTACTGGGGTCAATAATCGGTCAGGGAAGGGGTGCCAATAGAGGAGTCCTTTCCTGAGGGCATTGGCAAGTTCGTCAGGGAGCAATTTCGCCCCAAAGACATCGCTGACAGGCAAACCGGCAGCCAAAAGGGCTGTCATCGCTGACCTTTTCACCTTCTTGCTTGGAGCGAGGGCGACAAAACGGTAACCGCTTTGTTGGCAACCATCGCGGGGAGGCAAGGGGAGCAGAACTTTTGTCTCTGCCAAGACAGCGTTGATCCTGTCAAAAGCGTTGCAGCGCTCCGCCAATCGTTCCTCTAACTGCTCCCACTCCCTCAAAAGGTGAAGGATCGCAATAGGGCTCAAAGGCGCCCTGAGGGCGAAGGGGTTGACTTCTATCCCCTCCCACTCCTGCCTCAGTGGGTGAGCAGCCAGTGCGAGGATCCGCTCAGCGATGTCGTCTCGGTCGGTCACGATCATCCCTCCCTCCCCACAGCAAAGCGCTTTCCCGACCCCAAAACTAAAGCAAGCCGCATCGCCCCAAGCACCAACTCTCTTCCCGTGGCAGGTTGCCCCCAGGGCTTGGGCGCAGTCTTCTATGAGGGCGATTCCATGTCGGTCAGCGAGGCTGCGAAGAGCAGGCATGTTGCAAGGGTAACCGAACAGGTGTGTGGCTACGATGGCTTTTGTCCTTTCCGTGATTCTTTCCTCTACCGAAAGGGGCGAAACGGTAGGCAAGTTCGGTTCTGTATCGGCAAAGACAGGGATGGCGCCTAAATGTAAGGCAGCAGCCGTTGCTGCATACCAATCCAAAGCAGGCACGATCACTTCATCGCCTGTTTTTATGCCGACGGCTTTTAAGGCGAGATAGAGAGCTATCGTTCCAGAGGCAGTCCCGAAGGCATACTTGACCCCACAAAATTCAGCGAAACCCCTTTCCCACTCCGCTACGACCCCGCGCCCAACCAAAGCCGACTCAAAAAATTCGTCCAATGTGTCAAGTTCAAGTTGTGTCAACATGTAAATCACCTCAACTGCTGAAGGGATCAACGACACGGCGCAATTCTGAGAGCCGGCGATGTAAAGCCATAAGGTCCACTTCGCCGCTCGTTTCGTCGACGATACCCTTGAGGTATTCAGGAAGTTCGTAATCGGTGCGGCGACGACCGTCAAAAGTTCGCCAAGGAAGTAGAAAACTGAACGAGGTCATGCGGATAGAGGTTAAGGCGATGAACTCATGCACAAGTGGGTTGTAATTTGGCTTGAACTCATGAGCTGCACGGAGCAAGTGGCGTTGGTGGATTGGCACTCCAACCTTACCTGCTTCCATATCGGCAAAAATTCCCGCCAAACTTATAACCTCTTGAAGGGCTCTCACCGTTGGTAAGCGAAGCGATGGCACTTGGGCAATCTCAAATGCGTTCACATCCTCCGCCAACTCCCTGTCAACTTGGCGAGCCAGAACCGGGAGTAACTCTTGAATTTCTTGACTTGTTGGGTGGAGGAAGGGGATAACAACTGAGAAGCGGTCTAAAGTGGCGGCATCCAAAATGTCAGGTCGGTTTGTGGTCCCTATCCAGAGAATCTTCCCGCGGTGCTTCATGCCTCCCATGAATTCCCAAAGACGAGCCATCATGCGCTCGCTGGTTCCTGCGTCGCTTGAAGGACCTATGTTTCTTTGTCCACCCCATGCTTGATCAATTTCGTCTACCCAGACGATACAGGGAGCGAGGGTTTCTATAATCCACAGTGCTAACTCTAAGTTGCGCTCAGAGGCTCCTACCCATTTTTCGCGGATGTTGCCCAGCCGCAGAAGTGTCCAACCCATTTCCTTGGCGATAGCCTTGACGAGGAAACTCTTCCCTGTGCCAGGTGGACCTGCAAACAGCATTGCTTGAGGCACATTGGTGGCACCTGAACGGATTTGCCGCAGAAGAAGTTGGAGATAATCAATGCAGTGGCGCAACCCCGCAACGCCGTCAAAACCGTAGGTTGGTTCTATGACTTCAACCAAATCTCGTCCCAATTGTTTAATGGTCTGTGACTTCTTCTCCCGCACGAGAGAGGTGTTCACTCCATTCCCTCCAGCCAGCCTAAACAATTCTTCTATGTCCTGCAACCGAAGACCACTTGTGATGCGGGCAAAAGCATCCACCTCCAACCCTTCTGCCAACTGCCCATAATGCCGTTCAATTAAGAACTGGGTGAACGAAAGGCGTGACTGCTCGTCAGGCAGATCCACTTGAATGACCCGATAGCCGCCACCCTGTCTCAATAACTCGTGGACTTCGTTCTGGTAACTGACGAGCAAGCAAAGGTTTTGGGTCTGACGAATGGCGTCATCGATCCCCCAACCGTGCAAGATTTCCAAGAGGTTCATGTGAGTAGGGGAGAGGACGGCGGAAGTTAATCCTTGCGCGTTGGGCGCCAACAAGTCAGCATGGTCAAGTATGACTGCTGTTGGAGGCTCAGGTTGCCTCAGTTGGCGGGTCAACCAACGGAAGACTTCCTCAGGACTGCGGGGGTCAGTCACTTCGGGGCGTTGGTTGTTTTGCCTTGACAGCCGATAGATCCCTTGTCCCAGCGAATAGCCCCAAACAGTGTAGCCTTCCCCTTGAAGCCTTTGAGCGAGGTAATACTTCAAGCGGCAAGGTGGAAGACCACTGTTAGGGTCATAGACATAATCCGTCGTGTTGAAGACAAAGATGAAACCTCTCCGTCCAGAACGGCGTGCTTGCTCCCACTCTTGAATCCATTTTGGCGTTTTTGTTGTTGAAGGCATCGCACATTCCTCCTTCAAGTCTTCAAGCGTTGTTGAACCAAAATGGCAGCAGATTGCCGCCTTTGTTGCTCATTTTGTTGCTCAAAAAGACGACCCCTACAAGCCACCTGCAAGAGGGCTTGCGTGAAAGGCACGCGGTTTTCTCTGGCCACTTTCGCAGCCTCTTGAATTAGCAGGCCGCCTTCCCTTCGCCCATGGTAGTAGCGCCTTCCCTCACGAAACTGGACACCCTTTTGGGTCATCCGCTGTCGGAAGGCAATCAATTCTGCTTGGCATGTCGTCCCCTCCCAGCCAATCATGTCCATCATCAGTTGGCTTTTCGGGGAAACGACGACGGCAATTGCTTTTGCACCTTTCGTCGCCCAAAGAGCCGTCCAAGACCCGACTGGGGAACAGGCGCTTCGGGTGTGAACTTTGTAACCCATTTCTTGCAGGCTTTCTTTGGTGGAGTTAACGACGATTTGATGTTGGGCTTCCGCTAAACGGGTATGGACTTCCCTTAACCCGGATGCCAGCAACCTTTGGGCTTGGCGGGCGCTTTTGACGGCATCAGTCAACCCCCCACGCTGCCATTGGTGTTGGGCATTAATTAAAAGTCGTTGAGCGGTCTCCCATTCCTGCGGTTTCACTTTTTGCATCCCGAAGGACAGCAAGGGCTGATTCTTAATGGATTGCAGCAGGGCTTGGGCATTCGCCAGTGGTTGGAGATGGGTTTTAGGAAGTTTAGGGAATTGTTGCGACAAGGCGTTCAGGTGAACAGATGCCAACTGCCGAGTGGAAATTCGCACCTGCCTTAAAAGTTCTTCAGTGCTGTAAGCGGGAGCAGAAAAATCAAAGAGGCGGGCAATGTCGCCAATAAGGGCACCAAATGCCGCCGCAATGATGTCGCTGAGAAGAGAACTGCTTTGACCTGTGCTCACAATTTCTGTAGTCGCCACGAAGCGTTCCGACATTTTTACCACCTCCGCGTTTGGAATGGGTCAAAATGTTCTGGCAACACGGCTTCCTCATTGTTGCCATCGGAAGGCAATTGTTCAGGAATGACAGGAAATTCCACCATTGGCTCTCGGTGAATAGTGATTCGCTGACCCTCTCCGTTGTCTGGTGAAGTTATTAGCCGCCGGTGAGTCTCCGGCGCAACGGCTTCCTCATGAGTAGGGGTTACTTGCTGAGGCGTTTCTCGCCTTGGTGCCTCTCGCCCTTCGTCCTCGTCTATCTCGTCTATGTTGATGGCGTCAAGGAATTGCCGATACTTACGGTGGAGAATCCAAGAGAGAAGTATGAAGCCTAAGAAGTAGCCCCAGCAGATAAGGCGGGCAATCATGGAAACTCCTTGCAGTTCTGTCTCAATTTCGGCAACGTCCATAGCCCACCGCAAGGAGAAGACGCGCGCATCAACCCAAATCATGAACATGCCAGCAAGGATGAAGATGAGGGATAAGATGAGGTTGGGGACCAAGCCTGCTTGTTCCTCTGGAGACATCTTTCCCCGGGACACTAAACCGATGAGTGCCAAAAGCATATCAAAGTGGGTTGCCACCAAAAAGCCGCCCGCTGCCGCCAAAAAAGTCAAGATGCCCGCCATCACATTTGGGGTTGTCATCTGAATGGTCTGGTGGATGAAAGCTAACCATGGCTCGCCCATCCCGACGAGTTCCGAACGGGTCAGTTTGCCCAAAGTCGTCGCTTGCAAGAGATATGCGTAGGCGGTCAAGATGACCCAAGGGACGCTCCAAAAAATCAAACCTCTCATCGCTTCCAAGATGCGCGCCCACCTCGCTCCCAGTAACTCCCGCACGGCGGCAAGAAAGAAGAGGCCAACAACCATGGATAAGACCAAGGCGATGGCGAAGGAGTGCAATGCATTCATCGTCCTTTCACCTCCTGAGCCTTGAAAGGGCAATCAGCATCACCATCAAAGCGGCCAACACTCCGAAAAGGATTCCCAGGAACTTGAATGGATTCACACTTCCTGCGGGATCGGAACGGGGTGCTTCTTTAAGTCGTTGCATTAACTCGGCTTGGAATTTCTGGGCTATCCTGTCGGTGAAGGCTTGCAGGTTCTCTTTCTCCACGATCCCGCTGGTCATCGGTGGCGGGCTGAAGAAGCGGGCTCGGTTCAAGGCAGGGATTTCTCGCTTGACCTTCATCTCTACCTCGCTGGGACACAGGAAGACCCAGATGCTGACATCGTTGAGTTGGTTCCAATCAAAGGCAGTTAGGGGTCGGAAGGGGATCAACCCTCTGGGGGTTCGGGCTGGGTCAACGATCAGGTCAGAGAAGATAAAGAGGAACTTGAGAGACTGGGGTTGACGGGAAAAGGCCAAATCAGCCAGTTCAAGGGCAGTAACGACATCGGTGCCTAGGCGGGGGTCGGGGTTGCTGAAAGCGTTGATGAAGGCTCGCGCGGCTTTCCTACGCAAATCCAGACCACTGAGTTCCGTCACGATAGTTGGTTTGGCGTTGAGGACAATGAAGGTCATAGCATCGTCGGGATGACCGGGTAAGGCGTAATAAAGTCCTCGAAGCAATCTTTCCGTTATGGCGTGGGCAATGTGCAGGTTGCTCCAAAACGACCTGGTAGTGTCAAAGATGATAACCACATGAGTCGGACGCCATTGCTGCTGTGCACCACCCAAACCACAAGTAAAGGCTACTAAAAGCATACTGATGAACATCTTTGCGGACCTGTTCATGCTTGCTCACCTCCAACTTGTCCGGCCCCTGATTCTTTGGAGCAACCTTCTTGCTCGCCTTTCTTGGCTGATTTCCTTGCGCACCACTGCCTCCTCAACGGGCCGACGGATGTTGCTCTTGACATACCCATCAGAGTCATCAGAGTCAACAACCTTGAGGTGATCTTTTTGATCTTCAACAGCCTTCTTGACAGTTGGCGCAATGAGCCGGCGTCCGCAGTTGGGGCATCTCCAAAGGAAATAGGCGACCCCGAAAGCTCGGAAGGAGAAGAGGGGAATTAACTCGTCACGACATAAGCAAATCGGCCTTGCCTCGTCGCTTGGCATTGGCACTTTCACCTCAGTTGGGGTTTCCATCGCCTTCTGGAGTTGCTTCCTCAAACGATGACGCTTGACCTTGGGAAGAGCCTCGGTGTCCTCCAAAGTTGCCAGCAATTCGGCGCCCGACTGGAAGCCGACGCGCTCAGCCAATTTGTCGGAGGTCTCCTTTGCGATGGCTTTGTCCTCGGGGGAAGGTAAATCAGAGGGCATGCGTTCCAGAACGCTTTCTGCGACCTCTTCGGTCTCATCCTCATCCAACGCAACACTTTCTGTCATCGCTGACTCGGGCTGCTCAATGCTTTGGATGGCAAGATGCCTAGCAACCTCGTCGTAGCCTTTGTGGAAGTACGGTTGAACATAGGCGAGCAAGGGGGCTCGGGTGGGATCATAACGGTCATCTACGGCTTCTAAGACCTTCGTGAAGATGTCGTTGATGAGATCTTCTGGCTCCTTGAGTTGAGGGAACTTCTGGAGAACCCAGCCTTGGATCGCCTGCCGGATGGAGCCGCAAACTTGGTCACGAACCTCGTCGTCCTTGGAGAAAAGTCGCGTGAAGTCGTCAGGCTTGGAGGCTCCTTTTCTCACCAATAGGCCCAAAAGGTTCTCGGCGTTGGGCAGCCCCTCCACGATGCGGCGCAAATCTGACAATCCCGTCTCTTCTGCCAGCCCCGCCTCTTTGGTGATGGGCGTCGTCGTCACCAAAGGTTCGTGTGGCATTTTCGTCACCCCTTGTGAGGTTTGCTGGCGAGCCTGTCAGCACAGGCTCTGCCCTCTATAGGGTGACGACGACGCTCCCCACTGTTATATATCCGCTTTGAGGGCAAAAAGGTTTCACTCTCGGCGCCCTACTGCCTTTGGCTGACAAAGCAAAAGCACCACTTGCATCAGGCAAGGCATCACCTTTGCTTTGCCCTGGGGCAGGGCTTTCCTCGGGAAGCCCTTACCCTTTCTGACACCGCACCCCTTCTGGGTGTGTTGCCTTTATCATGCCACGAGCAAGGGCGATTATAAAATGCCCCAACACTCCTACTGCAAGGCACTCAAGATGACTTGCCTAATTCTGGCATAGGGGCTCTCAGTAACCGCGACCCCTAAAGACTCCAGAACCCTTAGACACTCCCCAAGCGGGTTATGTGGCGCACCCACATGCCTTTCAACATGCCTCTCAATCTCCTTTGTCTCCAAACCGCTAAGCGGTCGTTCACTTTTGCAAGGGCTGTGGTGGCAATTGCTGCATTAGGTCATCTTTTTGTCTCCAAACCGCTAAGCGGTCGTTCACTTTTGCAAGGGCTGTGGTGGCAATTGCTGCATTAGGTCATCTTTTTGTCTCCAAACCGCTAAGCGGTCGTTCACTTTTGCAAGTTGGAGGATTGGTGGTGGCATTGGTGGCCTCGCTGTGTCTCCAAACCGCTAAGCGGTCGTTCACTTTTGCAAGAAGGAGGGGATGTGAAAATGAAGAAACCAGGGGAGTGTCTCCAAACCGCTAAGCGGTCGTTCACTTTTGCAAGAAGCTATAAAGTAAT
>Ga0209741_1000257_pt1 | contig 14185 bp, 16 predicted proteins | sample OctOCTMetagenome_FD_184734 | JGI IMG/M metagenome (GOLD analysis project Ga0209741, IMG submission 184734) | Hot spring and microbial mat streamer communities from Octopus Spring Streamers, Yellowstone National Park, USA - OCT_B (SPAdes) (version 4) | ecosystem: Environmental > Aquatic > Thermal...
TGGTTAGGGAGGCGGGGGCAAAGGAGGTGCACGTAAGGATCGGTTCTCCACCTGTTATAGGACCCTGCCATTATGGGATAGATACTCCAAACATGAGGGAGCTTATAGCAAACCAGATGGACGTTGAAGGAATAAGGAAGTTCCTTGGGGCGGACAGCTTAAAATATTTACCCTTGGAGGTTTTTGAGGAGAATTTGAGGGATTTTTGTATCTCCTGCTTCTCCGGTAGATATTTCGTTTAATGGAGCATATAAGCTTTTATCTGACCACCACCTTTTCCCTTATTAACTTTATATCCGATACAACCTCCACGAAATAAACACCCCTTGAAAGCTCAAGTTTAACTTCGTTCGTACCCTTTATGAACTTAACCATAACCCCGTTCACATTATAAACCTTCACCTCAAATTCTCCAGATCCGCTAACCTTGATACCGCCTTTGTATTGAGTTATAATACCACTTACAATTTGGCATGATTCGGAGATGTTTGAGAAACAGGGTTCGGAAACTGTAAAGGTTGGAGATGTAACGGTTGGAGATACGGAAAGAATGGTGGGACTTACGTTGTTAACGGAAGGAGAAACGGTATTTAGCGTTAGCGAGGGTGTTGTTACTGTTGGGGTTATATCTTGAACTTGAACTGCTGCACATGAACCTATGTTTCCGTTCGCATCCGTCTTTATGAGGAAAATATCCCAAAGGCCCATACCTAATGGTGAATCACCCGCCACGATATATCCACCATCAGATGTCTGTTGAACTGACCATGCGATATCATTATTTACTGTTCCATAAGTTTTAGCCCAGATTACGTTTCCGTTCGCATCAGTCTTGATGAGGAGAAAATCATAACTGCCCGCACCGAAGGACCATGTCCCACCCGCCACTATATATCCACCGTCAGATGTTTGTTGAACCGAAAAAGCTTGATCCCAATTTGTTCCTCCATAAATTTTAGCCCATTGTATGTTTCCGTTCGCATCCGTCTTTATGAGGAAAATATCCCTATCGCCCGCACCGAAGGAAGTTGTCTCACCCGTCAGGATATATCCACCGTCAGATGTTTGTTGAACGGAATAAGGCTGATCCCAACCTGCTCCTCCATAAGTTTTAGCCCATTGTACGTTCCCATTCGCATCAGTCTTGACGAGAAAAATATCACCACCGCTCGCACCAAAGGATCATGTCAAACCCACCACGATATATCCACCGTCTGATGTACGTTGAGCGGAATTAGCCCATTCACCGTTCGTTCCCCCGTAAGTTTTAGCCCATTGTATGTTTCCGTTCGCATCCGTCTTTATAAGGAAAAAATCCCTATCGCCCGCACCGAAGGAATATGTGGAACCCGCCACGATATATCCACCATCAGATGTTTGATGAACGGAAGAGGCATTATCATCATTTATTCCCCCGTAAGTTTTAACCCAAATTATGTTTCCGCTCGCATCAGTCTTGATGAGGAAAAAATCACTATTACCCGCACCGAAGGAATTTGTATAACCCGCCACGATATATCCACCGTCTGAGGTCTGTTGGGCGGAAGAAGCATACTCCCAACTAGATCCCCCGTAAGTTTTAGCCCATTGTATGTTCCCGTACACATCCGTCTTGATAAGGAAAATATCACTCGAGCCCGCACCGAAGGAAGATGTCCTACCTGTCACAATATATCCACCGTCAGATGTCCGTTGAACTCGATTATACTCCTCACTATTCGTTCCCCCATAAGTCTTAGCGAATCTTACCTGGGCGTAGGCGTACTGTGTGAAGAGAGCGACGAGAGACACACTTAAGAGGGCTAATACTAGCCCCCTGCCCCATAGCGCAGAAGTGCGTAAAATGTCTTTTTTCATAGTAGGGATATTATAAGGCTGTCTTATTCAATGAAATTGTCTGTCCTTTTGCAAGAAAATAAAAAGGGGGCGGGTTTTAACCCACCCCCAAAAAGGTTTTAAGGGTTTTTTTATCTGATTATCACCTTCTCCCTCAAGACCCTATTACCCGAAACAACCTCCACGAAATAAACACCCCTTGAAAGCTCAATTTTAACTTCATTCTTACCCTTTACGGACTTAACCAAGACCCCGTTTACATTATAAACCTTCACCTCAAAATCTCCAGATCCGCTAACCTTTATCCCACCTTTATATGGTGTTATAATTCCACTTACAGGTTTGCAGGATTCGGAGATGGATAATGGACAGGGTTCGGATACGGTAAAGGTAGGAGACGTAACGATTGGAGATACGGAATTAACGGTGAAACTTGGGGAAGAAACGGAAGGAGAAAGTGAAATTACAAAGAAGGGGGCATTATTTACAGTTGGGCTTACATCTTGAACTATTGAACACGAACCTAAGCTACCGGTTGCATCTGTCTTTATTAGGAAAATATCGGATCTGCCCGCACCGAAGGAATATGTCCAACCCGCCACGATGCATCCATTGTCTGATGTCCGTTGAAAGGAAAAAGTCCCATCACTTATTCCTCCCCCATAAGTTTTAGCCCAGCTTAGATTCCCGTTCGCATCGGTTTTGACAAGGAAAACATAGTAACTACTGATTATATCGACGTAACGTGTTTAACCCGCCGCGATGTATCCACCGTCAGATGTCTGTTCAACGGAAAAAGCCAAATCATAATCTGTTCCCCCATAAGTTTTAGCCCATTGTACATTTCCGTTCGCATCAGTCTTGATGAGGAAAATATCACTATAACCCGCACCGAAGGAGTATGTCTCACCCACCACTATGTATCCACCGTCTGATGTCTGTCGAACAAAACGAACCAAATCATCACTCGTTCCCCCGTAAGTTTTAGCCCATTGTACGTTTCCGTTCGCATCCGTCTTGATGAGGAAAATATCATCATAGCCCGCACCAAAGGAAATTGTATGACCCATCACGATATATCCACCGTCGGATGTCTGTTGAACGGAAAAACCATAATCCTCCCTTGTTCCCCCGTAAGTTTTAGCCCATTGTATATTCCCGTTCTCATCTGTCTTTATGAGGAAAATATCGAAAATGCCCGCACCGAAGGAATATGTCCCACCCGCCACTATGTATCCACCGTCTGATGTATGTTGAACGGAATAAGCCCCATCACCATATGATCCCCCGTAAGTTTTAGCGAATTTTACCGCGGCATAGGCGGACTGTGTGAAGAGAGCGACGAGAGACACGTTTAATAGGGCTAATATCAGCCCCCTAACCCATAACGCGATAGTGCGTAAAATGTATCTTTTCATGGTAAAGATATTATAAGATATTATAAGGCTGTCCAATTCCCTGAAATTGAATACCCTACCACCCGAGATAACCTCTTGTAGTTTGTAAAGTTTATCTCCGCCCGCACTGACTGAAGTTGAACGGAAGAACATTATTCTCTATACATCCTTGGACACCCAAAACTTTTTGCGAAAATATTTAACCGAAAATAAAAAAGAGATTGTTAAAATCAAGCAAAGAAACCTTTTTCCACCTTAAAATTTTTGGAAATGAAAGAAAGGCCGATGAAGATCCTCATAGCGAAGGTGGGGTTGGATGGGCATGATAGGGGGGCAAAAATAATAGTGAGGGCGCTTAGGGATGCTGGGTTTGAGGTTGTATATACGGGTTTGCATCAAACCGCGGAAAACGTCGTAAATATGGCCCTTCAGGAGGACGTTGATGCCATAGGAATATCCATACTTTCCGGTGCCCATATGACCTACTTTCCGAAGATCCTGAAGCTTATGAAGGAGAAGGGTATGGATGATGTTCTACTTTTTGGAGGTGGGATAATACCCGATGAGGATGCCAAGGTTCTTGAAAGTATGGGGGTAGGTAGGCTCTTCGGTCCTGGGACGCCCATAGAGGAGATAATAAATTATTTGAGGGATTGGTACGAGAAACACAGGCTCAAAAGGTCCGCATGATAAATAAGCTGAAGGTTTTCTTAAAGTTTGGCGGTTATTTTATTTTTTGGGTTATATTTTGGCTCTTTTTCTTTGACATTTTTCTGAGTTTGATAATACCGATTTTGCAGGGTAGGTACAACACCACCGTGGTTCCAAACCTTAGGTTAAAAAGCGTGGATGAGGCTAAGGCGGAGGCGCAAAGGGTAGGCTTAAACCTCGTTGTTGATACCATAGTTCCGAGCTTGGAACACCCTCAGGGTTTGGTGATCGGGCAGGAACCACCCCCAAACACGAAGGTAAAAAGGGGAAGGAAGATCTTTGTTACGGTTTCGGGTGGGAAAACATATAGGAGGGTGCCGGATATAGTGGGGATGTCGCTGGATATGGCGTTAAGATCCTTGCAGGATCTGGGTTTTAAGGTGAAAATTGAACCCGTTTATACCCTTGATGAGGAACCGGGATACGTAACTAAGCTTGAACCGCCCCCAGGCTCGGAGGTACCCTTGGGTTCAACGATAAAGGTTTATTACACGGAAGAACCGCCCGATAATTCTGGTTTAGAATCCCCGAGATGAGGTTCGTAAAGTTTGAGAAGGAAAGAGAAGTTGCAAGGATAATATTTAACAGGCCGGAGGTGGGAAACGCCTTTAACGGGGAGATGCTAAAAGAAATAAAGGAAATTGCGGAAAGGATATCTTCGGATGAGGATGTTAGGGTGGTGATATTAGAGGGGGAGGGGAAGCACTTTTGTACGGGTGGGGATCTTAGATGGATGAGGGAGATGGCAAAGGCTGAATATTCGGAAAACTACAACGATGCCTTACTCCTTTTTGATACATACAAAGCTGTTGAAAACATACCGATTCCAACGATAGCCAAGATAAGGGGGGCGGTTAGGGGTGGGGGTTTAGGTTTTGTAAGCGTATGTGATATAGCGATAGCGGGAAAGTCATCGAGTTTTTCCTTTTCGGAAGTAAAAATCGGTATGGTACCCTCCGTCGTATCCTCATTCGCGATAAGGAGAATAGGGTACCAAAATGCCCGGAGGTTCTTTTTAACCGCGGAGGTTTTTGATGTTTATAAGGCTAAGGAGATAGGTTTAATAGACGAGTTTGTTGAGGATGATGAACTTGAGGGGAAAGTTCGGGAGTTTGTAAATCTGATCCTATCAAACAAACCCTTGGCGGTGAGGAAAACAAAGGATCTTTTGAAACTTTATAGGCCGTATCTGTCTGAGAATTTCAGAGATCTTACCGCCCACATTTTGGCAAGTACAAGGATGGGAAGGGAGGCTTTGGAAGGGTTTGAGGAGTTTTTAAAGGGTAAGTAATAAAACCGCGGTATAATTCCCGCTTATGCTCAAAAGGCTTTCCCTTTTGATTTTATTATATGGATGCGCTTCCGTGGGATCCCCCGCCGCATCAAGCACAAAGATATACGTCCAGAACAATAACCTTGAGAAGGCAGAGGAGAACGCGAACGCTTGGATAAACGACCAGCCCAATTCCCCCAAACCCTACATATGGAGGGGATACATATATACGAGGAAAAACGAGTGGGTAAAGGCATCCGAAGATTTCATAAAGGCATTCAGTTTAGACACATCTTACAGGAGGAAGGAGAAGTTTGAAAAGGAGCTTTCAATAGCGGGTCAGAGTCTAATGCCCTTCGGTGCCCTTCCCACGATCTTCCAAAACGCGGCTATAGTCCTAATTCAGGAAAACAAGTTTCAAGAAGCCTTAAGGTACCTTCAGGAGGCGGAGAAGTTGGATCCGAAAAATGCAAACACCTACCTCCTTCTCCATGGAGTATACAATTCCCTTGGGGATGAGAGGAAGTCAAGGGAGTACCTTGAAAAGGCGGTTAGCTTAGATCCAAAAAATCCCAAAGCAAGGTTGCAACTTGCGATACTCTACTCTTACGAGGGGAACAAGGACACCGCGGAGAAGATCCTAAGGGGAATAATAAAGGATACCGCTATGGTGGAAGCATATAAGGAGCTTGGGATCATCCTGTTTGAGAAGGGGAATTACAAAGAATCAGCGGAAAACCTTGAAAAGGCTTATCAGATGAAGAGCGATGATTACGAGATTTTGGCGAACCTCGGTCAAGCTTATGCCCAGCTTGGAAACTATGATAAGGCGGTGGAATACCTAAAAAAGGCTTACGAAATAAAGAGCGATGAATACAGGATACCTTTCTCAATAGCTGGAGTTCTATACGATGCGAAAAGATACAAGGAAGCATTGGATTACGTAAATTTGGCAATAAGCATGAAGAAGGATGATCCAACCCTTTACGAACTTAGGGCGGCAATATACAAGGCTCTTGGGAGGACAAAAGATGCGGTGGCGGATTTCAAGAGGGCTGAGGATCTGAAAAAGGCAAAGGGGAAGTGATATGAGAGGGAGATATTACATATCAGTTTTAGATCTCGGGAAGGAAGAAACGTTGGAAGTTTTGGAGATAGCGAGGCACTATAAGATCGAGAGGAAAGCTGGAAAGAGAAAGAGCGATATATTAAAGGGGAAAATCTGGGCGATCCTTTTCGAAAAACCATCCCTCAGGACCAGGGTGACCTTCGAGGTGGCGGTGAGGGAGCTGGGAGGGGAGACCTTTTACCTTTCTCCAAACGACGTGGGTTTGGGGAAGAGGGAACCCGTAAAGGATGTGGCAAGGAATTTAGAGAGGTGGATTGATGGGGTTTTTGCGAGGGTGTTTGATCACAAGGTTTTTCAAGAGTTTAGAGATTATGCACCCAACCTCTCCGTAATAAACGCCCTATCCGACTTAGAGCACCCCTGTCAGGCCCTTGCGGACTTTCAAACCATGATAGAGATAACAGGGGATCTTGGTTTCCATCTCGCCTTTATTGGGGATGGGAATAACGTGGCTAACTCCCTGATGCTTATGTCCGCCCTACTCGGATCGGATTTTACAATAGCATGCCCCGAGGGATACGAACCCCCAAAGGAGATAGTGGAAAAAGCGTTGGAGATGGCGAAAAGAACGGGATCGCAAATAAACATAGTTAGGGATCCGAAATCCGCGGTCTCAAGGGCGGATTTTATATATACGGATGTATGGGCTTCTATGGGTCAAGAGGCGGAGGCGGAAATAAGGAGGAAGGCATTTCAAGGTTATCAGGTTAACGAAGAGCTTTTGAAGTTTGCCCCAGAACATGCAAAAGTTATGCATTGCCTACCCGCCCACAGGGGAGAAGAAATAACGGATGAGGTTATAGAGAGCGAAAGGTCTCTAGTTTTCGTACAAGCGGAAAACAGACTCCACACGATAAAGGCACTTTTAAGCTTCCTTTCACAGTGATGGACAGCTTCAAGAAATTAAAAAACATTATCAAGAAGAAAACCGCAAGGATATGCGTAATAGGTGGGGGATATGTGGGTCTTCCCTTAGCGGTGGAGTTCGCAAAGGCAGGCTTCAAAATAACCGTCTTTGATATAGACGTATCAAAGGTGAGGAGCATAAACGAAGGTAAAAGCTATATAGAGGACATACCATCAGAAGAGCTCGCAAGGTTAGTAAATGATAGGTACCTTGAGGGTATGAGCGACAAAGGCGCAATATCCTCGGCGCAGGTGATAGTAGTTACCGTACCCACACCCCTAAATGAAAAGGGGGAACCCGATGTTTCATATATTGCTAGAGCATTTAATGATATAGCGGACTATATGCAACCGCCCGTTTTGATAAGCCTTGAGAGTACCACATATCCGGGTCATACGGAGGAGTTGGGGGAGTTTCTAAAAAGTAGGGGATTTAAGTACGGGGAGGATTTCTTCTTGGGTTTTTCACCAGAGAGGATCAATCCGGGGGATAAGGTATGGAAGTTCCATAATACGCCTAAAATTGTTGGGGGTTTGGATCCTAAAGCAACCGATCTCTTGGTGGATTTTTACTCTCATGCGGTTGAAAAGGTAATACCCGTCTCAAACGCGAGAACCGCGGAGATTACAAAGCTCCTTGAAAACACGTTTAGGGCGGTAAATATAGCCCTCGTAAACGAGTTTGCCATAATTTCTCACAAGCTCAACGTTGACGTTTGGGAGGTAATAGAGGCTGCGGCTACAAAGCCCTTTGGATTTATGAAGTTTTATCCGGGTCCTGGCGTGGGTGGGCATTGCATACCTATAGATCCCATATACCTCCTGTGGAAGGTAAAAAACCTCGGTATAAACGCGGAGTTTATAGAACTTGCCGATAAAATCAACAAGTACATGCCGAAATTCACCGTTTCCCTCCTTGAGGATGCATTAAAAAAGGCGGGAAGGAAAATTGAGGGGGAAAGGATCCTAATTGTGGGGTTGGCATACAAAAAGAATATATCGGATACACGGGAAAGCCCCGCGATAGAAATAATGCAAATTTTGAGATCAAAGGGCGCGGAAGTCGCTTACCACGATCCCTATGTTCCCACCTTCGGAAATATGAAATCCATGGATCTAAAGAAGGCGCTTGATTGGACCGATGTGGTTATGATAACCACCGACCACGATAATGTAAATTACGAGCTTATAGCGGAGAATGCGGAGATAATAGTGGATACGAGAAACGTCATAAGGAGGAAGGGGTTAAAACCCTTGGGCAAGCTTGTGGTTTTATGAGGGATCTTGGGGAGATATTGGAGGGTTTTGAGAGGGGGGATGAGAGGGCACTCGCAAGGCTTATAACGTTTGTTGAAAATCTTTGGGAAATAGATGAGATTTTCAGGAGGATATATCCAAAGGTGGGGAAGGCTTATAGGGTGGGAATAACGGGTCCCCCTGGGGCGGGAAAAAGTACTTTGGTTGATAAACTCGCGGTGGAGCTTTTGGAGAGGGGATTTAGGGTATCAATAATAGCGGTGGATCCCTCATCACCCTTCACGGGAGGGGCGGTTTTGGGGGATAGGCTTAGGATGGTTAAGTCTATGGAGAGGGGGATATTCATAAGGAGTATGGCATCAAGGGGAAGCTTGGGGGGGCTTGCGGAAACCACGGGTATGGTGGCGGATGTCCTTGACGCATTCGGGTACGATATGGTTCTAATAGAGACGGTGGGGGTTGGGCAATCCGAGGTTGATGTGGTTAAGGCTACGGATACGGTGGTGGTAGTACTTGTTCCGGAGGCGGGGGATTCTGTTCAGGCTTTAAAGGCGGGGCTTATGGAAACCGCGGATGTTTTCGTGGTAAATAAGGCGGATAGGGAGGGGGCGGATAGGTTCATAAGGGAGCTTTCGGCGGTGGTATCCTTATCTCCAAACGAGTGGAAACCCCCAATAATAAAGACCGTTGCTCTGAGCGGTGAAGGTATAAAGGACCTCGCGGATGCTATACTAAAACACAGGGATTTTCTCGGGGAAAGGCTGAAGGAAAAGAGGATAAACAGGATGGTGGAGCAGATAGAAAACCTACTTACAAAGAGATTTTTAAATAAGGTTAGGCAAAAGTACGATATAAGGAAGTTGTTTGAAGGTGGAAACTTCAATAACCCTTACGAAGTTTTGAGCGTACTTGAGAGGGAGTTTTTGGACTGAGGGACCCCTCCTTTGGGCGAAACTTTTTGCTTTAAGTTCCTTAATTTTCTTGATCTTGGTTATACCCAAGGGAAATTTTCAAGAAGTTTACAGAAATCTTCTGCTGGGCTTTGTTCCGTTTTACATAATCGCGGTTCAACATGCCACGATACCCTTCCCGAAAATTAAGGGGGGACTTTTCAAAATATCGGCTTATTTAAGCTTCGCTTTTATGCTTCTTGGCTATTTCCTTAACAGCTTGGCTTTCAAGTTGGGTTTCTTGCTCTTTCTCTTCTTCCAGCTCCTTCCCCTTATTTATTATCGCCTTAGGATCTCTAAAAAAACCTACGACAGGATCTCTTACATGTTTATGGGTTTGGCTTTCCTTGCGGGGGTTTTTTCATTATTCTTGGATGGAAAGGCTTTCTTGCATGCCATATTCTTGGGGTTTGAGCTTGGTATGTTTTTGGGTTGTATGGCTTGGATGCTCCCGAGGTTCTCAAAGAACCTTGAGGATGTTGGGGAAATTGCATACATTTCGCCGACTTTGTTTTTCATAGCCTTATTTTTAAACCTCTCGGGTTTTATCTCGAGAAATTATCTAATTTTGAGGTTTGCCCCAATTTTCGCCATTCTCTCAATATTGATCTTCTGGCAAAACTTTAGGGGAAAGTTCTTTACTTCTTTCCTCCACATACCCTTCTTATATTTCCTTTTGGGTTTCACGCTTGTTCTCCTAATGAAGATAAACTTGCATCCTCTTTTTGTCTCCTCCGCCATGTTGGGTTTTACCATTGTTATGGGAAGCAAATGGTTCCCCATAATATTTGGGCAGATTCCTAAGAAGATTGACCCCCTATTGAAAATCTCCATTTTCCTTATCTCCCTTGCCCCATTCTTCCAAATATTTTACAACATATTCTCCATAACGTTTTCCCTTTGGGTTATCCGTATAATACCATCCTCATGGAAATAAGCTTCTCTTTGGGTGGGATAATAATATCTTTCGTTGCGGGGCTTTTATCCTTCCTTTCCCCCTGCGTACTTCCCCTTGTCCCCGCATATCTTGGGTACGTCTCGGGTTTAAACGTTATGGAGATAAAAAGCGGGAAGGGGGGAAGGAGGGTAGTTGCCGGGATATTGGCTTTTGTTCTTGGATTTTCTTTGGTATTCACTCTTATGGGTTTGACCGCATCCGCTATAGGGTTATTCCTTGCCCAGAATAAAAAGGTCATAAGTGTGATAGCTGGGATCTTATTAATAATATTCGGTTTGCACCTCTTGGGAATAATGAGGATCCCATTTCTGGATTACGAAAAGAAGGCTCATATAAATGTAAGATCAGCCAACTTACTCCTCTCCTTCCTGATGGGGATCACCTTTGCCCTCGGATGGACGCCGTGCATAGGGCCCACACTTTCGGGAATACTCGCTTTGGCGGCTATATCGGGCACGGTGTTGCAGGGCGGGATCTTACTTTTTGTATATTCTTTGGGTCTTGGGATCCCCTTTATACTCTCTGGGATCCTTGCAAGTAAGGTCTTTGAGTTCATATCAAGGGTAAGGACCTTACTGAGGTACTTTGAGATCGCCTCGGGGATCCTACTTATAGCGTTGGGGATCCTCGTTATAACGGGCTTACTTGCTTATTTATCTTACATATTCCCGTACTGGGAGCCTCCCATATGAAGAGGGTGGATCAGGCTTTAAACGAGCTTTTGAAAAGCTGGGGTATAAGTGAAAATATAAGGGTGCTTAAGGTCGCAAAAATGATCTTGAAGGATTACGAGAGCGAGGCGGTTTGGTTTGAAAGCGGAATCCTTTTGGTATGGTCTCAGAAGGCGGAAAGGAGGTTTGAAGTGGGCGCGAAGAAAACCTCAATAATTAGGGCAATAAACTCCCTTTTGGGGGAAAATTTGGTTAAGGACATTAAGTTCAAGAGGGGAATATGAAGGTGATAGATTTGAGGAGCGACACCGTCACAAAACCCACGGAGAAGATGAGGATGGCTATGTTCTCTGCGGAAGTTGGGGATGATGTTTTGGGGGATGATCCCACGGTAAAGAAATTGGAAAGATTATCCGCGGAGATCTTCGGAAAAGAGTCCGCCCTTTTCTTCCCTTCTGGTTCAATGGCAAACGCAACCGCTGTAAAGGTTCATACGAACGAGGGAGACGAGGTGATAGTTGAAGAAAAGAGCCACATATACCTTATGGAGATGGGGCATTTGGCGTTTATATCAAGGGTTATACCAAGGCCCGTTAGATCCAACAGGGGAAACTTGGATATTCAAGAAGTAAAGAAAACCATAAGGTTTTCAAGGGCATACACTCCAAAAACCTCCCTTATATGCGTTGAAAATACGCACAACTATTGGGGTGGGGCGGTGGTTGATATAGAAAACTTGAGGGAGATTTGGAAAATAGCGGAAGAGTACGGTTTAAAGGTACATTTAGACGGAGCTCGGATCTTTAACGCATCCGTTTATTCGGGAATACCCGTAAGGGAGTACGCGAAGTATGCTCATTCCGTTATGTTTAGCCTATCAAAGGGTTTGAGCGCCCCCATAGGTTCGGTTTTGGTGGGGGATGCGGAGTTTATAGAAAAGGCGAGGAGGATTAGGAAGCTCTTGGGAGGTGGTATGAGGCAGGTGGGTGTAATAGCAGCGGCGGGTATAATCGCCCTTACGGAGATGGTTGATAGACTTGAGGAGGATCACAGAAAAGCTAGAATATTTGCGGAAGGGTTAGGTTTGGATCCCAAGTTATTCCCAACAAACATAGTGATCCTTGAGGTTGAAGATGCGCAGGAATTCATATATAAACTTAAGGAAAGGGGGGTTTTGGCGCTTGCAATAAGTAGGAGGGAGGTAAGGTTCGTTTTCCATAAGGATGTGGATTTTGAGGATGTTGAAATTGCAATAAGGGTATGTAAGGAGATTATAAAAGGATGATACTGATATATGGGTACGCGGCTAAGGAGCTTGGGGGGAAAATAACGGGTGGGGTTGCAACGTACATATTTACCTTAATTGAGGGGCTTAAGGATATAAGGTTGGGGCTTTGGGCGGAAAATGTCGGTTTCTTTAAGAAAAATTTCGGGAACGTGACGGTTTATGGTCCTCCGAGTAAAAGGTGGTTCTTAAGGGAGATATTGTTTTCCAAAACCTTTAAGCCGAATTCAAGGTGGCTCTGGGATTCCCGTTTGGGCATCATCCTTAAGGAATTGAACCCAAGGGTTTTCTATTCCCACATACCCCATTCCCCGGCTAACACTTCGGAAAATTTGAAGAAATTAAGGTTCGTAGTAAATTTCCATTCAACCCACGCTTACGATTTTGAGAGGGAAGGGAAGCTAAAACAGGAATTTTATCGGAATATGAAATATTCCTACGAAAGGGCGGATGCGGTAATTTTTCCGTCCTCAAAGGTTAAGGGGAGGGTTTTTGAGCTTTTGGGTGAAAGGGAAGGTGTGGTAATAAACCCTGTTGTTAGGGTGCCAAATTGGGGATTTTCAAAGGAGGAAAGTAGGGAAATTTTGGGCTTGAGGGGGGATGTATTGGTGGGGTTTGCGGGGATGATGGTGGGGAGGAAAGGGGAGGACATTTTAATTAAGGCTAGCGTGGGGAAAGATTGGAAACTGGTTTTTGCGGGGGGAGGTCCAAACTTTGAAAATACAATAATGCTCGCTAAAAAACTTGGCGTTGATGCGGTTTTCTTGGGTGATATTTACGGTGAAAGGCTCTGGCATTTCTATAACTCCATTGATATATTCTGCCTACCTTCAAGGAGCGAAACCTTCGGGATAGCGGTGGTTGAGGCTATGCTCTTTGGTAAGAAGGTCGTAGTATCGGAGGAGATCCCAGAGGAGGTTGCACCCAAGGAAATTGCCATAAGGGTACCCCTTGACCCGGAGGCGGTTTCGGAGGGAATAGAGAGGGCAATAAAATGGGAGATAAAAGCGGAGAAAATTAGGGAATACGCCCTTAGGTTTTCCGATGTTGAAGGGTTTGTGAGGAAACATAGGGAGGTTTTGGGGATTTGATCCTGTTCCTTGTCGGATTCGTTGGTGGTTTTTTGGGTTCAATGCTTGGGCTTGGGGGTGGAATAATCGTTGTTCCAGCTTTAAGCATTTTGGGTTTTAATATTAAGATGGCGGTCGCAATAAGCATATTTTCAACTATAGCGGTTTGGTCCTCGGCTTCGGAAAAGTACATCCGTTCAGATCTGGTGGATTTTAAGATGGCGGTATTCTTAGGTTCCGCCACAACCCTCGGTGCAATTTTGGGTTCAAGATCCCTCGTATACCTCCCGGAAAAAGTAATCGTTTTAATCTTCGTGCCGGTTGCCATTCTGATAATATACTCAAACCTGGTGGGTTATAAAAGTGTCCCTTCAAAGTCGGTTATAACATTTAGAAGATTGTTATTTTCTTATATTTTTATGGTATTGTCGGGTTTTGTGTCCGCGATAATGGGTATAGGAGCCGGGATCTTTAAGGTTTTTGCCATGGATAGGATCCTGAATATGCCCTACAAGGTTTCAACCGCCACGAGCGCATTTTTAATAGGAATAACGACATCCTCAAGCGCACTTTACTATCTGAAAAGTTTGAGCTTTGATCCATCTTATGCGTCCCTTGTATCATTCGGTTCCCTAATTGGTGGTTTCTTGGGTTCAAGGGTTATGATCCTCCTTCCCGAGAGGGTTTTAAGGTTTATGTTTTCTTTCGTTGTTTCCCTTTTGGTTATTAGCCTGCTTATCAG
>Ga0209741_1000259_pt1 | contig 14165 bp, 14 predicted proteins | sample OctOCTMetagenome_FD_184734 | JGI IMG/M metagenome (GOLD analysis project Ga0209741, IMG submission 184734) | Hot spring and microbial mat streamer communities from Octopus Spring Streamers, Yellowstone National Park, USA - OCT_B (SPAdes) (version 4) | ecosystem: Environmental > Aquatic > Thermal...
CCCGCCGTGCCTTCAGGTCGCACTCGGCCTAACGGCTCGCGCTTCACCTGCGCCGCCGAAGCGCAGCGGAGCGGCGTCGGCTGGAAGCACAGGTTGGGCAGCGCTTAACTTTACCGATGCACTGTCAGTGGCTTCTTTCCCTGCTACCCATTCCCTGCTCTCGCGGTTTCGGGTAGACGGGTCGCACAAAGCGCATGTTGAGGCTAAGACCATCCCAGTAACATAAATACGCCTCCCGCTACATTCGTTAGCATATGTCCTAACATAAGAGGGAACAGTCGCTTCACTTTCAAATAGGTCCAGCCAAAAAGCAGCCCTATAATAAATGTGTGCAGGAAAAGTAAAGGATTCGCATGCCAGATGGCAAAGCTGAAGCTGGTGATGAGCACTAACCACCCTTTCCTCAACCAGCCCAAGCGTTCCATAAGAAACCCACGAAAATATGCCTCTTCCCCAACCCCAGCGGTAACGCTCCCTATTGTTGTCCACCATATTAAAGCCCATGGGTAAAAAGTGATTTCGTCGGCTGCCGGATTCGGTGGTAGTAACCGTCCTATCATCCGGATCGAAAGCATTATGACTATCTGGCTTGCCACAGCGAGACCAACAGCAAGAACAACATCAGAGCGAAGACGCTCGCGCGCGAAACCAATTAAACTGCTGAGAGGGCGCCCTAACTTTTGCAGTCGCTTGTAAGCAATCCACAACAGCCCCATTTGCAGCAGCGACCAGGTTAAAGGCCCAACTTTGTAGGTCTCCTTACCCGCCATCACTGGATCGGACACCCTCAGCATAAGCAAGGCCCAGACTATATTTGAGCCTACCATCATGAACAGCAAGGGGAGGAAAACCCATCCCCATCCACCTCTAAGTTGTTCCGTTGATTGTTCTGGTTTCATTTATTATTCCTTTTATAAAATGTTTTGGTATAGGATTGTCAGCGCGCCGCCCAACGGTTGGTTTTAGCGGCAGCGGCGGGACGGGCAAGACACCTTCGCCTGAAAACTACTTCGCTGGCGCGCGGCGCATACCCGCAAGCGGCGAAGCCGCTGTCCGCTGCAAACGGTGTTGGGCGCTCACCCCTGCTGGCGCAAGATACCCATGCCCGCAAGCGCCTTTTGCTCGACTGGCAAGGCGCGGATGATATTGCCACACGCTATGATTTTTATAGCACAACGCCAGGCAAAGCGCAACCGCCCGAACATCCGCTGACCTTCACGCCTCTTTGCAGGCAAGACCATGACCAGGCAAGTCGCCTTCGCCTGCAACATCGCCCGCCCCAAAGCCAGGGACACGCCCGGGAGCGGACATCCTGCGCCGACCTGCCTCCCTTGCCAGCCCAGCCGTTTTCACCTGCCTGCGCCACACCAGGCGAACCCGCCTTCGGCTCAGCACTCCGCCACAGAGCAGGAGCGGGCGGAGACGGCCAGGCAAAGCACCCTGACCGTAACGTTCACCGCCCGAAAGTCACCTGTGCAGGCAACACCCCGCGCCAGGCAACCCATCCATCAGCCCCACTGTCATCTTTTTTCAAAGTTCATTCCATCTGCGCCCAACGGTGGGCTTCAGGCGCTCCGCGCAGCGAGCATAGCGAGCGGAGCGGAGTCGCCTGCAAGCCGTGTTGGGCGCCTTTGGCGGTTTCAAGTCAGATCGAAGATTAATCCGATGGCGGTGGCAACCGTGTTAACGACCATATGCAGGGCTGCCGAACGTCTCCAATCGTTACGCTGAGCGACAATCCCACAAATAGCCCCAAAGGCGATCAAGGCCAGAAGCCGTCCCAGGGAGGCATCCACGAACGCATGTTTTAACGAAAAAAGAACCGCCGTCACACCAATGGCAAAAGGTGCGGGAAGAATGCGGATCAGGCGAACTTGAACCAGACCGCGTCACAGGTATTCTTCCGCGATGGGCACGAAAAGGCCATTCACCAAAATGAGTGACATCCCCTCCAAAATAGGAGCGAGGTTGGCAAACCATACCGTCGGATTTCGATAAGAGCTAACCACCATGGGTAACTTGATGTTTCCCCATAGTAATCGATCCACGGTCGAGAGGCCCAAAACGCTTAGCACTAATGCCAATACCCAGAAGGTGAAATTCCAGCTGGTCACACCCTCACGTAAAGACTGCCCAATAGCGGCTAATTCCTGCGGCCAGCGGACGCGCACAAACCTGCCCAGGCCGATCAGCAAGAGTAAATATGCCAAAAACAAAGAAAGCATGTCGTTGACCGCTAAAGTTCCGAGAACAGGCAACCAAAATAGAACATAGTGTCGGAAGAAATATTCCGCACTGATAACCAGGCCAACGACAGCCAAAGCAACACTCAGGTTGCGTGATCTAGAAGGCTTGGAAACCGAGAAAGTCATCGCCACGAAGGTACCGCTTTCGGATTTAGCGCCCAACTATGGTTTTAACTGCAACCTGCCTTATAACCGCCTATGGCTTGCAAATGTCAAAAACGCGCTATAATCCCTGCAACATACCATCTAAACCGCAAATTCTTGATTGGATTATATACCCGCTTTCTTAGAATGTCAAGATGGCAAAGAAACTTCTCGACCAGCTGCGCGAAGAATTGCGCCTCAAACATTATTCTTACCGCACCGAGCAGGCCTATGTGGATTGGGTGCGGCGTTTCATCCTGTTCCACAATAAACGCCATCCGGCTGAGATGGGCGCCCCAGAGATCCGCGCCTTCCTCGCTCACCTGGCCCAGGAAAGAAACGTCTCCGCCCCCGCCCAAAACCAGGCCCTGAGCGCTGTCCTTTTCTTGTACCGGGAGGTCCTTCACAAAGAGATCGAACCCGTCCTCCTTTCCACCGCCAAACGCCCGCAGCGCCTGCCCTCTGTCCTCACCCGCCAGGAAGTCCTCACCCTCCTGGAGCATCTCAGCGGCACTTTCAAACTCATGGCCCAGTTGCTCTATGGCTCCGGCCTGCGCCGGATGGAATGCGTCCGCCTGCGCATCCAGGATGTGGATTTTGAATACAAAGGGATCACCGTTCGGGATGGCAAAGGCGAAAAGGATCGCATCGTCCCCCTTCCCGAAACGATCATCCCTGCTCTGCGCCTTCAAATCGAACGTGTCCGCCTGCTCCACGCGGAAGACCTGGCCGCCGGCTACGGGGAAGTCTATCTGCCCGATGCGCTGGCCATAAAATTCCCCAACGCCTCGCGGGAACCGGGCTGGCAATATCTCTTCCCGGCCTCCCGCCTCGCCATAGACCCACGCAGCGGCAGGAAGCTCCGCCATCATGTAGACCCATCAGCCTTGCAGCGCGCCGTTCGCCAGGCAGCCCAAAAGCCGGCTTCCAAAAGCGCGTCACCCGCCACACCCTGCGCCACTCCTTTGCAACCCATCTGCTCCAGGCCGGCTATGATATCCGCACCGTCCAGGAACTCCTCGGACATAAAGACGTCCGCACCACCATGATCTACACCCACGTCCTGGAACGCGGCGGCCGGGCGGTGCGCAGCCCGCTGGATTTTTAAAGAGTCCGGAGCAGCCGGTGGATCTCGGTTGGCGGAAAGAGGGGAGGGAGAGAAGAATGTCGCAGGGACCCCGAGCTCGGTGGAATCCATCGACGCTCCCTTTTGCTTTTTTCCATACCTCAAAACGAGGGGTTTGTCAAGCGCGGCCAAAATCGCAGGACAACTGCTCGCAGTTGTCCTGCAAGACGGCCAGGCCCGACAAAATCGGGACACACCCCGGATGGGGAGCCGGCCCTCTCTTCTCTGCCCCTCCTGGAGGAGCGATGGATGCAGTCAGCGAGCGGGTGTGGAGTGAGGGTAGAGCAGCCGATGAGCCCCCCGGCCTTTTCGATGAAGCGGGGATCACGACGTTGACGGCGCCTTCTTTTCCGTGCCATCATGATAGCCGTTGAACCCCACTCAGTCCGGAGGAGGCGGGGCCGATGGATCCGCCCCGGCGCGGCAACGCGGATGGCATCCGCCTCCGGATCGCGGCCCGGTGCGCGCCCGAAGGGAGGGGAGGGCTTCCCCACCTTATGGGCTTTATGATCCGGGCAGCTGCGGACAGGCAGGAGCCTCTGCGCCGGCTGGGATGGCGGTCGAAATTCATTTCGAGCTACAGGCCTCCGGCTCAGCGGCCGGGCTCTTCACCCCGTGCATGGTCCGGATTAAGGGGCGAGGATCCATTCGCGGCATGCCATGACGCGCGCAGGCGGCAGGAAGATTCGACCTCCTCCTAATTAGCACGACCGCCGGGCCTTCCGGCATGGGTTTGGAACGAGGTTCGGCGCAAGCGAGATCCTCTTGCGGGAGGGACCTATGGGGAGCGAGGTGTTGCGGAACTACATCGGCGGCCAGTGGGTGGCGTCGGCGACGGACACCTACCTGGAGGTGCGCAACCCGGCCCTGGATGCGGTGATCGCCCGGGTCCCCCTCTCCACGGTGGAGGAAGTGAACCGGGCGGTGGCGGCGGCCCGGGAAGCCTTCGAATCATGGCGTCGCCTCCCCATCCCGGTCCGCGCTCGCTATCTCCTGCGCCTGCGGGACCAGGTGGAGCGGCGTTTTGAGGACCTGGCCCGCACCATCGTGCAGGAGCACGGGAAAACCCTGGAGGAGGCCCGGGGGGAGATGCAGCGGACCCTGGAGAACATCGAGGCGGCCGCCGGGATGTTCACCGCCCTCATGGGCTACCACACGCCCCAGGTCGCCGATGGGATCGATGAGGAATGCATCCTGGAGCCGGTGGGCGTCTTCTGCTGCATCGCGCCCTTCAACTTCCCCGCCATGATCCCCTCGTGGTTCTTCCCCTACGCCCTCGTCGCCGGGAACACCTACATCGTCAAGCCCTCCGAGATCTGCCCCATCACGCAAACCCGTCTCTTCGAGCTGATCCACGAGGTTGGCTTCCCTCCCGGGGTGATCAACATGGTCCACGGGGGGAAAGAGGTGGTGGACGCGCTGCTGACCCACCCCGACGTCGCGGGGGTCTCCTTCGTGGGCTCCACGCCGGTGGCGAAGTATGTCTACGCCACGGCGGCCGCCCACGGCAAGCGGGCCCAGTGCCACGGCGGGGCCAAGAACGCCCTGGTGGTGATGCCCGACGCGGACCTGGAGCGCACGGTCCCCGCCATCCTCTCCTCCGCCTTTGGGTCGGCGGGCCAGCGCTGCCTGGCCGGTTCCCTGGTGATGGCCGTGGGCGAGATCCACGAGCCGTTGCGGCGGGCCCTGGTGGAAGGAGCGTCCCGCATCCGGGTGGGTTACGGGCTTGACGAGGGCGTGCAGATGGGTCCGGTGGTCTCCCGCAAAGCCCTGGAGCGGATCCACCGCTATATCGAGCTCGGCCTGCGGGAAGAAGCCGAGCTGCTCCTGGACGGACGGGGGATCCGGGTGCCGGGCTATCCCAACGGTTACTTCATCGGGCCGACCATCTTCGATGGGGTGCAGCCGAAGATGACCATCGCCTGTGAGGAGATCTTCGGCCCGGTGCTGGGGGTGATCCGGGTGCGCGATCTGGAGGAGGCGCTGGAGATCATCAACGGCCTCCCCTATGGGAACGCCGCCTCCCTGTTCACCCGGGATGGACGGGCGGCCCGGGAGTTCCGGCTGCGGGTGCGCGCGGGCAACGTGGGGATCAACATCGGCGTGGCCGCCCCCATGGCCCCTTACCCCTTCGCCGGGCAGAAACAGTCCTTCTTCGGCGACCTCCACGGCCAGGGGATGGACACCTTATACTTCTTCACGGATCGCAAAGTGGTGATCACCCGCTGGTTCTAAGCGGCAGGCCCTCCTCCGCCCCGGGAGGGGGTCGCGATGCCGGGCGAGCGCCGGATCCTGACGGTGGACCTGGGGACGACGGGCCCCAAGGTGGGTCTGGTCTCGACGCAGGGAGAGCTCCTGGCCTGGGAGAAGGAGCCCACCCGGCTGTCCCTCCTGCCGGACGGCGGGGCGGAACAGGATCCCCATGAATGGTGGGAGGCCATCCGGCGGGCCACCCATCGCTTGCTGGAAGGGATCCCGGAGGCCCGGGATCGCATCGTCGCCATCGGCTGCACCGGCATGTGGTCCACCCTCGTCCCGGTGGATCGCGAAGGGGCTCCGTTAACCCCTGCGATCCTCTGGATGGACGCGCGGGGCGCGCCGGAGGTGGAGGAGATGTTCGGCGGCTTCCCCTCCGTGGCGGGCTACCGGCTCGATCGCCTGATCCTCTGGATCCGGCTGACAGGAGGGATCCCGGGTCATTCGGGGAAGGATTCGTTCGCGCCTCTCCTCTATCTGCGTCGCCGTCGCCCTGAGATCTATCGGGAGACCTGGAAGCTCCTGGAGGCGAAGGACTACCTGAACCTCCGCCTGACCGGGCGCGCCGCCGCTTCTTACGATTTCATTGCCTGCTTTGGGCTCACCGACAACCGGAACATCTAGCGGCCCGGGATCCGGACTTTCGGCTGGGGATCCCCGTGATCATGGGAGCGTTAGATGTCCAAGGGAGGGCTGTCGGCTCCGATGCCGTAGGCGATGAGGCCCCGCGGCGCCTCTTCATCGTCAGCGATAAGGCCCTTGTGGGTCCCACCCCCGCGCCTGGTAGGGGCGCAGCACCCGGCAAGCAAGCGGCGTCGTTGGCGCGCCTCGTTCATCGCCGGAGGAGCTCCATCAGCGTGATCTCGAAGGGCGCCAGCCGCAGCTCCCGGAGGGCTTCCTCGGCGCCCTCCTTCCGGTGGGTGGAGAAGAGGCACCGGCCCCAGGTCGGGAGATCGAGGCGCACGTGGGCCGGGCCTTCGCTCATGTTCATCGCCACCAGGCAGGCCGAGCCGTCCTCCCGCCGCCGGCGCAGGAAGACCAGGGCCTCCTCGGAATCCTCCGCCAGAGGGACGTATTCGCCCGCGAGCAAAGCCGGCGTGCGCTGCCGCAGGCGGATCAGACGCCGATAAAAAGCAAGCAGCGAATCCGGCTCCTCCAGCTGATCCGCCACGTTCACCCCCTCCTGGTAGTTCGGATGCACCGGAAGCCACGGCGCCACCCCCGGCGGGCAGAAGCCGGCGTTCGACGCCCGGGACCACTGCATCGGCGTCCGGCATTTGTCCCGGCCGAACCGCGCCCCGCGGATCACGGCCTCCTCATGGGGCGTTCCGAACAGCTCCCGCTCCACCGTATACCACCAGCGGCCCAGGGGATCCTTGAACAAGGAGAGGTCGGTGAGGATCAGATCCCGCATGCCGATCTCTTCCCCGTAGTAGAGGAAAGGCGTGCCCCACAGGGTGAGCATGAGGGCGGCGGCGATGCGGGCGATCTCCCGGTCGTGCCGGCCGTCCCCGTAGCGGCTGAGGACGCGGGAGACGTCGTGGTTGCCCATGGTGTTGCAGGGCCATGCGCCGGGGGGCAGCCCGGCCAGCCGCTCCCGCTGGTTCGCCCGCACCACCGCCGGCGTCAGGCGCGGGGCCTTCATCAACGGGAAGTTGAAGACCAGATGCAGCTCGTCCTCCCCGTTCCCGTAATACGCCAGGTCCTCCGTCTCCCCCACCAGCACCACGTCCCCATAGGCGTTGACCAGGGCCCGTAGCTCCCGCATCAGGTCGTGGACCTCGGGCAGGTCCTCCTGATAGCGGAACATCTCCTGGCGGATGCGCCACAGGCGCTCCCGCTCCGCCTCATCCGTGGCCGCGTTCCACGCCTTCAGCCACTCGGGGTAGCTCATCGGCGCCGTCTGATCCGGGAGCGCGGGATCCTCGAAGATCGTCCCCACCGCGTCCAGGCGGAAGCCGTCCACCCCCATGTCCAGCCAGAAGCGGACGACGTCGAACATCGCCTGTTTCACCGCCGGGTTCCGCCAGTTGAGATCCGGCTGCTCCTTGAAGAAGAAGTGATAGTAATACTGGCCGGTCCGGGGATCGTATTCCCACGCGGAGCCGCCGAAGATCGAATGCCAGTTGTTGGGAGGCCCGCCGTCCTTGCCGTCGCGCCAGATATACCAGTCCCGCTTCGGGTGATCGCGGCGGGAGCGGGATTCCTGAAACCACGGGTGCTGATCGGAGGTGTGGTTGAGCACCAGGTCCAGGATCACCCGGATGTTCCGGCGGTGGGCGTCTTCGAGGAGGCGGCGGAAATCCTCCAGGGTCCCGTATTCCGGGGCCACGTTCATGTAGTCCGCGACATCGTAACCCCAATCCACCAGCGGGGAGGGGTAGTGGGGGCACAGCCAGATGGCCTCGACCCCCAGGTCCTGGAGGTAATCCAGATGGCGACGGATCCCCTCCAGGTCTCCGATGCCATCTCCGTTCGCGTCCGCGAAGCTGCGGGGGTAGATCTGATAGAACACGGCCTTCTGCCACCAGCGCAGGGATGTCATCGGGCAACCTCCGCGCCTCGGTCTGGGTTCCAGCGCCCCGGGGAGGGGGGCGAAACGGTCGGCCTCCTGTAACGAGTGAGGGATTTTATTCGGGTGAAGGCGGATCGGCAAGGGGGCGGGCGAACAGGCCGATTAGGTGAAGGCGCCACCCGCGCAGGGGGCGCCACGCGGTGAGCCGTTCGTAAAGGGCGGCGAGGGCGAAGAGGAGGGGATGGAAGGCCAGATACGTGGGATCCTCGACCTCGAACCAGGCGATCTCCTGCAGGCCGGCCGCGCGGAGGAGGCGGCGCAGCGCCCCCGGCGTGTTGGCGCGATAGAAGGTGGGGAAGATGTCCTGGGGCGCGCGGCCGTAGAGGCGGCGCACCAGCGGGCGGCGCCAGCGCGATGGGATGGCGCGCCCCAGGGCGACGAGGGGATGGCGGGCGTTGGGTGTGAGCAGGAGGAGATGCCCTCCCGGCTTCAGCACGCGGGCGATCTCCTGGAAGGCCGCCCGGGGCTCCGGCAGGTGCTCGATCACCCAGGTGCAGAGGATCAGATCGAAGGTTCGCGCGGGGAAGGGCAGGGCCTCCAGCCGCGCCTGGGCCCGGAGGGGGAGGATGCGGTTCTCCCGGAGGGAAGGGACATCCGCATCCACCCCGACGGCCAGGCCCACCCGCTCCTGGAACCGGCCCAGCACCCCCCAGCGCCCGCATCCCGCATCCAGAGCGCGGACGTGGGGGAGGAGCAACGGCTCCAGCAGGGCGTTCAGGACATCCCCCGCCGGCCGCCATCCCGGCCGTTGCGCCTGATACCGGCGGCGCGCCTGCTCCTGACGGGAGAGCTCCAGCATGTGCGCCTCAGGGGGAAGGATCCGTTCCATCTCCCATTCTGGCTCCGGTTTCCAGGCCTGTCATCGGATGGCCCACGGACCGTCCCGGGAACGAGGGGCCGCCGGGCTCCTGGCCGGTGATCCCTTTCGGCCGCAGGACATTTGGGCAACTGCTCGCAGTTGCCATGGAGTCCTCTCCGGCCGACGACGAAGCCGGTGGGGGCGCGAGGGGTCTCCGCCGGTTTTTTGTCAGCGCCGCCCGATGTGCTAACTTGAGGGTGGTCCGCAACCCTCATTCGGGATCGCCCGGATGGAAGCGGCGGCGCGCGTCTTGCTGGAGGCCCTGAAGCGTCTCCTGGAGGAGGGCCCCTATGAGGCCCGGCTGGTGGGCGGGGCCGTGCGGGATCGCCTCATCGGCCGGGAGCCCAACGACTTCGACGCGGTGGTGGTCGGCCCGGCGCTGTCCCTCGCCCGCGCCCTGGCGGACGCCGTGGACGGGGCCTTCTACATCCTGGACGCCCGCCGGGAGTTCGGGCGCGTGGTCTGGCGGAGCCCGCAGGGCCGCCGGTTCTACGTGGACCTGGCCCGGCGGGAGGGGGATTCCTGGGAGGAGGATCTCCGGCGCCGGGATTTCACGATCAACGCCATGATGGTCGAGATCGAGGCCTTCCTGCGCCCGGAGGGGTTCGTCCCCTTCGATCCGCTGGGCGGGCTGGAGGATCTGCGGACGGGGTGGCTGCGCCCCTGCGCCCCCGATGCCTTCCGACGCGACCCGGTGCGGACGCTGCGGGCGGTCCGCTTCGAAGCGGAGCTCGGGCTCCGGCTGACGCCGGAGGCGGAAGCGGCCCTCGTGGAAGCCGTCCCCCGGCTTTTCCTCGCCGCCGCGGAACGGATCCGCGATGAGCTGGTCAAGATCCTCCTCCTCCCCCCGGCCGTCCGGAGCCTTCGCCGGATGGAAGCCCTGGGGCTCCTGGAGCGGGTCCTGCCCGAGGTGGCGAGCCTGCGGGGCCTGACGCAGAGCCCTCCCCATGTGTGGGACGCCTATGCGCACACCCTGCGGGCCGTGGCGGCGATGGAACGGCTGCTGGGGTCGTGGGCGGAGTCTCCCGAGCTGCAGGATCTGCCGCCCCGATGGGCGGAGGTGGAGGCCGCGATGGCGCCCTGGCGGGAGCGCCTGCAGTCCCGCTGGGAGGAGGAAGTGGCCGTCGGGCGCCCCCGGCGGGCGCTGTTGCTTCTTTCCGCCCTGCTTCACGACATCGGGAAGGCCGGAACCCGCACCGTCGAGCCGGACGGACGGATTCGCTTCATCGGCCACGAGGCCATCGGGTCGAGGTGGGCGGCCGATCGGCTGGAGGCGCTCCGCTTCAGCGGCGATGAGATCGAGGAGGTGGAGACCCTGGTTCGTCATCACATGCGGCCCCACGGGATGGCGCGAAGGCTCACCCCGCGGGGGATCTACCGGTTCTTCCGGGAGGTGGGGGAGCGAGGGGTGGACCTGGCGTTGCTGGCCCTGGCGGACACCCTGGCCGTGTGGGGGCCCACGCTGACGGAGGACATCTGGGGCCCTCGGCTTCGGGTGGCCCAGGCCCTCTGGCAGGCGTTCTTCGAGGCCCCGGAGCGGTTCGTCCGCGTGGTTCCCCTGATCCGGGGGGAGGATCTCCTGGCCATGGGCGTGCCGGAGGGCCCCCAGATCGGCCGCCTTCTGGAAGCCATCCGGGAGGCCCAGGCGGCCGGCGAGGTCACCACCCGGGAGGAAGCCCTGGCCCTCGCCCGCCGCCTGATCGACGAGGCCGGGGAATCGGAAGGACGTGGATAGCGAGGCGCGCTTCCAGAGAGGGCCGCTTTTGCTAAGACCGGAAGACTAAGGATCAATGATCGAAGGATCTTTCGTGGAAATGGACTCAGAGGCACGCTTCCATCACTCAGAAAGGTTTTATTTTGAACTCTTTAAGAGCAATATGCCGGGAATCAAGTAAAGCACGAATGGGATAAGAAGAAGGGGCACGCGCATCTCGTCACCCGGCATAAAGAGGAGGAGTTCAGGCTCTGGACCTATTGGACAGGCAGAATGTAGTTCACGCCACCTCTCAAATTCCCGAAGTCGTTCAGCAAGCAAATCCACAAAAACTACTATTTGTGGTATAATTCCAAGCAAAATTACAATTATTGCAAATAATTTTTTAACAAAAAACCTATGTTTTATGACCATAATTGAGCATAAAATTATAACTATGGACCAGCCGGTATAAAAAAGAAAAGCGAATCCTGCTCCCAACGCTGCTCTTATCAATGCTCCGAAATCACCACCTGTAGGTGGACTGAGAAGAGTTTTTATGTATAGAAAAGCTAATACTATGGCTCCTATTATTCCGGAAATCAGGAATTCATATCCAATTATGAACAGTGATTTTATATTAGAAATGAGCAATATTCCAGGAGTGAGGTAAAGTAAAACAAGAGGAAGGATAAGGAAAGCGGCATCCTCCCCACTAAGGGAGACAGCAACCAAAATTAGAATAATTCCAAGTAAATTTATAATTGTGTCGATGATTTTTTAAACAATTGTTCGTGCTTTCTGACTAAGATAGACCCTGGAATTATAAACAAAAGCCACGTGAACCCTGTTCCAATAAACACTCCTGCGTAAAAGGCTTCAGGATCGAATTTTAGAATTATGTTTTGTATTAAATTGATAATTACCGACATAGCTCCCATTATTATCCCGATATTCAGCAATATATACCCAACCACGAACCTCTTTTTCATATTTAACCCCCTTCCTTTATACAAACCTGCGGTTCCTGGATGGGCTCCGGGAAGGATTCGGAAGGCTGATCTTCAGACCCGAAAAGCGTCCTCCTCCACCTCCGGAGCCTGGTCGGCCTGGCACGCCTCCTGATCGCGGGAAAGGTTCTGAGCGGCGCTCCGGGATCTCCGACGTCTGCCCCGGGCCCTATCGTTCAGGGACCGGACAGGGAGAAATAGGTATTTAGAGGCTCATCATGCCATAACAGTCGCTCTACTCGACCTGTAAGTGTGAACACAAGTTCGATCGTCTCCTGGCCCTGCCAGCTAAGGAAGGGGACGTCTCGGTAAGGCGGCGGTCCCAAGAACGCGGGCGGGGAGAGCGACCCGTCGCTTTCCTTCACCCGGAATGACCCGAGCAAGACGGTGCATGGATCGGGGCGGCTGCATCGCAGCCGTAGCCTCGCTATGTACCACTCAGGCAGCCATCCTTCCCCTTTCGGGGGTTCAACGCGTTGGACGGAGCCGGTCTCGTCGACGACCGGCAGGGATTCGGAGGTCGTCCTAGAGTCCAGCAGGGTGATCTCCATCCCCTCGGGGATCTGGACCGGTTGGCCCGGGGGGAGGGACAGGTCCGGCAGCTTCCTGTTCCACACCAGCATGTCATACAGCCGCCCGGGGGTGGATACAGGGAACGCGAGTTCGAGCGTCTCCTGGCCCTGCCAGCTCAAAAGGGACTCCACCTGTCGGTAAGGCGGCGGTCCCAAGAGCACCGATGAGTAGCTGGAGAACGCCTCTGGGGAGAATGACCCGTCGCTTCGCCGCGCCCGGAACGACGGGATCAAGATGGTGCAGGGATCCGGGCGGCCGCACCGAAGCTGCAGCCTCACGATGTGCCATTCCCACCCCTCGGCTCCAACGGGCACGACACCGGCCTCGCCGACGACCGGCAGGGATTCGGAGGTCGTCCTGGAGTCCAGCAGGGTGATCTCCACTCCCTCGACGATCCGGACCGGCTGGCCCAGGGGGAAGGGCAGGTCCTTCATCTCCCTTGGCCAGGAGGCGGGTGCGGAGAACGCGAATTCGAGCGTCTCCTGGCCCTGCCAGCTAAAAATGAGCTCATCAAAGTCGAGGTATAGGTATGGCGGCGGTCCCAAGAGCGTCGGTGGGGAGGACGACCTGTCGCTTCGCTGCACCCGGAACGCTCCGAGGGAGATGGCGCAGCGATCGGGGCGGCCGCACTGAAGCCGCAGCCTCACCACACGCCACTTATACCCTTCCGGGGCTCCATAGAGTGTGACGGAACCGGTCTCGTTGCCTACCGGCAGGGGTTCGGAGGTCACTGTGGAATCCAGCACGGTGATCTCCACTCCGTCGGGGGTCCGGACCGGTTGGCCCAGGGGGACGGGCAGGTCCGGCACCTTTCCCGCGAGGGCCGGCGGGAGGGGCGTCAGGGGGATGACCGCCCGGTGTTCTAAGCTCTCGAGCGGTACAATTGGGGCTAAGAGAGTAACGCCTACTTTGCGGGCGGAGAGCAGCAGGTAGGCGGGCGCGGCGTCGGCGGGCACCCGGAACCGGCACTGCAGGCGGAGAGGTTGTTGCCCATCGGATTGGATGTCGGCGCCGCATAGCGCCCCTTCCGGCCCCACGAGGGCGAACGTCCCGGATCCGGCGCGCCAGATCACCAGGCTGACCCATGTGCCCCTGTCTCCTCCGACGCTAAGAAAGAAGGGGTTGAACTGCTTCCGCTGTTCCAGCTCGGCCGGGGTCAGAGGCTGGAGATGCAGCGAGACCTCCACCTGGTTCTGCCGGACGGCGGCCTCCCGGATGGTGACTTCGAACGGGCCGATGACGGCCGTGTCGCCGAGGGAGAGCCGGCGCAGTTCCTGCAGTGTGGCGAGATCGATGAGCGCTTCCGCGACGGGCGGGGTGGGCGCCGGCGAGGGGGCTGGAGGTGGAGCGGCGCGTTTTTCTCCCACGCATGCCAGCAGCGCCAGGGGGGAAAGCCCGAGCAGGACCAGAAGAGGAACCCGCCGGTTCCAGGCCGCTATCTCCCGGAGCCACACGGACCATCGGACCGTGGCCGGACCCGCAGCGAGCCGTCCCAACCGCCCGCCCATGCCCGGACTCCTCCTGGGGGCGTGAGCCGATTTTAATTAGGCTCATGTCCTTAAATGATCGGAGAGGAGGAAAGCCAACCATCCTCCCCTCTCATTGAGCAAAAGGCTCAAAAAGTCCAGATAACCCTGTAAATACGTCTTTGAAACCCCGCGATATTTCCTCAAGAAAGCCCGC
>Ga0209741_1000262_pt1 | contig 14143 bp, 13 predicted proteins | sample OctOCTMetagenome_FD_184734 | JGI IMG/M metagenome (GOLD analysis project Ga0209741, IMG submission 184734) | Hot spring and microbial mat streamer communities from Octopus Spring Streamers, Yellowstone National Park, USA - OCT_B (SPAdes) (version 4) | ecosystem: Environmental > Aquatic > Thermal...
TAGGATACGATGAGTTTAAAACCCTCTTCAAGACCTCCTTGGACGGGGTAAACATGAACGTGCTGGATGTGATAGAGGTATCCCAAGAGAGCCCCAAGTTTTCCATATTCTTGGCGTGCAACCTCTCTTACGGGGAGGCTATTCTTAAGGATATTCCTCAGTTTGGCACCTTGGCACCCTGCCGGGTCTATACCTACGAAAAGCCTAATGGGACGGTGGGCGTGGGCTACATAAACATTCCGTTCCTCCTCCAAACCTACAGTAAGCACCTCAAAGAGGACAAGGCGAACATCTTCCGCAAGGCAGACCAAGACATAAAGTCTGCCATAAAGGAGGCAAGGGGTGAGTAGGCTTTTCAGCCTACTGCTCCTTTTTCTTTCTATATCCTTTGCAGTTCCCAAGCATGTTAAAGAAACTTTAAAGGAGCTTAGCCCGGGCATATACGGGGTTTTTGGTGTTTATGAACAGGCAAGCCCAAAAAACAGAGGCTTTATATCCAACGCTTACTTTATCATCACAAGGGATGGAGTTATAGTCTTTGATGCCCTCAGCACTTACAAACTGGGAAAAGAACTCGTAGAAACCATCCAGACAAAGACTGAAAAGCCCATAAAGTATTTGATCATATCCCACTATCACACAGACCACTTTTACGGAGCAAAAGCCTTTAAAGAAAAGGGAGCCATCATCATAGCCCATCCCTATACCTTGGAATATTTGGGCAGTGATGAAGCCCAAAGGATGTTCAACGCAAGGTTAGGTGTGCTCGGAAAGGATTTAATGGAGGGTACCGTGCAGGTAGCCCCAGACCTTTTAGTAGATAAAAGCCTGGTGATCCTGCTAGGAGGAGAACGGTTTGAAATCCATCACTGGTGTAAGGCGCATACCGATGGAGATTTGGTGCTTTGGATTCCCTCAAAAAAGGTTCTCATATCCGGAGACATAGTCTTTGGTGGAAGGGTGCCCTTCCTCGGCTCGGGTAATTCTAAAAGTTGGATAGAATGCTTGGACAAAATCCTTGGGTTGGAGCCAGAAGTTCTACTCATAGGTCATGGAGAGCCTCTCTTTGGAAAGGAAAACATCAAGAGGCAGGTAGCGTGGACCAAAAAGTACATCCAAGACATAAGGAGCGTGGTGAGAAAGCTTTACGAAGAGGGATTAAGCGTGGAAGAGGTTCGAGCAAGAGCCAACGAGGAGATGCTAAAGATAGACCCAGCTTATTCCCAATTACCCGTTTTCTTTGATGTTAATCCGGTTAATGCCTATCACCTTTACTTTGAGATAGAAAGGGAAGTGCTCTTCGAGAGCAAATAATTTAGTTCAACATCGCCAGTATCTGATGCTTTAGTATGTGGGATGGTCTATAGTCTGGGGCGATCTTGATGGCGGTTTCCAGCTCCTGCAGGGCGTCCCTGAACATACCCTTTGATAGATAAACGCGGGCAAGGTTTATATGTGGATAGTGCCTTGGTTCGTAATTTTTGGCGGTTATAGCTTTTTTCAGCCAAGGAATAGCCTCATCATACCTTCCCAAGGCGATAAGGTATGAGCCTATATCGTTGTAAGGATTGCCAAAATCTGGGTCCAGTTCTATAGCTTTCAAGCACAGTTCTATGGCAGTTTCGTAATCCCCCTTCATGCTGTATGCCCAACCCATAAAGGTGTATATTTGAGCGGTTGGATAGATCTCCGCAGCCTTTTCGTAAAGTTCTATTGCCTTATCAAGCTCGCCCGCCATGTGAAGTATATAAGCCTTTTGAAACAGTTCTTCAGCAGACCTCTTCAGGTCTTCCATGTTTACTCCTCCTTCTAGATTAAATATAATCTGGCTAATAAAATTTGACAATGGGAAACTAAAATATCTCCAAAGCAAAAAAGCGCAGCTACCACCTTTGCATCTGACTGCGAGACCTTCTAAGGTGCATACTACTTTCAATAAAAGCAAGCCTTTGGACGAACTGCATGTGTATGTGGAAAGATTCTTAAAGGAGCGCTCTGTTCATTGAAGAATTCAAAGGTTTAGCAAATTGAACATAAACTCCAAGCTCAGGTCGGAGAAGGATTCGCGGATGGAGGGGTGTGTGTAGTTGTTGGAAAAGAAGAACTGGTCCCAAAGGGCACCTCCGATAATGGCAGAGGCTATGTTCATGGGCTCGCTTATGCACTCACCTAACAAAGAAAAGTAAGAGAGCCTCTCTTCCTTGTCCACAATAATGCTGACTATACCGTTCCATCCGTTTACAAAGCTCTTTGTGTTGGCGTTTAAGGTCTTATCTATTCTCCTGCCTTCCTTCATACTTCCCGCAAATCCCAATTCCAATGCAGAGCATATTACTACGGGCACCAGCTCTGGTCTGTATTGTTGCGGACATCCCGTTATGCACTGGCAGGCACTCTTTGCCTTGGCTATGGCATGGGCTGCACCCATAGGCTTTGTTATGTCACCCACTTTTTAGAAAGTAGGCGGAGCGTGCGATCTGATACAGACCCTCCTTTAGTATGCAACCCCTCTGAAGGCAAGTCCCGCCCAGCTTTTCCCTTTCTACAAGCGCCGTTTTAAAACCCTGTCTTGCGAGGATCAGGGCGCTGGTGAAACCACCCGGACTACTACCCACTACAACCGCATCAAAGTGCTTTATCATCGTGCTTGGCGCTCAAGCTCTTTACATTCCCACTCCTTGCCTGTAATCTCCTCTCAGGGGCATGCAAACGGGTTTTTTATTTTCTACACCTCGTGCAAACAAGGAATCCTTAAATTTAAAAAGCACGTGATGGTCTAACAAGCTGTACTCTTCAACCTTACAGATACCCGCCTCTCGAAGAAAGGTTATCACATAGGATGCTAAATCACTTAAGGAGGGCTCTTCTTTATCCACGATCTCTCTTATGTATGCACCAGCTATTTTCCCCGCCTTTTTACCAGAGAGGGTAAGCAAACCACCTATGCCAAAACCCGAAAGCTTCATGAGCTGGGAATAAAACTCCTTTATGGGTCCCTTAGGGATTATTACCCCCTCCTCTCTGAGGAATATGCGCACCTTTGAAAGGACTTCAGGGTCTATCATTTGGATAACTACTAAAGTTTTTTTAATAACAAGGGGGCGCAAGCCCCCGTTGGTTTTATGTAGTAAAGTCGTTCATGGGCAGTAGGGAGGTGTTTTTGAGCACATCCTCCAGGTTGCCCGTTAGCTTCCTTACTGCCACCCTTGAAGCCTTATACCAGGGTATGGTGGTTTTGGGGTCTGTGTAGTCGGTGGTAAGGTGATTGAGGGAACCCTTCCAGTGATACATGATGCCAAAGATCATTCCGGGAGGAGGTGCATCGGTCACATACACAAGGGCTATGGCGTTGCCCTCCAAGTTGTATACCTCCACAATGTCTCCGCTCTTAATTCCTAGCCTTCTGGCATCCTCTGGGTTCATTTCTATGTAGGGCAGGGGTACGGTATATGCCTTCTCAGGCAGATACTTGTCGTTGTAGCCCGTTTGCCAAATTATCTGCGACCTTCCGTTGGTGAACCAGAAGGGGAATTTCTTGTCATTGCCGTCTTTGAAGTATTTGGTGATCTGGGGTGGGTAGAACTTCATGGGGTCAGGATCCCATGGGTCTGTGCCAAACCACTTGAACTTACCATCCGGTGTGCCAAACTTGTGCACATACCTTCTCTTTGTGCCTACGAGCTCTCCCGTCTTGGGGTCTATACGAACGGGAACCTGTATGCCCTTTTGTCCTACCTTTCTGAGATATTCGTAGGTCACACCCTTGTAGCACTCTGCGGGCAGCATTGCCTCGTCTGCCTCCGAGACTCTGTTGTCCGGAAACTCATTTGCTCCGTCCAAGAATACTTCCTCCGCACTCTTCCAGTCCATGCCCGCACAGAATTTGGCTTCTTCGCGGTTTCCTTCTGCCTCGTATAGTTCCTTCATCCTAGTGGCTATCCTTCCCCAGATCCACCAGTCGGGCTTAGCCTCTCCGGGAGGTGCCATAAATTGGTCTGCAATCCTGAGAAGCCTGCTGTTGCAGTTTATGTGAGTGGTGGGAGTTTCTCCCCAGCCCGCTGCGGGTAGTATGACGTGGGCATCCCTTGCGGTTTCAATCTCATACATGTTTATAACCACCATGAACAGACCGTCCGTCTTTTCAAGACCTTCAAGGATCCTCTTTGCCCTCTCCTCAGAACCGGCGGGCTCTCCTGCAAGCTTTGCCTGTTCAGAGAGATATTTTGTAAGCGCAAGCGTCCTTTCGTGTATCCTCTTCTTATAGGCTTGAGAGTTAGGTGTGGATAGATACGGGTCTGTTCCAGCCACGAAATAGACCTTCGCCCTTGGGTCGTTCTTTACATACTCGTCTATGTTGGGTGGTGGTCCTCCTGCGTATATGGAGCCTACAAGCTTTGCCCTTGACGTGCTGTGAGGTCTTACATAGGCTTCTTGGTGTCCGCCCTGTCTTCCACAACCTGTGCCGGGCTTTCCATAGTTTCCAGTAAGTGCAGCAAGTTGGGCAATGGATGCAATGGTGTCGTAGTTCTTATAGCCCCATATTACACCCTTTTCGTATATGGTGAGGACTCTCCTTCTAAAGCCTCCTGCTTTGGGCTTGGCGATCCATTCCGCCGCCTTTTCTATGTCTGCCCTCTTTACACCCGTTAGTCTTTCCACCCTGCGCATAAACTCGTCGTAAGGGACATCAAGCATTAGGGATTTCTTCTTGTAATCTTCAAAGGTCTTCAGGTCTGTCCTCTTTTCCACAAACTCTTTGTCCCACCATCCCTTTTCCCAAACAACCCTTGCTATGGCGTTGGCAAGCACATAGTCTGTTCCAAGGTTTGGTCTGAGGTGGAGGACCCTATCGGGTGCCACCGTCTCCGCAACCGTTACGCTGGAGGTTCTCCTGGGGTCCACGATGATCATCCTTGCGGGTTCTGCAGGCTCTCCCTTCAGATACTCCTTCTTCTTCTCCTCTATGGTTGCACCTTGGAGGTTTGGTAGCATGTGTTGTGTGTAGAAGACGGATGCAGTTTCAAAGGAGTTAGCACCCCAAAGTACTATGGTGTCTGCGAGCCTTGCGTCCTCGTAGGTGTAGTTAAGCTCGTGGACTCCCCTTTCCCTTTGCCCCCAGACCTCGGAGTTGTAGGCGGGTCTGTTGTGAATGGAGAGCATTCTGGTGCCCACCGCTACAAAGAAGAACTTTCCTACCGCCCAGTTGTCCTCAAAGCCAGCGCCAGAGTTTCCGTGGTCGTGGATCTTCATCGCTATAGAATCTGGACCGAATTTGTCCTTGACGCCCTTCACTACCCTTGCGATAAGGTCTATGGCTTCATCCCAGCTGACGGGCATAAACTGATCACCAACCCTTATCAGAGGATAGTGTAGCCTGTTTCTGGTGGGCTTTGTGGGTGAATATGCTGCCTGTGCGTTGGTTCCACCCCTTATGGAGTAGTTTCCTCTGTTTATGGGCGAATCCTGTGCGGGCAGTATGAGTATGTTGTAAAGCTTGCCGTCCTCGCCCTTTACTACATTGTACATAGTTTCAGTTATTGATTGGGTTTGCAGGGCTACTCCCTGCTTGGTGAAGTCTATACCCAGGGCGTTCTGCTCGGGCTTTGGACCACCCTCCTTGCCCACGGGCCACCTGTAGACATAGTAGCCACAGCCCACATTACAGTATTGGCAGACGCTGACAAATTTTTGGGCATCCTTTGGTGGTATTGGTATGCTGTCCCTTCTTTCAAACAGCGCCATGGCTTACACCTCCTTTATTTTTTTGCAACTTTCAAAACATTTCTAACTCTTCCCCAGATGAGCCCTTCCACTCCCTCCGCGTATATGTCTCCTGTCCTTGGCTCAAAGCGTAGGATTATCTGAGGGAGCCACTCGGAAGCGTGCCCTTGATAGGTCTGTCCGTTCTTTGCGGGGTCAAACATAGAGTAGTGGCACGGACATATAAACCGTTTTTTGGAATAGACAACAGAACAGCCCATGTGGGTGCATAGGGAGGAGAATGCCACTATGTCCCTATCCGGTCCCACACCGCCATGAGCCCTCTCTCCAAGCTTGATGAGCACCGCGGGAGAGTCCTCATCTGGGTAGTTAAAGCTCACCGGCTCGCCTACCCTCAGGTCCCTGATGTTCGCCACCTTTACCCTTGGGTAGGGCTGTCTCGTAAGGGCCTTTACCAGCTCTGGCGAAGCTAAGAGAGCGCCCATTGCTGCGCTCCCACCTATAAAGGTTCTTCTAGAAATCTTAGTCATAAACATCATCACACCTCCTAACAAGTTTCACTCTTTATATATTGCAAACTTCGTGCCAACTTTAAAACATTGAAAAATCAAGACTTTTCAAAACAGAACCCTCTCGAAAATGCTCAAATTTTGACAATGGGTGCTCAAAAACTGAGCAAATTTTATCTGATGTTCCTTAGCCTGCTTTCCAGGGTGTTTCTGGATATTCCCAAAAGGCTCGCCACTTTGGATTTGTTCCCTGAGTATCTTTCAAGGAGCTTTTTTATAAGGCATAGCTCAACCCTCTCAAGAATGTTTGGAAGTTCCTCCTCTGACACCGCATCAAGCAAAAGTTCCAAAGCTTTCTCAAAGGAGGATGTGTTTTTTTCCTCATGAATGGCAAAGTCCTTTATCTTTCCAAACCTCGTCTCAAGCACCGCTTTATAGACTAAGTTTTTCAGCTCCCTAACATTCCCTGGGAAGGAATAGTCCATGAGTTTTCTTAATGCCTGCTCCTCCACTCCCTCCACGCCCGTTCCCAACTCGGCGTTGGCAAGGGCTACAAAGTATTCCACCAAGGGTTTTATGTCCTCTTTTCTTTCCCTGAGTGGTGGCACTTGTATTTCCAACTGGCTTATTCTGTGGTAGAGGTCCTCTCTGAATTTCCCCTCTTCCACCATCTTTTTTAGGTCTCTGTTGGTGGCAAAGATGAGCCTTACATCTGCCTTCTCCTCCTTTGAGCTACCCAAGGGGAAAAAGCTCTTTCTTTCCACAAAAGCCAAAAGCTTGGCTTGGAGCTTGTAGGGCACATCCCCTATCTCGTCTAAAAATAACGTTCCGCCCTCCGCCAACTTAGCCTTTCCCTTTTTATCCACCAATGCGCCCGTAAAGGCACCCTTCACATAACCAAAGAGCTCTGCCTCGAAGAGGTCCCAGGGTATGGCTGGGCAGTGCAGTATTACAAAAGGTCCCTCTCTCCTCGGACAGTTCTCGTGGATGAGCTTGGCAACAACTTCCTTTCCTACCCCCGTCTCTCCTGTTATCAAAACATTTAGGTCATTTTGACAGGCTAAGCCCACCTTTTTGAACACCTCAAACATAGCCCTAGAGGAGCCGATTACCTTTAATTCTTTGCTGTAAGAGGGCTCAAGCTTTGGAACAAACTCCAGGGCGTTCTTTACCGCCTGCAAAAGCTCTTGGCTACTAAAGGGCTTTTTTAATACATCCACCGCACCAAGTCTTGAGGCTCTTACCACCGCGTCCGCATCCGCATAGGCGGTTATAAAGATCACCGGAATGTTAAAACCTTTTGCCCTAAGTTTTTCCACCACATCCGTCCCCCTCTCACCCTCCAACTTTATATCCATCAAAAGTAGGTTGCTCTCTGGCAGATACTCCTCCAAGCCCTCCGGGGACTGTAGGGCAATCACTTCAAAGCCCTTTGAACTGAGGACCCTTTTAATAGAATGTAAAACCCCAAAATCATCATCCACCACTACAACCCTCATGCCTTCACCTCCACTAAAAAGGTGGAACCTTTGCCCTCTTCGGAGAAAACGCTCAGCTTTCCCTCAAGCATTTGCACATACCTGGCTACCGTAGAAAGCCCAAGCCCAGTGCTGTCCCGCTTTGTGCTAAAGAAGGGATCAAAGACCTTCTTTATGTGCTTTTTGGGTATTCCGTGTCCGTTGTCCTTTACCATAAGGACTGTCTTTTCTCCGTCTTTCCTGAGGGAAATTTCTATCCTACCTTTATCATCTACTGCCTCTATGGCGTTTTTGAGTAGGTTGCTGAGGATGATCTCCAAAGCGGTTTTGTTGGTGTATAGTTTAAAGTCCATCACATCCAAAACCAAGTCTATGCCCTTCTTCTTTATGGCGGGTTCGTAGATCTTTAACACATCCTCCACTAACTGCCAAGAGCTAAACTCTCTTTTTTCCTCCTCTACAGGTCTGGCAAACTGTAAAAAGCTACTCACTATCTTATCAATCCTTTCTATTGATGCTCTAAGCACCTTTATGTCATCCTCGTTCCATTCGCTTACTTCAGATAGAAGCTTCAGAGGGAGGGTAGCGTTTTTTAGCTCATGGGCAAGGTAGGCGCTCATCTCACCAAGCAGGGAAAAGACCTCCATCCTCTTCACCAACTCCTCAGACCTTTTTAGCTCCGTTATATCCTTTAGGGTAAAGATAAAAGCATCCACCCAAGGCACCAAGACCGCCAAGGCGTAGCTCTCTTCTCCCTTCTCGTTTCTAAGCTTTACCACACCCGTGTAGGTTCCCTTCTGCCTTAGGCTCTCCTTTACCTCTCTTCTTTCCTTCGGTCCTCCCAAAAGCACTCCCACCTTTCTTCCAAGCAGGTTCTCCACCGAAAAGCCATAGTTCTCCACTGCCTTATTGCAAAAGTATATGGTTCCCGCTTCATCTAATATTAGAACGATCTCCTGTAGGGTGTTAAACAGGCTCTCATAAAAGTTTCTTGCAAACTCCAAGTTGGAAAAGATGCCCTTAAGGTCGCTCAAGCTTTTATGCACAAAGTCTGCCAACTCGGTTAGCTCATCCCTCTCCCAAAAATCCTTCTTGGTAGGCATACCTCCCCTTTTAAATTCCTCTATCATTTCCCTCACTTTCCTTAGCCTACCCTTTATTCTAAGGGAAACAAACACTCCCAAGAGTATGCCTACAAGGGTAAAGAAGAAAGTAAAAGCCAAGGTAATAAACCTAAGGGGAGATACGATCCCGTCTATGTATTCCCTTCTGATCTGATAGTATAGATAGCCTATAGTGTATGAATAGCTTTCTATGGGAATTTTTAGGTAATCTGAGTTGTTAGAAAAGTATCTTCCCGCCACCTTCTCCTCTGGCTTTGAAGAGGCGATTATGCGGTTGTTGGCGTCTACGAGGACCACCTCCTTTACGCCCGGTATTTGAGAGAGGGCTTCAATTTTGTTAAAGGCTCTCCAGTAGTTTTCCATGAGGATAAGCTCTATGAGTTCATCCCTCTGAGATCGCACAGACTCTTCGATGGTGTTCATCACATGCTGTTTTAGTTTGTTGCTCAGATAGTTTATGGTTAGCAAAGACATAGGTAGAGAACAGAGGGCGATTACAAAAACGAAAGTGAGGGAAAGTTTTAGTCCTATGCTGGCTTTTCTGAGCCTTTTAGCAAAAGCCTTCATCTAATTTTCTTTATGTAGCTCATCATATGGGCTATGGTTTCGTAATGTTTTGGCTCAAGGTAGGTAAAGCCCAATACGCCCATGTTCTTTAGGATTTTCCTTCCCTCCTCATCCTGATGCATCTCTAAAAGGGCTCTCTTTATCACTTTTACTATATTTGGGTCCAATCTTTTGCTTGCTACAATAGGTGTGGCCGGGAAGGGTCCAAACTTTTGGATAACTTTAAGCTTGTTGGTAATGTGCGGTGCCACTAAGCTGGTATGTTCATATACTATGCTATCTACGCTGGCACCCTCCACAAACCCCTTATAGACCGCCATGATAGACTCGTAATGGGAGTAAGTGTATATCAAGGGTTTGAAAAACTCAGTAGGAGAGTATCCGTTTTTCAGAAGAAAGTAAGTGGGGGCAATGGAACCCGAGTTGGACTTTGGGTCTGAAAAGGCGTAAGGTTTTCCCTTAAAATCAAGGATTGACTGATAAGGTCTGTCTTTTTTGGTTATAACATAGGAGTAGTAGTAGGGGCCATCGGAGGTAAGTGGGACTGCGACAAGGTAATAACCATACTTTTTGTGCCCTTCCACGTAGGGGGCACCGCAGATGTAAGCCAGATCCACCTTTCTGTTGAAAAGATAAAAATCCATTTCATCGTAGGACCTCGCAAAGACTGGACTAAAGCTAAAGCCCGTTTTCCTTGAAAGGTAGTCCAAAAAGTCCTTTATGGTTTTTACATCCTCCCTTGTGATGACCGCGGTAAATCCTACCTTTATATCCCTACCAAAGGCTATAAGAACACTTAGCAAGAGTGCAAAAAGGACGATCATGGTTAAAAATTAAATTTATGATGAATTTGGTGGTTCTAACAGGGGCGGGTGTGTCTGCGGAGAGTGGTATTCCTACCTTTAGGGGCAAGGAAGGGCTCTGGAAGAACTTCAAGCCCGAAGAGTTGGCAACGCCGGAGGCTTTTAGAAAAAATCCCAAACTGGTTTGGGAGTGGTATGATTGGAGAAGACAGCTTATAGGCAAAGCACAGCCCAACAAAGCCCACAAACTTTTGGCACAGCTGAACGCTGTAATAATTACTCAAAATGTGGATGGCTTACACCAAAGGGCGGGCGCAAAGAAGGTCATAGAGCTTCATGGGAACATATGGAGGGTTCGGTGCACAAGCTGTGGAAAGGAGTATGAGAATTACGAGGTACCCTTAAGGGAGATACCTCCAAAGTGTAAATTTTGTAATGGTCTCTTGAGACCAGCGGTAGTTTGGTTTGGAGAGAGCTTACCATTGGATGCTCTGGAGGAGGCTGAGCGTTTGGCAAAGTCCTGCGAGGTGTTTTTGGTGGTAGGAACCTCGGGAGTTGTTTATCCGGCTGGACTTCTTCCCTGTGTGGCAAAACAGCATAGTGCCAAAGTGGTAGAGATAAACCCAGAAAGCACTCCCATATCCGAGATAGCGGACATAGTTATAAGGGAAAAGGCAACCGTGGGAGTTGAAAAGTTTATACAGAGGATGTTAAATTTATAATGCAAAATGAACAGGAAGGAACAGATACTTGAACTAATAGCAAAGGGATACAACAGTGTTAAAACCCTTGCGGAACACTTTGGCGTCTCCCTCATGACCATATACAGGGATGTTAGGGAGTTGGAGAGGGAAGGAAAGATCATAAGAAGACACGGGGAGCTTCTTTTGAAAAAGGAGGAAGAAAAGCAGGTTCAGGAGATAGGTGTATGTGCTTACTGTGGGAAACTATCCGACAAACGGTTGGAGTTTGTGTATAGGCTTAGAGGTAAAACGGTTTGCGCCTGCTGTGCCCACTGTGGGCTTCTTCTCTTTAAGGAACTTCAGGGCAGTGAGGTTCAATCTTGTATGACCCGAGACTTTATATCGGGCAATCCAATTAACTGCTTTTCCGCTTGGTATGTGATAGATTCTTCGGCGGTGCCCTGCTGTAGTCCCTCCGCCATAGCCTTTGGCAATAAAGAAGACGCGGAAAAATTTGCAAAAGGCTTTGGAGGAAAGGTCTTTGATTTTGAGTCTGCGGTGCAAGTGGTGGAGGAGCTTATGAAAAGAGGGCAAAAAGTGGTATTTGAGGTAAGGTAATGGAAGGTATAGAAAGACTTATACCATGTTTAATAATAGATAGCAACTACCGAATTGTGGCAGCTAATCAAACCGCAAAGAATATGTTTGGAGAAATAATTGGAAAAGAATGCTATAAAGTGCTATACAACTTAGAAACACCTTGTTATCAGCATGGTATAAAATGCCCTGTATATGGAAAAGAAAGTGGATTTGATATAGTAGATCTTGAATTTGAATCCTATTTAAGAGGATACGGTGTTATACCATGGGGTGGAATGTTTTACGAAAGTGTGGTTAATATAACCAATATAAACAATATCAGGTCTAGCTTCATTGACAGTTTAACTCAACTGTATAATAGGAAGTTTATGCTTAATTTCCTTGAAAAAACACACAACCTATGGAAAAGATACAAACAGCCTTACACTTTGCTTTTCATGGATTTGGACAACCTAAAGGAAATAAACGACAATTATGGGCATACCGCAGGAGATGAAGCACTAATAAAAGTGGCACTGTGTATATGGACGCACACAAGGTCTTCAGATACAGCAGCAAGATGGGGTGGAGACGAATTCTTAATAGTATTACCCAACACAAGCATAGAATACGGAGAAAAGGTTGCTTTAAGAATTATTAAATGTATGAGCGATATCCAATTTTTTATAAAGTTATCTGTTAGCATAGGTGCAAGCCAACCTTCAGACAACGACAAATCATACTCAGAGGTTTTAGCAAGGGTGGATAAAGCCCTTTACCAAGCCAAGCAGAGTGGAAAATCCAAAGTTGCAGTTTTAGAGACAAATGGATTATCCTATCTTATAAACATAAAGGAGGAAAGTGCATGACATCTATAGTTACTATAACAGTAGATGGGAAGACCCTTGAGGTAGAAAAAGGCAAGCCCCTGCTTCAGGCTTTGCTGGATGCAGGTATAGAACTGCCTTACTTTTGCTATCATCCCAGGTTGAGAATCATAGGTGCCTGTAGGATGTGTATTGTGTACAACGAGGAGACGGGAAGGCTTATAACCTCTTGCAATACACCCGTGGAAGAGGGGATGGTTATATCCACCAAACATCCTGCGGTGGTGGAAAATCAAAAATACCTTTTGCAAGCTTTCATGACAAGGCATCCCTTAGACTGTCCTATATGCGACAAGGCGGGAGAATGCGACCTACAAAATTATGGTGCCCTCTTTGGACCTCAAAAACAGATAGTTCCCGTCTCTGCCCTTGAGAAGGAGAGGCATCAGTTGGACTGGGAGAGCGACTTTTTGGAGTATTACTCCAACCGATGCGTAGTCTGCTATAGATGCACCCGGGTATGCGACGATGTGGTGGGTGCAAGGGCTCTGTATGTGGAAGAGAGGGGCTTTCAGGCAAATATAGCACCCGCCCAAAGACCTATGGACACCTCCACCTGTGAAATGTGTGGGATTTGTGTGTATGTGTGCCCAGTGGGTGCCATAATCTCAAAGCCTTTCAAATACTGGACCAGAAGCTGGCTAATAAAAAGGGACCTGACCGCCTGCAACCTTTGCCCCGTGGGTTGTGAGGTGCAAATAGAGTATGGAGTGGGAGACTGGAGGTCCAAAGAAAAGGTGTATAGAACCAAGCCCACCGATAGCTTGGATATATGTGCCAAAGCCTTCTTTGGCTATGACCTTTTGAACGACAGCAGGTTAAGAAAGCCACAGCTTTTTGGTAAAGAGGAGACCTTTAGCAACACCGCCCAGATCCTTGCCACCTACCTAAAGGGTAAGGGCACTACCGCCATAGTTATATCTGGATACCTCAGCAACGAAAACTTAGTCCTTCTTAAGGAGATTGCCCAAAGAAGCTCCGCCTTGGTTAGCACTACATTAACCGCCAACCTTTATCCCTTCCTGCAAACCTACGGAGAGTATAAGCCCATAGGCACTGAGGACCTAAAGAATTATTCCCAGTTCCTGTTGGTGGGAGAAGACCTAACCTCCACGGCACCGGTGCTCTCTTATTACATAAAGGGTAAGGTTTTCAAGGTGGGTAATGTGGAAAGGGATGCAAAGCTAAACCCAGAGGTGATAAGCTGGGAGGACGCTCAAAAACTGGATGGCAAGGGTTTGCTGATCTTTAACCTGGAGGGTGTTTTTGGAGAGTCCGCCAAGGAGTGGGGTGCAAAGGTTAGAAAGTTCAAAGAAGAAAAGGGCTGGGATGTTATGTTAGTCTGCAAAGAGGCGAACTTTTTGGGTGTGCTCGAGAACTTTTCTTGGGAGGAGCTCACTCCCATAGAGAGCTTAATAAGGCATGTGGAGGGGGGAAGGGTAAGAAACCTTTTGATCTTTGGAGAGGACCTCTTTGAACTTTATGGCTCGGAGAGAATTTCCAAACTTAGGGAAAAAGTAGAACACTTTGTGGTCTTCTCTCCCTTCTTAGATGGGCTATCTTCCCTGTCCTACTTTAGGGTGCCCATGTTTTTGATGGGAGAGGAGGAAGGAACCTACTCAACCCTTATGGGTAAGAGGAAAACGAAAGGTTTTCTGCCTGAGGGTGGTAGCCTTCAGGAATTTTTAAAGAGCCTCTTGGATAGCCTTCCAAAGGGTGGAAATATAAGCAGGCTCTCTGAGGAACTGTTCCCTCAGGAAGGTCTGGTGGAGGTGCATCTATACAGGAGCAA
>Ga0209741_1000272_pt1 | contig 13920 bp, 18 predicted proteins | sample OctOCTMetagenome_FD_184734 | JGI IMG/M metagenome (GOLD analysis project Ga0209741, IMG submission 184734) | Hot spring and microbial mat streamer communities from Octopus Spring Streamers, Yellowstone National Park, USA - OCT_B (SPAdes) (version 4) | ecosystem: Environmental > Aquatic > Thermal...
GGCGGCCGGATTTGCCACAGCCCTAGCGACGCCGAGAAAACACTACGGTATATTGGTGGTTATGGCTATAGCCGTAGTCGTGCTGGCTACGTCTCTTGCATACATTAACTGTTACTACTGTAAGACGACGCTATGTAGTACTTATCCTGTGGCATCTTGTGGTGCTGGTGTTGGCTTGTTACACGCTACGGTAATGTGCACATGCCGCTCCTAATATAAGTTTTATGCATTCCTTCATTATATACAATGTAAGATATTATTTGACAGACGTATATTTCATTATTTTTCTGGGTCTCGTCCTATTTAATCTCTTTGCCGTGGCGGCGTTGCAGATTCAGCCTCCGGATTTCGCTGTATTTCTCGTGGTTTATCTGTTGTCTGTGTACGTGGAGAGGGGGATAGGTCAGCCTATGCCGTCGTTGTTGGCGGTGAGAGGCCGTCTGGCCGTGGCTGTGTCTGTGTACGTCTCTACGTCGCCGGCGCTGGCCGCCGCGGCGTGGCACACGCCGCTGGTTCTGCTCACGCCGTTGCTGGCGACTTTGCGCAGAAGGCTCGACTTGTTTCTGCCCGGCGTAGCGGCCTTGGCCGTCCTCTCGCCTGGGTCTGCCGCGGCCGTGGCGGTGTTTGAGGTGCTTGCCCGGTCCAGGCCCGTCGCAACTATGGGGAGGGGTGCTCTAAAGATTTCCACCTTGCACCCAGCCTTCAAGGCCCTCTTGGCCGCGTCTTTCCTATTTGCGTATCTCGCGCTCAGTGGGGTGCCCAACGTGGAGATACGGGGCCTAGCCACCATGGCCCTATACAACACGTGGCTTCTAACGGCAACACATCATCTGGCGGTGTCGGCGTTTCTTGCGGCGTCTTACGGCGTTATGCTGGGCGCGGCTCTAGACACCTATCTAGACAGCTACCTCCGCGTCTACCACTTTCTCCGCAGGCGCCTCTCCGCCAAGCCTCTGCTCACCCTTGCCTGGCTCCTGGCAGTCACCTCGCCGATCTGCCTCTTCGCCACGTGCGACGTGTTGAGCCACGTGACGTTTCTCGTCCTTCAAACCGCCTTGTTGTGGTCCTTTAAGTTCAACCTCTTCAGAAACGAAGACGCAGTCCTCCTGTTGGTCGGCCTATTTGTGATAAGTTACCTCTACAGATCGCCGTGGGCGCTCGCCGCGGCGGCCCTACTCCCGGCGCTCCCATGGCTCGCAGAGAGAATCCGCCATCTACTTAGTACCTCCCAGTAGAACATCAATCCGCTCTCACTCGGCTGTCGCTGAGGTGCACCTTATAAGATATACCTCGCGTTGGGGGCCGACGTGCTGTTTACGTGCGGCATGACAGAATGTCCCTCCTGCTGCAAGTTGGCTGTTGAGACGTGGCTAGCGCCTGTTGTATTCATATACCTACACGAGACGACGCAGTACGTTCTGCTGGGGTCCGAAGTCGAGTTGAAGCTTGAAGGCGGCTACGTGGTTTTAGAGCCGCGGGGAAGACCCAGGCGGCCGCGCCTGGCGCTCATCGCGGGCATCGCCGCACCTGTGGCAGTAAGCATCGCTACGTGGCCCCTCGCACCAATGTTTTCCACAATTATTTTTATTGCCACTATTCTTACTTTGCTTAGATATGTTGGAGATTAGGGGTCTGGTGGTGGGGTACGACAGGCCGTTGATTAGGTCTCTGGATTTGAGGCTGGGCGGTGGGGAGTCGGCTGTGTTTTTTGGGCCAAACGGCGTGGGGAAGACCACGTTGGCCAAGACTGTGGCCTCTCTGCTTAGGCCTCTCGGCGGGTCGGTGCTGTTGGACGGAGTGCCTACTCACAAGGCCAGGGGCCGCATATTCTACCTCTCCGAGGCTATCGAGGTGCCGGAGAGGGTTAGGGCCGTGGACTACGTGGAGGCGCTGGCGTCGTTCTACGGCGCCGCCGATTCGGCCCGGGATCTTCTAGACGTGGTGGGGGTGCCCGGCCGGCTTCCGCTGGGCAAAATGTCACAGGGCATGAGGCGCCTCGTCCAGCTGGCCGCGGCGATGGCCGTCTTGCCCAAGGTGGGGCTGGCCGTCTTGGACGATCCATACGTCAGCGTAGCCCCCGAGAAGGCGGCTGAGGTCCACCGGGAGCTGTTGCGGAGGGCGAAGAACGCCGCCTTGATTCTTACGGCGCGGATCCCGCTGGAGGCCTCGACGCAGATAGACTTCCTCAAGCTTAAGCCATGAGGTGGCTTCTCAGCGCTTTGTTTATGGCGCTTTGGACCTTCGCTGACGTTCTGCTGAACGAAGCCGCGTTGCGGCAAGCCCTCGCCGAGGAGATAATGAGGACTGCGCAGTCAATCGGGGCGCCGGTCCTCTTGGATCAATCCGTCGACGTGTCATGGCGGTTCTTCTTAATGTCTGCGCCTTTTATGGCGTTTTTCATACAGCTGGCGGTCTATGGGGCTTGGAGCTTGGCGTATAGGCTCGGCGGCTGCCGCAGAGGCTTCGCCGCGGCTTTAGCAGTCGTCGCTGCGGTGACCGCGGTTCTATGGCTCTACGGCTTGCATGCTGTGTTCTTCATGGGCTACATCCCCATCGAACAGCCCTTGATGTACTTCACGGTAAACGCCGGGCTAGCCTTCATCAAGTACTCCGAATGCGCCCGACCGCCAGCCCCAGCGCCGGGATAAGCCGGCAAAGCGCCGAGATGCAGGCGGCTCACCGATGTTCAACGCCTCATACCCCCGCCGCGCCCATACAACGCGTACAGACGGCAGTTCGCAGTGGCAACGTCGCGGGTTATGGGCGGTTCTAGGCGGGCTCCCTGCCGCGTGTTGGAGGCCTATTGGTGGCGTTTGGGGCTGATGCGGGTCCGGTGGGGCTAGGCGGAGGATTTTGCCAGCTCTTTTGCGTATAGGTACAGGGCTAGGGCGAGGAGGGCGCTGGAGGCGGCGTATGGCAGATTTGCCGAGAGGGCAGACACCGCGGCGGCTATAAGCGCCGCCTTTGACCAGAGTATGGCCGTGGAGGGCTTGACCAGCTCCGGCCTCTTTATTGCCCTATACGCGAAGAAGGCCGTGGAGTACCCGATGGCTATGTAGGCAGCGGAGAGGGCGGCGAAGACGGCGCCTCCAATAGGCCCGAACAGGTAGGTGAGGAGATACACCGCCGCGGCTGAGAGCGCCAGGGCCAAGAAGAGGCTTACTACGCCGAAGGCTACCTCCAGCACCATGGCGAACTTCAGAAGCTCTACAACACTCTTCTTAACCGCCATATCAACTTAAGTACCAGCAGGAGGTTGAGAAGCTGCTTGAATATGTCTTTGGTGTAGAGGAAGTCCACAAACTCCTCAGGTGTCGTGACCCTTGCCTCTGCCTCAGCCAGCTGAGGAGGGGTAGGCGGGTCGGCTCCGCATTTCACGTCTCTCCTTTTGCCCCCCGAGATGCCTACTGCATACGCCGGCGTGTAGGGCTCCAATGCAAAGAGGAGGAGGGGGTCGTCCACGTAGATCTTAGCCCTCCTCAAGGGGCGCGGGTCAACGCGGCTGAGGTAGAAGGCCCTGTGGAGGCAGACGCTGTTTTCCGCCTTTTCTCTAAGCCCCTCGGGGAGTACGGCGAGGAGCTCCTTCAGCGTATACGGCGGATCCAGCTTCTCTGCGTACCGCCCCGCGCCTATGCAGTACTCCACAGCCTCCGGCGTGGGGGCGCCGAACTCCGACAAGCCCTCACCTGCGTGGAGGTGGAGGAAGCGCCCAGCCAGCAGATTCGACGAGCCGTAGAAGACCAGCGGCGGCCTGGCCGCCGACAAAGAAGAGGATACGCAACCCCCGAGCACAACAGTCATCTCCTATACAGCGCCACCACGCCTCCTATAGGCCCGCCTATCGCCGACAAAAGGGCACCTTTAAGAGAAAGGGCTATGGGAATTAAGGCAACTAACGGCAGAAGGCCGGTTGATGGCCCCAGCAGAAGCGCCAAGTACGGCATCAAGAAGGGGAGGAGGGCTAGTATCAGACCCGTTAGTATGAGCCCGCCGATAATACCTGCGAGGAACCCGGCAAGCACCGCCCTTCCCAGCGAGCCGCCCGCTATATAACCAGCCACGGCGCCGCCGATCAGCTCGTTGTACGGTATGAAGAAGCCCAAAAAACGAAGCCCAGAAACACGGCAACAGCCATGCTCCCCCCACGCTGGTCGTTCACAAAAACACCTACACGCGGACATAAAACTCTTTAACCATGCAGAAGAAGAGAGGAGGCTCCAACCCCCCTGGAGATAAACGCAGACAACGCTACCACACAACCCCGCCTGGGGTGCAGGTCGCGGAGCGCCGGAAGCCAAGATGCCCTCGCCGTGAAGACCCCAAATGGAGAGGTGCTCCAGGTCTTCAAGTCGTCCATTACATCACTTTGGATGTAAGCATATGTGAAATGCTGATAACAAAGCGTTACATTAAGCTTAATTTTCGAGAGCCTCTGCAGCGTTGTCTATTTGACCAAATCTGCTTAACGCTAAGCGACAATCCGATATCAATTAAATGCGTATAGGTCTGCATGTGTGTGATTTGGCATCAACTAATTTATAGATGCCGTATTTCTCATGGAGCTCAGGAAGCTCGTGAGGCTTAGGGGGTCTTACCTCGTCTATTTGCCAAAGCGCGTCGCCTCTTCTTTTGTCTCTGAGGAGGTTGTGGTCTTTTGGGAGGGCGACTTCGTAGGCGTGTCTCCTGCGGCTCTCCGCAGGTCAGCGGCGGACGTGGGGCTTCCGCAGGTCGTCGTGGCTGGGTACGCTGTTGGGCTGGACGAGCTTGAGCTGGCGGCGGCCGGGGAGGCAGTGGTTGAGGCGGCTGGGAAGGTAGGCGCCGTAGTGGAGAAGGGGGGCGGCGTCTACAGAATTCGTTACGTGGACAGGTTTATGGACAAGGAGGAGGTGGTGGGGCGGATGCTGTCGGCGCTTGTGTACATGCTGGAGGGCCTCGCCCAGGGCACCGCCACCCGAGCCACCGTCCAAGCCGCAGACGACGAGACAGACGTCCTCAGGCTCACCGTAAACCGTCTCTGCACCAAGACCCCCACTCCCAAATGCACCTTCTACATACAGCTGGCCCGCTTCTACGAAAGAGCCGTGGACCACGTGAGGGAGCTCTACGCCGAGAGACCGCCGCAGGCCCTCTGGGCCCTTCTGTGGGAAGCCGCCCAGGGGCTACACAAGATACATCAAAACCGGCAGACGATCGCCATAGCCCAGTACCTCTCCACCATGGCATCGAGACGGTTCGCCGCCATGCAACAGACCCGCCAAGAACACCAGACCATACACGCCGTAAGGACACTAGATTACCTGGAGAACGCCGCCGAGGTCTACCTAGACATGGCAATATACGAGACTCAAAACAAATCCCCCCTACAAAACTCCCACACCTCCCCCACACCGAGACGCAGCCGTAGAAAAACTTGACCTCCTCCCCGCCCTAAAGGGCGAGGCTTTCCATTATCTGTAAAGCCCGGCTGGTAGACGCGCCGCAAGCAGCCGCGTCTAGAGACGGCGTGAAAAACGCTAAGCGGATTCTCTATGCATGTCCATTGCCACCGCCTCATGTCATAGCCCACACAGTCCAGCCCCGTCAAGAAGTTAGCAAAAAGACAGAAAAGCCGGCGGTTTGGTATATGCAGTTACAGCAACCCGGCTTTTTTGCTCTCCTCCATTAGTCTCTTCTGCATCTGGGCCGCGGCGGCCTCCGGCGTCAGCTCGCCTAGCACGACCTTGATAAATATGGAGTCGAGCTCTGAGCTAAGCTTTATGTATATTGGGTTTGTCCTCGCGGGCACGCCCGCCTTGGTGACTTCTGCAGACATTTTGGCTAGTCTGCTCTTCTGTTTCACCTCCGGGTCTTCATATACGTTTGTCCGCGTCGGGGGGAGGCCGACCTTGAGGTGGGCGTATTTCTGAGCCTCGTAGGAGGTGGCAACCTTTATGTAGTCCTTCGCCAGCTCCTTGTTTCTGCTGTAAACCGGCACCGCGTAGCACCACACGCCGGTCTGGCTCACCGGCCTCTTGCCGGGCATGGGCATGAAATATATCTGCCCCACCACCTTGCTACGGCTGGGGTCGTCCACGTCTTTGACCCAGCCACTCCAGACAGCGCCCATGGCCAACTCGCCGCTCAAGATGGCGTCGCTGATCTCCGCGTTGGACGACCAGGTGGTGGTTTTGGGGTGGGCGCGTTTTGGCGAGGCTAGGTCCCGCGTGATCTTAAGCGCCTCCACCGCCTCAGGCGTGTCGACCGTCGGCGTCACCCGATCCTTGGGGTTGAATATGTAGCCGCCCAGCGACAAGAGGACCGTGATGTATACGTCCGAGACTGTGTATCTGCCGGACCAGCCGTAGCTCTTCGGTGCTAATCTTTGGTTTACTGTCTCTGCTATTCTGAGGACGTCGTCCCAGCTCTTGGGAGGCGACTCGCCGACTTTGTCCAGAATCTCCTTATTGTAAAACATGAAGTTGAAATTGCCTGTGATGGGCATCGCATAGGTGACTCCCTTGTATTTGCCTAGATCTGCAATGGCCTGGGGGACGCCGGACATGTCCACGTCGCCTAAGGGCTCTAGCCAGCCGTTTATGTAAAACTCGTAGAGCCAAGGCTCGTCGAGGTACATGACGTCGTAATCTGTGGATCTCTTCCTCATGGCCAACACCGCCGTCTGGTAGGCGTCGGAATAGCCCTTGCCTATGTAGTTGAACTCCACCGGCGGCTTCTTGCTGTTGTAGTACTCAATCACGGCATTGTTTATCTCCTGGTGGTATCCAGACCGCGCCGAGATGCTGAGCTTCCGGGGCTGATTCGCCCCCTGGGCGATGGTTTGGGTCTGCGCGGTGGTTTGCGGTTGGGCGGTGGTCTGGGTCTGGGTGGCGGTTTGCGTGGCTGTGGAGGGCGTCTGTTGTCACGCGTATATGATTCCTCCGGCGGCGAGGGCCGCCACGCCGCCCGCCGCTAGGTACAGCATTTGTCTTCTTGTTATTTTTTGAGCCATGGGGGGCGGGGGTTGCGGAGAGTAAAGCGTTGTTCATATGAAGGCCTTGGGTGTCTGGCGAACCCGCCCGCTGGGGTTTGTTACTTTTTCATAGCCTCATTTCCAGACGTCCAGGGCGGGTGTATGAGGTGTTCGGGGCCTTTCATATGGATAATGGTTATACGGCCGCATGTTCCGCAAGTCGTGGCGGTGGTTTTGAGGAACGTGGAGAAGTCTTTTGGAAGGCTGAGGGTTCTGAATAGGCTTGAGCTGGAGGTGGGTAAGGGGGAGTATTTCGTGGTGTTGGGCCCCAGCGGGGAGGGGAAAAGCACATTGCTCAACATAATTGCCGGCATTTTGAGGCCGGACAGAGGCGAGGTGTATCTAGGCGGGGCGCTTGTGGACGACTCGGGGGGCGTGTACGTCCCGCCGGAGAGGCGCAACGTGGGGTATGTGTTTCAGAGCTACGCCCTCTATCCGCACATGACAGCCTTTGACAACATCGCCTTCCCCCTTAAGATGGCGAAGCGGCCGAGGGAGGAGATCAGCCGGGCGGTGCTGGAGTAGCCCAGCTACCGGGGATAAGAGAGGTGTTGAATAAAAAGCCCGCCCAGCTCTCCGGCGGCCAGAGGCAGAGGGTGGCGGTGGCGCGGGCACTCGTGAAGAGGCCCCAGGTGTTGTTGATGGACGAGCCCTACAGCAACATCGACCCACTTCTGCGGGAGTCTGTGAGGGCTGAGATTCGGCGCATAATAAAAGACCTGGGGATAGCCACGGTGATGGTCACCCACGACCGGGAGGAGGCCATGGCGCTTGCCGACCGCCTCGGCGTCTTGCGGCGGGGAAGGCTACTGCAGGTGGGAACGCCGCAGGGTGTTCTGCAAAAGCCTTGTTGTCCAGACGTCGCCGTGTTTGTGGGCTACAACTTGGTGCCGATGGACAGCCGGCTTTTGGCCTTTAGGCCGGAGGATGCGGAGCTGGGCGCCGGCGACTTCGTGGGCGAGCTGATCGACGTGGAGTTCAGAGGCCGGTGGTGGGCCGTGGTGGCTAGGGTAGGCGGGTCTCTGGTGAAGCTGTACACCGCGGAGAGGCCGAGCATAGATGGAAAAATCCGCTTCGGCGTCAGGCGCCTTCTGGAATATGCGGCTGAGTAGGTATCTCCTGGTTGCGCCCGGCCTCCTCGGCCTCGCCGCATACGTGGCTGGGCTTCTCTACACCATATGCCTCTCCATGCATTACTACAGCTTGTTTAGGGCCGAGACGCCTAGGTTCGTAGGTCTCGACAACTACCTGGCCGTCTTGGGGGACCCCACCTTTCAAAAGTCGGTCTTAGTCACCGCGACCTTCGTGGCGTCTGCAGTTATTCTCGAGGTGGCTTCGGGGGTGTTGTTTGCGTACTGGATATACATGTCGGGCCGGCGGTGGGCCGTCCCTCTGCTTACCGTGCCTCTTCTCGCACCTGTGGTGTCTTACGTCGTCTTTTGGTACTTCGCGGTGGATTTCAGAAGAGGCGTGTTCGCCCAGGCCGCAAACTTGCTTGGGCTCTCCATGCCTAACCTACTGGGCGATCCCGGGACCGCGCTGTGGGCCATAGTCGCGTTGGACGTCCTCCAGCTGACCCTGTTCGTGGTGTTGATCGTCTTGGCGGGGATGCTGGGGATCCCGGGGGAGGTTCTGTGGGCGGCGAGGATAGACGGCGCCAGGCGTCTGCCCATGGCCTTCAAGGTGGTGTTGCCCATGGCTAAGACGGCCATCCTGGCGGCCTTGATGCTCAGGCTGATAGACGCCTTTAGGATATTCACCAAGGTGTGGCTCCTCACCAGAGGCGGCCCCGGCGACGCCACAACCACGCTGGAGGTGTTCCTCTACACAAGGGGCATCTACCCGCTGGATATAGGCACGGGCGCGGCGGTTTCCGTCTTGATCGCGGCCTTGGTGTCGGTGGTGGCCATCCCCTACGTCTACCTAGTGCTGAGGACATGGCGCGCCTAGCGGACCTCGCGGTGGCCCTCGCGGCGGCCACGGCCCTTTTCCCGCTGGCAGTCATCTTCCTCGCCTCGCTGATACCGCCGGGCGTCCCCCAGTTCCCGCCGGCCAGCCCCTCCACGGAGGGCTACCAAGAGGCTTTGAAGCTAGGCTTCGACCAAGGCTTGCTCAACAGCGCAGCGGTGGTCTTGCTCACCGCGGCCATGACGTTGGCGCTGTCTGCGCCGACGGGCTACGCCTTGGCCAGGCTGGGCTTTTCAAGGCAGACGCTCCTCGTCTCGGTGGCGTTGGTGGCGCTTACGAGGGCCCTACCGCCCAGCTCCCTCCTAGTCGCTATATACGACGCCTTCTGGCACCTAAACCTCCTCAACAACCTGCTGGGCCTTGCAATTGCCTATCAAGTCTATACCCTGCCCCTCGGCCTCTGGCTGGTCACAGCCTTCGCCTTCGACTACAGCCAGGAGGTGGAGCACGCCGCGCAGATTGACGGGGCCGGGCCCGTGAGGCGGTTCCTCCACGTGGCGTTGCCCATGATGGCGCCAGGAATAGCCGCCACCGCCGTACTCGCCGGGATAGAGGTGTGGGGCGAGTACCTATACGCATCCGTGTTGCTCAACTCACAAGACCTCCTCACAGCCTCGGTAAAGCTGGGCCACCTAGCCACCTCAGAGTTCCGCTACGAGTGGGGCGTCTTGGCCGCCGCCTCCTTCCTCAGCACACTGCCTCCGGTCGCCTTCGTAACAGTGGCGGCCCGCACAATGACACGGCTAGCCGTCGCCAAGTGGTGATACATCAGCCAGAGAGACACAACGACCACTCAGAAGACGAAGCTCCCTGTCGGACCGAACCACAGCCTCAAGACGCCCAGGCTACGCTACATCAGCGAGGCCGTCCCCCTCTCGTGACGCCTCCCACATTTTAAGACGCCGTTTATGAGCCCTTGTGTGCCGGCCCGATGAGGCAGGTGGTCTTAGCCGTGGACTAGGCCCCTCTGGAACTATGTGGTGCGCCTACTGAGGTCGCGACGTCGTGGGCGAGGTCTGGGGTAGCCAGCAAATGGAAATGCGTCAAGAGGAGTCAGACCTCTCGTAGAGGCGTTGCCGAGGGGTTTCAAGACGCCTCGCGGCACACCTCGTCTCCCAGAGGGATTTCGAGGGACATCTCTGGAGGTTTTGACATGTGCTATTCATATGCAGGTTTTGTGGACGTTGCGGCGCCTCCCGCGGCTGGGGCCGGCGGCTTGATATGGATAATTTTCAAAGTTGTCCTCATTCTCTTCAACATGCCGAGGCATCCGACCCCCGACGTGATTTACGACGCCAAGAACACCACCTTCGACGTGCTGGACGAGGTCCTCGCGGTGTTTGAGAGGGGAGCCGCCGGGGTGGTCCTACACGTGGTCTTCACAGAGGACGACAGGGCTGTGGTGACCGGCCGTCCGTTTCTGCGGCTCGGCAGGGGTCTTAGGTCGGTGCGTTCGCTCTCAGCCTCGAAGGCCAACGGCGTTTACTCCCTGGAGAAGATGGTCAGTTTCTTGTCCGGCGTGGGGGAGATCTATCTCGAAACTGCCGACCCTGAGCGCCTCGTGGCCTACGTCAAGCCCAGCTGGGACGTCTACGTGATTACAGACACGCCGCCGCCGGAGGACGGCCCGCGGTGGGTGTACCGCGTCACGAGGCCCACAGACGTGGTCAAGGCACCGCACGCAAGGGTGGTCTACTTCGACATAAGCAACGGCTTCCCCACCGCCCGCCACGTCAAATATGCCCTCTCCAGAGAAATGAAAATCATGATAGGGCCCGTCACCAGCCACCTGGAGGTGAATCAGGCGCTGTCGCTGGGCATAACCCGGGTGGTGACTCTAAGCGGAGAGCTGATAGTTAAAAGGACGGGGGCGCGGCAGAAACACTAAATTTTTCCTCCTGCCCCCGTTCCTTTCGCCGACTCTATCGACGCGTCTATCAGAAACACTCTTCATATGACACAGCTTTTTAACACCCCATCGCCCACTCACCCAGCCGCCGGCTCCGCCCGCCCCGCCATATGGACAATATATGTAAATCCCCGCCGCAGATACGTCCATGTCTCAAGGTGGAAAAATATCAAGAAGGCAACTGCTTATGGCCGCAGGAGGAGCCGTCGTCGCCGCAGTTGCCGGCGGAGTGTTCTGGCAACTAAGCCAGCCTCAACCCCCCAGCACAGCAACAACAACCAACGCCTCTACACAGACGGCGACCACGCAGACGGCGGCAGCGCCTACAGCTAGCGCACCTACAACTAGCGCCGCCCAAGGCAGGTTGGTGATCTTGGCCCGGTCCGATTATCACCAAGAGGTCCACAACAAGGCGCTTATTCCTTATTTCAAGGAGAGGAACCCTTCCGTGGCTGTGGAGTACGTGCCGAAGGGCTACAACGACCTTTACCAGGTGGCTAAGCTGGCCATGCAGAGGGGCAGTTCCGACTACGACGTCATGTACCTCGACGAGCCTTGGGTCAGGGAGTTTAAACAGTGGGCTGTCGCCGTGGATGGTGTCGACCTCTCGGGCTATCCGCCTAAGCTCTTAGAGCCGGTCAAGGCGGGCAACAGCCTCTACGCGGTGCCGATACTCGGCAACTTCAACTTCTACTTCTACAGAACAGACGTGTTGGAGCAGATAGGGGAGAGCAGGCCCAAGTCTATGGATGACATCATGCGCATAGCCGAGACCGTGCAGAGGAGGCTTGCGCCGAGGATATTCGGCTTCACCGGCAACTTCACGTTGGGGCAGGGCAGCGGGGCGGCGGGGGATGCATATGCGCTGCTCCTCCTGGCCTACGGCGGCGCCTACTTCGACCCCAAAGACGGCGTCACGCCGGTGCTGGACTCGCAAGAGGCGGTTGAGGCGTTAAAGACGGCGAAGTTCTTCGTCAAAAACGGCCACCCGCAGATCACCAACTGGCCAGACCTCCGCTCTATACACGAGTCTGTGTACCAAGGCGAAGCCGCCTCGGGCTTGGTCTGGAACGGCTGGATCCAGTTCGTCGACAACCCCCAGCGCAGCAAGGTGGTGGGGAAGGTGGAGGTCATGCCTCTCCCCGGCAGAAAGGGGCCAGTCGCCCACACCGGCGTGTGGTACTACGTAGTGCCTAAGTTCAGCAGAAACCAGGAGACGGCCAAGGCCTACGTGAGGGCCGCCACGTCGCTCGAGGCCCAGCTGAAGGCCCAGCTCGAGGTGAACATGCCCCCCACCCGGGCCACCGTGTTCACAGACGCAGAGGTGCGGAGGCGGAACAGGCTGGCAGATAGCTACGCCAAAATAATCGAGGCAGGCACGCCAGCCCGCACGTCCCCCATCTGGACCGCCGCCCAGCCGCGGCTAAACGAAGTCATAGCGCGGTACTTCCAAGACGCCATCACCGCAGAGGAGGCCGTGAAGCAGATGCACTCAATACTCGTGGAGCTGAGTAAGAGGGAGGGACTCATATAGCGCCTCACTTCTACACCATGTTTTTGACAATATTACTTATGTGTCATGTGGAGGAGGCGAAGCAGGTGTCGAGGAAGCACCCAGAGGACCTGGAGACGTTGACGGCGCGACCGCAGAGCTTCTACATGGCTCTGGGTCGAGGAGACGATTTGCCAGAACCTCGCACTCAAAGAACAGCAGGCGAAGGAGGAGGACACGAAGAGGCTGAGTGAAAGAGTGTGGCTGGGGGTTGCGGGAGGTTGGGGCTTGACGCGCCGGGGCAGGCGTGTTCTGCGAGGAGGCCTTTGGAGGCGGTTGCGGGGAGTGATAGGTTGCACTAGGCGGACTGACGGAGGTGTGTTGCGGCCGTCAGACGTCTAGGCGTCTCAAGACGGAGACGCCGTGAGCCTTCGCCTTCTTTGCCATCCGTGCGTCGAAGGTGACGAGGGGTATCCCGAGCTTCTTTGCCGTAAGGATCACTATGGCGTCGTTGTAGTGGGTTAACCCGGCGCCTACGGCTCCTCTTAACGTGGCGGCATCTTCACAGTGGATCACCGCCTTCTCGTACTCCAGAAGAGCCTTCAACACGCCGACGCCCTCTTCCGGCGCCGCCTTTTTGAAGAACCAGACGAGCTCGTGTATAACCACCGTGGGTGTGTGCCACACGTCTAAACTGTCAAGCAAAGCTTCAGCTTCTACATGCATGGGCGAGTCCTCCACCACGTAATAAATAACGGCGTTTGTATCAACTACAGCCTCTCGCCGCACCTTCCTCCACAAGTCTATCTATCTCCTCGGGAGTCAGCCTCAGCCCCAGCCGAATCCTCGGCAAACCCCCCGCCGCCTTCCTTATGACGATCTTGTCCCCTTCCACCTCCACCAACACCCTATCCCCCACCTTGATCCCAAGCCTCCTCCTCACCTCGGCCGGAATCGTTATCTGATAATTCCGACTAACCCTAACCACAGCCACAACTACATACCGCTAGCTGTATATAAGCCTTACTATTAACGCAACTGGTCAAGCGCGCGTCGACTGCCCCCGGTACGCGGTGGACACTACCGCCCTTCCACCCTCCTCTGCCGCGAAGCAACAGTTTATGGCGTCGTTACACGCAGAGACAGAGACCAGGTACTCCGGCCAGCTTGTCACTGCGCACCCGACGCCGCGGGTGCGAGACGTGCCGCTGTCATGTTGCTGACCTTTCAGCCCCGATGCGGGGACCGTCTCCCTATATTTAAGCTGTTTATGTAGCGTCCGTGAATCTGGGTTTAAACCAGGTAAACAAGGCCGCAAGCTTGATACTGGCTGTAGAAGGATATGCGGCATATGCGCTGTCGGTTGTCAACATAATTAATGCGGTGCGCTATGTATTACATCTGTCGCCTACGAGCACAACAGTGTTCGCGACGGCTTCGCAGTTGCCACAGGTGTATTGCTGTTAGAAAGGAGACTCATCAGTGGATGGCTTGTTGCTAACAAGCTATACTCGTGAGTTGTCGTTGTAGCCACCATCGTCG
>Ga0209741_1000277_pt1 | contig 13774 bp, 9 predicted proteins | sample OctOCTMetagenome_FD_184734 | JGI IMG/M metagenome (GOLD analysis project Ga0209741, IMG submission 184734) | Hot spring and microbial mat streamer communities from Octopus Spring Streamers, Yellowstone National Park, USA - OCT_B (SPAdes) (version 4) | ecosystem: Environmental > Aquatic > Thermal...
TATCCTATAACCTCTCAGCTACAACTGGGGATAGGAGGGCTAATAGGTGGAATATGGTTGCAGGCTCCGGTGGCTTCGAGCTTGTTGATAGGCTTAGGTTTGATGCTGAGATGAGGAGTGATGTTGAGAGCCTCTATGTAAACCTTGTTAAGGCCGGGAGCCCGCCACGTGGTAGGATGGATGTAATACTCTCACCAGAAATAGTGGGTCTATCAGTCCACGAGTCCATAGGCCATCCTAGCGAGGCTGACAGAGTTCTAGGTAGAGAGGCTGCACAGGCTGGTCTAAGCTATAGGGGGGATTACAAGGAGCCTGTTATAGGCAGCTCCCATGTAACAGTATACGATGACCCAACAATACCGGGTAGCTACGGCTTCTACCTATACGACGATGAGGGTGTACCTGCTAGGAGGAGGGTTTTAATAGATAGGGGTAGACTGGGGGAGCTCCTACACAACAGGGAGACAGCCTCAGTCTACGGTGTTGAGAGTAACGCGTCGGCTAGGGCAACGGATTATAGGAGTGAGCCTATAGTTAGGATGGCTAACACCTACATGGCACCAGGAGATTACAGGTTTGAAGAGCTCCTAGAGGGGGTTAAGGAGGGTGTTTACATAAAGAAGTACATGGAGTGGAATATAGATGACTACAGGTGGGTTGCAAGATACGTTGGCCTCGAAGCCTACATGGTAAGGAATGGGAGGCTTGAGGAGCCGGTTAGAGATGTTGTGTTAGAGATAAACACTAGGGATTACTATTCAAGCATAGATGCAGTAGGTAGAGATCTGGAATTCTCAGCCGGGACATGCGGTAAGGGGGAGCCACCGCAGCCCATGCCAGTGTGGATGGGGGGACCTCACGTTAGACTTAGAGGGGTGGTTGTAAGGTGAGCTCTAGGAGTCTAGCTGATACTATAGTAGAGAGGGTTAGAGGACTCGTCGAAGAATACATTGTAACCGTTATAGCCAGGGACTCCATAATGGTTAAATATGCTAACGGGGAGGTTACAGTAACCCAGGCTTGGAGGGACTATGTGGTTAACATCTACATGGCTAAAGCTGGTAGGATATCAGCTTCAACGTTCACCTCTAGGGATCCAGTGGAGGCTGCAGCGAGAACTGCAACTCTAATAGAGAAACTTCAACCCTCACCACTATACGCCCCCCTACCCCAGCCTACCGGTAAGCCTTCATCAACAGTAGACCCGAAGGTAAGGGATCTAAGCCTATCAGGGGACGCTGCTAGGCTTGTAGAGGATGTTGATGTAAGTAGGTATGGCGATGTAGCTGGTATGAATAGCTTAGAGTATAGCAAAGCCTACATGATGGGGAGTAACGGGCTTGACGCGGAGTTCGAGGTTACAAGCTTCTCAGGGTACATGAGGGTGTTTAGAGGTGAGAGTAGCGGGCAGTGGGCTTGGGTGTCGACAGGGTACGAGCCTGTATTAGCGTTGAAAGCTATAGATAAAGCTGGAGAGCTAGCAAGCCTATGCTCAACACTACCGCTGGAGAGGATAGCAAGTGGGGCGTACAGGGTCCTACTATCGCCTATGGTAGCTGGAAACCTCATGGAGAGGGTGGCCTTCGCTGCCTCAGCGGGCTCCGTAATATTCGGCTTCAGCTTCCTACAGGGTAGGCAGAAGGGGGATGTTATAGCTAGCGGTAAGCTAACGTTGAGAGAGATACCTTTAGACCCCAGCCTACCAGGCTATAGGAGTGTAGATGATGAAGGTGTAGCCACCAGAGATAAAGCTATAATAGAGAGAGGGGTCTTCAAGGGACTCCTACATAACACTAAAACAGCAAAGCTAATGGGCGAGGAGTCCACGGGGAACGCTGGATGGATACTACCGAGAATATTCAACCTTGAAATAGAAGGAGGCTCCCTTAGAGAGGAGGATCTCCTGGAAGCACTGGGAGATGGAATATACGCTACCAACAACTGGTACACGAGATTCCAGAACTACTTGGAAGGCACGTTCTCAACGGTAACTAGAGATGCACTCCTAGTGGTAAGGGGAGGTAAGCCTATAGCATGTGCTAGGAGAGCTAGGTTAACGGGGAGGCTTCCGGAGCTCATAGCAAGTATAGAGGATCTGTCGAGAGAGAGATGGCCCATACAATGGTGGGAGGTCGACACGCCATTCATAATACCACATGTTATCGTTTCGAAGCTAGGTGTAACAATGGAGGGCTAGCTGGTGTAACCTCACGTTATACATGTTTTAGAATATGTATCTTCTATACCTCCTCTTCCTCCTTCTATACCTCCTTACCTTAGGCTTTAACGCTTCAGCCTCCCTAGCTATCTCCTTGGGTAGGCTTATCCTCCCATGTTTTAGTATACTTGCTACCACCAGCCTCTTATAAGCTTTATACGTCCTCCACGCTGTATTACCACTATGCGATGGGGGATCCCAAGGCCAGGTTCTTAGGCCTAGGATCCCTGCAATGTAGGCTTTAAACGCTCTATCAAGTCCTATACTATACCCTCCTTCGAGCACCGATACCACTGCCCTGGCATTAAATGCTAGGAGCCGGCCTATGTTATAGTAGAATCTTGTCCCAACATTCATTAGCACCATCTCGTTATCACCTCTATAGGCGTCAAACCCTGCCGAGACTACTATGTAATCCGGCTTCCACGAGCTTAGTATTGCCTCAACAAGCTCTAGGACATCACCATATATATCGTCACCAGCCATATGAGGTGTTACTATGTTAACTTTGGTCCCAGCTCCTTCACCCTCGCCTACATCCCCAGGGTACCCTGTGCCAGGATATGATACTGCTGGGTCTACGTGGATATCAACGTGTAGGATGTGAGGGTTACTATAGAATATCTCCTGAGTTCCATTACCATGGTGTACGTCGAAATCTACAACAGCAACCCTTCCATGAGCCGCTAGCACCCCAGCTATAAGGGCTGTCGCGTTCAACAAACAAAACCCCATACTAGGGGCTCTCATGGCCCTCCCACTCCTCCCAGCGTGGTGGCTTGGAGGCCTACCTAGGATAAAGCTGTTGACACCTCTTAGAGCTAGGATTACAGCTTTTTGGCTTGCACCTGCTAGTCTAGATAGAGCCTTAATAGTCCCTCTCGACACATATGTGTCCTTATCGAGCCATTCGAACTTACGAGATCTAAGGATAGCCTTAACACGCTCAACGTAAGCCTGGTCGTGAACCTTATTGAACACATTGAGGTCGCCTCTAGGAGCCACTCTAACAGCAACCCTTCTCCCGGGGGCGTAGCTAATAACATCAGCTACGCTTTTTAAAGCTATATCGAGCCTCCCAGGGTCTTCGGGGTGCCTCACCGAGCCCGGGCTATGCTCCCTGAAATCATCGTGGTAGAGTACCACTAACCGCCTAGCCATAACCTTATCCCGCTACGCTAACATTAACCCTTAAAACTATAAATCTAAGTAAGACATTTAACCTTTAACGTCATAGAGGTTACCATAAAACGGGGAAGGAAGCTCATGGCTCAAGTAATGATAACGCCTATAGGGAGGAGTGTGTATAGAAGATCTTGCCCTAACTGCGGTAGGAGCATAAGCGAGGCTAGGCTAAACATGGGCCTTCCATGCGAGAGGTGTATACCTAAGACCGTTGAAGGCGATGTAAGCTTAGAGAGTGTTTATAAAGCCCTCCTAGAGAACGGAACGCTAAACATGTTTAAGGAGGTCTACGTCCTAGAAGGAGAGGCGAGGAGGCTGGCCTGGTTCTTCGAGAAAACCCTAGGATACCCTCCGTGGGGAGCTCAGAGGACGTGGATAAAGAGGTTTGTAAGAGGCGATAGCTTCACAATAATAGCTCCAACAGGGGTTGGTAAGACCACGTTCGGCATAATAGTATCCCTATACCTAGCATGTGTTAGAGGTGAGAAGTCCTATGTAATAGTGCCTACTACAACCCTGGTTATACAAGCTGAGGAGAAGGCTAGGAACTTTGCTTCTAAAGTTGCGTGCACTCCGAGGATAGTTGCAGTTCACGGTAGGATGAGGAAGGCTGAGAAGGAGAAGGCTCTAGAGCATATAAAGTCTGGGGACTTCGACGTTTTGATATCGACAATAGCATTTGCTAGGAAGAACTTAGAGATCCTAGAGGGGCGGAGGTTTAAATTCGTTTTCGTCGATGACGTGGATGCTGTTCTTAAAAGTGGGAGGAGCGTGGATGCTATACTTAGAATAGTAGGCTTCACAGAGGAGGATATAGATGCTGGGCTTAGAATCCTAAACCTTCAAAGGGAGATAGCAAGACTCCAGTATGAGGGCGAAGGTGGTGGTGAGGAGCGTAGGAGGAAGGTTGAGGAGCTTCGTGTAGAGCTGGAAAGGTATAGAGGTATACTGAGGGGTAGAAATGAGGTTTCAAGGCTTATAGTTAGTAGTGCTACCGGAAGACCTAGAGGTTCCAAGGTTAGGTTATTCAGAGTACTCCTAGGCTTTGAAGCTGGAGGTAGGGGGGATGTAGGTTTAAGGAATGTTGTCGACGCGTACGTAATGCCAAGTGGTAGTGTTGAAGAGGAGGTTGTAAGGATTGTTAAAAGGCTCGGCTCCGGAACCCTAGTCTACGTTCCACTAGACTCGGGTATTGAGGGGGCTGAGAGGCTAGCAGAGCTACTTAGGAACGCTGGGGTTAACGCTAAAGCCTACCATGCTAGGACGCCATTCAAGGTTCTACGTGAGTTTATGGATGGAGAGGTTGATGTTTTAGTAGGTGTAGCTAACTACTACGGAGCTCTAGTTAGGGGTATAGATCTCCCTAAAAGAGTTAAATACGCTGTTTTCGCAGGAGTCCCAAGGCATAAGTTCTCGGCCGAGATAGGGGAGCCTCACCCAGCTAGGCTTTCAAGAGTGCTCTCGCTACTCTCCGAGGTTAACATTAGCGATGTAGCGGAGAGTGCTAGGAGGTACCTAGCTGAGATGAGGAGGATGCTTAGGAGGTTTAGCCCGGCATATCTACAGTTCCTGTCAGAGAAGGTCCTAGAAGGGGATGTGGAGAGCGGGGGTAGGAGTGCTAGGGTTCTAGCCGAGGCTTATGATTTCGTTAGGAGAGCTCTCGAGGATCCAGAGGTGTGGAGGGAGATAGAGTCTAGGAGCGATGTAGGGGTTATTGTGGAGGGTGGGAGGAAGTACCTTCTCATAGCTGATGTCGTTACATACATACAGGCTAGTGGTAGGACGAGCAGGCTCTACTCAGGAGGTATAACGAAGGGGTTTAGCGTGGTAGTCGTGGATAACATGAACGTCTTCAGAGGGCTTATGGATAGAAGTAGGATTATAGCTGATGTAAAGTGGTCTAAGCTTGAGGACGTGCCTATGGACAAGCTTATAGAGGAGATAGAAGAGGATAGAGAGAAGGTTTCCAGAATACTTGAAGGGAAGGTTGTTGTAGGAGAACTCGTTAAATCAGCACTACTAGTCGTTGAATCACCTAATAAGGCTAGGACAATAGCGTCCTTCTTCGGCCAGCCGAGCGTGAGATTATTCCCTGGAGGGCTCAGAGTATATGAGGTTACAATACACAACCTAGTCTTATCCATAGCTGCTAGTGGAGGTCATGTATTCGAGCTAGTCCCTAGAGCCTCCGAAGAGGATGTGCCAAGCCACCTAGAGGGGGCTGTGGAGGGCGATGTATTCGGTGTTATCTCTATAAGAAGCGATGGGAGTAGGTTCTTCGCCCCAGTATTCTCTAGCATAAAAAGATGCCTAAGCTGCGGCCACCAGTTCACCGATGATAGGAGTGCGTGCCCCAGGTGTGGCAGTCCTAGGATTAGGGATTCATTTAACACCATAGAGGATTTGAGGAGGATAGCCTGGGAGGTTGATATGGTCTTGGTGGGAACAGACCCTGATACAGAGGGGGAGAAGATTGGGTGGGATCTAGCACTTCTACTAAAACCGTTCAATAAAAACATTTACAGGCTTGAATTCCATGAGGTTACAAGAACGTCTATACTAAGGGCTCTAGAAGAGGCTCTTGAAGAGCGTAGGGGGCTCAGAGAGAGGCTTGTGGAGGCACAGTTGGTTAGGAGGATTGAGGATAGATGGATAGGCTTCACTCTATCACCACTCCTCTGGTGCTACTTCTGGCCCTACTACTGCAGTGAGCTGAGAGAGAGGGGGGTTTCAATTACGTCTGAAAGGTGCTCGGAACCCTATAACTTTAACCTTAGCGCGGGGAGGGTCCAGACTCCAGCCCTAGGCTGGGTTGTTAATAGGTACGAGGAGTCTAGGAAGGCTACCTACGTCTACACATTACACCACAATGGAACCCCCATACTGGTTGTGAGAGAGGGCGATGTAAGCCCTGTTTTGGCGAGCGAGCTTAGGAAGATTGCTAGAGAGGGGGGCGAGGTTGAGATTGAGGTTTCAGAGGTGTCCAGGGAGGAGGTTACTATTAGCCCTCCACCGCCCTACACCACAGACTCTATGATAGCTGATGCTAGCAGGTTGCTAGGCATGGGAGCACCTGAGACCATGAGGTTAGCTCAGGATCTATTCGAATGGGGTCTCATAACATATCATAGAACGGATTCGACGAGGGTGAGCGAGAGGGGTGTGGAGGTGGCTGAGGAGTATATTAGGAGTAAGTTCGGAGATCTGGCTGAGGCTCTCTACAGACCTCGCAGGTGGGGTGAGGGTGGGGCCCATGAGGCTATAAGGCCTGTAAGACCTGTGGATATGAGTACACTACAACTACTAGTAGAAGAAGGGGCGTTAGAGCTCCCCGGTAGGCTGACCCAGAGGCACCTCAGACTATATGATATGATATTCAGGAGGTTTATAGCAAGCCAGATGAGGGAAGCTGTTATGGTAAAAGCTAGGTATGCTATAGACTTGCTAGGCCACAAGCTAGATCATAGCAGGATACTGGGGTCTGGAGCCGGAGGTGACGTTAGTAGGGGGTTCACACTCATCTGGGGTAGCGTGAGGGTAGAGGAGCCTCTTAAGCCTGGATATCTAAATGTTAGAGTTAGATTTAGGAGGGTTGGAGCCAAACAGCCTTACACGGAAGGGGAGCTTGTAGAGGAGATGAAGAGTAGGGGTATAGGGAGGCCTAGCACGTACGCTAAGATAGTTGAAACCCTCATCAAGAGGGGCTACGTAGTGCCGTTGAAGAAGCCGAGAGGTTATATTGTTGCTAGTAGGAGGGGTAGGTATGTGTTCAAATTCCTAGTAGAAGATCTAGCTGCGGCTTCAGAAGACCTATACGGACGCCTAGCACACCATCTGAGGAGGGTCCCACAGCTCATATCAGAGGAGAGGACGAGAATCCTGGAAAGGCTTATGGACGAGGTTGAAGAAGGTAGGAGAGGGTGGGTTGAAGTTTTAAACGAGATCTATGAGGAGATAGAGGGACTCTCCCTCCCTATAAGGCTTATCATGCTTAGTGAGAGGAGGGTGCAAGAGGAGGTCCCAGGAGAGCTTAGAGAGTGTTTAGAGAGAGCTAAAAGAGTGTTTGAGGGAGGAGAGGTTTAACCCATGAGGGTGGTAATTGGCGTTATACACGAGAGGGTAAGGTTAGATGCTAAGAGGAGTAATGCTAGGAAGCTTGAGGAGGCCATAGGCAGGCTTATGAAGGCTCACAGTAACGTTGACGTAGTGGTACTACCTGCATACCCCTTCACGGGTCCCCTTTCAGCGTACGAGTCTAGTAAGGTTAGAAGGTTTGTGTGGAGTAATGCTGAGAGGGTCTCGGCCGACTCCACTAAATCAAGGCACACTAGCGCGATTACAACAATGTCTAGGTGGAGTTCAGAGTACAACGTCTACATAATAGGGGGGCCAATTGTTGAGAGAGCAGGGCCTAAAATATATCTAACCGTTATAGCGACATCCCCAAAGGGAGAGGTTGTAGGGAGGTATAGGAAGATTAGCTTGAATAAACTGGAGGAAGAAGCAGGGATAAGTAGTGGGAGGCTACCAGGTCTAATACGCTTAGAGAAACTCGATGCAACAATAGGGGTCTTCGTAGAAGACGACATAGTATACCCGGAGCTCTTCAGGCTAATGCAAGTGGGGGGTGCTAACATAATACTGGGGTTCGCCCTACCATACCAATCACCCTTCCTCGGAGACGTGAAGCAAATAGGTCCTAACACGTTCTCAATGGATCTTGAGGTCGAGACAAGCTTCCTAATAGCTAGAAGTAAGGAGGTGGGACTACCAATAATACTCGTAGGGGGGGCGGTGGAAGCCAGTGGAAGCAGAGAAAAACTATACATAATGCCCACGATCCCGGTGGAGCCCGATACAGGAGTCGTAAAGGATAAGGTGAAAGGAGTGGAGGATATCGGGGCAAACCTAGTAGTAGAGGTGGATACAGCAATAAGTAGACCGCGACCGCTGGGAAGCATAGACTATATAGCGCTAAAAATGATGAAAACAGCGAGCCTAATCCTCCTAGAACGAGATCAAGACCTCTATTAAACCACCACTTACCAACACACCACCAGCCCTCCACTCCTCAGAAGACATTGCAGACCCTAGCTTGCCCCCAGCAAAATTACGTTAGTTACTATTAAAGGTTGTTACAGTTTTATCATCAAATTTAAATATCCATGAATATCTGCAGTTACCTTAACCTCACTATCACTAGGTGTTTTCAGGTTTAAAACTCCACCAAGTAGAACATGGTGGTATTCAAGCCTCTGAGCTTGTAATTATTAGGTGGTGACCCTAGGTTTCCGAGATTAGTAGGGCTGTGAGCCCCTAGTGGCAGGATGGGGGGCCTTCGCGGTGAAGGGTCTTACGCTGTGCCGTTGGAAGGCAGATGGCCGGCCATGAAGCGCCGGTGGTCGACTGTCTGCCGAGAGATAGCTCTTGGTAGTTCTGTTATTAGCTCTTCCGCGTTTCTATGTTGTGCGCGTTTCTCTAGTTGTCCGGTGCTTAGGATGTTGTCTAACGTGTTTTCCATCCTTCTTATTCCGCTCTTTAACTCTGTTAAAGATATTTAAGGCTCGTTTTACATAACAAACATGTGTAAGGTGTTAGGGGTTGAGTGTGAATATTATAAAGAGGCGTGTTCAGAAACTAGGGGGTTCGAGTTTAATTGTGACTCTACCGAAATCCTGGGCTAAGAAGCTTGGTTTAGATGTTGGTGATACTCTCGTCATAGTTGATGAGGGCAGTCATTTGAAGATATTCCCACCGGATTCTAGTATGATTCAGGTGGCTGAGACTATTAGGTTGAAGGTGCCTCAGCATCTTCTTGAGACGGGTCTAACCCACCTCATTGAATGTCTCTATGTTAAAGGTTATAAGGGGTTTATAGCTCAGCTACCTCAAAGCGAGTCCTCAGAGACTGTGTTAAAGCTTATTGAGGAGGCTAAGAGGAATCCTAAGGTTAGAAATGTTAATGTAGGGTTTAACGAGATAGTGGTCTCCTTCGATGGGGTTGAGGCTGAGAATCCCTTAAGGTTCATCAAACAATATAATACTAAGATCCAGGAGCTAATGGATGTGGTGGAGCAGGCTAAGGTGAGACCCGTTAACCCCGATGTAGTAGAGAGGTTTATCGTGGAGACCGTGGATCTAGCTAAGACCATAGGTAGGACTTTGAGGAAACACGGATTAACAATATGCGAGGCCGACTCAGTAGACCCGAGTGTGGCAGCACCCCTGGTAATGATCCCTCAAATGCTGGAACACGTTTACCGGGAGTTGTTGAAACTCGACGAGACACCAGCAGATATGGTGAGAAAGCTGAAAACAATGCTCTTTGAAACGTTCGGAGGGCTATCTAATAAGAGTAGTAGAAGGATAGCCATGGCAATGAGGCAAGCGGAGGAGCTAAGAGTAGAAGCTGAAAACATCATAGCATCGAAACCTGAGCTATCTAAGCTAGCAGGGCTAATTGTAGGTATAACATTAATGGTGAAGAATATAGGAGAGTCAACGATATGCGAAAACCTATCGAGAGAGTAGCATAGCTAGTAAACTTTAAAATCGCCCGAGGGAAGCAGAAGTACAAGGGCGGTGAGCGAGCTTAACTTAGCTAAGACCCGGATGCAGTGGAATCCGGGAGGCGAGCCCCCTCGGGCTTAGCGGATCTAAGATTTAAAAGATCGAGGTTACCTCTAATCCTGGCAGAGCGGGTGACCTGGCGTGGTTGCCATTGGCTTTATAGAGCCCCTAGACTATAGAGCTGAAGCCATATACACTGTGATCCTCTCATTTTACGTCCTCCTCGTGATCTTCGCTACACTACCCGTCTACAAGCTCCTTGTTTCAAGGGGCGTCTCGGAGAATTCTGCTAGGTACTATTCTAGGAAGCTTATACACATGTTCGCTGGGGGTATAGTAGCTGTGTTAGTACCACATTTGTACACCTCACCCCTCTTCCCACTCCTAGCATCCGTTGCCCTAGCCCTGCTACTAGTCCTAGCTAGGAGGTATCGGCCGTTCTACTGGTTCCAAGCCCCTAATAACATGTTCGAGGTTAACTTCGTCCTAGCCTGGGGTTTAACCATATTCATACTCTGGCATGTATTCCCAGACCCCTTCGTAGCAGTTCTACCAGCTATATTCATATCCTATGGTGATGCCGTTACAGGGATTGTGAGGAACGCCATATTCGGTTATAGAACTAAGCATTGGTACGGTAATATTGCCATGGCAATAGTATGCCTACCGGTAGGCTTCCTATACGCTGGGTTCTACGGCCTCCTAGCTGCAATAGTAGCTGTTATAGTTGAGAGGTTTGAAATAGGGCCTGTAGACGATAACATACTTATAGCCTTCACGTCGACAGCAATCCTAGCATACCCGTACATAGGCTACATAATCTCCTAGACCTAACAACCCCCTCCCCGCATCCCCCCGGGAGGCTCTCTAGACCTCCCCCAAGCGGTTTGTGGATCCCCACGCTTGGGGCATTATAACTTCAGGGCCGGGAGGCCACGGCTTCGGTGGGATCATCGGGATCTCCCTTATCACATCGGCTCCTCTCGACCTTCCAATGTTATCAACATTGCATTAAATCTCTTTCCATCCCTGCCTTGAAAGGCGAGGTTTTTCAGTTGTAAATCACTCTTGCTTATAGTTTAACTAGCGTGGATCTCCACCACATCCCCATCTTCTAGTATGTGCTCCGCTCCAACTCTCTGGCCTGGATATTTAACGCTTCTACCCCAGATTTTTGCGTATTTAAAGCCTTTTGCTAGCCTAACATGCACCATCTCAGCAACTTCTATCACCGTCGTACCTCTTTTAACTACTAGAGGATTGGGATCTGGCTCCTTGTTTGGACTTTTAGTGTATACTCTTATCAAATCTAGTTTCTTAAATATGATATCACCTAAAACTTTGAGGCCTAAGCTTTTCTCGGCTGATACGGGGATTACGGGGACGTCTGCTGGTATTAGGTGTGATACCTTCTCTACGAGCTCTCCGGGCTCTTCTGCTAAGTCTATCTTGTTAACCAGGACTATGGTTGGTTTGTAGACCTTAGACGTTATTATCGCTGATTCTACATCGTCTAGTGTTACATCCCCTTCCACCTCAACTATAGCGTTGAAGATTCTATAGCTGGCTAGGAGTTTTGCTAATTCATCCTCGGTAAAACCAAGGAGCCTCCCAGACCCTACGACCTTAACCCCCTCGACACCCCTACTCTTCTTAATCCTCACAACACCCTTAAGTCGTGTAACCACTATACCTCTATCCTCAAGTAGGCTCAGACTCCTTTTAACAACCTCCTCTAGCTCCCCGCAGTCAACACTAAAAACCAGGATTATGGCGTCAGCGTTCCTAGCTAAGCCTAAAACCCTATTGTTTAAACTACTATCTGTATCAACTAGGTTTAAAGGTGGTGTGTCAACAAGCTGTATCTGTACATCCTCGTAGACAAGCATGCCGGGGACGGGGGTTTTAGTTGTATAGGGGTAGGGGGAGATCTCGGGCTTTGCATTAGTAAGCTTTGCTAAGATACTACTTTTACCAACATTAGGAGGTCCTAGTATGACAACCTGAGCTACGCCAGCCTTCTCAACGAAAAACTGTAAACCACCTCCACCAACCCTCTTCCTCTTCCTAAGCTCTAACTCCTCGCGGAGCTCCGCAAGCCTTCTCCTAGCCCATAGCATGATGTTCTCAGTACCCTTATGCTTAGGAACGCTACTAATGAACTCTTCGAGAGCTCTAATCTTCTCCTCAACGGTTCTAGCCTCACTATACTTAGCAAGCTTAGCCTTAGCCTCAGCAGGTAGGTTAGCCGGCATTAGGCTTAAGCCCCACTACTCTCTATTCACCCAAGCCCTTAAATGAAATCCCCCACCTCCTAACAACCTCTACTAGGCTAGATGAGAACATACTATCGGCTCTAGAGAGGTAACCCAAAACCCTATCCTCTATAAATCCCCCCTTAAACCTAACATTTAACCACATACGCTCACCCAGGGGTTTAAGAGAGCCTATTCCTAACGACCCTCTAGCTATGATCTTAGCTATCTCAACCTCATCTACAACCATAGAGTTTACGCGAGACTCCCAGGCTTTCTCCACAACCATACAAGTTACTATTAACGATGCCATTCTTAATAGCGAGAGGGGGACACCCCTCCTGCTCTCACCTAGAGGAGCTACTATGTTAGCGATCTCAGCTAGCTCTCTAACTTGATCTTCAACGTTAACTTCGAAGTTAAGCGTACAACCTGTAGGTTCTCTACTGAGATCTCTAGCATTCCTAATTAGTAAAACTCTCCTATAGGGGGTACTAAGCTTGTTCCAGAAGTAAGCATCTAGCCCGAGTAGCTTTCCAGAAGCTTCCACCAGGTTATATGGTGTGGAGAGCTCCACTTCCATAGACTGAGACCTCGCGTCCCCCATTCTGGCTATTGATGCGTGCTCTCCCTAGCTTGTTCTAAGAGGAACCTATATACTGTACCCCATAGCTTCCCATCTCTCCTAATCTTATTCTCAAAGTTGTTTACAGCCATCCAGGCCTCTAAGGCCTCTGTGGTTTCAGGGTTTAATACTCCCGTCGCGGGCCCCTTATAATATCCTAGTTTTGCTAGCGCTTTTTGCACCTCCTCAGCTACGTCTGAGAGTTCAACCACATCGTTGGGGTCCTCTCTTGTTAACACAGATATCTCCCATATCCTGAAGAGCCTCTCAAGCTCCCTTACCGGGTCCGGGTGGTCGTCAACCCTTAAATCCACGTATTTACCAACCCCCTCCTCGCAACCTCCATAGCCTCCACAGGGTCTAACCACTATTACTGCTGCACTCTGCTTACCCCTCCTATCCCCCCCAGCTCTATCGCCAGCTATGAGCGATGCTAGGATCTTATCCACAAGCTCCCCCTTCGTGCTCTCAAAGGCTCTAGACATCTCCTCTAAGACCTGAGGACCGGCTAGGATGTTACCTAGGACTACATAGCCTTCGCCCACTATATGTCCGGCAAAACCTATACACTCCCTCCCTGTAAACGCGTAAGCCTCACCTCTAGCGTTAACAACACCAACCTGCCTTAACTCCCTCCTAGGATCGCCTTGGAGCACAGCTTCAACAGCCCTCCTAGGGCTGAAACCATGCTCTAGCAAACTCAATATCAAAGGCCCAAACTTAACATTAGCCCAGGATTGCGTAACAACACCGCCGACGCCAAGCTTAACCCAGGGAACTATACTGCCAGCCGCGATAAACTTGGATGCAACACCAACACCAATATCCCCCCTCTCGACATCAACAGCTACAATAGAGTAGGTCAACCGAGAAGCACCACTTAGGAGTCCAAATCCTAAAGCTTAAAAATAACACAATCTA
>Ga0209741_1000281_pt1 | contig 13702 bp, 17 predicted proteins | sample OctOCTMetagenome_FD_184734 | JGI IMG/M metagenome (GOLD analysis project Ga0209741, IMG submission 184734) | Hot spring and microbial mat streamer communities from Octopus Spring Streamers, Yellowstone National Park, USA - OCT_B (SPAdes) (version 4) | ecosystem: Environmental > Aquatic > Thermal...
CATCGTCCTGGTCAAGCGGGCCTATCAGACGGTAGGCACCGATGACCTGGACGATATGCGGAACACGGACCTCAATCCGTAGCGCGGCGGCCATGGGCCTCTGGCTGATCCTCCCCATCCTAATCCCATTTCTGAGCGCCGTCGCGACCCTCCTGGCGTGGGGCCAGCGGCCTTTCCAGCGGGCGATGGGTGTTCTGGGCACCGTGGGCCTGCTGGGGGCGGGGGTAATGCTGTTGGATTCTGTGTGGCGGGATGGCATTCAAACCCTGCAGGTGGGGAACTGGCCCGCCCCCTTTGGCATCACCCTCTATGCGGATCTCTTCAGCGCGGTGATGGTGGTCTTGGCCGGGCTGATCGGCCTGGCGGTCGCCGTTTATTCTTTGGGGAACATCGATCCGGACCGCGAGCAATTTGGATATTACCCGCTCTTCCACATCCTTTTGATGGGCGTCTGCGGGGCGTTTCTGACCGGCGACATCTTCAACCTGTATGTCTGGTTTGAGGTGATGCTCATTGCGTCCTTCGTGCTGATGGTGCTGGGGGGAGAGCGGGCGCAACTGGAGGGGGGCATCAAGTACGTCACCCTGAACCTGATGGCCTCGGCCCTCTTCTTGGCGGCGGTGGGCATCCTCTACGGGGTGACCGGTGCGCTGAACATGGCCGACGCGGCGTACCGGCTGAAGGCGGTGGAGCGACCAGGCCTAGTGACGGCGCTGGCCATGATGTTTCTGGTCGCCTTTGGCATCAAGGCCGCTGTCTTCCCCCTCTTCTTCTGGCTGCCGGCCTCTTACCACACGCCGCCCGTGGCCATCTCTGCCCTCTTCTCCGGCCTGCTCACCAAAGTGGGGGTCTACGCGCTGATCCGGGTCTTCACCCGGTTGTTCGTGCAGGACGTGGGGTACACTCACACCCTTATTCTGGTCATCGCCGGGTTGACCATGGTCACGGGCGTGCTGGGAGCGGTGGCCCAGACGGAGGTCCGCCGTCTCCTCTCCTTCCACATCGTCAGCCAGATCGGGTATCTCCTGATGGGGCTGGGGCTGTTCACACCCACCGCACTGGCGGCTGCCGTCTTCTTTATGGCGCACGTCGTCTTGGCGAAGGCCGCGCTCTTTCTGGTGGGCGGCATCGCCTATCGCCTCAGGGGGACCTACGATCTGAAGAAATTGGGTGGGCTATACCGCTCTCATCCCGGCCTGGCGGTCCTTTTCCTGCTGCCGGCGCTCTCTCTGGCGGGGCTCCCGCCCCTCTCCGGCTTCTTCGCCAAACTGGCGCTGGTCTGGGCCGGGCTGGAGACCGGACAGTTCGCCATCGTCGCGGCCGCCCTGGGGGTCAGTTTACTGACCCTCTTCTCTATGATGAAAATCTGGAACGAGGCTTTCTGGAAACCATCGGGGGAAGATGACCCGCCGCCCGCCCGGAAAGTGTCTCTGACCCTTTGGCTGCCCGCTGCAGGACTGGCCGTTCTGACGATCCTCATCGGCCTGGCCGCTGGTCCCTTGTTCGTCCTAAGCATGCGAGCGGCAGAGCAGTTGTTGGGAATGTAGATGGGAGGCCCGCATGAAGGCGCTGGCAATGAACCTGCTGTTGGCGCTGGCCTGGGTTGTGCTCACCCGTCAGTTCAGCGCGGCGAACTTCGCTCTGGGTTTTGCCATCGGCTTCGGCGCCCTATGGCTGGCCGAGCGGGTGCTGGAGCCATCTTTATACTTCAAGAAGGTCATTGAGGCGATCGGCTTTGTGATATTTTTTGTTATTGAAGTTATCAAGGCGAACTTACAAGTGGCTTATATCGTTGTAAATCCTTGGTATCCGCTGCGTCCGGGCATTGTTGCGATCCCGTTGGACGCGCGAACGGATGCGGAGATCACCCTGTTGGCCAATCTGATCACCCTGACTCCGGGCACGCTGAGCATCGATGTGTCAGCGGATCGAAAAGTGCTGTATATCCATGTGGTGGAGCTCGGAGAGCAGCCAGACCAGATCCGTCATAAAATCAAAGAAAGGCTTGAACGTCGGCTTCTTGAGGTCATGCGATGATCGGGATGACCCAAATAGCATGGATCGCGCTGCTGGTGATGAGCTTGGCTGTGGTCCTGGCCTTCGTCCGCTTGGCCTACGGCCCCACCCTCTCGGATCGGGTCATCGCGCTGGACCTGATCGGAACGCTGGCGATCGGGATCATCGCGGTCTATGCCATGGTCTGGGGCCTGCCTGTCCTGCTGGATGTGGCGATCGTCTTGGCCCTGATCGGGTTCCTGGGAACCATCGCCTTTGCCTCCTATCTGGAGCGGAGGGCGGGGCCATGAGGGAAATCCTCAGCGGCACCCTGATCATGATCGGAGCAGCCTTCATGTTGCTGGGTGGGATCGGCATCTTGCGAATGCCGGATCTCTACACCCGAATGTCTGCTACCACAAAGGTCGCCACCCTGGGCATCGGAGCCATCATGCTGGGGGTGGCGATTCACTTCGGCGAACTGGAGGTGCTCACCCGCGCCCTGGCTGTCATCGCCCTGGTTCTTCTGACCACGCCCGTTGCCGCTCACATGATCGGACGCGCCTCGTATTTCGCTGGAGTCCCACTATGCAAACAAACAGTCGTGAACGAATTGCAGGGCCACTACGACCTTCGCACTCATGAGCTGGAGTCTCTCGCTCTCCCTGAGCTAGAGCCGCAACTCCTGATCATGCGAGTGCAGATCTCCCACCGATCCGCCTTCGCAGGGAAGACGCTGGCGGAAACCGGGCTGCGTCGACATTACAGGGCAACCGTGCTGGCGATCCGCAGGGGATCCTACGTTATCCCAAATCCGGATGGGGATGTCCAGCTTCTTCCCGGAGATGAGCTGATCCTGATCGGGACACCGGAGCAGCTGCGCGAAGCGGTCAAAGCCATAGGGGGATGATCCGAAAGCGATCGTCCCAGGGCTTCTGCGCTTTCCTTAGAAGAGGAATCTGAGCAAGAGGCCTGCAGGCAGGGGGAGGACGGCCGATCAGCCTCCCCCCACGCTTTCTCCCTCATGTGTGCTGTCCCCCAGGGCCTGGCGGATGGCCCAGACGGCCTCCAGGAAAGCGGCGTGGGACCAGCGGTCGGCGCCCCGGGGCCGCGGGAGGGAGATGGGGATCTCCGCCACGATCGCCCCCGGGCGCGGCCGCATCACCAGCACCCGGTCCGCCAGCCGGGCGGCCTCATGCACGTCGTGGGTGACCATCAACACGGTTTTGCGCTGCCGCTCCCAGAGGGAGAGGAGGAGCTCGTTTAAGCGCTCCCGGGTCAGGGCGTCCAGGGTGGCGAAGGGCTCATCGAGGAGGAGGATCTCCGGGTCGGCGGCCAGGGCGCGGGCCAGGGCCACCCGATGCTGCATCCCGCCGGAGAGCTCCCGGGGGTAAGCGTCCTCGAAGCCCTCCAGCCCCACCTGCCGGAGCCACGCCCGCGCCCGCCGGTCCGCCTCCGGCCCCCTCAGCCCGTTCAGCTCCAGCGGCAGCCGGGCGTTCTCCAGGGCCGTCCGCCACGGCAGCAGCGAGTCCTTCTGAAACACGATCCCGATCCGCCGGTCCGGCCCCCGGAGGGGCTGATCCATCAACCGGACTTCCCCCTGCGTCGGGCGCAGCAGGCCCGCCAGGATGCGCAGCAGGGTGGTCTTCCCGCACCCCGAGGGCCCCACGAGGCAGACGAACTCCCCGGGCCGCAGCGCGAGGGAGACCTCCCGCAGGGCCCATACCTCCCCCCGGGCGGTCGGATAGCAGTGAGCGATCCCGCGCGCCACCAGGATCGGCCGATCGGTCATCGCCCGCGCTCCACCAGAGGCCAGAGCTCCTCCACGAAGGCGTTGGTGTAAGCGGCGTGGATGTCCCCGGGCTCTTTGAGCTGGCCCATCCGCACCAGGACTCGGGTCATCTCCTCCCAGGCCCGGGGATCGGAGCGGCCGGGCACCTCCGCCTTCCACAGCAGCAGCGTGGCCTGCAGCACCTCCCACTGGGCCGCCTCGTTCTCCCCGCTCAGCCCTTCCACATACTTCTTGCTGATCTCAAAGGCCTCCTTCGGGTTCCGCAGCGTGTCCCGCAGCCCGCGCAGGAACGCCCGCAGGAACCGCCGCACCAGGTCCGGCTGGTCCCGGATCGTCCGCTCGTTGGTCAGGATGCCGTTGCCCACCAGGTCGGCGTAATCCGCCACGTCGATGACGGTCACATCCAGGCCGGCCCGCCGCAGCATGAGAGGCTCGTTGTTGATGTAACCCACCGCCGCATCCACCTTCCCCTCCCGGACCGCCGCCACCTGGGTGAAACCGCCCAGGTCCACCGCCCGCACCTCCTCCTCGGGGATCCCCGTGGCGTAGAGGAGGGCCTTGAAGCCGACATACGAGGCTCCGAAGAACCCGGGCAGCCCGACGGTCTTCCCCCGCAGGTCCTGGGGAGAGCGGATGCCTTTCTCCGCCCGGGCGAAGATGGCGATGGGGTAGCGCTGATACCACTGGGCGATCATCACCACGGGCAACCCCTGGGCCCGGGCCAGGGGCACCTGCTCGCCGCTCACCAGAGCGAAGGGGAGCTGCCCGGCCCCCACCAGCTGCACCCCGTTGGTCTCAAAGCTGTAATCGAAGGAGAGCTGGATCCCCTCCTGGGCGAAGTAGCCCTTCTCCACCGCCACGTAGAAGGGAGCGAACTGGACGTTGGCGATGTAGCCCATGGGCAACCGGATGGGGGTGGGCGTGGCCGGGCCGGGCGGGCCCGCCAGGGCCTGACACGCGGTCAGGGCCAGGATGCCGCTGACGAGGAAGAGAAGTCGTCGGCGCATCGGGATACCTCCGTCGGGATAGGATGACAGGCGATCCGCCCCGCGGGCGGGTTATCGGCGCAGACAGCGATGCTCCAGCCCGGTGAGCAGGCCGTAGAGCAACAGCGCCTGGGAGGCCAGGAGCAGGATCCCTCCGAACACCAGGGGGGTGTCGTAGAGCCCCTGGCCCTGCTTGATCAGGAAGCCGATCCCCCGGTCGGCGCTGATCAGCTCCCCCACGAAGGCGCCGATGACCGAGAGGGTGGCCCCGATCTTCAGCCCGCCGAAGATCACCGGCAGGGCCGCCGGCCACTCCAGCTTCCGGAAGGTCTGCCAGCGGGTGGCCTGCAGGCTCCGGAACAGCTCCCGCCACTCCGGCGGGACCTGGCGGAAGCCGGCGATGGCGGAGATCAGCACCGGGAAGAAGGCGATGAGGGCGCTGACCAGGACCCGGGCCAGCAACCCCGGCCCGAACCAGATGATGAGCAACGGCGCCACGGCGACGATGGGGACAGCCTGGGAGGCCACCAGATACGGCGCCACCAGCCGCTCAAAGGGGCGCCAGTGGGCCAGGGGATAAGCCAGGAGGAGGCCGACGGTCACCCCCAGGCCCAGACCCAGGCCGACCTCGACGGCGGTGGCCGCCCAGTGCCGCCAGAGGGTCCCCTCAACGGCCAGCGCCCACAGCCGGGCGGCCACCCGCTCCGGCCCGGGGAGGATGAAAGGCGGATAATCCCCCCAGCGGACGATGAGGCTCCACAGGATCAGGAAAAGGGCGGCGGCGCCCGCCCGGGGCAGCCAGATGGAACCCCGCATGCGGAGACGAACCCCGATCTCTTTCCGGCTCATCCCAGTCCTCCCCGGATCGAAGATCGCCCTCGGACCGTGGGTCCGATCCCAGGCGATGGAAAAACAAAACGCCCCGAAGGCGGTGGACCTTCGGGGGCAGGGCAACGCCTCCGCCGCGCATGGGCGTAGAACAGAAACCCCGAAGGCGTGGGAGGAATGCCTTCGGGGCAGGCCACGCGCATGCGCAGCGCGCCGTGGGAACGCCACCTGCTCCCATCCCGACTATACGGTCGGCCCCGGACTTTCACCGGTGTCCTGCCTCGGCCGGAGGGCCTCGGCTCGCGGGCTGAGGAGGTGAGCGGATGCTCCCTCCATCACCGCCGGTCGGGAATTGGCCGCCCGAGGGCGGCCTCACCCTGCCCCGCAGGTCGTGCCTATTCGGTTGGATCTGTGGACAGTATAGACGGAAGCCCCTATGCCGTCAAACTCTCCCTCCTGCCGATCTGCCCGTCGCCGCTCGAACCTGCCGGCAGCGGGTCAGCGAAGGCCCGGGCCTCTTTCGGATATCTGGCGTGATCTGCATTCGGTTGGGATTTGGTCTTTGGTCGGGCTGGGGGTATGATGGGAGGCGGGAGGTGTTCGATGCGGGAAGTGGAGCGGGAGCTGTTGGAGCTGAGGGTTCGGTTGGAGCGGTTGGAGCGGCGGGTGCGGCAGCTGGCGGGGGAGGAGCCGGAGGTTCCTCCGCCGACGCCTGGTGTGCTGCCTGATCCCCGGCATCTGATCGCCTGGCTGCGGTCCCAGGGGCTGATTCGGGAGCCGACGCCGGAGGAGCGGCAGCTGGCCGCCGAGTGGGAGGCGCTGCCGGAAGAAGAGAAGGAGGCGATCCGTCGGGAGCTGGACCACTTGCCTCCGGGGCCGATGGCCAGTGACATCATCATCGAAAACCGTCGCTGAGAATGGCCCTTTATTACCTGGACGCCAGCGCGCTGGTGAAATACTACATCCGAGAGCCCGGCAGCGCCTGGGTGAGGGGCCTGATAAACGCCCGGTTGCCTGACAGCGGTGTGCCCGCCCATCCGATTTGGATCTCCGAAGCCAGCATCGTGGAATGCGCGGCAGCCTTCGCTGTCCTTCACCGGAGAGGGCGGATTTCTCTTAAGGCGCGCGATGGGGCTTTTCGGGCTTTTATGCGGGATATCGCCAGCGAGGTTTTCTATCCCCTTCCGGTGCGGACTTCGGACTTTCAGTTCGCCGCCCACCTCACCCAGCGCCACCCCTTGAAAGCTTACGATGCCGTTCAGCTGGCTGTCGCCTTGCGATACGCCCGCATTCTGGCGGCTTTCGGGCTTCCCCTGATTTTCGTCAGCGGGGACGCGGCGCTTCTGGCCGCCGCTCGAGCGGAAGGCCTTCCCACCGACAACCCCTTCGACCACGTCGCCCCGGAGGACACCCCGGACCCTTCCGGAAGCCCAGGATGACCCGCATTCGGTTGGGGTTTTGCCTTTGGTCCGATGGGATGGATCGAGCGCGGGGATGCCTAATCGGGAAATCGGGACAGGGGTTGGGACGAAAGCCTTCACTGTAGGAGCGGCTTCAGCCGCGACCCTTGCGCCATCGAAGACGAAAGGTTTGGGATTGTGAGGGAGGGCTCCATCCGTGGCCCTCAGGATCTTGAAGGCAGAGGTTCGGGGCGAAAGCCTCTCCTGCAAGAAATTCATCGTGTCGGCACGGCTTTCGCCGCGACCTTTTTAGGGCGTCGGGCACGGGGTTGGCTGCAGGGCGCGCTCCCGCAGGGCTTGCTGGAGCTCCCGGGGGGCTCGATGGAAGAAGACCGGGCTCCCTCGCCAGGCGATCCCGCCCGCCTGCCACCCCAGGGTCCGATGGATCCCGAAGGGGAGCTCCCCGCGCCGGCTCTGACGCAGCGTCCGCCGCACGACCTCATCGACCGCCGGGGTGACGGAGCCGAGCAGGGCCTCCATCGCCGAGGAGCGCATGGCCGCATACCGGTCATACCAGTCCGCGCCGACGCCGATGGCGTATCGCCGCAGGGCGCCCGCCGCCTCGAAGAGGCCGGCGCTGCTCCCCCCCGCCAGCCCCGCCGCGATGGGGACCCCCTGCGCATACAGGCGCAGGGCCGCCTCGAATCCGGCGATAGGGTCCCGATCCGAGGCCACGGTCTCGACCCGCAGGGCCTCCGGCGGCGTCCCGGCCGCCCGCGCGCCGCACGCGTAGCCCTCCCACAGCGCCTCCGCCCCCGGGCCGATCAGCGCGCCGATGGGCTGGCGCGTCCGCGCCGGATCCGCCCACCGACCGGCGATGTAGCCGGCCACCCAGCCCATCTCCCATTCATCGAAGGAAATCGTGAGGACGTTGGGCGGGATGGCTTGCTCTGGCGGCAGGCCGAGGAGGACGAACCGCTTCCCCGGGAAGATCCGCGCCATCTCCAGGCCCAGGCGGGCAGGCCCCTCCATGCCGATGAGGAACAGACGATGGTTCGGATCCCGCACGGCCTCACGGATCATCCGTTCCCAGGAGAGGGGATCGTATCCCATGGCGAGCAGGGGGACGCTCACACCCTCGCTGCGCTGAAAGGCGCCCACGCCGGCGGCGGCGAAGTCGAAGGGCCCGCGATCTCCTACCACCCCCTCCATCAGGACGATCACGGAGGTCAGCGAGGGCCGCGGGGTTGCAGGGCGGGGGAGGCAGCTCCCCATCAGGATCAGCCCGAGGGCGGCGATCCGGATCCACGTCCTCATCCTGTCTCTTCCGGCTCCTCCCCGAGATCCGGGATCAGGCCGCGAGCGCGGGCTTCCTCATAGGTCAGGAGCTCTCCCGTTCCGGCCTCCTCCATCTCCCACGCTTCCTCCGGCGGGAGCGGGAAGGCCTCGGGCGTGGGGACCGGGGATGCTTCCCCGGGACCGGTTTCCGAAGCGGGCGGGGCGGGAGGCTCGGCGGAGGGTTCGGGGGCTTCCATGCTGAGTCCCTGCAGCCGGGCCCGGGCTTCCCGGAGCTCCAGGGCGACCAGGCCGGGCTTGATGGACCGGGGGACCAGGACGAGGAGGTGAAAGCCGGGAGCCAGGCGGCTGCCGTAAAGGGCCCAACGCTCTCCCTCCCAGGCCTGACCGGTCCATCCCGGCTCTCCCAGGAGCGGGGTCAGGCGGCCCAGGGCCTCCTCGATCTGCCCCACCGCGCGGGCCATCTCCTGAGCGGCTTCCTCCGGGAGCCGGCCGTGGGCGGCCAGCAAAGATCCCCCCGGGCCGATCAGCACGGCGAGCTCCGCCCCGAGGCGGGCCTGCAGGTCCCGCACGGCCTCCGCAGCACGGGCGCGCTGGTCCGGCGAGAGGACATTCGGGGGAGGCGCGCTCTCCGCCAGGGGACGTCCGGGTCCGGCCTTCCGGCGGGCGAGGGCCCGGGCGGCTGCCTCCGTGACCTCTCCGGCGGTGAAGGGCTTGGTGATGAAATCCGCGATCCCCTCCCGGAAGGCCTGGATGACCGTCCCCACGTCGGCGAAGCCGCTTAAGGCGATCACCGGGATCTCGGGGAAGGATTCCCGGAGACGGCGGATCAGGGCCATCCCGCCCATCCCCCCCATCCGGAGGTCGGTGATCACCAGATCCACCTCCGTGCCCTCCAGGATCTGGAGGGCACGCTCGGCGCTGGGGGCGGTGCGCACGGTGTAGCCGGCCACCGCCAGGATGTCGCTCAGGGTCTGAAGGGCATCGATCGAATCATCCACCACCAGCACGCAGGGTGCCCGCATCGCCCGGCCTCACCTTCCGGTGGTGATGGCCCGTAGCGTCAGGCCGACCATGATGGCCAGCACCACGCTGTAAATCAGCTGTTCCCGTCGCCCGTCGCGGCCGCGGGTGTAAGCATACACCAGGGGAAGGGCCAGGGCCATGACCACGCCATATAGAAAGTGTATGCCGCCCCGGGCCGGCCACAGGCGCATCAGGGCCATCCCCAGCCCCAGCAGCCCCTGGACGAGGATCACGCCTTCCAGGATCAGGAGCGCCCCCCAGAAGTCCCCGCGCACCCCTTCCCCACGGAAATACCGCCAGAACCCCCAGAGGGCGCAGATCAGGACGAAGAAGAGGATGGTCTGGCTGAGCCGGTCGTGCAGCAGGATCAGGGTCCCCATCCCTTCGCTCCGGCGAAGAGGTCGTCAGCGCAGCCCCAGAAGGGGACGGATGGTCTGCTCCACGTCTTCCCGACCTTTCAGGATGCCCACCTTCACGCGGTGGACGATCCCCTCGCGGGTGATGAACACGGTGGTGGGCACTCCGAAGATGCGGTAGTCCCGCTCCGCCCGCCCGTTGGGATCCAGAAGGATGGGGAAGGGCAGGTCGAATTCTTCCACGAACTTCCGCACCTCGCCGAAGTCGTCCTGGGAGGTCAGGTTGACTCCCAGGATCTCCAGGCCCTGCGCGTGATAATCCCGGTAGATCGCGGCCAGCAGGGGCATCTCCTCCCGGCATGGGACGCACCAGCTGGCCCAGAAGTTGAGCAGGACCACCTTCCCCCGTAGATCCCGCAGGCGCACCGTCCCCCCGTCCAGGCGCTCCAGCTCGAGATCAGGCGCCGGGATCCCAGTGGTCAGTCCCACGGGGACGGGGGTGGCGGGGGCCGGCGTGGGCGGGCTGGCGGCGCCCCGCTGACAGGCCATCAGGAGCAGCGCCCCCAGGGCGAGGACCATCCCGGCTTTACGCATGGGCTCCTCCCAGGGCGCGTCCGCTGAGATAGCCCAGATAGGCGGGGACCAGCGGGAACACGCATGGCGAGAAGAAGGAAAGGAGCCCTGCCAGGAAGGCGACCGGATAGCCCAGCCCCACCCCGGGCCCCACATCCAGGAACAGGCCCATCCGGAAGGTCCATACCCGCAGGTGGGTGAAGGTTGGGATCCACGGAGGGACCTCGAAGCCCGGGAAGAAGAACCGCAGCGCGTCCAGCAGCACCATTGCGCCGACGAGGATCAGGAAGACGCCGCTGATGGCCTGGAGGGTCGGCAGGAACCGGCGCATCCGGCGCATGCCAGCCAGGGCTCGATCCAGCAGGAGGGCGATGACCAGGAAGGGGATCCCGAGGCCGGCGGCGTAAGCGGCCAGCAGCCCCAGAGCCTGGCCGGCGGTCTCCTGCTGGAAGGTGAGGGTGAGGATCGCCCCCAGGGTGGGGCCGACGCAGGGGGTCCATCCGGCGGCGAAGAAGATGCCCATCAGGGCGGAGGTGAGATAGCCCATGGGCCGCAGCTCGACGTGGGGCCGCCACTCGGAGAGGATCAGGGTGGAGATCCCGGGGATGGGGACCCCCAGGATGGCCAGCCCCATCAGGATCACCAGGGTTCCGCCGAGCGCGGCCAGGAGATCGCGCCCGCCGAAGAAGAGCTGGCCCAGCAGGGTGGCGGCCCCACCCCAGGCGAAGACGAACACTACGGAGAACCCCAGGACGAAGGCGAGGGCGTGGGAGAAGACACGCCACCGGAGGGAGAGGGAAGTCGCCTCACCGGCCTGCATGGGGCTCCTCCTCGCGCTCCGGGTTCAACCGCGCCCGCAGGCGGGCCAGCCGTTCCTCCAGGGCGCGCTGCCGGCGCAGCAGGGAAAGCACGTAAAGAAACGTCACACCCCAGAACACCAGATACGCCGCGATCAGATAGCCCATCCTCCGACCCCCGGGGGATGTTTCTCACTCTTCTATAGATGCTTCCAGCGCCTCCAGGGTTTCCTGGGCACGCTGGATCCGGTAGCGCAGCATCAGCAGGACGCTGAACAGCAGCGTCCAGGCGGCCAGGCTGATGAGCATCGTGTGCACCATCCGCGGGGTGAGGCCGAACTGGCCCTGGGCCTCCGCGGAGACACTGGGGCCCAACACGATGGGGTGGATGGTGCGGAGCAGGCGGGCGGAGAGATAGGTGATGGGCACGGTGATGAAGGCCACGATGGCGTAGACCGCGGCGAACCGCGCCCGGGTCTCCGGGTTCTCCACCGCCCCCCGCAGCAGCAGATAGGCCAGATACACCACCCAGGTGATCGTCGTCGTGGTCAGCCGCGGGTCCCAGGTCCACCAGGTGTTCCAGACCGGCCGGGCCCAGAGGGAGCCCGTGACGATGGCCATGGTCAACAGCACCAGGCCGACCTCCACCGCGGCGTGGCTCAGCGCGTCCCAGCGCGCCGCCCGGGTCCGCAGGTAGGCGACGGCGCCGGCCAGGGCCACGGCGAAAGCCAGAAAGCCGGACCACGCCGTGCTCACGTGGAAGTAAAAGATCCGCTGCACGTCGCCCATCTTCGCTTCGCGGGGCGCGTAGACGAAGACCGCCAGGGTGGCCAGGACCATCATGGCGGCCGTGATGCCGATCCAGATCCGCTCGGTGGTTTTCATCGCGTCATACTCCGGAATCGGAAGCGCGAACCGGCGAGCTCAGGCGCCCGCCGCCTCTTCGAAGATCAGTCCGCCCACGGTCAGGAGGATGATATCATACGCCAGCATCATCTGCATCCATGTCCCCCAGCCCTCGGGGTCCCCCTCCAGGGCCGCCCGGGTGCCCTGGATCCCGGCGATGAGCAGCGGGGCGGCGACCGGGAACAGTAAGATGGGCAGCAGCAGCTCCCGGGTGCGGGTTGCCATGGCCATCGCGGATAGGAGGGTGGTCACCCCCGCCAGCCCGGCTGTCCCCAGGCCCAGCAGCAGCAGGATCCGGGGCTCCCAGAGGGAAAGGTTGAAGAAGACCGCGGCGGCCAGCAGGGAGAGGCCGATCACCAGCGCGAGCAGGAGCCCGTGGACGAGGGCCTTGCCGGCGAACAAGGCGCTGCGATCCGCCGGGGCCATGAGCAACCCCTCCCACGTCCCTCGGTCCATCTCCGCTGCCATCATCCGTCCCACCCCCAGACTGCTGGCGAAAAGAAGCAGCATCCAGAGGAAGGCCGGGACCACGGCGCGGGCCAAGTCCGGGCGCAGCTCGAAGGCCGCCCCGAACAGGAACAGGCTCAGCCCGGCCAGGGTGAGGGTCGGCGTCAGGGCCTCCCGGGCCCGCCCCTCCACGCGCAGGTCCTTCCCGAGCAACGCCCGGAGCACGCGCAGCTCCCCGCGCCCGCCGGTTGGAGCCCCCGGTGAGGCGCGCCGGGGGGTCCTGGCGCTTCCCTCCGGTTGCATCCGGCTGGGCGCCGGCTCCTGCCTCAGGGGCGGACGAAGGGCCTGTCGGTCCCCGGCTGGCCGGAGGGCGGACGCATAGATCTCCCGCAGTGCCTCCGCGGGGAGATCCTGCGGAGTGCCTTCCGCGACATCGCGCCCGCCGGCCAACACCACCACCCGATGGGCCAGGGAGGCGGCCGCCGGCTCATGCAGGGCGATCAATAGGGCACGCCCCTGATCGGCCAGCATCCGGAGGGCCTCCTGTGCCCGGTCCATCCCCACCACGTCCAGTCCGGTGAAGGGTTCGTCCAGGAGCAGCACCGGGGCCGGGGAGAGCAGCACCCGGGCCAGGGCGAGCCGTTGCAGCATCCCTCGGGAGAACGTCCGAACCGGATCCCTGGCGCGGTCCGCCAGGCCCATCCGCTCCAGGGCCGCGCGCAGCGCCTCGGGATCCTCCGGCCAGCCGTAGAGGCGCTGGGCGAAACGCAGATTCTCCTCAGCGGTGAGGTCCGGGTAGAGCCAGGGCTGATGGCCCAGCAAGGTGACCTGCGCCCGCACCCCGGGGCCGTCCGGCGGCCAGCGCCGGTCCCCTACATAGACGACGCCGGCGGTGGGGCGGAGGAGAGTGGCCAGCACCCGGAGCAGGGTGCTTTTGCCGGCGCCGTTCGGCCCCATCAGGGCCACGATCTCTCCGGGGCGCGCGCTCAGGGAGACCCCGCGCAGCGCCCACCGGGGACCGAAGGCCTTCGCCACCCCATCCGCGCGCAGGATCGGGGGCGCGCCCCACGCGGTTCCCGTTTCCTCTCCGCGAGCCTGGGTCCGGACATCCACGAGCGGTGCCGATCTCCTTATGGAATCCGATTTCGGTCGACTCCGACCGATGGCCGAAGGTCTCTCCCGCCGATTGAAATCGGCCTCCCCAGGCGCTGCGCGCCGGGCGTCGGCCTTTGCCGACGCAAGAGACACCTTCCCGGTCGGCGCAGGCCGACCGTCGGCCGGAGGCTTTCCCGCCGATTGA
>Ga0209741_1000284_pt1 | contig 13654 bp, 14 predicted proteins | sample OctOCTMetagenome_FD_184734 | JGI IMG/M metagenome (GOLD analysis project Ga0209741, IMG submission 184734) | Hot spring and microbial mat streamer communities from Octopus Spring Streamers, Yellowstone National Park, USA - OCT_B (SPAdes) (version 4) | ecosystem: Environmental > Aquatic > Thermal...
ATATTCAACTACCTCTTTTACCTTCAGTTCTTTTGATTTTACAAGCTGAGATATTTCTATTGCTTTTTTATATTCTATCATTTTTCCTATGCTACTCCCTTGAAAACTAAATAATCTGAAAAGTCAGAACCATGCCTTTTCCTAAATCTATGAACAAGTTTAAAATTTCTATTTTCAAAAAAATTTATAACAAGGCGACTTGGTAAAACAACTAGATACGTCCATCCAGAATCTATCCATTTCTGAATTGTAGCTTCACCCCAGGAATCATCAAGAAAACAATCAAAGACTATAAATTTGTCTTTTTTACAAACGCGAACCATTTCTTTGAAATACTCAAAACAATTCAGAAAATCCAAATATACAAAGACACCAAAAGCAACAACCAAATCACAGGAACTATCAGGAGTATGACGCAGTGTATATCCATCGGCATCATGTTTTATAACCAAAGGATAGTATGTTTTTTCAGGATATATAGCCCAATCAGATGCTGTCTCATATATATGATATTACTTCGGTTTAGCATAACGGATGATCTTATCAAGATACCTTCCAGTTCCAGGTCCTATCTCACAAACTACCTCAACATTTTCCAAAGCTCCGAGCCCGCGGATTTCATTTATTACTTCCTCCGCTTGTCCCACTACACCAAAAATTTTCTCTACATATTCAGGAACGGTCAGCCCGCTTGATCTCGCTTCCCTAACAATTTTTGACGCATCAAGATACCCCATTTTTTCATATTTGTATTTACCATCACCTCTCAAATATTTAATGATCTCATAGATTTTTCTCCTGATGACTTCATATGATAGAATTTTCGTATAAATTAGGTTTAACAATTCAGCCCTGATCTTTTTTACCATCGTATTCCCAATCTTCCTTATTACCATAATTCTTCCTTACTTTTTACCTTCCTACCTCTTACTTTCTACCTTCCTACCTTTCAATAAATTTCAAGTAGGCGCTTTGCTATAACTTCCTCTTGAATTTCAGAAGTTCCCTCAAATATTCTGAAAAGTCTCCCATCTCTCCAATATCTTTCTATTTCATACTCTTTTGAGTATCCGTATCCACCAAAGATTTGCATAGCTTCTGATGTGACATATTCTACCATTTCAGCTGCAAAAAGTTTTGCCATTCCTGCCTCCAAATCGCATCTTTTTCCAGAATCTTTCATTTTGCAGGCGTAATAAGTGAGCTGTCTTGCTGCTTCTATGTAAGTCATCATCCTTGCAAGTTTAGCTCTTACGAGTTGAAATTCTGAAATTGGTCTTTCAAACTGGTACCTTTCTTTTGAGTACTTTATTGCAAGTTCAAAAGCTCCTTGTGCAACTCCTACCGCTCTCGCAGCAGTCTGAATTCTTGCTGATTCATAAGTTTGCATAAGCTGATAGAAACCTTTTCCCGGCTCCAAGCCTATAAGATTTTCGTCGGGAACAAAGCAATCCTCAAAGTGCAAAGTCCAACAGTGCATACCATGATAACCTACCGTCTCTATAAGCTCACCGACTATATTTGGATGCTTTATTCCCTCGTGAGCTTCTGACGGCTCTTTTTCAACTATAAAAATAGATAGTCCCATGTGTCTTTTCGGTGGGTTTGGATCTGTTCTTGCGAGAACAACCAAGATATTAGCTCTGTTTGCGAATGTGCACCATGTTTTCGTTCCGTTGAGAACCCACCCACCTTCCACTTTTTGAGCTTTTAGTTTCATACCAGCTGTATCGCTACCTGCGTTCGGTTCAGTAAAAGCAGCAGCTGCAAAAATTTTCCCTTGAGCAAGTCCTGGCAACCATCTTTTCTTTTGCTCTTCTGTTCCATTATTCAAAAGTAGAGTTTCTGCAATTATGTTTCTTGTCATCACGCTTCCACAAGATAGCCAAATCCGAGAAAGCTCTTCTGCAACTACTGCCATACTCATATAATCTAAACCAAGCCCACCCCACTTTTCAGGAACTAAAATCCCAAAGTACCCGAGTTCAGCCATTCTGTGAATTATCTCCCAAGGAATTTCCTTATCTTGTATATCATATTTATGTGCAATAGGTTTTATTTCCTTCTCAGCAAAGTCCCTAACCTGCTGTCTTATCTCTTCATAGAACCTTCCATCTCTTAATACTTCCATGATGGCAACCTCCTAACTTGCGAATTTAATATCAGAATTAAAAATAAATTTGTTCTGAAATATTTTCTTCAAAAAAATAGGTTTAAGAAGAATGAATACTAATCCAAAAGAATTTGAAGCTCTAAAAAATAAATACCTCCAACATAACTTGAAAAGTTATGAAATCTTTGAAAGATGGAAGCAAAGAAGAACAAATTAATACTTATAATTTTGGATCAGATGAAGCTGATTTTAGTTCTAAAGAAAAAGTTCATGAAAACAAGTATTTTGCAGATGTAATACATTCAGCACTCATAATATTTACAGCTATACTTGGTATAGGTTTTATAATTCCATTCCTTGCTGATTTCTCAAAAAGAATAGGAGGAGAAAAACTCGTTGGTCTTATATACTCAGGATTTGCAATTTCCCGTCTTGTTGCAGTTCCTACATTCTCATTCCTCTCTGATAGGTATGGGAGAAAAATCTTTATAGTATCAGGACTTATTGTTTATTCAATTACATCCTTCTTGTATGCTCATGCGGAAAATTTTTTATCCCTATTTTTGGTAAGACTAATTCATGGCGCAGCTTCATCTATGATAGTTCCCATAAGTTTCGCATACGCTATGGATAAAGTGCCCTACGGGAAAGAAGGACTTGTAGCAGCAATACTCGGCGGATCTCTGCTTTTAGGTTTTGGATTAGGACCATCAATAGGAGGAGCTCTGGCTAAATTCTACGGAGAAAACATAGCTTTTTACATGATGGGTGTAGCCGGAATAATAGCTACGATAATCTCCCTCATTTTGATGAGGGAACCAGAAAAAAAGAAAAGAGCCTCCCAACCTGTAATGAAAGAGATAAAGGATATAATTTCTTCTAATGTTTTCATTTTTTCTTTTTTAATATGGTTCCTTGTAATGTGGCAAAGAGGTTCAGTAATCTCATATTCGCCTCTGCTTTTAGAAAACGAAGGTTTTGATAAAGTAAAAATAGGATTAACCTTAACAACTTACGCAATAGTCTCATCTGTACTCCAGTACTCATCAGCAAGATTCGTAGATAAAGTAAATGATAAGTTGTCTTTTTCTTTAATATTTTGCATTACCTCCACGATTCCTCTACCCCTTTTATCTTATGTGAGCTCATCTTCAATTATATTTTTAGTTTTTATATTTTCGGGAGCGTTAAGCGCCTTCGCTTATCCATTTCTTATGGCAGAAATCGGAAAAGAAGCAAAAAGAAAAAACAAAGTCGGAGGAACAATAGGATTTATGGACTGGGCTTTCTCACTCGGTAACATACTGGGACCAACATCTATGGGATTTATAACAAACAAATTTGGATTAAACCTATCTTTCCTCATACTTGGAGCAACTCAATTTCTCACCTTTACACTAATATTGATTGCTCTAAAATTAATAAACAAAAGAAAAGAAATAGAAGAAAAAAAATAAAAGAAGAAAAAGAACAAAAAATAGAAAGAATAAACAGAAGAAGAAGAAAAAGAACAGAAGAAGAAAAAAGGAGAGAAGTGATCACTTCAATTTCATAGGTATTCCGGAGACCATAAAATAAACTTCATCTGATATCTGGGCTAAAAACTTATTTATTTCAGAAAGTTTTCTGAGCCACAATCTTGTGAACTCGTCTTGAGGTATCACACCCTGCCCACACTCGTTAGATATAAAAATAATTACACCGAAATTTTGAGAAAGAACAAATCTTTTAAACCTCTCCAAGATTTCATTTAATTTATTCGTATCTTTCCAAAAGTAAAAAAAAATGTTTCCAAGCCAAGTTGTTACACAATCAACAATAGCCAAAAAGTTCTTCTCACCTTCAAATGCATTCCATATATTTATTGGTTCTTCCCGAGTTTCCCATCCTAATCCCTCTCTTTCTTTTTTATGATTTTGTATTTTCAGTTTCATTTCCTCGTCAAAAGGTTCAGCAGTTGCTACGAATATCTTCTTTGAGATTTTGTGCTCTTCTGAAATTTCTTTAGCTTTTTTCAGCGCGAACGAACTTTTACCACTACCTATTCCACCTGTTATAAAAATCTTCATCTATCTCTTATCAATATTAACTCATTTTACTGCCACTCCAAAAGTCACTTTTCCAGCGAAACATTTTACAAGTTTAAAATCAGAAAATCCCTTTGAGAGAACATAATTTCTTATCTCGCTTTCCTTCCATCTTTTTCCAGAAAAACTTACAAGAAGATCAAGTATTGATTCTTCAACTGGACCTTTTAAACCATCATCCGAAACAATCGCCTCCCATATCACTGCATATCCGCCTTCGGTAAGGACCTGGTGCGATTTACCTAAAAACTCACTTCCAAACTCATCAAGTGGTCTCAAAGTCAATTTCTTCGTCAAGAAAACAAGGTCATATCCTTTTTCTTCATCCCCCCATCTATCTTCTTTCGGAACTCCTTTATGCTTTTTCATAGATACAACATTTTTCAATTTATACTTTTCTATCAATTTCGGGACCTCATCTATAAGATGAGGATAACATCCTATGTGTATCTGAACATCTGGAAACTTCTTCTGTATATTTTTTGCAAAAGATATTCCCATAGAGCCTACCATTATTCTTCTTATATTTCTGAAATCAAACTTTTCCATAAGTTCTCGTGTAGCAGAATATAAAAAAGCATTCACACTAAAAAGCAAAGTTCTATAATCACTTTCCAAGTTATATATATTGAGCTTTGGAGAAGGATTACCTGACTGAACTATGCTTGGCAGATCTGAAAAACCTTTAAGTTGGGTCCATAAAAATTTTATCTCATCTCCCCATACCTTTATAACATCTTTGAAATCCTCATCTAATGAGTAAAAGCCTTTGTCTTTTTTCAAAAATCCAAAGTAAGTAAGAGAATCAAGTAATGTTTCAGTTCTTGGTAAATTGAGACCAAGAGTTTTTGATATATCATCTGCGCTTGCTCTACCCTTATTTTGAAGTTCATCTACTATTCCAAGCTCAAAAGCTGTACCCAAAGAAGAAATTTTCACAAGATTTGTATTACCATCAAAAATTTCCCTTGTAAAAAAGTATTTCTTTAATTGTGATCTTATTTCTGATATATTTTTACTTTTTGAGACTACGAAAATTATAGGGAACAATTCTCTTAAAATCTTCCCTATAAATCCGTTCTTCTCAACGATGTTTTCTACTTTGTCTTTCAGCTGATTTGAAATATTACTTGGTAAAGGAATTTTTGATAACAACTTCTCCATAGGTTTTCACCTCCATTCCACTATATTTAATCTTAAATATATTTTTTCTTTCATTTTATAAAAAACCCTTGATCTTTATTTTTTCCCCTCTTTACCTTTCTCCAACTTCTTTATTTCCTTTTCAAGTTTTTCTTCTGCTTTTTTCTCTGCTTTTTCAAGCTTATCTATCCTTTTCAAAATTGCGTCTTTCTCTGCTTGATCTTGAACTAACTCTGAATACTCTTTGAGATAATTTTTAGCTAACCTCAAATACTCAAGTGATTTTTGAGTTGACATCTGATAATATGAAGACATAGTTTCATACAAATTTGCAAGGTTATATAAGATTTGAGGTCTTTTACCAAAACTCAAAGCTTTCTTATACATTTCCTCTGATTTTTCAAAATCTCCTTTTCTTTTGTAAATAAGCCCAAGGTTCAAATACGCTTCCCACATATTAGGGTCCTCCGCAATTGCCTCCTTAAAAGCTCTTTCCGCATCGTCTATTGCATTCAATTTAAAGTAGGATATACCCAACTTCAAGAAAATAATTTTATCCCTTTTGAGTTTTAATCCTTTCTCAAACTCTCTTACTGCATCGACAAAATTATTTGTTCTCATATAAATTTCACCCTTCATAAAGAAATTTTCAGGGTCATCTGGATATTTTCTTGAGAGTTCCTCAAAAACAAAAAGCCCGAGATTATATCTTCCAGTTTCCATAAACAAATATCCCATCGTTTTCTCTATCTCCTTTTTCATCCCAACTTCCAGAGATGCTTTTTTTAATATCTCTTCTGCTTTTTTATAATCTCCTTTTTTCATATAAAGAAGTGCGATTTGAGATTTTATTTTTGGATCACCAACAAGAACCTTTTCAGCTTCTTCAAGAACTTTTATTCCTTCATCTACTCTTCCTTTTTTACTTTTTACCTCCGCAAGATTTACCCAAGCATCCGACATATTGGGTTTAAGTTCTATGGCATAAGAGTAAAATCGTTCTGCTTCATCTAAATTTCCATCGGCTTCCTTTCTTAAACCTATTCCAAAAATAACATACGGATCAGCAACGATCGAAGCTTTAGCTTCTTCAAAAGTAAGTTTTTCTGCTTTTCTCACTATCTCCTCCTTTTCTGCTCTCTTCTTATCTTCAATTTCTTTCTTCTTTTCTTCTGGAACTTGCGATGGAGCCGGTGTTTTTTTCGCACAGGAAGAAATCAGACCCTCAAAAATAAGTAGTAATAAAGATACATAGACTAAAAGAGAAAAATTGAATCTCAACCCAAAAAACTTATCAAATAGCTTAAAAGACTTATCAAATCTATTTCCGGCAACCTTTCCTCCTACAAGAACCATATAAAATAATTTAAGCAAAAAATTATTTTTGTTTCAAAAAAGGTAGCCAAAATGAAAAAATATTCTCAAGTAAATAAACTCATTCAATATGCATTACTTTCCAAACTTAAAAAACTTATTGAGCTTTGAAGGTATAGCACTTCTTTTTTTCTCATTATTTTTGGCCTATATTTTTTATCACGAATTAAAAGATTTCAGATTAAAGTTTATCTTCTTTCCTTTCTTCCTTATAATATCTCTACTCGTTGTATTGAAAGATGAAAGACAAGAAATATTACAAAAACTCAAAAAAAATTATGAGGGAACCGGCAATATAGCCTACCTTTACAGATTAGCATCAGCTTACGAATACGAAGGAGAAATCCATAACGCAGTAAAGACATATATGGATATTATAAAGAGCAATCCAAACGAATTTACAGCATATCTGAGAATATCTATAATACTCGCTCAAACGGGTCATATTCCCCTCGCATTAGAATTTGCAAAAAGAGCCTCAGAGATAAATCCAGAAAGTATGGAAGCAAAGCACATCGTTGAGGTTCTTCAAAAAATACTAAAATCTCCACCAAACGAAGAAAAACCTCTGCCAAATGAAGAATAAAATTACTCCAAGATATTTTTATCCGATCCGTTTTCGCTTTTTCCCAATTCTACTCATCCTTTTTGTCTCCGTTTTTTTTGACCAAATTACTTTCTGCTCAAAAAGACAAACCATAAAAGCTGAAATCTTTATAAAGAGTTATTCAACATGGGCAATAGAAAAAAATGTAACAGTAGGAGGAGGGGATGAAGAAGAAAAAAATCAATCCAAAAAAGTCAAGGTAGAAGTTGTAATTACAAGATACGAAGAAGCACCACAATTTTTTGATCAAGAAGGTAATCCGAAAACCTATAAAGTAAAAGTAGATACAGAATATAAAATATTGTGTGAAGACTCAAAGGAAAGTTCCGGGAAATTTTCTGTTCAAGAGGTTTTTTTAGCTCAGAACCCCCGAGATTACACACTCTCAGTATCAAAGTCAAAAACCACAATAGAAAGAAAAATAATACATAAAGTTATTTCTCAAATACAAAAAATTTGCTCCAAAAAATAAAAAAAGATCTATATCTAATCTATCCTTAAATTTCAAAAACCCTGTATCTTCAAATAAAAATCTTTAAATAACGAATTCTCCGAATTACTCCTGCAAATTGATTATTTAAAAATCAAATCAATTTAGGTAAAATGAACGATATAAACTTCCCAAGCTAAAAAAGTAAAATTAACTAATAAACCAAACACTTTATTCCGTTAAATATGTAAAGCACAAAACAAGAATGAATAAGAAAAGAAGATATGAAAGAGAAAAAATAGAATATAAGCACAAAAAAGAGGTCAAAAGGTTTGACCCAATTTTAAAAGAGATTTTCTCCGAAGCAATAGGAACGATTTATTACTTGGCGATAGGTAAAAAAATAGGTAAAAAAATAAAAGTTATATCAGCAGAAATAAGGTTAGTAAAAACTTTTCGTCCTGATATTTTAGTTGAAGCCGATGGTGAGATAATCCAAGTTGAAATCCAAGCTCAACAAGATAAAACTTTACCACACAGGATGTTCCGTTATTACTATGCAATAGTAGAAAAATACAAAAAAGAACCTACACAGATTGTTTTATTCGTTGGTAAAGGGAATCCTCCGCCATCAGAGTATAAAACCCCGAAGCTAACTTTAAAATACAAAGTTTTGGATATGAAGAAAATAGCCCCTGATGTTTTTATAAGGAGCAAAAAACCTGGTGAGGTTATCGTTGGGATTTTAGCCGGGAAATTCAAAGATAAACCCAAGATAATAAGAAAGGTCAAAAAAAGAATTGTAGAAATTTTGAAAAATGAAGAAAAAATCATAAAATATATAGATAGCATAAGCTTTTTAGCAGGTTTATTTGATATTGAAATAAGGGCAAAGCCTATGCCAATACAAGTTGATATTAGAAAAACCTTTCTTTATAAATGGGGCAAGGAGGAGGGATTAAAGGAGGGATTAAAGGAGGGAGAGCAGAGGGGAATTATAAAAGGGTTAAAAGAAGGAATACTAATGGTTGTTCAGGTAAGGTTTGGTAGCACAAAAGCAAAGAAAATTAAAAACCTTTTAGATAAGATAAATGATATAAACCAATTGGAGAAGATAAAAAAAGAATTGATAAAAGCAGAAAGTTGGGAAAATTTCGTCAAATCTATCAAGAACTCAAATTCAAAAAACAAAAACTCAAAAGGGAATTGAATAATTAACCAAATATAAGCTTTCCAGATTTTTCCTTCCCCGATTTACGGCTTTGAAAAATCTCCCTTGTGCAACCAACAAACTGAGAAACGCTTTCTGGGAATTTCTGAATTGTTAGCAGTCAATCTTGTGATTTAGGATTTAATGTAAATGCAAAAAGGCAAAGAATGGAAATAAAAAAGAAAAAAAATTTTTTTTGTCTTCATTCTTTATCTTTTTTTTATAGTGTTTTATAAAGGAAGAAAATACATATACATAGGCTATGTTGCAAAAACTCACGGATCAAAAGGTAAAATCGCTGTAAGAATAAGAAAAAGAATACCAAAAGAAAAAATGCCACCAAGAATATTCATAAAAGAAAACGAAGAATTAAAAGAATACAGATTGAAACTCCTGAAAGAATATAAAAACGGATTAGCAATAATGAAACTGAATATAAAACCCGAAGATGCAGAAAAATTCATAACACGAGATGTATATATATGTCAAGATGATATTCCCCGGAAAGTAAAAGTGGAATTAGGATTAATTCCAAGTTTTATACCACAAGTTGAAAAAGATGAGTCCGAACTTGAAGTGATAGGTGTCATAACAAAACCAAGAGGATTACAGGGAGCAATAGCGGTTGTATCTCCAAAAGAAAAGGAAAATATATGGCAAAAAGAAAAACTCAAAATCTTCATAGAAGGAGATGAGAAAGGCAAATTTTTTGAAACAGAATTAAGATCAGCAAAAAAGATAAGAGAAATGACAGACAATATATATCTTTCAATAAAAGTTCTGCATGTCAACGATATAGATTCAGCGGAAAGGTTGAGAAAAAGAAGGATTTTCATACAAAAGAATAATCTACTTTGAAGGAGTGATCAAAACTCCCCTCCCACCTATTATATCTTTGTGTCGCGGTTCAACAAAAATCCTAAAATTTCTTTCTTTATTTTTACCATACTCCAAAGATAAATTTACCTCAATAAACTTCGGAATTCCGTCCTGCTGATCCCATCTTTCCTGCCACCCCTTGTCTCCGAAGGCTTTGACATCAAATGATTTAATACCTTCAAGAATTGGTACAAAAAAACCTCCTCTTTTCAAATCTCCATCTAATTTATTATCTATTCTCTTCAAGAGCCGAGCTGTTTCCTTGCCCTTCTCCTGCTCAAAAACATACTCTATTTCCTTATGAGTACCTCCATAGTAAGTTGTAAAAATTACATTATCAAAAGGTTTTCCAAAAAAACCCATCTCTTGAAGAATAAATCCACATCTCGTACAATAGTATAAAGATTCAAATTCCCTTCTGAACTCATTTAGCACATATATAGCAGTCGCTTCCCTATCTGCTGACTTCTCAATAACATCCCTATAATTTAGCATAGAAAAAAGTATTCCGAATAAAACAACAATACCGAAAGAAACGAGGAAAACAGAAACTATAACTTCTATTAGAGTAAATCCTTTCAGGAGAGCAAAATTACTTTCTTCTTCCTTAATCACAGAGCTTTATAACCTCTTCTTCAAGTTCAATTTTTCTTTCTTGCTTAACTTTATCTTTTACATAGTTTATAAGTTCATAAGCTTCTTGAAAACAAGCCCCACCCTCATTTTCGACAAAATTTGCGTGAATAGAAGATACCTTAATTCTTTTTGTTAATCTGAAACCTTTAAGCCCGAGCTCATCTATTATTTTACCAGCAGATTCTCCATTTGGAGGATTCTTGAACATACATCCGAAAGTCTTTGAGTTAACAGGTTGTGTCTCAAATCTCTTTTTAAGATACTTAGAAACCTTATCCTTAACACGCGCTGGATCTGTTTTTTTGAATTTGAAATTAGCAGATAGAATAATCTGATTAGGTCCTATGCTACTCCATCTATAAGCAAATTCAGGTTTTAACCTTTCTATCTTAAAAGTTCCATCAAAAAGAGTTAGAACCTCAACATCTTCAACGAATTCAGATATTGTTCCAAGCCGAGTTCCAGCATTTACTTTTATAGCGCCACCAACACATCCCGGAATACCGGTTATTTTCTCCACCCCATCAAGACCTTTTTTTATTCCAAGAGCAACTAAAAACTGCAAAGATGTCCCTGCCCCAACCTTTACAGAAACGCTCTGCTTATCTTCTGTACATTGCTGAAAATCAAACCTTGCAAGAGAAACTGCTATCCTTCCTATTTTGCCATCCTTTACAAGTATTTTCGTCCCGTTACCAATTACCCAAAAAGGTATCTGTTTTGAAATAATATACTCCATTAGACTTTCAAGATCTGCCAGGGTTCTTGGGAAAACAAAACAATACGGCTCACCCCCTATACCGATACTCGTTATGTCAGCAAATTTCAAAATTTTTGTTTCTATCTTCTTGAACTGCCTTAAATCAGACAAAATACCCCGCCTTTCCTCCTCAAACCGCATAAGCGAAAATTTATAACAATATAAAATTTTTCACTTTTTGCTGAAATTTTTACCCACAAATTTTCTATTTTTCTTTAATAAATATTCACTCTACTTGGAGGCTCAAATCGTTTAGATTCCGTTGAAATTTTTGCAACTTGTAAATTTAATTCGCACTGAATAAAATTTCATAATCTTGATTCGGTAATTTAAATTAAAGATAATAGCCGATAAAAGAAAGAAAGGAGAGAACAAAATGGAAAAGACAGAATTTATATGGCTTGATGGGAAATTTGTAAAATGGGAAGATGCCAAAATTCATGTCTTAAGCCATACTCTACACTATGGTCTGGGAGTATTTGAAGGAATAAGAGTGTATGAAGTAAATGAAAAAATGTCTGAAATATTCTGCCTCAAAGAACACATAAAAAGATTAATTGATTCAGCAAAAATAGTTGGTATAAAATCACCTTTCAGTCAAGATGAATTAGAGAAAGCTGTCATCGAAACCGTAAAAATAAACAAAGTAAGGTCAGGATACATAAGACCAATAATTTTCATAAGAGATGGAGAAATGGGACTTTACGCATATACAAACCCAGTGAGCGTAGCAATCGCAGCATGGCCGTGGGGGACTTATCTTGGAGAAGAAGGGGTTAAAAATGGGATAAGAGCAAAAATATCCTCATTTCAAAGACATCACATAAATGCCTCCATGACAAAAGCAAAAGTTTGTGGATACTATGTTAATTCAATTCTTGCGAAAAGAGAAGCAAAAGAACTCGGATACGATGAGGCAATCTTGCTTGATACAGATGGTTTTGTAGCAGAAGGTGCGGGAGAAAACATCTTTATAGTTAAAGACAACAAAGTTATTACTCCGCCACCCTACTCAATTTTACCCGGAATTACAAGAAAAGTTGTTATGATGTTTCTCAAAGAATTTGGTATAGAGTGCGAAGAAAGAAGATTCACAAGAGATGAACTTTATATATCAGATGAGGCATTCCTCACAGGAACCGCAGCTGAAATAACCCCAATAAGAGAAATAGATGGCATAAAAATAGGAAGTGGTGATTTCAAAATAACAAGGAAAATTCAAGATAAATTCTTCAAAGTCACAAGAGCACAAGACGAAAAGTATTTAAACCTTCTCACATTCGTTGAAATATAAACGCACAATAAACATTCCCCTACCTCTCTTTATAGATTACTTTGATATGAAATTAAAACTGGAAAACAAAAATGTGTAAAACAAATTTTGCTAAATAATATCTGACCTTATTGTAACTAAAATTTTGACAATAAACAAAGTATTAAATTTTTAAAAGGTATGAAATGTCCAAGCTGTGGTTTTGAAAACCCTCCCAATTTCAAATTCTGCGGTGAATGTGGGAGCAAGCTGAAAAACATATGTCCAAACTGCGGATTTGAAAACCCACCAAACTTCAAATTCTGCGGTGAATGTGGAACCCAACTCAAACCAAAACCACAAGTTGAGCAACCCAAACCACCAACACAACAACAAGAAACAAAGGAAATAGAAACAAAAGAAATAGAAATAAAAGAAATAAAACGAGAAGAAATAAAACAAAAAGATCTCAAAGAAAAACCAGTAGCAGATCAAGAAAAGAAAAAGCTTGAAGAAGAAATAAAAGAAGATGGCAAGAGACAAATCTTACAAAAAGAAGATATATTGCCGTTATCGGAAGAAAAACAAACAGAAAGAAGACCTATATCTGTACTTTTTGCAGATATATCAGGATTTACTTCACTCTCTGAAAAACTTGACCCAGAGGAGTTGCAGTTCTTTATTGGAGATGTATTGAGAAAGCTTGCAGACATAGTAAAGAAACACAAAGGGCATGTTGATAAATTCATAGGTGATGAAGTGATGGCTTTGTTCGGAGCACCAGTTGCTTACGGAGATGATTCAAAAAGAGCTGTAATGTGTGCTGTGGAAATGATGAACTTCATAAGAGAAAACTACAAAGATATATCTTTGCACTGCGGAATAGCAACAGGAGAAGCAGTTGTTGGATCAATTTCAGAAAGCTCAAAAGATTACACAGCTATGGGCGATACAGTAAATATCGCAAAACGCCTTGAAGAAGAGTCAAAATCATGGGAAATTCTTGTTGATGAAAACACATACCTCATCACAAAAGGTGAATTTGACTATAAAGAAGTTGATATAAAACTAAAAGGTAAAACAAAAGATATAAAAGTATTTTTACTCCAAGGAATAAAAAAACAAAAGACCGAATTTATAGGAAGAGAAAAAGAACTTGAAAG
>Ga0209741_1000293_pt1 | contig 13507 bp, 17 predicted proteins | sample OctOCTMetagenome_FD_184734 | JGI IMG/M metagenome (GOLD analysis project Ga0209741, IMG submission 184734) | Hot spring and microbial mat streamer communities from Octopus Spring Streamers, Yellowstone National Park, USA - OCT_B (SPAdes) (version 4) | ecosystem: Environmental > Aquatic > Thermal...
AAGGGCCCAGCGGGATTTGAACCCGCCCCTTCGGCTCCGAAGGCCGACGCTCTAACCTTGCTAAGCTATGGGCCCTTTTCCAAAAATATATTACTTAAAGCCATTAAATTAATTTATGAAAAGAAATTTTGAAGAAAATTTGCTCTTTCATAATACTATTGATGTTTGGATCAAAATATGTGAAGATAATAATGTAAATTGGAATGATGTTAATTTATATTTATCTTTCATAGAGTTTTTAAAGAAAAATAATATAAAATTGATGCCTTTTAATTTATGCATTAAAGAGACAGGAGGAATGTATAAGAGAGGGAAAGAAAAGGCAGAATTCTTAGAGAAGTTGCAAAAAACTAGAAAAAGCAATGTTGTATTTATTGTAAAATTTGATGAAGAATTAATTAATAAAATAAATGAATTTATTAAAACGTTAAAATGAGTTTTTTAAAGGAAATTTCTCAATCATTTATAAATGCAATAAATAAACTAAGAGGAAGTACAGGAGATGAAGCTTCAATAAAAGAATTCATAAGAGATATTCAAAGAATACTTTTAAAAGCCGATGTTAACGTGAATATTGTTTTAGACTTAAGTAAAAGATTGGAAGAAGCAGCTAAAAAGGATCCTCCTTCTGGTTTTTCAAGAAAAGATATGATATTAAAGGAAACCTATGAAGCTTTAATAGAAATACTAGGTAAAGAGAAATACGTGCCAAACTTTGATCCTAAGAAAAGAAATGTAATAATGCTTGTAGGTATTCAAGGCTCAGGTAAAACAACTACAGCAGCTAAGCTAGCTAAATATTATAAAAATAAAGGGTTTAAACTAGGTTTAATTTGTGCTGATACATATAGACCTGCAGCCTATGAGCAATTAAAGCAGCTTTCTGAACAAATCCAAGTTCCATTCTATGGAGAAATCGAGGAAAGGGATGCGATTAAAATAGCCAGAAGAGGAATTGAATATTTAACAAAATTAGGCTGCAACATGATAATAATAGATACTGCAGGAAGGCATAAAAACGAAGCAACTTTGATGGAGGAAATGAAAGAATTAAATAAAGAAATTAATCCTGATCATATAATTCTCGTTATAGATGGGACAATAGGCCAAGCAGCTTTTAATCAAGCAAAAGCATTTAATGAAGCTACCAAAATAGGAAGCATAATAGTAACAAAACTTGATGGCTCTGCAAAAGGAGGGGGAGCAATTAGTGCAGTAAAAGCAACAAATGCTAGAATAAGTTTTATTGGTTTAGGAGAAAAAATAGAAGAATTTGATATTTTCGACCCTGTTAGTTTTGTTAACAATCTAATAGGTCTAGGAGATCTAGCTACGTTGGCAAGAAAACTAGAAGAAGCAAGTATTGAAGAAAAAATTTCGAAGGAAAGACTATTATCAGGAGAATTTACTTTAGAAGAATTAGTTCAGCAAATAAAAGAATTTAAGAAAGCAGGTCCCTTAAGTAAATTATTCAAACTTATACCAGGTTTCAGCTTAAATTTACCTGAAGAAGTTTTTGATGTTGCTGAAAAAAATCTAGAAAAATGGGATGCAATAATAAAATCCATGACTAAAGAAGAAAAGAAGGAACCTAAAATTATAGACAAATCACGTATGAGAAGAATTGCAAGAGGATCTGGCACAGATGTAAAAGATGTGGAAAATATGATCAAAACTTATAACGAGTTAAAGAAAAATATTAAAAGAATTAAAAGAATAGGAATACCAATAAAATTAAAATGAATAAATTAATAAATATTTTAGAAGATATATTTAGTAAATATTATATATGTTCTATATGTTTATCAAGATTATTTTATAACTCTTATTCTAAGAAAATAAACATAAGTTTAGGTAAAAAATTAAAAAAAGAATTAAAAAAAATTATAATTAAAAACAAAAAAGAAAAGGCTAATATTATAATTAAGAATCTATATAGAAATTCTAAAGAATGCATTTTATGTAAAAATTTATTTTTTTTTAAAATTAAAAAAATAATTTTAAATATTATTTATAAAATTCAATTCTATGAATTTAATACTTTTTATATCGGAATAAAAATTCCTTCTAACCTAATTAAGATCGAGGATGAAATTAGAACAAAATATGAAATAACATCTGGTGATTCATTGAAAAGTTTTTTTAATAAGATTTTATGTAAGATTATAAGCAAAAAAACTGGTAAAAAAGTAGATTTTGTTAATCCTGATTTAAAGATAATTTATGAAATGGAAAATGATCTAATAAAAATAGAACCTACAAGTTTGTTTATCTATGGCAGATATATAAAAAATAAAAGAGGAATAAGACAAACAAGAGAATACTGTGATTATTGTAAAGGAGCAGGCTGTAGCGAATGTAATTATACAGGTTATTCAAATGAGCCATCAATAGAAAATTACATTCTTTCTTTTTTTAAAGAAAAATTCAATGCAGAAGATAGCATTTTACATGCAGCAGGAAGGGAAGATATTGATGTAAGAACAATTAATACTGGAAGACCTTTTGTAGTAGAAGTAAAAAGACCTTTAAAAAGGAATATTGAATTGAAACAAATTGAGGAAGAAATAAACAAAAATGCTAAAGGAGATGTTATAGTTAAGGGTCTTAGATATGTAGATAAAGACGTTATGAAAAAAATTAAAGTTTTATCAAAATATGAGGAAAAAACCTATCTTTTAAAAGTTAAATTTGAAAAACCTGTAAACAAACAAATTCTAGATTTTATAGTATCTCAATTAAATAATAGAGTTATTCAACAAAGAACGCCTACAAGAGTATTATATAGAAGAAAAGATATTGTAAGATACAAAATGGTTTATTCTGTTGAATATAATCAAATAGATAAACAAATTGTAGAATTTAAGATTCTTTGTCAAGGAGGATTGTATGTAAAAGAACTTGCACATGGAGATAATAATAGAACAAATCCCAGCATGATTGTATGTAAAAGAACTTGCACATGGAGATAATAATAGAACGAATCCCAGTATAGCATCATTAGCTAATATGAATGTGGAAGTTTTATCTTTAGATGTTATATCTATTTCGCCTGACCTTGAGAAGAAGTTAAATTTATATTAGGTTGATTAAACCCTTCTTGTTTCATTAGATGCTCTTTTGTGGTTATAATCTTTTTAATTTTACTACCAAGCTTTACTTCTACAATATATGCCTTACCTCTTTTTCCTACAATTACTCCAGTCATACCTTGATACCTTTTATGCGGTGCTGTAATAACATTTATAGGATTTATATTAATATGCACTCTTTCTCCAATATCATAATCTACCATATACTGAGAAAGACCTTTTCGAGCTCTACTTTTAGATAATAATTTTCGTGTCTTTTTTCTATAACCCTTAGTTGCTGGCATAACTAATTATTGGAAATATAATAATAAAAAATTAATTTTTAATATTTAAACTAATATAAAGTTAAGTGTGAAGATTATATATTATAAAGATATTAGCGTAGCTGAAGCGCTTAAGCTACTGGAGAAAAGGTTAAGCGAAAATGGTAATATAAAAGATGGTCAAAAAAGAATGGCCGAATATTTAAGAAAAGTTTCAAAAATTGATGCAGAAAAAGCTGAAGAATTAATTGATACTCTTTGTAAAGAACTAAATTTAACCAGAACGATTGCTGTACAAATAGTTAATTTAATGCCCACACATATCGAAGAATTAAGAAGTATTTTACCTTCGGATAAATATTTTAGCAGAGAAGAACTTGAAAAAATTCTAAAAATATTAAAATAATTCTTAAATGTATCCAGCAAGAAAGAAATTTTATTTTGAAGAATACGTTTATATTCTAAGTTATAATATACCTATGCGAATGGTAAAAGAAAAAAGGCATTACATACCTGGAATTAAAATTAAAGAAGTTTATTCCCAAACTATAGGAAGAGATTATTTTACATTATTAGAAGTAGTGTCAGACGCTGATGTGAAATTAAGTGTAGGAGAACTTGTAAATGTTGGTAAAGATAAAACTAAAATAAAAAGGGTCAGTGCAAGATTGTTACACAATGAGCTATCAGATGAAGCTAAAGCAAATCTAGCTACTATTATAAGACGTATTATAAAAGAGAATGAGGCATTTTTTATAAATTTTTTCAATACAGCAGGCCCTTTATCTCCTAGAGTTCATTCTTTCGAATTATTGCCTAAGATAGGCAAAAAAACTATGGAAAAAATTTTATATGAAAGAAGAATTAAAGCTTTTGAGAGCTACGAGGATATTAAAAAACGTATAGGGATATCAAACCTTGAAGAAATACTCTATGAAAGAATAATGCTTGAAGTGACAAGCACAGTTGAAAATAGACTAAACTATTATATTTTTGCTAAAGGAATAGAAAACACGATAGAAGAAAGAAGCAGACCTCTTCTACCATAAAATACAAGGTTTTCATTTTAAAAATAAACAAAATTAATCATTTCACTCTTGCTATAATTTTATTACCCATTATATCCCAAATCTCTACCTCAACGCCTTGAGCTAATTTATCTACAATCTCTTTAGATTCAGGTAAAGGCACTTCAAAAAATTCATATGTAGTTAAATCCATCAGTTGTACTTTATCAGGTAATACGTTAAATACTTGTGCATACTTTTTCTCTATAATAGGAATATTTACTTGACTATCTGAAGGAGCTGTTAAAACCTTTTTGGAGCCATCAAGTAAACTTATTCCTACTATTCTTACTTTAGCTGAGCCATGCTTACCAGTTTTAGATTTCTCGACTTCCACTACTCTACAAGGCACATCATCAATTATTATATAGGAACCTTCTTTAATTTCCCCAGCTTCAGATATTTTATAGCTCATTCTATGGTTAAAATTGTTTTAATAATATTTAAGCTTAAAGTTAACATTTCGTAAATATAGATTGTAATGAAAATAGGTATAATATCCAAAATATCCCATGAAGCAATTGAATTAACAAAAGAAATAATTAATAAATTAGAAGATAAAAGTATCGATGTTTATTTGGAAGAAGATTTAGCTAAAGAATTAAACCATTCTAATGTTTTAGATTTTAATGAAAAATTAGATTGTATAATTTGGATCGGTGGCGATGGTACTCTTCTAAAATTCATAAACAAAATTGTTAATTTAGAAACCAATGTTCTAGGAATAAAGTTAGGCAGAGTAGCTTTTTTATGCGAAATATATCCCAACCAAATTGATCATGCTTTAAATAACCTATTAAATGGAAATTTTAAATTAGAAAGCAAAGGATTATTGGAAATTTTACTGGGGGAGAAAAAGTATTATGCTTTAAATGAAGTATTATTTTGTGTTAAAGAACTAGGAAAAACAGCCTATTTTAAAATTTTAAAAGATAATTCATATTTGTTTGACGGAAGATGTGATGGAATTATTGTGGCTACAACTACAGGTTCAACAGCTTATATTGCAAGTCGCAATGGACCAATAATCGATCCTTCATTGGATTTAATTATAGTAGATCCTTTGAATCCTTTAAGATGGGGTTCAAGAAAAGTTATAATTCCTTTTAACTCTTCTTTAAAAATAAGTTGTAACGAAGACTTTTTGACAGTCATAGATGGTAACATTAAGATATACACAAAAAAAGAAGAAAATGTTGAAATTAAAGGGGCATCTAAAAGAATAAATTTTATCAGATTTTCAGATGATTTTTATACAAGAATAAAAATGAGGAGTTTATTAGATGCTTAAGAAAGTTTTCTTAATAGATACCGCTGTATTAATTCATGATGTTAAACTTGAGAATGATGCAGAAATCTATGTCGTAGAAGGTGTAATGAATGAAGCTAAGAGTTTAAAAGCAAAACTAAGAAAAGAAATTATATTAACTAAAGCAAAAATATATAAACCTTCAAAAGAAAAAATCAAAGAAGCTATTGATCTTGCAAAGAAGCTAGGAGAGACAAAACTAACTCAAACAGATATAGAATTAATAGCTTCTGCAATAGAATTAAAAAGAAAATATGGTTCAAATTTATTTGTTATGACCGATGATTACGAAATTCAAAATATTCTTAAATATTTAAACATTAATTTCAAAAGATTGATTACAAAAGGAATTAAAAAAGTTATTAAATGGTCTAAATTTTGTACAGTATGCAAAATAAAATATGATGCAAAAATAAAAATTTGTCCAAATTGTAATTCAGAATTGATAAAAACTAAGGATGAAATATATAATTCCTGAATGGCTTAAAAAAATATTTCAAGAAACTTTTGGTTCAAATTTTGAAGACGTTTTATTATCTTTAACGAAACCTCCAAAAAAGTATTACTTACGAGTAAATACTACTAAAATTAGCGTAAAAGAATTAATTAGAAGAATTCAGGAAGAAGGAATAGAAGTAAAACAAGATGAAATAATTGAAGAAGCTGTTTACATTGAAGGTTATAAAGAAAACGAGCTGATTAACCATTACAAATATGTGGTAGCAAAACTAGATGCTGCAGAAAGTACAGCAGTAGGAGCTGATCTATACAAAGCTGGAGTTTTGTCTATTAAGAATGCAAATAAAGATAATTTAGTTAATATAGTTACGCAGGATTATGCAATAGCAAGCGAAGGCGTTCTAGTTATCGAACCAAAGGATTTAAATAATATCCAAAGAGGTTTGGTTGTGAAAAATATAAAGCCAAAATTTAAATTGCCTTCGATAAGATCCTTAAAAGCTTTTAATGAAGGTTTAATTTATCCTCAAACATATCCTTCAATATTAACAGTAAAAGAATTAGAACCTAAAGAAAACGAAACAATATTAGATATGTGTGCAGCACCAGGTGGCAAATTATCTCACATAATTAGTTTAACAAAAGGAAAAGCCAAGATAATAGCTGTAGATAAATCTAATAATAAAGTTAGAAAAATAAAAGAGACATTACAAACTTTAGGATTGCCGTTACCTATTTTGATAAAAAATGATGTAAGAAATATTGGAGAAATTTTTGGTTCAGAATTTGCAGATAAAATATTACTAGATCCTTCTTGTTCTGATCTAGGATTAAGACCAAGAATAACTTTTAATATTCCAGAAAGAGACCCTAAAATTTATGGCAAATATCAAAAGAGTCTAATTCGTAAAGCATATGAATACTTAAAAAAAGAAGGAATACTAGTGTATAGTGTATGCACGATTTCTAAAGAAGAAACGTTGGATGTTTTTAATTATGCTGTGGAAGAATTAAAAATGGATCCATTAGAAATAAACTATAAAGTTGGAGATATAAAGAATAATTATATTGAAATATTTAACCCCTTGAATCATGATACTGTTGGTTATGCGATTTTTAAATTGAAAAAAGTTACCTAATTAATAATTAAAAATTTATTAATTGAAACTTTTAGAATAAACTTTTAAAATTGATAGAATATTTTAACACCAATGAAAGAAAGATTAAGAGGAGATTCATGGAAAATAAATTGGAACAATTGGTCAAAAGAAATTTTTGAAAGAAGTAGTAAAGAGAATAAACTTATTTTATTAAGCTTATCAGCAGTATGGTGTCACTGGTGTCATGTAATGGACGAAACAACATATTCTGAACCAGAGATCATAAGAACTATTAATGAAAATTTCATACCTGTTCGAGTCGATGTTGACCAAAGACCAGATATTGCAGAGAGATATAATTTTGGAGGTTATCCTACCTTTGCTTTTTTGAATTCAAAAGGCGATATAATATTGGGAGGTACTTATGTTCCTCCAGAACAATTTAAAGAAATATTAAAAGAAGTTGTAGAATTAGCAAAAAATGAAGATCTAAATAAAGAAACAACTAGCGTAATTCAAAGCATTTTCAAACCCGGCGAAACGGAGCCTAATCAAAAAGTAATATGGGATATTCTCGATTTGGTTACAACAATGTATGATAGAGTTTATGGTGGCTTTGGTTTTCAGCCTAAGTTTCCTATTCCAGATGCTCTCTTATTTTTAGAAAACATGTATGTTTTAACAAATCAGCAAGGAATAAAAACAATGGTATGTAAAACACTAGATAATATTGTAAATGGTTTATTCGATAAAGAAGAAGGAGGATTTTTTAGATACAGCGTTACAAGAGACTGGAGCACGCCACATTATGAGAAAATGCTTGATACAAATTCAAATTTATTACTAATTTACTCAAACGCTTTTATATTATTTTATGAAGAAAAATATCTAAAGATAGCAAGCAAAACTTTCGAATATATTTTAAATAAACTTTACGATAAAAATGAAAAATTATTTTACGGTAGCCAAGATGCAGATGAAGAATATTATAAGCTAAGTTTGAGTGAAAGAAAGAAAGTAAAGGAACCAATTGTAGATAAAACTTTTTATGCTTACCAAAATTCTCTTTGTGCAGATTCGATTTTAAGATTTGGAATTATAACAGAAAATAAAGAGTTAATAGAATTATCAAAAGAAGTAACTTATAAAATAATTGAAAAATTTTATAATGATAAAGGTATAACTCATATACAAAATGAAAAATTATATTTATTAAATGATAATATTTATTTTTTAAAATTGTTATTAGATTTGTATCAAACAACTTTTGAAGAAATATTTCTTAAAAAAGCTAACGAGATAGCAAATAAAATTATTGAAAACTTCTTCGATAAAAATTATTTTTTGCTAAAGGATAAAATTGAAACTCAAGAAGACTATGGTTTGCTAAAAGAACCATATTTTCCTATTCATGAAAATTCTCTAGCTGTAGCAGAGTTTAAAATATTAGGAGAAATACAAAGAAATGAAGCATTTTCAAATTTTTCTAAAAAAATTGCTTCTGTTCTTTCTTCAATTTATCAAAAATATAGCATATTCGCCAGTCAATTAGGCTCTTCTTTAATACTTTACCTTAATCCCATAGAAATAAAATTAGTAAACGAAGAAAAAATAAAATATGAAAATCTCTTGATTAAAAATAAACTAATAATATATCCAAACGTTTTTATTACTTATACTAAACCTAATGAAATTTATTCAAAAGAAGGAATTTATGTATGCAAAGGTAATCTTTGCTATCCTCCGATACAAAATGAAGATGAATTAATTAAATTAATTAGAAAAATAAATTATGAATTTGTAAATTATTAAAGTGGCTAAATGGTGGAAAAATAACTTTCCTATAATAGAAGAGAAAAAAGTTAAGTCATTACTGCATAAATTTAGCGGCGAGGGATACAAGGGATATGCCATTAATCCGTATATAGGCTGCCAACATAGATGCGTTTATTGCTATGCTACGTATGAATGGTTTCCTGAATTTTTCGATAAAGTTTTAGTTAAAATCAATACAGAAGAAATTCTTAAGAATGAAATTTTTTTGTATGGAACTGACTATCCAATAATGATAGCATCTTCAACAGATCCTTACCAGCCCGTGGAAATTATGTATAGGAACACAAGAAAAATTCTCAGCGTTTTAGAAAAATATAAAGCACAGTATTTCATTTTCACAAAATCGATATTGATTAAGCAAGATATTGATATTCACGAAAGAAATAAAGAAAGATGCTGGATTATATGGTCGCTGACCACTTTAAACGAGAAAATAAAAAGGAAGATTGAACCCTTTACAGCTTCAGCCAATAAAATACTAGAGGTATTAAAATTATTTAGTAACAGAGGAATAAGATGTGGAATAAACATAGATCCTATAATGCCATTTTTAACAGATAATAAAGAAGATCTTTACCAAATAGTAAAATTAAGTAAAGAAAACGGAGCAAAATTCATTTCTGCAGGAATACTTAGAATTAGAAAAGATATATGGTCTAGAGTAAAAGATTTCTTTGTTTCAATTAACAGAAAAGATTTGATTAAAAAATACCATGAACTATATTTTTTGAAAGGAGAAAAAGATGCTGGCTATTTAATAGCAGACAAAAATTATTCTAGATATATACTTACATTAATCGAAAGATTTTGTAAAAAAGAAAATATTCAATTCGGATTTCCATTTGAAATACCAAAATTAGAAACTTCGCAATGTTATATATTAAATCAATTTAAAATTTCTGATTATTTTTAGTTTATGGGAAGACTTGTAAGAGTGCATTTATTTATTGACGGATTAGTTCAAGGAGTATTCTTTAGAAGTACAACAAGATCTGTAGCTAAAAAATATGGCATAAAAGGTTGGGTAAAAAATTTACCAGATGGAAGGGTAGAGGTTGTTGCTGAAGGAGGAGAAGAAAATATTCAAAAATTAATAGAATTTTGCAAAAGAGGTCCTCCAGGAGCAATCGTGATGGATGTGCAAATAATATGGGAGGAGTATAAGGGTGAATTTGATGATTTTGAAATAGTATACTAACTTAGTGCGTTATGCTAAAAATTTTTAAACAATCCCCCGGATGGGATTTGAACCCACGATCTTCCGGTTTCTAAGCCCTGATGCAAGCTCATCGTTGGCCACAGCCAGCTTGCTTGCACGGGGAACCCTACAGCCGGATGCGTTACCAGGCTACGCTACCGGGGGTTTCTACTTTTTATTATTAAGTACAGATGTTTAAATTTTTTTCTTAGGAAAAAATTAAAATATTCATTTAACCTTTATATTTTTAGTAGCCCCGGTAGCTCAGTTGGGAGAGCGCCCGGCTGAAGATGAAATTGGAAACCGGGAAGTCGCTGGTTCAAGTCCGGCCCGGGGCATAAAATTTTTAAATTTTATTATTTTTTGACCATTCAGCATATGCATCATGGGAATGTATAGATTCAAATGCATTTGCAGTAATTTTATTCGCATATGGAAACTTTTTAAAACAATCCCTAACAACATCTTCAACAAATTTAGGATTTTCTTGAGATTTAATTATAAGTTCAGCTTCATCTATTCTTTTTAAATACTCTGAAGGTGAGGCTGAAAAGCATTCATCAATTTTTTTTGCTACTTCATTAAAATCTAATATCTCATTGCTTGTCAATTCAACTGTTAAGACAACTCTTTGCATATGACCTATATTTATTAACTCTTTGCTACAAGGACAAGCAGTTATTCCTATTTTCTTAAAAGTATATTTAATTGAATCATTATAATTGCTTACCTCTATATTAACATCTAAAAATTGATCAGAATAATTTAAAGGATAAGAAAATGATGCTCTAATTATGCATTTTGAATTTAACTTTTCACTTATTGTTTTACAAGCATTCCGAAGAATATTTTCGATATAATCATGATTGTTATTATTTAATCTTATACCTTCTATAAGCCTGCTCATATGAGCTCCTCTTTTATTAGTTTCAACTAAAATATCTAATAAAACTTCAAGAGAAAAATCTCGAATGTTTATAATAGTTTTTAAATTTGTTATTCCTGAGATAATGCTAACACTTGCAGGCTCTTCATGCACATCTCTCACATTGGATAAATCTATGTTTAATTTTTTCATTTTTTATTTTAACATTCAATGTTAAATATATACTTTATTTTTTAACTTTGAAACGAAATAAAATATTAAATTTCTATTTTTACAGCCATCACAAAATTCGCAATGTTCAGAAAAAGTGTTATAACAACTCCAAGTATATTCGATCGGTACAGAGTATTTAATTATTAACTTTGCGATATCAAATTTAGAATGTTTTATAAAAGGCATTTCATACTTTAAACCATTTATTTTTGCAACATAAGATCCAGCTTGTAATGCTTTATTTATAGCATTTAAAAATTCTAAGTTAACATCAGGCAATTTATTGGAATCCTCATACGTATGACCGCTATATATTTTAGAAGCATTGTAAATCTCAGCAAAATAAGCAGCAATAAATACAAGTATTGAATTTCTTAAAGGAATATAATAGCCTGAAGCTCTAAAAAGTTTTCCATTGTAATTTTTTAAAATTTCTTCCTTTAAAAAAACATATTCTTTAATAAAAGGAAGATCAATTTCTATAAGTTTATCTATTCCTTTAAGCTTTAAAATTTTCTTGGCTGCTTCTATTTCTTTAATGTTTCTTCCATTATAATTTATGGTTAAAGGTAGTATCTCATAACCATTATTTAAAAGATAATATAACAAAGTTGTAGAATCTATCCCTCCTGAAAAAAGTAATATACAGCGTTTATTTTCTTTTAAGTTTTGCATATGCACCTTTATTATAACCTTCAGAAACCGCAACGTGTATTTCTACTATATTTTTTGGAAGCTTCTCTAAAATTTTTTCACAAATGTCTTTTACAATATTCTCTGAAGATGCTTCTCCTTCAATTATATATACACTTTCTTTAGGTATCAATAAATGAAAATTTCTATATTGAATATTTACCAATCCATTTTCTTCATCTTTAACGTAATTCTTTGAAACAATTAATTTATGATCATAATATTCATTGATGACATTTTTTACTATTTTTTTTAATTCACCAAAATCTATTAGCATATCATTTTCAAGCTGATAACCTAAGACACGGATCTTTACCTTAGCTGAATGTCCATGTAAAGTATAACATTTATGATGATTAGGAATAAAATGTCCGTAATCAAAATTATCTTCTATAATTAAGCCTAACAGTTTTGCCATATTATTACTTCGTTTAAAAAATATTTATTTCTTTTTAAGTAAATAAAGATAATGGATTACAAAGCAGTATCTAAAACATTGTTAATAGTAGCAATAGTAGTAGTAATAGCAGTAGCAGGAGTCGCTGTATGGTTTATATTTTTACAGCCTCAACCATCTCCAAAGGCTACAATTGACTTATATATAGGAGCTACGCCTGGTGCACCAAAAGAAGGCGAGGTAGCTGAGTTATATCTTATTGTTACACCTGCAAACCAAAAATTTAGTGTTGGCGATTATGTAAAAATAGTTCTTCATAATAATAACACATGGCCTAATCCGCATGCATTTTCTATAAATGTTGGTGGTGTTTCGGTAGCAACAATTTCAGCTTCAGTAGGAAAACCAACAGAAATTATAATAAAATTGGAAAGAGCAGGTGTTTATACTGCAACATGCACAACATTTTGCGGAGTATGGCATACTACAGTTAACAAAATGGTAAACGTAGTGCTTTTTGAAGTTTCATAAAAATTTAAGTTTTTTTATTTTTATTTATAATAGAGCGGCCATAGTCTAGCCTGGACTAGGACATCGGCTTTCCGAGCCGAGGACCCGGGTTCAAATCCCGGTGGCCGCATAGAATATTTTTATAAATAAAGAAGAAATTTAATATTAAAGTGGGTGAAATAAATAATTCATTGTATAAAAAAATTAAAGAGAAAATAGGAAGCTTTGTAGAAGTAAGGACATTAGATGATAGAATTATTATGGGTAAACTTGCTTCTTTTAATCCTGAAGATGGAAGTATTTTATTAGAAAAAGCAATCGAAAAAAATAGAAAAATACCTTCAGTCTATATTAGCGGAACTGCAGTAGCTCAAATAAACTTTTTCGATAAAGGTGATGAATATCAGCAATTAGATAATAAAATTGAAGCATTATTAAAAATAGACCCTACGTTAACTTATGAAGAAATTGCAAGAATATTGGA
>Ga0209741_1000295_pt1 | contig 13465 bp, 13 predicted proteins | sample OctOCTMetagenome_FD_184734 | JGI IMG/M metagenome (GOLD analysis project Ga0209741, IMG submission 184734) | Hot spring and microbial mat streamer communities from Octopus Spring Streamers, Yellowstone National Park, USA - OCT_B (SPAdes) (version 4) | ecosystem: Environmental > Aquatic > Thermal...
GAAAGTCCCTTAAAGTAAAGAATTACAGCTTCTGCTTTTAGACTTACAGGAAACCTGTGCCACTTAAAAACTTTGCTTAGTATTTCTTCTATTACTTGTCTTGCCCTCATATTTCTAAGCTTATCAGGACTGCTTCAGGTCCTAACCATCAACCAGCCTAGCCTATGAATGCCAAAAGTTGACATTCTCCCAAAGGTAAGCGGTTTTAAAACATATATAAGACCGCAAAAGGGAGGTGGTAAAATGAAAAGAACCCTACTTTTTATGTCCTTGCCAATAGCCCTAAGTCTTGCGGTTTCCTGTGGTAAGACAGATACCGCCAGCAAGGAAAAGAAAGACAGTATTTACTGCTTGGTTGAGGATTTGGATGACGACCTTAGCAAGTGTGATAATGGAGAAACCTTAGCCTTCTTTCCACCAAGCTGGGGAAATGAACAGTACCCACTTTATGCAGTCCTCCTCTTCTGCGACCTTGATAAGACAATTGTCCATACAAGAGGAGGAGTTATCTGTAAGTTTGATAAGGCAAAGTGGCAAAGGTTTGTAGAGCTTTCTAAGAAAAATCAACAGGAAGGTGGAAAATGAAAAAATGCCTATCAAGGAAAAGTGGCGTGTTTGTCAGGTTTTTAAACAAAAGCTGGTTAATAAAAACTATAAGGAGGTGAGTTATGAGAAAGCTACTGACCTTTACCCTGCTTGTTTTTCTTAGCCTTTTAGCCTTTGCCCAGCAAAAGCCCGAGCCCTTTGGTCTGAAGTTGGGAATTAGCACAAAGGAAGAGACTATGAAAGTTATCGCAAAGGAAGGTGGAAGGGTAGTAGATTCAGGGTATAAGGTAATAAAGGGAAATGTGGTAAATCCCAATGTGGAAGGAGTGGAGGTTGAGGGACTTCCCGTAGATGATCTGGTATCTGCTACTTTCTGGTTTTTCAAGGGAAAACTATACAAGATAGAATACCGCTTCCCGCTTTCTGTGAACAAGGAAGAGTTTGATGTAATTTTAGAACAGCTTAAAAGGAAATACGGCAATCCCAGAAGATATGTAAAACCTTACCTTGCAAACGGTGTAGCAGAGTGGGACTTTGGGGATGTAAGAATGATCTTAACAGCTCCTTGGGGATTTGGGGATATGAATCTTACCTACGAGCACACACCCACCGCAATAGAAGTGGAAAAGAACGACCAAGAGGTGTTTGACGAAGAAATCGCAAAAAGATCAATGAAGGGACTATAAAAGGAGGTTAAGCCATGAAGAAAGCCTTCATTTTCATCATCCTTAGCCTTTTAGCTTTTAAGAACTTTGCCTTTGCTCAGCCAGAAGTGGATGCGTGTTTTAACTTTGTTAACGCTGGAGACTATAAAAGGTCTATAGAAGCTGGAAGGGTGGCGGTTGAAAAGTATCCAAACAACATATATGCACACTTTCGCTTGGGAGCGAGCTACAGAATGGTGGGAGAGTTTAAACTTGCTTTAGAGCATTTGAAAAAGGCAGAAAGTTTAACTTCAAACAAAGGAGACTTGATGTATGTCTACAATCAAATTGGATTGACTTACTATGCGATGGGCTACTTGGACGATGCACTTCTTTACTATAGCAGAAGCCTAAGTTTGGCAAGAGATCTGAGAAACAAAGGTATGCAAGCATCAGTTCTAAACAACATAGGTGGGATTTACTACAAAAAAGGCGAATTGGATAAAGCCTTAGGCTTTTATGAAGAATCTTTAAGGTTAAAAACAGACGAAAAGAAAAAGGCTACCACTTACAATGATATTGCTCTTATCTATAATAAAAAAGGTGACTATCAAAAGGCTGTGGAATATTTCCAGAAGGCTATAGAAATAGGCGAAAGGTATGGGAATTATCACGAGGCTTCGCAGATTAAACTTAATCTTGGGAATACATACAGAAAGATGAAAGATTACGAAAAGGCGGAAAAGTATCTCTCGGAAGGTCTTGAGGGTGTAAAAAAGGTTGGCGATAAATACTGGGAAGCCTTAGGATACGGTTATCTTGGCTTACTATACATAGACAAGGGAGACAAAAAAACTGCCAAAGATTACCTCACTCGTGCCTATAATCTGTATAAATCCATTGGTGCGGAAAGGGCTGCTAAGGGAGTTCTCTCTGATATACGGGAGCTTGAAAAGAAAAGGTAGCTATATATGGTGGGGTGGAGATTGGGTCAAAGGGTGTGAAGGCTCAGGCTTACAGGATTGGTCTTAAGGGGGATGAGTTTTATGACCTGCAGGAGGTCTTTAGGGAAAGTATTAACACTACCATAATAGCTGGGGTAAAAGAGACGGGAGCTTTTTCTAAGGATGGTATAGAGGAGACTGCACAGGCGGTTAAGACTTTGATAGAAAAGCTAAAGGAAAAGGGTGTGCCCGGGGATAACATTTTTGTAGTGGCAAGTAGTGCTATATCCTCGGTGAAAAACAGGGATGAGTTGGCAAAAAGGGTGGAGGAACTTACAGGTTATAAGTTGGAGTTTTTGACGGTTAAGGATGAGGTGCTTTTTGGTATTGCGGGGGCTGTTCCGCCCAAGTATTTTTATAACTCCATCTTTGTGGATGTAGGAAGTGGAAACACCAAGATAGGATACCTTGAAAAGGTAGGAGGCTCCATAAACGTGAGGAGCTTTGAAATTCCTTATGGGACTGTTAGCCTGACGGAGAGGGCAAGCAAGGGTAAAGATTTCAGAACGGAGTTGGTGGAGGTTTTGAGTAAAGAGGTGGAGCCTGTGCTCAAAAGGGAAGCCCAAAAGAATCCTGCTTATCTAAACAGGCAGAATGTTTTCTTGGTGGGTGGCATAGTTTGGGCTATAACTACTCTTCAAAAGCCGGGGCAGGTTGAAGAGGCTTATGTTAAGCTTAGCAGTTCGGATATAAGAAACTTCACGCTGACGATTCCTAAAAATACAGACAGAGTTTTAAATCCTGACCTTTCAAAGCTAAAGCCTGAGCTCAGGGACAAGGCTAAAAAGCAGGTAGAAAAAGTGAAGGATGTTTTCAGTGTGGATAATCTTTATGCGGGTAGCATGCTTTTGGACAGCATTGGCAGAACCTTTAACTTTGAAAAAAGGAATTTGATATTCCCGAGGTATGGCAATTGGTTGGTGGGCTACGTGGTGCTGAGGGGATACCTTGAAGAAACGGAGGCGGTGAAAAAGTAATATACAGGAGTGATGTAGGTGTTATATTTTATAAAGCATGGGTACTTTGAACAGATTTAAGATCTTTGGTGTAGCCTTAATTACCTTTGCCCTTGGCTTTATAGTTGGCTTTGCCTCCCAGGGTAAGCAGTCTGAGGACGAATACAAATACCTAAGAATGTTCACCGATGTTCTCCGAATCATAAAGGAAAACTATGTGGAACCGGTAAGTACAAAGGACCTCATATACGGTGCCTTGAACGGAATGACCAAATCCTTGGACCCCTTCTCCACCTTTTTCACTCCTAAGCAGTACGAGAGCTTTAAACAAGAAACGCAGGGTGAGTTTGGTGGTGTGGGCATTGAGATCGGCATGGAAAAGGGAAGGCCTGTTGTAATATCGCCCATTGAGGGAACGCCCGCCTTCAAAGCAGGCATAAAGCCCGGGGATGTGATCCTTGAGATAGATGGCGAGGACACCTCCAACATGAGCCTTATAGATGTGGTGCAAAGGATAAGGGGGAAGGTGGGCACAAAGGTTCAGCTAACCATATACAGGAAGGGAATGGAAAAGCCTATGAAGATAGAGCTTGAGAGGGCTCTTATAAGGATAGAGAGCGTAAAGTGGACCACCTTGGGAGATGTGGGATACATAAAGCTCTCCCAGTTTAATGAGAATGTTAGCGTTCAGATGGAAAGAGCCCTAAAAGAACTGACCTCCCAAAGGGTTAAAGGTATTATCCTTGACCTGAGGAACGACCCGGGTGGGCTTCTCAGCGAGGCGGTCAACGTGGCAGACCTTTTTCTTCCAGAGGGTAAGTTGGTGGTTTATACAAGAAGCAGAAACGGAGAAACTCAAAAATATTTTTCCAGAAGAAAGCCTGTGGTACCCGACGATATTCCGGTAATAGTTCTCATAAACAAGGGTTCTGCCAGTGCCTCCGAGATCGTGGCGGGTGCCCTCCAAGACTACAAAAGGGCGATCATACTGGGTGAAAAATCCTTTGGTAAGGCATCCGTTCAAAACATAATACCCTTGGAGGATGGATCAGCTTTGAAACTAACGGTAGCCTACTACTACACACCTTTGGGTAGGCTCATCCACAACAAGGGCATAGTTCCAGATGTTCAGGTAGCGATGGACGAAAAGCAGGAAGAGGCACTACAAGAAGCCATAAGGCAGAAAAAATTGGAGGGCAAGAGTGGGTTGATACTTCTTCCCGAGAAGGATCCCCAGCTGAGTAAGGCAATAGAACTTATAAGGTCCGGGCAAGCCCTCAAAAGGGTAGCAAACCTATGATCACCTTGGCGGTGGAAACCTCCTGCGACGAGACTGCACTGGCTATCTACTCGGATAGGGAGGGTGTTATAGGGGAAGTTTTGCTCTCTCAGGCAAAGGTGCACGAGCCGTTCGGGGGAGTGGTCCCAGAGCTCTCTGCAAGAGAGCACACCAAGAACCTTTTACCCTTGCTTAAGGTTCTTTTAGACAGGACGGGCTTTGACCTAAAGAGGGTAGATTTCATATCCTTTACCCTTACACCTGGGCTGATCCTGTCTTTAGTGGTGGGTGTGTCCTTTGCCAAGTCTTTGGCATATACCTTAAAAAAGCCCTTAGTTCCTGTCCATCACTTGGAAGGACACATATACTCTGTCTTTGTGGAAAGACCCATCGAAGAACCCTTCTTGGCTTTGGTGGTTTCTGGAGGGCACACGGACCTTTACTTGGTGGAAGGGTTTGGTAAATACAGGTTCTTGGGTGGCACCTTGGATGACGCAGTGGGCGAAAGTTATGACAAGGTTGCAAGGCTCATGGAACTTGGATACCCGGGAGGTCCCATAATTGACCGTCTGGCAAAGCAGGGAAAGCCCCATTACCCACTGCCAAGACCAATGATTGATGAGCCTAGCCTGAACATGTCCTTCAGTGGGTTAAAGACAGCGGTCCGAAAGATCGTGGAAGGTGGGAACTATTCTAAAGAGGACCTTTCCGCATCCTTTCAGCGGGCGGTGTTGGACGTTTTGGAGACAAAGCTCTTAAGGGCAGTGGAACTCACGGGTGTAAAGAGGGTTGCTGTGGTAGGGGGCGTCTCTGCTAACAGTGAGCTAAGAGAAAGATTTCAAAAGCTCACAGAAAAGGGTATAATCTCCGCATACATACCCCATCCAAGGCTATCCACCGATAACGCGGTGATGATCGCCTATGCGGGCATTGAGAGGTTCAAAAGGGGTATTACCGCCCCAGAGGACATAAACCCAGAGCCCAACATACCCTTAGAAACCTTTGGGAGGTGTTGGTCGTGAGCGCAAAGGAGCTTATAAAGGAAAAGGCAGGCTATATACTTTCTAACCTGCTCTCCCAGGGTGGGGAGTATGGGGAGGTCTTCTATGAGCGGTCCCGCACCTGTCGGATGCAATTAGAAGACAACAAGATTGATAAAGTTCAGTGGGGAGAAGAGGAGGGCGTTGGCATAAGGCTAATAAAGGGAGGGAAAACCTATTATGGCTACACCACGGAGATCACCTACGAAAACCTTTTGGAGATCGCAAGGACCTTGGCAAGGGGGCAGGGGCATGGACCAGTAGCTATAGGTAAGAGGCGCATAAAGGGCTGGACTTCAACTCTAATAGACCCGGATGAAGTGAGCCTCAGCTACAGGGCGGAGCTTTTGCAAAGGGCTAACCAAAAGGTAAGGAGCTACGGAAATAAGATAAAGCAGGTGCTCGCAGTCCTTATGGACAAAACCCGGGACATAATGATAATAAACTCCCTTGGTGAATGGGCGGAGGACTTACAAAAGAGGGTAGTCTTTTTTGTGGAGGTGGTGGCAAGCGACGGAAACACCTTGCAAAGGGGTTATGAGTCTGTGGGTGGCACAAAGGGCTTTGAAATTTTTGAAGAAACACCCCCAGAGCTGGTGGCGGAAAAGTCTGCCAAGAGGGCCCTTTTGATGCTCTCCGCAAAGCCTGCACCTGCGGGGCAATTTACTGTGGTGCTCTCCGGAGAGGCGGGCGGAACCATGATCCACGAGGCGGTTGGACATGGCTTAGAGGCAGACCTTGTGCAAAAGGGGCTCTCTGTGTATAAGGGAAAGCTGGGGCAGAAGGTTGCCAGCGAGTTGATCACCGTTATAGACGATGGTTCTCTTGTAGGAAAGAATGGACACTTTGTGGTGGATGATGAAGGGGTGCCTTCCCAAAGGACAGTTCTTATAGATAAGGGCTACTTGGTGGGATATATGTATGATCGGCTAAGCGCCATGAGGGAGGGTAAAAGCTCTACAGGAAACGGCAGAAGACAAAGCTACGCCCACATACCCATGGTGCGTATGACCAACACCTACATAGCTGCTGGTAAGGACAACCCGGAGGATATAATAAGGGATACAAAGAAGGGTGTTTATGTGGTTAAGATGGGTGGAGGGGAAGTGAATACGGTAACTGGAGACTTTGTCTTTGAGATCATGGAGGGGTATATGATAGAGAACGGGAAGATCACCTATCCCATAAGGTCTGCCACATTGATCGGCAATGGTCCAAAGGTTCTTCAGGATGTGGACGGAGTAGGATGGGACTTGGGTTGGAGCATTGGCACCTGCGGTAAAGACGGACAGGGGGTACCCGTATCAGATGCCCAACCTACCATAAGGGTCAAGTCCTTAACCTTGGGCGGAACGGAGGTTTGAAGTGAAGGGCATCCTTGATCTTATACCTTTTGTAATTTTCATAGGTATTGTCCTCCTTTCCATCTTTGGGGGAGAAGCATTAAAAACTTTGGGAGGTTTAGTCATGGGTTTTTCACCACTTATAGTAATAGCCATACTGGTGGTTATCTTTTTGGCTACTGCCCTAAGGATAGTGCCCGAGTATCAGAGGGCGGTTATATTCCGTTTGGGAAGGGTCATAGGTGCCAAGGGGCCGGGTCTCTTTATGCTGATTCCCATAATAGACAAAATGGTAAGGGTGGACCTTCGGACTGTCACTTTGGATGTGCCCACCCAGGACATCATCACAAAGGACAATGTGTCTGTTAGCGTGGATGCGGTGGTTTATTTTAGGGTAGTGGACCCAGTAAGGGCAATCGTGGAAGTGGAAAATTATCTGTATGCCACCTCCCAGATAGCCCAAACTACCCTCAGGAGCGTCTGCGGTTCGGTGGAGCTGGATGAACTTCTCTCGGAGAGGGAAAAGCTAAACTTACAGCTTCAGGAGATCATAGACAGGCAAACGGACCCTTGGGGTGTAAAGGTGGTAGCTGTAGAGCTCAAAAGGATTGACCTTCCAGAGGAGCTAAGACGTGCCATGGCAAGGCAGGCAGAAGCGGAAAGGGAGAGGAGGGCAAAGATCATAACCGCAGAGGCAGAATATCAAGCAGCGCAGAAGTTGGCAGACGCAGCCCAGATCCTTGCATCTCAGCCCTTAGCCCTCCAGCTAAGATACTTAGAAACCATACAGAATGTGGTCTCAAAGCCCGGAAACACGGTTCTTATACCATTGCCCATAGAGATGCTCTCTTATTTTGCTAAGGATGTCTCAAAGGTACAGGGTCAAGGTCAATAGGGCAGGCGTTTTTTTCACAGGGGTGACCATATTCCTTGGCGTATCCGCGGTAAATACCTCCAACAATCTACTCTATTTGGTGGTCTCCTTTTTGCTCTCTTTTATGCTACTCTCGGGCATGCTCTCCCTTTACAACCTGAAGGGTTTGAGCCTCGAGCTCATACCACCCAAGGAGGTTTTTGCCCAAAGGGCTGAGAACTTTAGACTTATCCTGAAAAATCAAAAGAAATTTCCCTCCTTTAACCTTCTGGTGGAGGCACAGGGCTCAAGGGCTTTCTTTCCCATTCTGGAAAAGGAGGAGGTGGGCTTTATAACCTTAAGGTTTCCAAGGAGGGGCTATTATGACAAAATATCCGTTAGAGTTTCCTCCTCCTTTCCCGTGGGGCTCTTTGAGAGGTTCTTCTACATGGATGTTCCCGTAAACTTGGTGGTCTATCCTTATCCCATGGCTGTTTCAAAGAATATAAGGGTGGAGGGTTTGCAGAGGGGAGATTGGCTGACCGTTGGGAGAAGAAGGGGTTATGAGCATCTTCATTCCGTCAGGGAGTATATGGGAGAACCCGTAAAGCTCATCCACTGGAAGTTGTCCGCAAAGGTTGGAAAGCTCTATGTTAAGGACTTTTTGGCGGAGGAGAGCCCACCGGTGGTTCTGAGCTTGGATATGGTGGATGGTAGCTTAGAGGATAAGCTTTCAAAGTTAACCTATCTGGTCTTGGAGTATTCAAAAAAGGGTACACCAGTGGGCTTAAGGCTGGATGGTATTTACCTTGAGCCTGCCTTGGGTGAAGAGCACAAAAGAAGGATGCTCAGAGAGTTAGCCCTCTTCGGTGATAGCCCTAGGGTAAGAGCCTAATACCTTTACCATCTGGGTTCTCTCCTTTAACATCTCAAGGGCCAATTTCACATTCTCGTCCTCAATGTGTCCCTCTAGGTCCGCAAAAAAAACATAATCCCAAGCCTTTTTCTTTGATGGTCTTGATTCAATCTTTGTAAGATTTACTCCGTATCTGTAAAAACTCTCCAGGGCTTTATAAAGGGCTCCTGCCTCATCCCTGACCGCAAAGAGAATGCTGGTTTTATCTTTGCCCGTTCTTTTCATATCCCTTTTGCCAAGAACCAAAAAGCGTGTGTAGTTGCTGAGGTTATCTTGGATATTCTCCGCCAGTATGTTTAGGTGATAGGTGTAAGACGCAACCTCGCTGGCTATTGCAGCGCTTCCTTCCCTTTCCAAAACGATCTCGCAAGCCCTTGCAGTGCTATCGGTCTCTATTAGCTTGGCATAGGGTAGGTTCTTTTCAAGCCAGTTTCTGCACTGTGCAAGTGCCTGTCTATGGGAATAGACCTCCTTTATCTCTTCCAAGCTTCTGCCCGTTGAAAGAAGGTGCAGTTTTATGGGTATTACTACCTCCCCCACGATCTTGACGCTAAATTCTAAGAACATGTCCAAAGTGTAATTGACTACCCCCTCTGTGGTGTTTTCCACTGGGACCACGCCGTAATCTGCCCTTTCCGTTTCAACCTCTATAAAAACATCCCTTATGGTGGGGGCGGGCACATAATAGGCAGAAAGTCCAAAGTGTTCCAAGCTCGCTTGATGGGTAAAGGTTGCCTTTGGTCCAAGGTATGCCACCCTTAGCTCTTTTTCCAAAGAAAGGCACGCGGACATGATCTCCCTAAAGACATGCTTTACCGCTTCTGAAGGAAACTCTTCTCCATAGAGTTCCTTGTTCAGTTTCACCAGTCTATCTATAACCTCCCTCTCCCTTTCAGGCGAATGGATCTCCAAGTTGAGCTGTTTTTTTATTTCCCCGATGGACTTGGCAAGCTTAGCCCTTTTGTTGAGTAGCTTTAGAATTTCTTCATCTATGACATCAATTTCAGCCCTGAGCCTTTTTATCTCTTCCATAGGAAGGAAAGATACTTGGGCTTGCTCTTTAGATCCTCCAGCAGAAGGTGGTTTTCTCTACTTTTTTGTCTCCAGTGTTTTCTCCTCTTCCTATAGATTTCCCTTAGATATTCCTTTAGCTTTAGGCTCGGATATTTGCCCTTTGCAACCTTGTGCAAATGCCACCACCACTTTTCTATGGGTTGGCTTTCATCGTCTTCCAAGGGCTCATCGCTTGATTTCATGAGCTCTATGAACCTGTGTACGTTTTGAAATAGCTTTCTGTCTGCCTTGATCACGTATGGGCTTTCTTCCAAACCCTCCTGATGGATCCTCTCCCTTAGGGAAATTATAAAGTTAGGATAGCCCACTCCATAGTTCAGGAGCATTTCTAACTCTGCGAAGTAAATATAATCAATCTCTAAGCTTACCATTAGAGATAATTATAAAACACTCTCTCTGCCATGTAGGAGCTTCTAACATTATGACCACTAAAGACATGGCTAAAGCCTAGGCTGAGGGCGATTCTTTTCAACCTGTCAAACTCTTCTTGGGTGTAAAGCTTGATCACAGGGTGGTGCCTTTTGGAAGGCTGGTAATACTGCCCAATGGTTAGCACCTCACATCCTACCCTTCTTAGATCTTTCATAACTTCCACGATCTCTTCCTCCCTTTCTCCAAAGCCCAAGATGAGGGCAGACTTGGTTAAGATGCTTGGATTGAGTTCCTTTGCCCTTTTTAAAAGTTCTAAGCTTCTTTGATAATCCGCACCCTTTCTGACTCCATGATACAGCCTTGGCACCGTTTCCACGTTGTGGGCTAACACATCGGGCTCTGCCAAGAGGACGGTTTTTAGGGCTTGGTGAGAGCCACCAAAATCGGGGACAAGAACCTCCACCTTGATGTTTTGGATGTTTTCCTTTAAGACCCTTATGCATTTGGCAGACTGTCCCGCTCCACCATCCTCTAAGTCATCCCTGGTGGGGGAGGTGATCACCACATACCTGAGGTTTAAGGTCTTAACCGCCTCCAAAAGGCGGTAGGGCTCCTCTTGGTCCAAAGGTTCCGGATTTCCCCTCTTTAAGTTGCAAAAACTGCAAGCCCTTGTGCATTGATTTCCAAGGATCATAAAGGTGGTGGTGCCGGAGCCAAAGCATTGGGAGATGTTGGGACATCGGGATTCTTCGCAGACGGTATGTAGGCTTACCCTTCTTAAAAGCGCCTTCAGTTGGTGGGTCTTGCTCAAAACCAAAAGAGGCTTAGCCATTAGGACAATATTATCACAGAACCCATTGACACACAGGAGTCTTAAGGCTAAAATCTAACTATGATGTTTGTTAGCTTACAATTCAAGCTTGAACTGAAAAGGGGAAGACAAAGAAAAACTCATAAAGCTTATGCGTAAGCAATCCTCTGCCATTCATGTAGCATACAATATGCTAAAAGAGTTGGAAAAAGAGAAAACAAAAAATTCTCACGCCCAAATATACCATAGACTGAGGCAGCTATTTCCTGACCTGCCGACAAAATACATTGATTCAGCTATTTACAAAGCTAAACAATATCCCATAGATAAACCAGTGGTGTTTGGAGGCAGAAGACTTTTTGAAAAACTCTGCAAAAACCACCTTACAGGTAAAGCAAGAGAAAAACTTAAAAAACAATGGAGAGAATTAAGACAGGGAACATTGATCGCCATAGGTTCAAAACATAAAACTGCACAGGGTAATCTACTACTCAGGTTTATGGAACTGGATGGAAAACTGCATCTTAGAATTACCACAGGAAACAGAGAGTTCATCTATGCCAAAGTTTTAAGAGAACCCACCAACAACAAAGACAAGTGGCTCACCTTTATGGCTATGCTTTTAGAAAGTTGGCAAACAAAAAACTACTTTCCCTACATAGTGGAATTAAAACTAAGAGATGGAGAAGTTTATGGAAGTGTATACTTTGAACTTCCAACACCTGAAGTTAGATACACAAAAGAGAACGGAGTAATAGCCGTAGATACTAATGCATCACCCATACACTTAGCCATAGCAGAAGTCTCAAAAACTGGAGAACTGTTAAGCTATCAAACCATCAACCTACATCACCTTTTAGGACTTTCTCAAAACAGCAAAGACCACCAAGAGTGGATATTAGCCCATCAGCTACTGGATTTAGCCATTCAGAAAGGTAAAGCTATAGCCGTAGAAAATCTAAAGAAACTCAAAAAAGGAATGCGGGGAGATGGAAAAGCTGAGTTAAGAAAAAGGCTTCACCAATGGAATGCCAAAAAGTTCTTGCAAAAGTTAAAAAGGGTAGCAATGTTAAAGGGAGTGGAAGTAGTAGAGGTCAATCCCGCCTATACCTCAGTTATTGGCATGCTAAAGTATGCACCACAATTGAACATAGACAAGGATATAGCTGGTGCTTATGTGATAGGCAGGAGGGCACTGGGCTTTAAAGAGGACATGCCTGAGAATTACGAAAGACTGCTAAAAGACAAAGTATATTTAGAGTTTGCCCTAAAGAGGTATGAGGAAAGAGAAAAGGAACTTGTGGAACTCATAGAGAAGGAAAGCAATGAATACAAGAGAAACGCACTAAAAAGCAAACTAAGGAGTGTAGAGGATGCAGAGAAGCTATTAACCAGTCTCATACAAAGCCTTCAGAGTGAGCCAAGCTCCTGTGAGGGAGCCAATGGAAGGAATCTCGAACAGGGAGAGACTAAAAAGGTCTCTCAGTCCGCTTGGCAAGTTCTGAAGGTAGCCCTCCTCTTCCCTATCCTTGGAAGGGTCTTACCAAGAGACCTTTCTCCTCTGAAGCCCGTGTTGGTGGAAGGGGTGTGGGATAGGGTGAGGCGTTCTAACGGGTTAGTTCCCTTAGAGGCTGGGGGGACGGTCCCAACAAGGGATTTTTAGAACAGCCTCCGGGTTATAATTATTGTGTAGCTTGCTCATGGATTATTGGAAAGGTATCATACATCATTACAGAGAATACCTGCCAGTGAATGAAAACACTCCTATCATCACCCTCTATGAGGGAAACACTCCCCTGGTGCACGCCCAAAACTTGGCAAGGGAGATTGGCTTTAAGGGGGAGATATTCTTGAAGTATGAGGGGCTAAACCCTACGGGCTCCTTTAAGGACAGGGGCATGACCTTGGCTATTTCCAAGGCGGTGGAGGCAGGAAAGAAGGCAGTTATATGTGCATCTACGGGGAACACCTCCGCTTCTGCCGCTGCGTACGCTGCAAAGGCTGGTCTTAAGGCTTATGTGCTCTTGCCAAAGGGTGCGGTAGCATTGGGAAAGCTCTCTCAGGCGGTGATCTATGGGGCACAGGTGCTTGCCATTCAGGGGACCTTTGACGACGCTTTGGAGATCGTCCGAAAGCTTGGGGAGATTTTACCGGTGGAGGTGGTAAATTCTGTAAACCCTTACCGTATTGAGGGACAAAAGACGGGTGCCTTTGAGGTCTGCGATGCCCTTGGCTTTGCACCCGACTATCACTTTATACCAGTGGGCAACGCGGGCAACATCACCGCCTACTGGAAGGGCTACAAGGAGTACTACCAAAGGGGAAAGATTGAAAAACTGCCCAAGATGATGGGCTGGCAAGCGGAGGGGTCCGCCCCCATAGTGAAGGGCTACCCAATAAAAAACCCACAAACCATAGCCACCGCCATAAAGATCGGAAATCCCTACAGCTGGCAGCCCGCCCTGCAGGCTTCAAGGGAATCGGGAGGGCTCATTGATGCAGTTAGCGACGACGAAATACTCTACGCCTACAAGTTGGTGGCTTCAAAGGAGGGGATCTTCTGCGAGCCTGCTTCTGCCGCATCGGTGGCGGGGTTAATAAAGCTCTGCAGGGAAGGGTTCTTTAAA
>Ga0209741_1000301_pt1 | contig 13331 bp, 8 predicted proteins | sample OctOCTMetagenome_FD_184734 | JGI IMG/M metagenome (GOLD analysis project Ga0209741, IMG submission 184734) | Hot spring and microbial mat streamer communities from Octopus Spring Streamers, Yellowstone National Park, USA - OCT_B (SPAdes) (version 4) | ecosystem: Environmental > Aquatic > Thermal...
AGTATCTAAAGACATCTATATCTTGTAGATTGGGTCCTCCCAGATATATTCTTCTTACATATGGCGTCGAGCCGTCTGTATATTCAATATCCAGCACCCAGGCGAGTCCTCCGCCGAAGGCCTTGGCGTAGAAGTACTCCGTTTGAAAACTTGGCTCCCAGATGTTAGGTTGATACACGTCGTAGATGCATAAACCTAAGTGTCTGCCGCGGTAGGTGTAAGTTCCGCTTGGCGAGCGGCTGTTTATCGTAAACCTTACCCGCAAGTCCTTACACACGCCGTTGACAGGTTCTGTGGCTATTGTGAGCGTTTGAGAGCTGGAGGCGGTTTGGGCGACGTAACCGTCGTAAGCCACATACGGACCTATAACTACACGACGCACTTCGCGGTACACCACAAAGCCGCCGGCCGCCCTAGCTGCGAATTCCCCCACTTCAAACCCATATCTGTAGGTCCTGGTGTATATGAGAGAGGCGTTTACGCCAACTCTCGGCTGTCCGCTGAAACTCCGCACATCTAGCATCACAAACACGGCGAGCTGGTCAACACTGGTAGTAGAGTTTATCAGACTCACCCAATACCTCGTTCTGTTTGCCAACCTAAATCTTTGAGAGCCTAGAAATGTACAGTTGCCACCGAATTGTATCTTATACACCTCGACTATTAGATCTGCGTCGAGGGTGCCGCCTTTTATCAACGTCCCCAGTGTAAAGCTCTTTGCATCGTAGCCGAGGTAGGCGGCGTATGGCTGATTTATACACGCCGATTGCGTGCCGTGCACTGGGATGATGACTTGGCCGGTTTTTGTTATTGGGGTTTGTCTGAAGTAAAGCCCGCCGTATACGTCAAACGTGGAGCCGACGCTCGGCCTCCTGGGGAGGGTTGGCGCGGCGGCCTCTCTACCGGCGTTGGGGTCTCTTTTAGCTATCAATTCTGCTTTGCCTCGGTACTCCGGCTGGAGGCCTATCTGTTTTAGAATGGCCAAAGCGTCTTCTATGCTGTGTGCTAATATGTCTACGATGCCTGCGTCTGGTTTTCTAAACACTACGGGGTATGTGCCGTCTGGCGTCTTTAAGAACGCCTCAGCGTCTGCTCTTTGGCTGGGCCGTGCGTCTGCGGGGACGACGAGTAGGAAGTACCTTCTGTCGTACAGCGGGATGGGCGCCGCCTCGTTGGTGAAGAGGATTATGCCGGGTGCTGCGTCTCTCGGCACCCACACCACCAAAAGCTGCTCCCCAAAACGCCAGGGGATGCCCGGCACATGAGGCACATCTTCAGTTATCTCCACATCGCTCTCCACCTCGTAAACATAAACCCTCTCAGCCGCCGCCAACACCACAAACAACGCCACAACCGCAAACGCCGCCCCCACCCACCGCGCCGCCGGGAAGCCGCCCCTCAACTTAGGCGATGTCACATAGCCGCCAGAAACTCAACTTTTTTCTTACGTTCGTCAAATAGATAATTCAATAATCAGTTTTGGCTATAAACATAATTATAGATCAAGATCTGCCGTGGTCTGGCGGCGGCGTGGAGCTGGCTTTGTGTTTGAAACGTCTTTTCGGCTGTGCTGTTTATCAATGTGCCTCTCGTAGATCTCAAGTAGGATTGAAACCATGTGGGTTTGAAGCGTGGTTTTGGTCCCGCCGCTGTGGGTAACGTCGTCGGCCTCGTCTCACGGGAGGAGGGGCCTAGGAGGTGGGCGGCGGTTCTTGTCTCTGTCTGCCGCCGGGTGGAGGCGCTGGTTTAAGTCTGAGGACGCCGCAGAACACCTCAGCTCGCCACTGCGGCGTAACTCCGGTGGAGGACAGATGCACCGCGGCGCGGGCGGGAACCACTGGGCCTTCGGCCGCTGGCGGAGGTGCCTAGGGACGCGGGCCCCCTCTGGAGCCGTGGTTTTATGCGCCTCGCCTCCGCGGCCGAGGCGGACAGCCGGAGTCCGAAACCCATCAAGAAAGACCGATGTGTGCCTTTTGGCAACTGGCCGAAACCCCCGGCGGAGACGCCGTAGGGGGAGGCGGTGAAGATGCTACGGAGCCCTCTGGAATAGCGTCGGGGAGTTGCTAGACTCCTCTCTGCCGCGTCTGGGGCGGCAGAGTTTTGAAGGTCACGGCGTGTGTCCTGTAGATAAAGCTTTTTGCCACGGCGGCTCCGCTTTGGGCGTAGGCCAGCTCCCCGGCGTATTTGGCCATGTCTACGCGTTTAAGCACCTTAGGCTCGCTCCTCATGGCTATTTTGGTGTTGGTGAGCTGGCTCAAGTCGTTGAGGTCGGCGGGGCTGTGTGTGGCGAAAACCACGCCCATACTCCTCACCCTCCCCCAGCCTGGTGAGTTTGTTTATCACGGCCGCCTTCTTGTTGAAGTCCTCCCGGGCGCCCCCTGCGGGGAATAGTAGTGGGCCTCGTCAATGAAGATAGAGAGCTAATACGAAAAACATTCAAGCAATGAGTGCAAATTATGACTCACCTGGCGCAGAAACGCATAGTCACTCCAAACCGAGACAGCTGAAATCCACGTAGCCAGTCCGCGGGTCGGCTTTGCATAACGCTATCCTTCTCCCGTGGGACCTCCACGTCTTGCTCTCCCCAAGGTACGCCATGGCGCCGGAGAGTTCTGGCTGTGAAAGCTCGACGGCGTAGATGAGCAGCCGGCCGAGATCCTCCTCGGACACCTCCACCTTATACTTCGCGTCGATTACCAACGTCCTCCCGCCGGGGAGCTTCACCACATTATCCGGCCTTATACGCGCGCCGCCAGCCAGGCTTCGCAACCCGCTGACATGCCATACATCGTATTCGACCTCTACGTCATTAACAAATCTACCGCCAGCTTTCAAACTCAGACGCCCCGCAGGCTGTATGGCCCCCGCGCGTTGTAGCACCTTAGCTAAAATCCATAACTCGTAGAGCTTATGCGTCGAGATGAAGCGGAGACGGCCCTCCCCGCCCCTTTTCAGGAGGTGGCGATGCGCCCTATATGCTATATACAGGTCGACTCCAGCGGCTATCACAGGGTTGCTTCTGCCGACCTCCCTAACCCTCATAAGGAGCTCCCGCGTTATCAATACGCCGCCAGTCTCAGGTAGCCGCTGTAAGACCTCTCTATGCGCAGAGATAAGACGACGTAGTTCCTCCGTCAACACGCCGACGCTAGACGCCCCGACGTCCCTAAGCTCTTCGAATTTTTGAACTAGTGTCTCCAGGTCCCTCTTCACGGCCTCGTTTAAAGCTCTAAACACAGCGGCGGCACCGAGATCTTCCACAAATCTAACCCTAGAGAAGGCCCCCATCGGCACGCCCCTCATCATAAACTTAGCTGTCTCAGCCACGTTGGGCTTCCCTACCACGCCTCCCGCCGTCACCAAGAGCCTCTCCAACGAGAGAGGCCTAAATGTCGACAAAAACCTCCACGTCAACTCCAGTACGGCAAGGCTATACTCCACGGCGAGGATATCCCCCCACCCAAGCGCCACGGCGGACGCCGCAACCCCCAAGGGAGAGTCCGCGCGTAAATACGTCGGTAGATTCCTAAAGACGGAAACGACGTCATCTAACAACCTGCGAACCCCATCCCACCCAACCTTGGGCACCACCTCCACCACGCCGCCGGGACACTCGACATGTCCTGCAAACCCGCTGAAGCGAACCCACCCATCCCCAACCTCAGGCAGAGCAACGCCAACCTCCGTCGGTTCCACGGCACCGTAGGCGGCCCTAAGCCATGCTAGGACTGCATCCCTTAGCTCCTCGGCGGCGGACCTGACACATTCGGCAAAGGCGCCCAGCTCGTTTAAATTTACCTTAACGTCCTCCTGGAGACTAGGGGACATTGAAGCCGCGGCTCAGTCTCTCCGCATACTCTGCAGAAGCCTTCAGCCCCCAGCCGCGGAACCTATCAGCCACCCGTCTCAAGGTCTGCGCCGCTTGATCCTGACCACCCTCTATCTGTACGTATCCAGACAGGACGTCTAGCTGCGGCACAACATACGCAGCGACGGCAAAGTCGAGAAGATACAGCAACTTCTCTGGACGCCAGCTCTGTGGTGCGCCACGCGACACCACTGCGTCAAGAGCCTTGGCCGCCGCGAGGAACCTCAATGCATCTGCAGCGATACCTGGGGTTATCTCCACGGGACACACCTCGCAGCTATACCCCCTCAGCTCTCCATTGACTTCGTCTATTATACAAGCCAACAGGTTTCTCAAGTCTAGCGGGCCTGCCGCACGGGAGCACTCCACCTGTATTTTCAACATGGACTCTCTATTTTTGCCAAACCAATCATAGACCTCGCTGAAGATCACGGCATAATCCGGAGACTCCGCAAGCTCGAAGATGCGTAAAGCTCGCTCCGAGTCAAACACCTGCAGCTCGCACTGCGGGAGGTTGGCTACGCGCTCACAGAACTTCTCTACCTCTTCTTCGGAGTGGCTGAGATTTCTGAACCGTGCGAAATCTACCACTGTAAAGCGCCTTCTCAAGGCGAAGCCCAGCTTCTGGAGCAAAGACCTATCAAAGCTGTTCATAGTAGCCAGAATCCGGAAGGAGTAAGGAACCCTCAATTCCCCATCCCCAGCCTTAAACGGCTTATTCCTATGCTCCACGTCAAGAAAGGTAAAATACTCGCCAAGAGCGAGATCCAAGTTAGCACGGTTGAGCTCGTCGATAACAACCCACACAGACCGCTTGCCCTCCAGGCTCCTCCTGATGGCAGCAGTAATAAAGCCGTCGCGCCACCTCCCCTGCAAGTCAAAACCCCCAACCACATCAAAGGCGGTCCACTCGGGGTTGCCAGTCCTAAGCACATAGTCTATGCCTAACCCTTCAAGGAGATCACGTATGTAACTCGTCTTGCCAGAACCCGGCGGACCCACGAGCAACAAGCTCTTACCAGCTGTGAGCGAGGCTAACACGGCCAGCCCAATTAACTCGTTTGCGGCCTTTCCTAGAGCTTCAAATACACCAGGAGACGGACAACCAAGTCTCAGGGTTTGAAACGCCCAACTCGTACATATAGGGTTTAGGTAAGCTGCGATTATAGGGGCACGATACATAACCGCGGAGATTTTCTCTACGATCGTTTTGAGCTTCACGGGTTGAGAAAACCAATAAACTCTATCAAGTTCAATATAGAATAATGTAGAATTATTCTGTTTATATTTACCCATAAATTCTTTGTATTTTTTCTCCCACACCTCGAGATAACTGACTTCATTGAGACCGACTTCTGTCGATTCTGAAGATAAGAGCGATTTGTATAACCACGATGGTATATTGCGTAAGTCGCATTGCAGCGACTCCAGGCGCCCTCTAAATTGTTCGTAATCTATCTCTTCAACCTTTCCCACTTTAGAAATAGCTATAAACCACCCACCTCTCCTTTTATTAGCACCCTTCTTCAGACCACTGCTCTCCTTGGCATCTTCTTGCGTAACATAATGAATAACACAATCACCAGGCTTCAAAGCTCCCACATTAACATATTCATGTCGAGTCTTTCCTCCCTTTCTTGCAGGACTCCACATTAATTTACAAGAAATATGATATATTTCCCGAGATTTTTCAACAAAAAACCTATTGCAGTCATAAGCCAGTTCCGCGCAATTATCTCCTATAGCCATAGATGATGGTATAAGAGTAATTTAAACATATCTATTACCATACTTACAGTGACTTCTGAGAGGGCACGCGTTGCAACGAGGTCTCCTGGGTGTGCAGAACGCCGCAGCAAAGTCTATAAACGCGTAAGCTAGCTTTCTGTCCCACTTAAGCAACCCAGCTAATCTCCCTAGAGTGCCATCCGTCATGTACCGCCTTGGTGGATCCACGCCCAATACTGTACGAGATAGGATACGTGCAATGTTGGCATCAAGTAGCGGCGCAGAACCACCACATGCAACTATATAAACAGCCGCTGCAATATAATCACCAACACCTGGAATACGTCTCAGCATCTCGTAGTCGCATGGTACCTTGCAGTCATGCACCCTCCTTAAGTACTCCGCCATGCGGAGGAGCCGTTGCGCCCGCTGCCTATAGAGCCCAAGCGGCTTCAGAAGCTCCTCTAGCTGTTCACCATCGGCACTAGTTAGCGCGCATGGAGTTGGGAAGAGCGCTACCAAGTGGTCATATACCTTCACAACCATCTCAGCCTTGGTTTGTATAAGGAGTATTTCTGCCAGCAGGATGCGCCAAGGATCTCCGCTGTGTCTCCATGGGAAATCCCTCCTGACTAAGGGCCAAGTCTTCAGAACCACTTCAGCAACATCCTCTACATCTTTGCTGTATTCACCTAAGGCCATAGGCCAAATTGTCTCAGGCACAAACCAGCTCTGGACAACCTCTTTAAAAAACCAAGTTCGTAACTTCTCACCATGCCTGGTTTGGGAAGGATGGAGAGCACGGTGAGCACGCACTCGGCGCCAGCGTCTATAAGTCTCATTACGGCCTTCTTTACAGTAGTAGGTGAAGCTCTTAGGGTGTCGTCGATGCAAGTTTCGAGAGCGCCGTGCACGTGCCTTAGGTCTCGGAGCAGGTCTATGTATAATTCCTGAGTACCGGCTATCCTTATTTCATCCAGCGAGGGGCTAAAAGCCTCTTTTGATAGGTATTCGATAAATAACTTGATGCGCTTCTGCTCCATGTAATCCCTTAGGCTAGTACAGCCGAAGTTGCCGCTGATTGCGAGCTGCTGGAATGTATCGCTGGCAAGCCGTTGGACCGATTGGAGCATTGCGCTAAATGATGTGAAGCTCATGCGGTGGAGATGTCTCAGCGGTACAACCGCTGTGCGTATCTCTCCATTGGCTTGCTTGATGGGCAGTATGACCCCTACCTCAGGCTCAACTACTTGTACGTCTCGAGGGAGCTGGACTAGCAGCGGCGGAACTATGCCCAGCTGCCCAACTACGCATTCATAGAACTCCTTATTTATGCCGAAGTCTTCTTCGGTGATGCATGGAAGCTCCGCCGGGCGTTTTAGCCAGCGCACCCTCATGCTTACGCGTCCATACTTCCTTACCTTATTGAGGCCGGCAAAATGACGCATCGATCCAGCACTTACACAGAGCACGAGCTGAGCCCCGCGGGCGCACCTCCTAACAATTCTGTCAAAGCTCTGACCTGGCTTTACCTTCAGCACGCCAAAGCGGCTATTGCCAGGGTTATATAGGTAGAGCCACGCCTTGTTGGCTGCAAAGGTGTATGTGAGGAGAACAAAGGGGGTGCCGCCACTACTACACCTCGGAACATCCGAGTCGGTCTCAGCTGACCTGAAGTCGGCAAGATAGCGGAGCATAGCCCGTGAGACCCCGTCCAGGCTACATGCCAGGAGATAGTTAATTATCCCGCCAGGATCCTTTCTAGGAGTCCTCCACAGCTCCCTATAAACGTCCTCTAGCCCTTTATGGCGTCTGGTCTCGCGCATTTTCACGTGCCCGTTGCGAGGAAGTTCCATACCGCTTCAAACAGTTCGTCCAGGTAGCCAACAACAGCCCCCCTCAGTACGACACCGATGTCGTAATTTGTGTAGAGGTGATACTTCGTCAAGTTAAAAGTACCAACAACGGCTATCCGCCTGTCTACAAGTATCAGCTTTGCGTGGACACCCCGCACCTTTACACTCTTGCTACCAGCCTGGTTGTACTGCGTTGCGTAGAGCACCTTTATGTTGGGCAATAAACCCCTTATCGGTTCAACGCTACTTGCACTGTTAACCTCCGTGATCACCTTCACCTCAACGCGGCTTAGCCTTTCAACACATTCGGACAGCATAACGCCGAGCAGGTCACCTATGTAGGGCATCATTACCTTTAGCGCGATTTCTGATGAGCAGACGTAGCCTTTAAGCGCGTCGAAGGTGCCGGAGAAACCCATGCGCTGCACGTATCTGCCTAGGTCTCGATACAGCTTGGGGTTAACGATTAGGTCAACAACCTCCCCAATTACCTCCGAGCTTACTTGCGCCTTCTGCTGCTCGGCTATGCACCACTTGGAAGTTAGCAAAGGTTTGGTGAAGTCTAATACGCTCTCCTCAAGCCTATATACTAATCCTTGCGCCGCCAGCTGCCTTAACACTAGCGCCACCGACCCAGCATCCACCTTAAGTCTCACAGCCAACTCCTCAGGGTAGGCGCATCCGCCGAACTCCTTAATCGCTTCGATTAGTCTCTTTTGAAAATCGCTAGTTAAGGCTTGAGACATCCTATGACTGGCCTCGCTGGAAACAAGTGAACCTGTTAACGGCCTTCTCAGCCGCCCTCCAGCTTAAGAACATATTTCCAAATGCACAAGTCTCGTAGAAGACGCACGCCCTACACGCGCTCCGGCACATCCTCGGGCACGGTCTGCTGAAATCGCAAATGTATTCGACAAAATCAGCTATATCATTCGCGACTGTCCTTACGCCACCTATGCCACCTGGCGAGTTGTCATATATGAGAATTTCAGCAACGCGTTCGCTTTTGTCTATGAATACGGCTTCGCCGAATTCGCTCGGCGAAAGTCCCGTGAGTCGTGTAAGAGCTAACAAGATAATGTGGCTAATGCTATGCGCTACTGTTAGTGGAGTAGCCTTAATTGGTTCCCCTATTTTTTCGATTGCATCGTAATCTAGCTTGACAAGAAGGCCCTCGGTCTCCAGCTTTCTGCCTAGGAAAATGGATTTGCCTTGGCTATCCACATCGAATACAGGCAACCGTCTATACCTACTGGAGTAGGGATGCCCCAATAGGTACATAACTGTGAGTATAGTTACCGTAAACCCTCCCACCACTACCTCTCTGGCAACAGGTAGATATTGAGCCACTAAATCGCCAAGCGCCCTACCAGTCCCCTGTTTTGGCTCGCTTGGAAATACAGTTACGGTGAAGGGTTTCGTAATACTTACAGAGGGTTTAGCTAGGGCTGGCCTAGCCACCTTTGGCGGCAGACCTCGGTATTGAGGGAAGTATATCGGGTATGACCCCTCTGTGCACTGCCCATCGCGGTAATACTGGCATGAATCGTCGTTGAAGGGGCATTTAAAGGCAAGCGATTGAAGTGGGCGTTTAGGCTCAATAGGCTTTAGGGCCTTTAGGCTTCTATACCTCTTGCAATATGCGTAGTCGATCGTAGTTATAGGCGCCACAAGCTTAATGTTACTATCTGTGGAGAACCTGTATCCATGGTGGCCTATCTGGACGAGCGGTACGCCAACATAGGCTTGGTACAAGCTAGTATTGCAAGATGGGCACGTAGTCGCGCTGCCTGCTTTAAATAATCTGCCGCAGCTGGGGCACCTAAGTATATTGAGCGAAACCAACGGGGCGTCAAAATCGTAGGTGACCTTCTGCAGGTCGTACTTGACTATCGATTTTCCCTCTTCTGCCTTTCTTAGAATATCTTCTAGGGCGTTTGCAATGGCGCCTGATTGGTCTTCCTTCATGGCTGAAATCACTGATTTAAACCGCTGAAACAAGTCTGGCTGCGCCATACTATTCTTTTAGGAACTCCTTGAGTTCCTTAGTCCCTGATGCCTCTATACCGTTTGCGGCAAAGAAGTATCCTCGGTACGTCGTGATTTGCCCATGCAGTGCGTGCTTAATGGCATATCTGACATCCCGCCTTCTCCGATTATAGGGAGCCGGGAGGTAGTAGGCGAATTCAACTTGCTCGTCGGCAGCTCTTAGGTTATACAGCATTTCGCCGCCGCCGAGCACTTTTACCACGTCTTCGATGTTGGTTATCGAGCTTGCATTCCGCTGGATGTTGTCTATCGACTCACGGAGTTCGTTGGTTATGATGTTATTATGTAAGGAGAGACTGCGGGGCAGCTGTGCAGTATCTCTTACTGCGTTTGCGACGCGCTTCCAAAGGCCTATCCTCTCGTTTATGTTGGGCGCGTGCGCGCCAATTTCCGTCTCGCACAGTAGTTTTTGTATGTTCACATTGCCGCACCCTATGGAGCAGCAAAGCTTCAGTGACGCAACTATATACCTCCTTACGGCCCTCCTGAGGGCCACCTCGTTGTCCCTGCCGACTGGATATATTTCCCGCTCCAGTGCCAGCTCCCTGTCAGCCCCGCTGCTTAGAAGCCTGTAGTTCTCAAAGAAGTAGTAGTCAATCCTCCGCTCCGGGTCGAATAGTACTAGAACGACGGCATCTCTATTCCTACCAGCCCGCCCTATCCTCTGGATGAAGCTCGTTACGGTCGCAGGCATGCCGTATATCGCAACGAAGTCCACGACTCCGTAGTCCACGCCTACCTCAAGCGTGCTTGTTGCTACTAAAATGTCTAGCTCGCCTTTCTTAAACTTGTTTTCTACATCTACCCTGTCTTTGTCGAAGTCCGTAGAGTGGCCCCCTATCCTAGCCTTCAACTGCTCTATTTTCTCATCGTTATTCAGCGTGTGTATTAGCTCATTAGATAGATCGAGGTAGTTTGTAAAGACTATGCCCTTAGGCATGGTGCCAGTCACCCGCTTTAGGCCCATAAGCAACCTCCAGAGGGCCATAGCAGCTGTGGCATCGATTGTGTATGACTTCGGCATGATGAACGTAAACATACGCTTATGCCTCACGGCCTCGCGCTCCTCTTCAAGCTCGGCCTTGACCACGCGTATATCACCAGGAGACGCGCCAAGCAGACTCGCGGCGAACTCCTCAGTTTTGCCCATCGTTGCGCTTGATAGGACATAGGTAATCAAGTAATTGTTAGCTGGTCCAGCTAGGCCATTAAGCACGTATTCCAACAGACTTAACATGTGGTGTACCTGTGCGCCAAAGCTGCCAGTAAGCATATGCGCTTCATCAAGAACTATAAGCGATGGAACGCTGGGCTTTTCAGGCCGTACGCGGGCTAGATCTGCTTTGCACTTTGTATTTATACACTTTCGGCTCCAAATATGCGGGTATGCGTGGCCGCAACTAGGGCATTTCTTGAAGCCAGCGCCGAATATCGACCACTCGAACCACCTAGGACTTCTTCTGTCCGCACCCGATAGAATTCTATTTACCATATCTTCATCTGTAACCAATATGTCCGGCGGATCTCTGAATATGTCGTCGCGCATGAACTTCATATGTCTCTCTATGAATGCAGCGAACCTGCATTGCCTGTCCCCACGGCATACCACATGGTTACCATCGAACTCTACCTCGCTGTGGTGCTCCGGGCAGCGAAGCGGCAACGGGAGTGGGAGGTCTGTGTGCTCCTCTCTAAACTTGATATTTCCATGGAGCACGCCAAATGTGGGAGATTCATACGGCTTGCCGCCTTTTTGCGCAACCCTGTTGATCTCGTAGAGCAAGTGGGCAACCTCCTCCAGCTGGTCGTTGGCTAGAGCCTTCGTTGGATACATGAAGATCGCCTTGACGCCCCGCCCTTCTCTGCACCTCCTATATACCGAGAGAATAACAGAGGGTATTAGGAAAGACATCGTTTTACCGCCGGCGGTCCTAGCCATAACTGCTATGTACCTCTTTACTTGCCCGTCCTTCTTTATTAAGCCCTGGCTCGCCAGGGCTTCCTCAATTACCTCTTCTTGGTATGTATATAACCTCTCAATCCCCATGCGTCTCAGGGCTTCTGATATATAGGTTAGCGATTCAGCCACCGCTTCTTTGCACCGTTGGTCGACCGCAAGCTTACTCACTAGTCTGTTGAAGAACTCCTTTACAGTAAGCTGGCTGCGCCTTATTGCAGGTAATTCCTCATCCACTAACGCGTAATCTCGTAGTAGGTACGTCTCTGGCCCTTCTTCGATTAACATCGTATTGTAGGTGTATGCATACATCAGCCCACCATGAGCTGCATCCCACTTTATGCCGAGCCTAGCCCCACCCGTAGCCCTTAGCCGGCCCTCTACTTCCAGCAGGAGACCAAGGGCCCAGCGGCTCCCCCCTTCGTTAGGGTTATGGGTATAGAGTACGCCCCTCTGGCAGTAGCGCCGTAGTTCCCCTTTATCGAGAGAATGGCCTCCCACTGGCTCCACCACGCCGCCTAGGTTTACTATGTACGCCTTTATGGCGTAGCGCTCTACCTGCATACATCTGCCTATGATTATTCCAAATGACGGATAATAGTATGCCACTAAGTTGCCCTGCTCATCATGCACCTCAGCCCTAATCGCGTTCCACAAACCATAGTTTCGCGGGCCAGCCGGTACTATATGGACGAACTCCGACTCGGTGGCGCTGTCCGCGCCGATGCAAAGCATAGTGTGTTCTTCTTTGTAGGCTGCCCCCTCGGGCAGCGCGGTTACAGCAAGCCTGTTGAAAATCTGTTTTTCATACTGCTTTAGATTATTGACTATGCCTGCTAACTTTGCACATTCTACTGGCACCACTAGAAAAGACGTAACAACACACCCTTCTTTGCTTCGAGCTACCTCTTTACTATAGCTCTCTGGTTGAGAGACTGAACCGGCGGTAATTCGATAAGTAATGTCACTAGACGAAATGGCAGCGCCTATGCGTATATGTGCATAACTACTATTATCCCACTTGCTTTCATCGTCATAGTCGTATTTTGTTCTGACGTAAAAGCTAAATTCTGTATCGACGAGCCCACTTCCTAACTCTGCATTGAGCAGATCTACGCCGAATATGTAACCTGGATATCTATAGGCAAAGATATCCTCATCTTCGCCTTCGTCTTCATCCTCCTCAACTTCAATATCGCCCCTAAACTTTTTGCATAGCTCGGGCTGCCAGAGGTTAACGGGCACCGGAGAGATAACGGATATGTGTGGTTTTTCAACATGGTGGCGAGTTCGTAAGAAATCTAGTATCTCGTAGTTGATCAGATCCTCAAGTGTTCTACTCATTCTTCATCTGTATAATTTACTAATATAAATTTTACGTTCTACCGCTCTCAATAGTTGTCTTAAGCGCCATGGCAAGCTTGACGCTAAACTTCGGCGGCACTGAATCGGCGATTGCACGATACATTTCATCCAGGTTTAATGGCCGTAGGTCGAAGTCGTCCGGGTAGGTGTAAAGACGTGCTAGTTCTCTAACTGTTATCATTCTGTTGTAGGCTGGGTGCAGCATTAGGCTACGCCGCGGGTGCGGAACAACTTTCACTAACCCGTCTAGCGGCGGCCTGTAGAGCCAGTAGGAGTGTTTCTTGTCTATATTTACGTAGCTGGAGGCGCCGATCATGCCTGCCCTATGTGCGCTCACGAGCGAGTGGCCCGGTGGGATTAGGGACACCAACTCTTTAAGCTTTGAATTTATGCTGGAGTTTATGTGGTTGTACAGGACCTTCCCATCTACCTTACATGGGTCGATACTACACGGCTCAGGCGGTAGGCCGCGAAGCAGATCTATGGGCTTTGGATAATCCTCCCTTAG
>Ga0209741_1000305_pt1 | contig 13288 bp, 11 predicted proteins | sample OctOCTMetagenome_FD_184734 | JGI IMG/M metagenome (GOLD analysis project Ga0209741, IMG submission 184734) | Hot spring and microbial mat streamer communities from Octopus Spring Streamers, Yellowstone National Park, USA - OCT_B (SPAdes) (version 4) | ecosystem: Environmental > Aquatic > Thermal...
AAAACCTTTTGAGAGAAAAGATTTCTGATTTTGTTTCCGGTGCGTCTGACCCAGAAGATAAGAAAGATATATCTATAATTGCAACATCTGTAAATTATAAAGAAAGTATTGAAAAGTTAAGAGCAGAGATAAGAAGTTTTTTGAATACTTTCAGGTCAGACGATTTATCTGTGATAAGTATGAGGCAGAAAATATTATTAGATGGAATAGCTGCTGATGTGGAGTGTGCTTTGGATTTTATGAAAAATTCAGAGTATATAGGAGCTTCATATTCTCTAAAAGACGCTCTCGGGAAAATTGACGAAGTTTTTGGTGTCGGAAGCTCAGAAGAAGTTATAAATAAAATTTTCTCTAACTTCTGCATAGGGAAATAGAAAAAAACTTTTAGTGTAATAAAAAAAAAGAAAAAAAATAAAAAAAAGTAATAAGATAAAAGAATGAGGATACATGTTCTTGGTGCATTCGGTTCAAGATTCAAAGATAAAAATATGGTATCTTTTCTTGTTGATGATAAGATTTTGGTAGATGCGGGGAATGTCTTAAATCCGCTTGGTGATAAAGCTTTTGATATAGAAAATATTTTGCTTACTCATCACCATCTTGATCATATTGCGGAGATTCCTTTTCTTATATCTGAATCTTTTCCTTCAAGATTAAAACCTCTGCGTATATTTGCAAGCTCACATACAATAAGAGCTATGAAGAAGTTTATTATGAACCATAAGATATGGCCAGATTTTTCTGCGTTGAAGTTGGGAAAAAATGGAAGTTTTTCGTTGCAATACTATGAAGTAAAGGCTGGTCAAATTTTGCAGATTGGAGAATATGTGATTTTGCCTTTTAAGTCAAATCATATTATACCAACCCTCGGATTTAAGATAACTTTCCGAGGAAAATCTGTAATATTTTCTGGTGACACTTATGTCCAAGAAAATATATGGAAGCTTACAAATGATGATGAGCAAGTTAAGGCTATTTTCATAGATGTATCATATCCTGCACGGCTTCATGATTTGGGAGAGAAAGCGAAACATCTCTCAACAGATGTGTTTGAAGAAGAGCTAAAAAAACTAAAAAGGAAAGTGAAAATATTTGTTGTACATATAAAACCTGCATTTTTTGATGAGGTAAGGAAAGAAATAGATCAAATAGCAAAGAAGTTGAAGTTAGATATATTCATTCCAAAGGAGGGAGAAATCATACGATTGTGAATTGAAAAGTTCATACTTACAAAGCTTTTTTACAGTCAGGGCATATCCCTATAAGTTCGTGTCTATGGCTTATGAGAATAAAACCAAATTTTTTAGCTACCTCTTCTTGAATTTCTTCAATTCTTTCATCTTTAAACTCAATGACTTTGCCGCATTTTTGACATATAAGATGGTCATGATGTGAAGAGACAACTTCAAATCTTGAGATCCCATCGCCAAATTCCCTTTGAGAAACTAAACCTATATTTTTGAGCAAATTAAAAGTTCTATATATTGTCGCAAGCCCTATATTTTTTTTTCTTTTCCTGATCTCATGAAAAATCTCCTCAACGCTCACATGTCCCCCAAGTTTCAAAAATATATCTAATATAATCTTTCTTTGGGAGGTGAGTTTTATACCTTTTTCCTTCAAAGAATTTAGTATGTATGATAGATCCTTTTTTATATCCTCATCTTTTTTTTCTGTGTCCAAATTGTCTTTTTCTTTTTGTTGCATCATAAAATTATAATCTTTTTTCAAAAATAAATCTAAATTTTTATTCATTAAGGAAAACAACCTGATTTTACTAAATATTTGGGACAGAAAATCTAAAATTTAATTTATAATGCTCAAAATATTGAAGTTTCCAGATCCGAGATTGAGAATAAAAGCAAAGGAACTTAAATTTATAGATAAAGAAATTAACTTGATTTTAGGAGAGATGAAAGAACTTATGTATGAAGCAGATGGGATAGGTCTTGCTGCAACTCAGGTCGGAATACAACTTAGAATTTTCACATTTGATATATCAGAAGAAAAAAATTCACCACAGGTTGTCATAAACCCAAGAATAATTTCAAAAAGCCAAGAGAAAATAGAATTTGAAGAAGGATGTCTATCAATTCCCGGATTGAGACTTCCAATAAAAAGGTCAAGAAAAATAATAGTAAAGTGGATTGACGAGAGGGGGAATGAGCATCAAAAAGAGTTAGAAAATTTAGAAAGCGTCCTTTTTCAACACGAAATAGACCATCTTGATGGGAAACTTATAATAGATAAACTTCCACCTGCCGAAAGAAAAGAAATCATTAACATGTTGATAAAAGCTGCGGGTTCATTTTAGGAGTTCTTCTATGCTCTTAAAATCTTCTTTTGCCATCTTAAATGTTTCAAGAGCTTTTTTATACATAGATTCTATATTTTTTGCGCTTTCAAGTAGGGAAAGTAAGTTTCTTGAAATCTCATCTGTGACTTTTGATTCTTCCTCTGTTGCCGTAGAAATTGCAGAACTTTCAGTATTTATTTTGGCTGTGGATTGATTCACCTCATCAAAGCTCCTTTTACCTTCATGGACCATCTCAACTCCTTTTTTGACAGCTTCAAAAGCCTTTTCTATTGCTTCGTAAGTTTGACTTACCCTAGCTATGATTGAGTTTATCTTTTCAGATATATCTCTGGCGGATTGATAAGTTCTTTCAGCAAGTTTCCTTACTTCACCTGCAACGACTGCAAATCCCTTTCCTTGTTCTCCCGCTCTTGCTGCCTCTATCGCAGCATTCAGAGCAAGAAGATTGGTCTGGTCTGTTATATCTTCTATCGTTGAAATTATTTCTGATATTTCTTTTGTTTCACTTTCAAGACTTTTTGCTAAATCTCTGACCATGGTCATAGTTGCCTCTATATCGGCTATCATTTTCACAATGTTATCCATTTTTTTCAAACCTTCCTGTGAGATTTGCGCTGTCTGGTCAACCATATTTGCGATCTGAACTATTCTTGAAGCAACCTCAGCAGCAGAAGCAGAAAGTTCCTCGGAAGCAGTTACTATTACATTTATTCTATTAAGTTGCATATCATTCTCCCTGACGACATTAAGGTAATCCTCCTCAAACGCTCTCAACTTTTCCAACGCTTCCCTTAACTTAGAAAGGATTCTATTTTTCTCTGCGCTTATTTGGTTATCTATGAGAGCTTTTATTTTTCTTCCTTCTTCTGTTGATGGAGTTTCTGACATTATATCTTCAAGAATAAAATTGAACCTTTTTTTCTCATAAATCCTTGATAGTATGAAAGCTAATATAATTCCAACAATCCCACCAAGAAACAATATTATGGATGCCCAAGAGAAGCCACCTAACGCAGAATAAATGATAAAAACTAATGTAAGTAATCCTAATCCACTTATAACCCCCAACATATCAAAAAATTTTAAACATTCAGTAGAAATTTTCAAGTTTTTGTATAATTTTTTAAACGTATTATGGGTAGAAAAAATCGGAGTGAAGAGAAATTAGATAAGATAGTGAAGAAGATGAGAGAATGCGGTGAAATTCTTTTTTCAAAAAATTTGGTAGACACAAGGTCAGGAAATGTAAGCGTAAAATTGACAAAAAACAAACTTATAATAAAAAGAACAGGTTCCTCTATGCCATATATAACAAAAAAAGATGTTATAGTTTTACCAATCTACGAAGAGACAGAAAAAGATAATTTAGCCTCATCGGACCTCAAAATACATCGGAGAATCTACATAGAGTCAGAAAATAAAGGGAAAGATATAAATGCAGTTTTACACTGTCATATGGCGGAAGCAGTTGCTTTATCGTTTTTTCAAGATGAGGTAATACCTCCCGACTATGAAGCTCAGTACTTTATAAAGAAAATAAAAGTGGCAGAATACAATGAAATACCAGAATGTGTTGTAGAATTTAAATTGTGCATCGCAAAGGGGCACGGCGTTTTTGTGGGAGGAAAAGACCTTGATGAAGCTCTGTTTTTAACTTTGGCGCTACGCAATTCACTAAAAATCTTATTTTTGAAAACTATATTTGAAAAAATAAAATTCTAAGGTGCAGAAAAGAGAAAAAAGAAGATAAAAAAATCCAATAATAATACTAAATAGACTATTAAATTCTTGCATCAATAGGGTTGAAAATGGTTTTAAGGTATCCTTGATATAGTAAGGGGGCAGTTTTAAATTTTGAAAGTTCCGATGGGTTTATCCACAAGAACTTTACATGTTCCCAGTCTATTTTTATATCTGGTTTGGTTTTCAGAATCGCACGAAAAGGAGTTATCTCCCACCTTATTCCAAGTTTTGCATCCGAGAGCTCAAATGGGGTGGATTTTATGAGTTTTTCTATCAGCTTTGGGTCAAGTCCTATTTCTTCTTTGAGTTCTTTTAATGAAGTTTCTTCCTCTGTTTCTCCTTCTTCTATATGTCCTGACACAACTCCCCATCTTCCTCTGTAACTTCCAACTTTTCTACTTCTTTTTAGTATCAAGATTTTCCCTTTGTATTCTACAAATGTAGAGGCGACTTTTCTTGTTTGAAGTTCCCAACCCAATATGTGATTTATTGCAAAAAAGAAAGCAGAACTTGCAACAGACTCCATTATTTTTTCTCTTTTACCTTTGAAAAGATTTACAAAAGAATATTCACCTTTGTTTGAAGCTATTGCTAAAAAAGAGAGACCAACTGGCTTTTGCTCTGTTCCACCTTTTGGTCCCAATATAGATGTTTCAGATAGCACTAAATCTGCATTTGTGATACTTTTTATTTTCCTTGCAAGAGAGATGGCACATTTTTCAGAGACGGCACCATCAGAAATGTCAGCTGATAAAAAAGATTTCAGTTCATTTGAATAGGGTAAAAAAGCCCCCAAGAAAACTTCAGAAGCTCCGATGTTTCTGACTATTTCAGATGAAATAATACCTCCTGTTGAACATTCAACAACTGCACATTTTATTTTTTTCTCTTTCAGGAGTTCAAAAAATTTCTTTGAAAGCTTTCGTACATACCCAAAATTTGGAGAAATCGGGAAATTTGAGGATGGAAGATTATGCATTTTTGGGTTTTACTACGACTTTTATTTTAGCTCTGAATTTTTTCATAAAATCAACTTCAACCTCATACTTTCCTACAGATTTTATTGGATTTTCCAAAATAACCTCAAATTCAGATTTGAAGTCAAATTTTGACTTTATTCTTGCTTCTATGTCTTCTTTCCTTACTGAACCGTAAAGGGAGCCGTCTTGATTGGCTCTTTCATAAAATTCAAAAGTTTTTCCATCAAGCTCTTTTGATTCTTTCTCTGCAAATTTCAAAAGCCTTTCATATTTTTTCTTTTTTTCCTTTTCAATATCTTGTAGGTGTTTTTGTAAAGATTCTGTCAATTTTATTGCTAATCCACGCCTTATCAGAAAATTTCTTGCGAGACCATCTGAAACTTCTTTGATTTCTCCTTTCTTCCCGTATTCTCCTGCGTCCTGAATAAAATAAACTTTCATCATATAAACCTCCTTTTTTTATTTTTTACTCTTTTCCTTCTTCCTCTTTTAGTTCTTCTTCTTTTGCATTTTCTTCTTTTTGTTTAATCTTTTGTTGTTGTTCCTCATTTTGCTTCTTTTTAGCAGATGATTCAAAAATTTCTTTCAATTCGTGAGGTTGAAGTTTTACTCCTACTGTTGTAAATGGCAATAAAGCGAGATGTCTTGCTCTCTTTATGTTCCTTGCAAGTTGACGATGATGCTTTGAACATAATCCAGTTGATTTCTTTGCTTTAATCATACCGCGTGGAGTAAGGAATTGAGCCAAGAAATCAGGATTTTTATAGGTTATTGGTGGTAACTCTCCTGTACAAACTTTACAAATTTTCCCACTCTTTACTTCCATATAAAACTATGAAATTAAAACAATAAAATCAATTTTCAAAAAATCAAAAAAATTATTTTTAAAGTTTTACCTGTCTGAAAAAGCATGAGCTTGTTCATATTTTGCTTTGTTTTTCTCAGATTAATACCAGAAAAAGTTGTTGTAGATCCTCTACTGATTCTAAAAGCTCATAACCATCAGGAAAATAAAAAAATTATGGTTGTGGAGCTGAAAGAAGCAGAGATTAATTTGCATGGTAATTTGTCTCCTCTGAATTTTTTAGGTCTGAAATTGGGAATGAACTTTATTCCAGTTGTCTTGACAAAAGAACTTCGGAAGGATGATATAGACTGTATTTTAAAAAACTTGTGGAATCCAAGGAAATGTTTTACTGAAAACATAATATATTTGAGATATCCTCGCAAGCTTTTTCCCAAAAATACACAGGAAAATGTGGAGCATAGCGGTGAAAACTATTTGAGGAGAGTCTTTGCAAAAATTTATGAATCATCAGAGGAAATAGGAGCAAGAGTAGCTCGTGATATTTTCAGGGTCAGCGGAAAAGGAGTAATAGTGGGAATAATAGATACAGGCGTAAGATGGTACTCTGAATTTTTTGCGTATGATATTTCAGATGCTCTTTCCCGTTTGGGGTTGAAAAAAAACTTTTCAAAAGCAACTATAATATGGGATCAAGAAAGTAAAAATTACACAGGAGGCTTTACCACACCTCAGAACTTCAATTACGGAGTAGAATGCTTGTTCCCTTCTTTAAGAGATGGACTAAAAGACTACAAAGGATGTCCTCATAATGATAAATCAGGTCATGGAACTCACATATCTGGAGTGATTGCTCTTGATGCAGGAGATGGTAAGGAGGTAGGAATAGCTCCTGAATCTCTTTTAATTGTGGTATCAACACCCATGTACGAAGATTTAGTAGTTGATGCTGTGAGATATATTTTCTCTTATGCTGAAAAATGGAGGTTACCGGCAGTTGTAAATATAAGTTTAGGAGGACACTTTGGTCCACACGATGGAACAAGTTTATTTGAATTACTTCTCAGACAACAGCTTGGAAAAGGTAGAATTATAGTTGCGGCAGCTGGAAACGAGGCAAATCAAAAAATACATGTTGGTGGTGAATTTCAAGGCGAAGTATCAGCAGTAGTTGATTTGGTAGGAGATTGTGAGGTTCAATTTTGGGTAAGTAAAGATTCAAATCTTGAAATATCTGCTCATATTTTAGGCATAAAAGACTCCTATACAGAAATCAAAAAAGGAGAAAGAAAATTCGTCGTGAATTCTGGATTACAAAGAGCTCTTATTGATTACGAAGGAGGGGCAGATATATCTTTTTACCTTGAAAATATAACTTATTCAAAATCAGAAATAAAAGATGGTATAATATTCGCTTCGGAAAAAATAAATGATAAACTTGTATTGAAATTCAAAAGTTCAAAAAAAGTAAGAATAGATGGATGGGTATCATCTGATCCCCAAGGATGTCTTTTTTCATCAGAAGGAGATTTAAAACCGGTACCCGAAGGAACCATTTCTGTTCCCGCAACATCTCCTGATATAATAGCTGTTGGTTCATATAACTTGACATCAGCAAAAAGAGAGAAAGGTCAAATTTCTGTCTTTTCTTCTTGGGGATTTGATTCATCAAAACCTAACATAACGGCTCCTGGGGAGGTAATATATTCTCTTTGTCCGTCAAGTGATGATTATTTATGTGGAGATTCAGGAACATCGCAAGCGACACCGCATGTTACGGGGGCAGTTGCTTTGGCTCTTGAAAGGAATCCTTATCTTACTCCGCAAGAAATAATTGATGCTCTGTGCAAGGGTGCTCTGAAAGATAATTTTACAGGTGATGTCCCAAACAAAATCTGGGGATGTGGCAAACTCAGAGTTCCTGAATTCCTGAGCAATATTCCGCCTGTGGTACCATCTGGTATCAATAAAGAAGGAAAAAGTGTGGAAATTCAAAAATCATCTGAGAGAGTAGGAAACAAAACATATACCGTTATTTTAATGAAAAGTTCTGTTCCATTTCGTGTTCTTGATTCGTCAGGTTATTATGATCTTGGATGGAGCACTTATCATAAGCTATATTTTGATTCAACGGTACCGAGTGAGTTTGAAGTGGAGTTTTTGGGGGGATGGATAGGACTTGGAAACAGTAGTGGGGAAACTGGAGGAAGTAGTGTGGAGAGGAAAAAAGTTTATACATCTGGTATAGGGTTTGATGGGGGCTCTTGCGGATGTTTTGTTTCATCGCAAAATGATTTTTATTCAATTTTAATATTTGCTATATACATATTTTCAGTTTTTTTAGTTCTGCGTTTAAGAAGGGTGGTGTACAAAACCTGAATTTTTATTTTGTTTTGCTTTTAAGTCTTAAAATATAAAAAATTGGGGGGTAGTTTAATTGGCAGAACATCGGACTCTGGATCCGAGGGTCGAGGTTCGAGTCCTCGCCCCCCAGCCAAAAAGGAGGGGTGTCCGAGCGGCCTAAGGAGCGTGGCTGGAAACCACGTGCCCCGTAAAAAGGGGCGCACGGGTTCAAATCCCGTCCCCTCCGCCCAAAAGGAGAAAAGATTTCGTTGTAATAAATGAACTATGTTTTTGAACAAATAGAACTTGAAAGAAAAATAAAGTTAGACGATTTTCAAAAAGAAGCAATAGATTATCTTTTCCAAGGTTTTGATGTTCTTGTTTCTGCTCCAACGGGTTCTGGGAAAACTTTAATAGCAGAAGTCAGAATTCAGGATATACTAAAAAAGGGGGGAAGAACCTGGTATGCTTCTCCTCTGAAAGCCCTATCAAACGACAAATACAGAGATTTCAAAAAGCTCTTCGGTCCAGAAAATGTCGGCATAATGACAGGGGATAGAAAAGAAAACACAAAAGCTCCAATTCTTGTGGGAACAACGGAAATCTTCAGAAATATAATAATTGAGGAAGGATTAGTAAAAGATCTGGATGTAGATTTTATTGTTCTTGATGAAGCTCACTGGATAGCTGACAAAGAAAGGGGAGTTGTTTGGGAGGAGATGATAATTTTTGCTCCAAAGAAAGCTCAACTTCTTCTACTTTCTGCAACTTTTCCAAATGTAGAAGAAATAGCTTTATGGATATCAAAAACCAGACAGAAGGATGTCAAAGTTGTTTTCAAGTTTGAAAGACCTGTACCGCTCATTTGGTTCTCTTTGGGCAGAACAATTAAGCCTCTTTTTAAAACAGAGGTCTCATCATCTTTGAAAATTGAACCTGAGGAGATAATAGAAAATCACAGTGATTTTTCTGTTCCACGAGCTCTTGTTAAACTCAAAGAGAAAGGAGCAACTCCTTCTATTATCTTCTTCTCTTCACGAAAAGAGTGTGAAGAGTATGCCTTGCAAGTAGGTGAGATGGTTGATGAAGGAAAAATAAATTTAGATGATTCTGATCAAGATAGGGAGAGGAGACGAGAGTTTTGTGAAAGTTATTTCCAAAATTTCCCATATCTTCATGATGACCCGTTTGTTTTGAATTTTATAAAAACAGGTGTAGCTCCTCATCACGCCGGACTTTTTCCCGCTATGAAAGTTCTCTTTGAGGATGCTCTCAAAATTGGTCTTGCCCACTCTATATTCGCTACAAAAACTCTTGCATCAGGAATTGATGTTCCAGCAAAATCTGTTGTTATAGCCTCAAAATACACATTTGATGGAGAAAGAGAAAGATTGCTTTTACCTTCCGAAGTCTTACAGATGACAGGGAGAGCAGGTAGAAGAGGCAAGGATACTGTGGGTTATGTATTCATAGCTGCACCTTGTGGTCAAGAAATAAAGAAATTTTTTGGCGATATAGAGCCTATAAGATCAAGTTTTTATATCACTCCACATCTTGTTCTTAATCTTCTCAAATCACTTGATATACCAAAGTGTTTGGAGCTTATAAGAAAGAGTTTAAAATTCTTTGAGATATCAAATTCTGTTGAGAAGTGGGAGAAAGAAAAAGAAGAAGTAAAAGCGAAAATTGATCAGCTGATTTTAGAATTTCAGAGAATAAAGCCGCAAGAGAAAAGATGCTCCCCAAAAACTAAAATAGATTTTCTGAACACTCAAAAAAATTTTTATCAAGGTGAAAAAGCAATAGAGGAGCTCAAAACAAGGGTATCAATTCTTGAAAAGCTTCTTAATTCAATAAAGGGTGAAAACTCAACAAATGGAAATTTGGTGAGATTTCTTGTAAATAAAAAAGGAAAGCTCATACTATTGGAGGACTGGGGAGATTTTGGAAATTCTTACGATGGAAAAAAGAAAAAGAAATTCAAATTTGAATTTTTTGTCTCTTTAGGAAACGATGAAAGAAAATTTACAAAGGAAAAAATACTCCCCCTTTTTACAGATAAAAGATTCTTTGATAAAGAGAATCTGTTTCAAGCAATACAATCTTTAATCAGCAGATCTGAAAAATTGGTCATCAAAATAAAAGAAGAAAATAGAAGGAGAATTGAGGAAATATCAAGATTTCCTTGTTCGTCTTGTCAAGCTTTTGATGTATGTTCAGAAATATCTAAAAATTTGAAGGAACTTGATGATAAACTAAATCAGATGTTAAAAGATAATCCAGACGAAGTTGAAAAAGAGTTCAGAAGAACGATAGAATTCTTGAAATTTATGGGGTATTTGGACCAGGATTATCTGCTCACAGAGAAAGGATGGGAAGCTTCAAACCTGAAAACCCCGCGGTCCATATATATATATGAGTTGTTGAAGAAGGGACTTTTTGGAAATGACCCTTCAATTTTTGCTGCAACATTAGCTATGCTTTTGGGTGAACCAAAACCTCCTTTTGTAAAACCACCTCAACATATAGAGCGTGAAGTTGAAAAAATATATCAGATTGAGCTGAAATTCGGAATTACTCCCAAATTTAAGCCAGCCGAGTTGGTTGTGCGCAAAGGTGGGGTAAAACACACTATCTTAGCTTTCTTAGATGGTAAGATCTATTCTGCTATGAAGATATGGGCAAAGGGTGGAGATATTTATGATGTTCAGGAAAAAAGTGGAATTGAAGTCGGAGATTTGGCAAGAATGGTTTCTCAAACAGTTGAAGTTCTAAGACAAATTGAGAAAATTTATGAATTCAGGTATATATCCCAAGTTGCTATATCAAAAATATATAGGTCTCCTATAACAGACTTTGTTGATTGATTTTTCAAAAGCTCAATTTACTCAAATTTATTGAAAATTAGTCAAAAAGTAATTATTTTTTAGAAAATGTTCATCTGTCCGGACTGCAAAGGGAAGGTTGAAAACCTCAAATGCAAATCCTGTGGGTTTTATCCGCAAAATATAAATGGAATTTTGGATTTTAGAACAAAAGATTTCAGAGGAATGAGTATCCCATCCGAAATACTAGATTATGTGAAAATGGAAGATATAGGAATGGATTTCAGAACAAAAAATTTTTACATTCCACTTGTGAAAAAATTATTCGGGGGGGGGTGGAACAAAAGATGGAATAAAAATATAAAAATATTGGATATAGGTTGTGGTACAGGTAGGGTAGTGAAAGTACTAAGGGAAGCAGGTTATGAAGCTTACGGAATAGATTTAGGACTTGATTCTTCTCCTCTTTTCTGGGAAGGGGAAAGTAGAAATTATCTTTTTTTGGCTAATGCTCTATCTTTACCTTTTGAGGATGATTTTTTTGATTTTATAATATCGTTTGGAGTTATGGAGCATATAGGAGAAGGGAAAAATGAACAAGAGAGGTTAAGAGAGAGGAGATTATATCTTGGTGAGATTTTAAGGGTTTTGAGGGTTGGGGGAGTTGCGAGTATTTCTTTTCCGAATGGAGCTTTTCCTATTGATTTTTGGCATGGAACAACAAGATTTTTTAGATGGCAATTTGGTGGCTCTTTTCATCTACCTTACAGAACTCTTATGCCATCTGTCAAAGAATTAAAAAGTTTGTTAGATGAATTGACAAAAGATAGTAAATACTCTGTCAAAGTAGAATTTTTATCTCCTTTGAGGCTTTTTAGGTTTGAACAGGTGAAACGAAGAACCGAAGGTCCGATGAAATTTTTTGTATATATTTTCTCTCCCGTGGTAAGACATTTTTTCTCTTCTATGGAGAAAATCAATTTCCTTGCTAAATCTCCTCTTAACCCATTTTTAAATATTCTTATTTTTCGCCAAAGCTGAAAAATTTTTTTGCAAACAAAATTTTAGATGGGATTTTTAAGTAATCATCTTCACTTTATTTTAACATTCAGCAAGAATACATTTGTTTTCTCTTCAAATTTTTCAAACCTATCAATTTTTTTTAATTTCATAGCATTTATAAAAAGGCATTCTGGATTGAAACCTTTTTTTTCAAGGAACTCTTTTGCTCTTATAAAATGTGATGGGACAACGAATGTTGCAACAAGATTTTTCAATTTTTCTCTTTTTAAGCATTCTTCTATTATATCTTCTATTTTTTCTCCTCCTCCACCTATAAAAACCGAGTCAGGGTCTTCTAAATTTTCTAATATTTGTGGAGCTTCTCCGTGAACAATTATCAAATTTTTTGCTTTGAACTTTTCAGTATTTTCTTTTATAATGTCAATCAAATCTTTTCTTTTTTCTATACAATATACTTTGCCTTTTCTTGCAATAAGTGCGCATTCTATTGATACTGAACCTGAACCACCACCTATATCCCACACAACAGAATTTTCTTTCAAGCAAAGTTTAGATAAAACTATTGCTCTTATTTCAGATTTCGTTATCAGACTCTCTTTTGAGGTAAAATTTTCATCTTCTCCCCCTATATGAAAAACTCTTTCTTTTTTATCTTTAAGTATTATTACGACATTCAAAGGTGAGAAGTCATATTTTGATACATCTTTTGTGTTAAGTTCTAAAACCCTTTCGTTTTCTCCACCTAAATTTTCAAGAACAAAAAATTTCTTCACACTTATATTGTTCTTTTCAAGAAATTCCGCTATTTTTTTAGGATCATCTTTCCCAGATGTCAATATAAATATTTTTTCATTTTCAACTATATCCCAGAAAAAATCATCTAAACTGAATGCTTTTGAATGAATACTTATGATTTTTGCGTCATCCCATGTTTCTTTTATTTTCGCAAATGCAAGCTGCAAAGATGATAAATTCGGTATAACCTCAAAGATATCTTTCCCAAATCTTTCAAATAAGTTTTTTGAAAACCCGAAAAATAAAGGATCTCCTGAATTTAAAACTACAATTCTTTTCCCTTCTTTGATGTAAGATTCTATTTCATCAAGGGTGGAACTTATATTTGCACCTATATAAACTATCTTTTGGCTTTGAGAAAGAATTTGTGATACAAGATTTATATGTCTTTTACCACCTACAATAATATCTGCTGATTTTATTTGATCAATAGCTTTTTTAGATAAACCAGAAATTC
>Ga0209741_1000306_pt1 | contig 13264 bp, 15 predicted proteins | sample OctOCTMetagenome_FD_184734 | JGI IMG/M metagenome (GOLD analysis project Ga0209741, IMG submission 184734) | Hot spring and microbial mat streamer communities from Octopus Spring Streamers, Yellowstone National Park, USA - OCT_B (SPAdes) (version 4) | ecosystem: Environmental > Aquatic > Thermal...
CTTGGTGGGACTTAAGGAGTTTTTTGAACTCTCTCAGTGGGTAAGGAAAAGGATAAAGCAGAACCTCCTGTGGGCTTTTGGCTACAATATTTTGGCTATACCCATTGCGGGCGGGGTTTTTTATCCTCACCTGTTTATAAAGCCGGAGTTTGCGGGATTGCTTATGGCTCTCTCTTCCTTGAGCGTGGTCATAAACTCCCTGAGGCGGTAAATTAATATTTAGGACTATGGAATTTTTTAAGAACTTTTATTCCTATCTTGTGGAAATTGTTCCCTTCTTTGTTCTAGCCATGTTTGTTAGTGCGTTCCTAAAGGCAATGGTTAAACCCTCCCTTTTCCTAAAGTTCCTTTCTAAAAGGCATTCCGCACCTATATTTACAGCCCTTTTGGGTGCAGTCTCACCTATGTGTTCCTGCTCCATGCTACCCTTTGCTAACTTTATCAACAGCTACTCTAAAGGCTATGGTCCTGTTCTTGCCTTCTTGATAACTGCACCCACCCTGTCTCCTGTGATACTGGTATTGACCTATGGACTCTTTGGGTTGGATGTATCCATATATAGGCTTGTGGGTTCTTTGGCTTACGCGTTGTTGGTAGCTTACGCGGTTGAATACTTTTTTAAAAAACCGCCTACCCTTCAGATGAAAATAAGAGATAGCTCTTCCAAAAGGTCTGCCTTTCTAGAAGGTTTAAGAGAGCAGTTGCCAGTGGTAAAGTATCTACTCATTGGCATTGCAATAGCGTCTCTGATAAAAACCTTTACTCCTACATGGCTCACTGCCAGCCTTTCCAAAACGCCCTTAGCTTATCCTCTGATCTCTTTGGTGGCGGTGCCTATATATGTGTGCTCCGGTGAGGATGTGGTTTTAGGAAGGGCAATGGTGGATGTGGGTTTTACCACCGGTCAGGCGATGACCTTTATGCTTGGTAGTACTGGTGTTTGTCTGCCCACCATCTTTGCCCTTTTTTCCTTTCTTCCCAAAAAAGTTGTTTTTGCATACTCCGCAGGATGGTTTATATTTTCTATACTAACAGGGCTAATTTATGATACACTATTTTACAAATAAGGAGGGAAATATGGATAGGTATTCACAAATCCTTCAGGAATTGATTAAAAATACAGGGCTTGAGGGTGCTTGTTTGGTATCTGCAGATGGCTTGCCTATATCCTCCGTGCTTAAGCCCGGTATGGAGGAAGATAGATTAGCAGCTATGAGCGCTGCCATTTTGTCATTGGGTGAAAGGGTAGCTGAGGAGCTGGCTAAGGGGACTTTAGAGCAGATCACCATAAAGGGTCAAAACGGTTATGTTATACTGACAGGGGTTGGAACTGATGCAGTGATGGTGGTCCTGGCGAACAACAATGTTAAGCTGGGTCTCCTTCTTATGGAGATCAAGAAGACTCAAGAGAAACTTAGGGAACTCTTTTGAATTTAAAGTATCATGGCTCTGACAGGGGACTTAAGAAGTTTTAACTTTGTGGACATTTTCCAGATAATTGGGAGGGATAGGAAGAGTGGAATTCTTTTTGTAGAGTGGAAGGACTTAACCTGTGCCTATTATGTAAAGGATGGAGAGATTATTTTTGCAAGACCCATAGATAAGGTTTATAGGGTTTACACGGATAAGGATTTTGACCTTTTGCTCAGCAAATTGCGTATGAACGCGGAGAGCTTACCAAAGACAATAGAACGCTTCCTAATTTCGCGACTGAATATGAAGGAAGGCATTTTTTCCTTTATGCCGGGGTTCATAAAATACGGAAGGGAATATCCGGTGGTGTATCCAATAGAACAGCTTATAGTTCTTGCATCGCGTAATTTAACTCCAGAGGAGGTTGAAAGAAAAATATCGGACGAAATGTTACTTTTTGAGAGGGTACCCGGTAAGGAAGAGGTCCTGCAGAAGGCAAAACTAAACCAAATTGAAGAGCATATTCTTTCCTTGATTGATGGCGAAAGAACAGTCTTGCAGATAAGGCAAATGGTCAATCAGGACAGCTTACTTGTAGACAGGGCATTGTATGCCTTTTTAGCTCTGGGTTTGATAAGACGTAAGAAGAAGGAAGTTAAACAAAAACAAGTACCTATAACCCTTGAACTTCTTGCAAAAATAATAGAGAGAATAAGGTCCCTATGAAACAAATAAAGAAGATCAAAGTCATTATAGCTGGACCTTTCGCAGCAGGAAAAACTCAGTTTATAAATACAGTTAGTGAGATTAAAACTATTAAAACTGAAAGAAAAATCTGGCAGTCGAGTGAAAGGTCTGTAAAAGATTATACAACCGTCGCAATGGACTTTGGAAAGATTCGCATAGATGATGAACATGAACTGTATCTTTTTGGTACCCCCGGACAGTTCCGTTTTGATTTCATGTGGGAGATCTTAGGAGAGGGAGCTTTGGGGGTTATCGTGCTGGTGGATAGCACAGACCCGACAACCTTCCACGAGGCAAGAAAGATCATAAACTTCTTTCAATCAAGGTTTCCCGTTCCTATAGTGGTTGGTGCAAACAAACAAGACCTACCCAACGCCTGGAGCCTTGAGGATATCCGAATAGCCCTTGATATAGATGAGGAGGAAAGTATTCCCGTTATTCCAGTCTCCGCCATAGACAAAGAAAGCGTCAAAAACGCCCTTCTCACTCTCTTTGAGATTATCAGAGCTAATCTTACGGGCTAATCAGGGAAAGTTTGGACTGAGGTTCAAGCCCATAGTCTCTTCAAAGCCCATCATTAAGTTAAAGTTCTGAATTGCCTGAGAGGAGGCACCTTTGCCTAAGTTATCAATAACAGATACCACCTGCAAACAACCAACCCGGTAGTCCCATAGAGGGTAAACAAAACAAAGATTAGTACCAACCACCCACTTCGTGTGGGGTGGCTCAGACACAACTTTCACAAAGGGTTCCTCTCTGTAGGTTTCCATATAAAGTTCCCTTGGATCTATCTTCTCGCAGAATACGCTTACACTTGAAAGCATTCCCCTTGAGGTAGGCACAACTATCGGTGAAAACCTCAACGGTACATTTATTCCATAAAGGTCCTTGATAACCCCCTCCATCTCTGGTACATGTCTGTGTTTTTCCAAAGAGTAAGCAAAAAAGTCGCCAAACATTTCAGGAAAGTGAAAATGCTGTACGGGTTTTCTTCCTGCACCAGACACACCCGAAAGGGAGGTAATAACAATTTTTTCTATCTTTATACCCTCCTTTAGAAGTGGATAGATTGCCAAAAGCACGGAGGTAGGATAACACCCTGGGTTGGCGATCAAGTTTGCACCTTTTATCCTTTCCCTGTATATCTCTGGCAGACCATAGACTGCCTTTTCCAAAAGCTCTGGATATCTGTGCTCAAAGGAATAATAATAAGGATAAAGGGAGGGCTCCTTTAACCTGTAGGCACCGGAGAGGTCTATTACCTTTTTACCCTCTTCCAAAAGTCTTGGCACCAGCTCCAAGGAACCTTCGTGGGGCAAGCACAGAAAGGCTACTTCATAGTCCTCTTTTGGTTCCTCTGTAAGTGTTAGGTCTCCAAGTTCTCCGTAAAAGAAAGGGAAGACCTCCCTTAGCCTTTTGTCAGCGTGGGATTGAGAGATTAGGGCGGAAACCTTTACCTTGGGATGGTTTTGGAGCAGTCTTAAAAGCTCTGCACCAGTGTATCCGGTAGCCCCGTATATGGCAACTTTAATTATCTCTTGCTCCACCTGTAGCCTTTCCTTGCCTTCATCAAGCCATACTTCTTGCGCTCCTTCTCCCTTGCGTCCCGTGTTAACAGACCCGCCTTCTTTAGTGTTTGTCTGAGCTCTGGGTTATATTGCAGAAGGGCTTTGGCGATTCCATACATTATGGCTTCCGCTTGCCCGGAGATGCCTCCCCCCTCAACGGTGGCGTATATGCCAAACTTACCTTCCAAACCAGTGAGCTTTAGAGGGAACATTACCTTTCTATAAAGGGTCTCCCTCTGAAGATACTCCCTCAGGTCAAACTCTTTGCCACTGTCCTTCGCCTTAACTATTTGTTTGTTTGTGTCTTTGACCAACCAAACCCGCGCTATGCTTTCCTTTCTTTTGCCTGTACCATAGAATGCATTGTCAGGGTCTATCTTGAAGTCCCTTAACTGCTTTATCATGCTTTAACCTCCAAGGGCTGTGGTTTTTGGGCTTGATAGGGATGGTTGGGTCCTACCACTATCTTAAGCCTTTTTAGCATTCTGTGCCCCAATTTGTTTTTGGGAAGCATACGCTTAACCGCAAGCCTTATCACTTCCTCTGGCTTGCGCTCCAACATCCACCGTAGGCTCCTCTCTTTGAGTCCGCCCGGATAGTTGGTGTGGAAATAGTAGATCTTATTTTCCAGCTTTTTGCCAGTAACCCTTATCTTCTCTGCGTTTATTATCACCACAAAGTCTCCGCAGTCAACATCCGGCTGATAATAGACCTTGTGCTTGCCCCTCAAAAGCTTTGCCACCTCACTGGCAAGCCTTCCAAGAATTTTGCCTTCTGCATCTATCAACCACCAGTTTCTAACCACGTCCTCAGGTCTTACCCTGTAAGTCTTCATCCTTTCACCTCTCCGAAGTGATTTTAAGGTATTTATTATACCATACCAAAAGGAAATCTTATGGTAAACTACTTCTCAACATAACTCAGTACGAGCCTTTTAAAGATTTCTCCCCTCTCTTTATAATCCTTAAACATATCAAAGGATGCACAGGCAGGCGAAAAGAGGATAATGTCTCCTTCCTTTGCCAACTCAAAGGCCTTTTCTACCGCATCCTCAAGTCCGTTGCAGAGATAAGCCTCGTTCCAAGCCTTTGCCATTTTCTCCTTTGCCTCTCCTATCAAAAGGCAAGCCTTTGTCTTTTTCTTAACCAGCGGTAGAAGTTCCTCAAAGTTAAATCCCTTATCCTTTCCTCCTGCGATGAGAATAACCTTGCCATCGGGCATACTTTCCAAAGCAGACTGAAGGGCATGAGGTGTAGTAGCCTTAGAGTCGTTATAAACCTTTACACCCCTTATCTCTCCCACATACTCTAAACGATGAGGAAGTCCTCTGAAGGTGTAGGCAACCTCCCGGATGTTCTCGGTGGGCACCCCCATCCTCTTTGCCATGGCGGAGGCAAATAAAAGATTGTATGCGTTATGAAGACCAAAGAGCTTGAGTTTTTCCAACTCAAAGAGCGGTTCTCCAAAAAGGTAGGCTTTGCCATCCTTGATGAAGGCATCCCTATGCCCTATAAAAATCCTTTGCGCCCTTGTGGGTGTTTCTGCCACTTCCTTTTGGAACTCGTTTAACACTATAAAATCCTCTTCCGTTTGCCTTGCAAAGATGTTGTATTTACTATGTAGATAGTCTTCTAGGGTGGGATGCCAATCTAAGTGGTCTGGAGAGAAGTTCAAAAAGGCTCCGCCCACAGGGCGGAAGGTGTTTAAGGTTTTACCCTGAAAGGAGGAAACCTCTATTACCGCTAAGCCCTTTGGGTTTTTTAGGACTATATCCGAAAAGGGGACGCCAATGTTTCCACCCTCCTCCACATTGTCAAAATAGGAGCTCAGCATAAGGTAGGTTAGCCTGGTGGTTGTGGATTTTCCATCAGTGCCCGTGATGGCTATTGCCCTTCCCTCAAAGAACCTCCAGGCCAACTCCAACTCTCCGATAACTTCTATGCCCTTTTTCTGTGCTTCCATCCAAAGGGGGTGGCTTGGGGGAATACCCGGTGAGAGAACTACTGTATCCACAACCCCCAAAAACTCCCTAAAATCCACCTTGTCTTTATCATCACCCCAATAAACTTCAATACCTTTACTCTTTAAAAGTTCAATGGCAGACCTTCCGCTTACTCCTAAGCCCCAAACTAAGACTTTTTTCATGTGTGATAATATTTTACTCTTGATGAATTTAGAGAACTTTCTTCAGGTGGCAAAGGAAGCTTCCTTGATTGGCGGTCTAGTGCTAAAGGAGTACTTCCGCAAACTTCTATCTAACCAGGTTTATTTCAAGGGCGAAAAGGATGTGGTAAGCGAGGCAGATAAGAAAGCGGAAGAGAGAATAAGAGATTATATCCTAAAGCACTTCCCCAATCACTCGGTGGTAGGAGAGGAAGACGGCGGATCTACCTTTGGAGAGGCAGTCTGGTATATAGACCCTCTAGATGGCACAAAGAACTTTTTGTGTGGTTTTCCCATCTTTGGTGTGTCAGTGGGTCTGGTGTTGGAAGGAAAACCCGTCGTGGGTGCGGTCTATCTCCCTTACTTTAACAGCCTCTATTACGCAGGAGAGGGACTTGGTGCCTACAAGGATGGCAAAAGGATCCAGGTGAGCACAAGGGAAGAACTGAGAAGAATGTCTGTCTCTTATGGTTTTCCCTCAAGGGCAAAAAGGAGCTTAAACCTTTACTGGGAGGTCTTTAAGGAGGTTTTTGAAAAGGTGGGGTCTATGAGAAGACCTGGCGCAGCAGCGGTAGATCTGTGCCTTTTGGCGGAGGGGGTTTTTGACGGGCTTATTGAGTTTGAGTTGAACCCTTGGGATGTGGTTGCGGGAATAGTTATCGTGAAAGAGGCGGGAGGGATAGCGGAGCTTACAAAGGGTTTAAACAACGGTACTGATGTTGTGGCGGGCACTCCGAACCTCTTTCCTTATCTGTGGGAGGTGGTAAAATTAAAACTGGGAGTGTGAAAATGAAATTTTTAGTTCCCGTGGATTTTACTGACATAACAAACCCTCTCTTGAAATTAGCCAAATTCTTAGCCCTTAAACACAACGCCAGCGTGATCCTGCTGCACGCGGTATCTCCTCTTATCTACCTTCCATACCCTGAGAGCTTTGGAATTAGTCCCATTGACCTTTCCAAATTGGCAGAGTTAGAAGCCCAGAGCATTGAATCCGCCAAAAAGCGCCTTGAAGCCCTGAGGGATTTCTTAGCGGAACTGTCCGTAGAGGTGGTGGTGGATGTGGGAGAACCATCGGAGGTTATACTGGCAAAGGAAGATATAGCAGACCTTATAATCTTGGGGAGCCACAGCAAGGGTTTGGTAGAAAGGATTTTGGTAGGTTCTACTTTTGAGAGGGTGGCAAGGTATTGCCACAAGCCCCTTTTGGTCTTGAAGGGTAAAGCCCCAGGGGGCTTTAAAAAGGTATGCCTTGCCCATGACCTTTCAAAGCATGCCCAATCTGCCTTTGAATTTTTCCTTAACTTAATTCCACCAGAGGAGGATGGAAAGCTTATCCTTTTGCATGTGGAAGAAACCATAGAACTGCCTATGGTGGACGCCCTAACGGAAGGGCTAGTCAAAAAGTTAGAAGAAGAAAAAATTAATTATCTCAATTCCCTTTTGGAAAGGGCTAAGGAAAAGGGATGGAAGGCAGAGCTTGTGGTGAAAAAGCACAGTAATACCGCCGATGGCATAGTGGAATTTGTAAAGGAGGGCGATTACGACCTTTTGGTAATGGGCAGTAGAGGACTTTCGGGTCTCAAGCGTGTGCTACTTGGTAGCACATCCTCTCAAGTTCTCAGAAGGGTGGAAGTTCCTGTGCTGATCCATAAAGGTATGCCCTCATGAAGCTTTTGTTTTTTCTCTCTTTTTTTCTATACTTTGCCTTTGCCCACAATCCCTACAGGGATTATGTCTTCTGCAGGTATCTGCAAGAGAGTAAGCCCCAAGAGGCGTTAAACTTCTGCCTTAGGGCTCTGCAGAAGGCTCCCACTCCCACCTTGTATGTAGATACCATAAGACTTTTGGCGGTACGGAAACGATTTCAAGAAGCCCTTGCTTATGCGGAAAAGTTTAAAAGGGAATATCCTCAAGATAAAGAGCCCTACTTGGTGCTTCACAGCATCTATATTCTCAAAGGAGACAGTCAAAAAGCATTGGAAGCTTTGGAGGAGGGCTACAGAGCGAACCCAAACTCCAAGGAGATCATGATTTTCTTGGTAGACGAATACATAAGGAGAAACCGCCTACAGGATGCAAAGGGCGTGTTGGAAAAGTTAGCAAATTTGGCGGTTGATAACCCTTTGCCCTACTATATGTTAGCTCGGATTTACCTGACTGAGGGTAAAAAGGAAAAGGCCATAGAGTATTTAAACAAGTCCCTTCAAATAAAAAAGACTTTTGAGGCGGGCTTTACCACCTTGGGAAGCATCTACGAAGGTGAAAAGGAGTTTTCAAAGGCTGAAAGTCTTTATTTGGGTGTGTTGAAGGAGGAGCCCACCAACCGCACTGCCCTTGAAAGGCTCGCAAACCTTTACACAATAACCGGACGCTTTCAGGACGCTAAGGATGTTTATAAAAAACTCATTGACTACTACCCAGAGCAGAGCTACAAGCTAAGATACATTTACCTTCTAATAAGGACTTCAGACTTTAACGAAGCGGAGGAGCTGGCAAGGGAGCTTTACTCTCAAGATCCCGATAACTTAGACGTAGCATTTGCTTACGGTGTATCCCTTGAAGCTAACAAAAAGACAGACCAAGCCTTAAAGGTTTATGAAAAACTTCTGGAACAGTATCCTAACAACCCCAAAATCATGGAAAGGCTCGCGGTGGTTTATATGGACCAGAAGGACTACAAGAAGGCTGAGGCTTTGGTTAAGAGGGCTTTGGAGTTAGAACCAAACAATCCAGACCTTAATCTGCTTATGGCGAACCTTCTAAGCGAACAGGAGAAAAACGAAGAAGCCTTGCACTTTGCGGATAAGGCAATAGAGCTAAACCCCAGGGATTACAGAGGATACTTTTTGAAAGCTATTATCTTGGACAAGTTGGGAAGGATAATAGAGGCCGAAAGGAGCCTGAAGGAAGCCATAAAGCTAAATCCCGAAGATCCTGAGCTCTATAACCATCTTGGATACTCCCTCCTTTTGTGGTATGAGGATGCAAGGCTATCAGAGGCAGAAGAGCTCATACTAAAGGCCCTTAACAAGGACCCAGAAAATCCTGCATACATTGACAGCTACGCATGGGTACTTTACTACAAAGGACAATACCAGAGGGCATACGAGCTTTTGCTAAAAGCCCTAGAAAAGGAAAAGGAAGACCCCGTAATATGGGAACACATAGGGGATGTTCTGATGAAGTTAAACAAGAAAGATCAAGCCCTGGACGCCTACAGAAAGTCCTGGCAACTTTTGGAAGAAGGCAAAAGGGGTGAGCCGGGACAAAAAGAGAGACTAAAGAAAAAATTAAAGCCCTGATGTTGTACAGCTTTCTAAGCTGGAAGGTGGTAAGGTTATCACTTTTAATAAGCATAGTTTTGTCTTCTCTATTCTTATTCGTTCAGCTTGCTCAATTAGATCAAGTTCTTTTTAAAACTCCCTTCATAGAATCCTTCACCTTTTTTGGTCTTTGGTTTTTGTATTTTGTTAGCTATTTCTTGCCATCCTCCTTTTTTGTTTCCTCCAGTTGGCTAATTTTTGAACTAAAAGAGTCTAAAAAATTGAGTGTTTTGGCTTCTTTTGGTATAGACCCAAAGGTTTTATTTTTCAAGCTTTTTTTGACGTCTTCTCCTTTGCTATTTTCTGTTTTGCTTGTAGGCTACTTTATAAGGCAAGAGGACGTGGCTTACATAAGAAAACTTCTTATTTATAAGTATTACACGGAGGTTGTGAAAACAATATCTGAGAAGAGCTTTTACACCTTTGGCGGAATGACTATAAGAATTGAGAAGAGAGAAGGAGACCTTTTAAAGGATGTTTTCCTCAAAATTGATGACTTTTCGGTAAGCGCAGGACAGGCTCAGTTTAAAGGTGATAAACTGATTTTAAAGGATGGTTCTTTGGTTTTTAAAAAGGACGATAAATACTATCTTACCAAGTTTAAGACTTACGAATTAACCATGTCAAAGCTCTTTGTTCCTGAGAAAAAAAAGAGAGAAGCTTACCTTTTGCAAGTGATGAATGTAGTTTTTGCTGTCCTGTTTGCCTTTTTACTTTTTCAAATAATACTCCGATGGATAAACAGACATACTAAGCTATACTACACCTTAGGTTTGATTTTGCTCATCCATCATATAACATTGATCTTTTTAAAAACCATGCTATCTTAGATTTTCTTTTTTCTACGAAGATAAGCGGGCAACTCTTCTATATCAGGTTGGACGGGCTCCACCGTAGACTCAGGAACTACCTTTTGGAGGGGCTTTTGTTCCTTCTTGACAACACGGAATTGCGCCTGCTGGACTGCGTTTTCAAAATCTGTAGCCACAATAGCCACACGCATAAAGTTTTCTTTATCCTCTTCTAATGTAACACCAAATATGATCAGTGCGTCATCATGGGCAGATTCTCTTATTCTGCTTATTGTCTCCTCTACATCTTTGAAAGGCACGTCCTCGCTTACCCAGAGGGTTACCAATAGTCTCCTTGCTCCAGCAATTGTGTTTCCTTCCAAAAGTGGGCAAGCAATAGCCTGCTCTATAGCAAGATCCTTCTTTCCTTCACCAATACCTATAAGGGCTAGCCCTCCCTTCTCCATCACCGTGCGTACATCCGCAAAATCCACGTTTATCAGAGCTGGTGTTACCACTATGCTGGTTATACCTCTAACTGCCCTAGAAAGCACATTATCAACCATCTTAAAGGCTTCTTTTATGCTAAAGTTCTTTTCCGCCATCTCCACCAATTTTTGGTTGTTTATGACTATGTATGTGTCAACTACCTCCTTCAACCTTTCTAAACCTTCCAGGGCGACCTGCATGCGTTTTTGTCCTTCAAAGTTAAAGGGCTTTGTAACTACTGCCACCGTAAGAATACCCATTTCCTTAGCTGCCTCTGCGATCACTGGCACGGCGCCTGTTCCAGTTCCACCACCCAAGCCCACCGCCAAAAATAGCATGTCCGTGTTTCTTAGCACCTCCTTTATCTTGTCAATATCCTCCAAAGCTGCTTGCTCTCCTATCTCAGGTCTTGCTCCCGCACCTAAACCCCGAGTGACTTTTTCTCCTATCTGTATTTTGTTGGGAACAGAAAGAGAAGTAAGATGTTGTACATCCGTATTGATTGCAAAAAGCTCCACCCCCTCAATACCATCCAAGTACATTCTATTTACCGCATTGGACCCACCACCTCCTATCCCAAAGACCTTTATCCTCGTTGGATTTACTACTTCCATTACAGCACCTCCTTAAAAAAGTATATTATTTTTCCTATTAGAGAGCCAAGCTTAACTTTACCTCTCCTACCCAAACTTTCTGAGTTCCGGTTAAGAGAGTAGCCTTGCACAAAGTGGGGCTTTAGCTTAAGCAAGCCTACTGCAGTAGCATAAGCGGGATCCTGAACTCTTTCCCTCAAACCTATAACACCCGTTGGACTACCTATCCTAACCGGTAGATCCGTGTATCTTTCAAAAAACTCTTTTATGCCCGCAAGCTTTGAAGAACCGCCAGTTAAAACAATCCCTGCGTTTATGGTGGACAAATTTATTCCCTGATTGTTTATCTGTTCAAGGACTTTGTCCGCTATCTCCTCCAATCTTATCTGTATAACCTCAGAAACTTCCTTTTTCCCCACCATAATTTCTTTATCCTCTCCCCTTGGTTTTACCTTTATTTTTTCCGACTCATTGACCATGTTCGCTAAGGCAAAGCCATGTTCTATTTTTATCCTCTCCGCTTGTTCTATGTTTATTTTCATAAAGTGGGCTATGTCCTTGGTTATGCTATTCCCACCCATAGGTACTGTGCCAGTTAGCAGGGGGGAGCCTTCCACAAACAGTATAAAGTCCGTAAGTCCTGCCCCTATGTCTAAAAGCAGCACACCTTCTTCCTTTTCCTCCTGTGATAAAACTGCTTCAGCACTGGCAAGGATGGAAGGATATCTACCCGCTATGGTCAAACCACTTGAAAGGACAGCTTTTTCAACGTTTTTTAGAAGGCTTGTGCCTACCTTTATAAGGTGCACCTCTGCGGTTAGCTTTGAGCCTAAAAGCCCTACGGGATTTAGAACTCCCTCCTGGTCATCCAGTATGAACTTTCTTGGAATGGCACTTACTATCTCATATCCTTCTTCCTTTGCTCTTGTGGTAGCCCTTTCTAAAAGCCTTTCTATTTGACTTTCATCTACCTCTACCGGCTGTGGCGATACGTTTATTGTGTCCCTTTCGTTTTGACTTTTTAGAACAGGGGAGGATATTCCAAGGTTTACGGCGGTTAACTTGACACCAGCCATTTCTTGGGCTTCTTTCATAGCCTTTAGTATAGAGGCAACTGCCAGGTCCAACCGTGTTATTTGTCCCTTCTCTATACCCTTGCTTGGCACCTCTCCTACACCTATAATGTGCATATCCCCGTAGCTGTCTATTTCCGCAAGGAGGGCCACGGTTTTACTGGTGCCAAGGTCTAAGGAAGCTACAAATTTCATACCTTTATTTCTCCTCCTTTATAACCACCATATTTCCAGAGGTCATAAGAACATCCATTTTCCCCATTCCAAGTTTATTATAAATTTTTTTCATCCTATCAAGAACTAACGGAGATATCTGGCTAAGTGGGGGCAGGACCATTCTTCCGCCCGATACATAAATAATGGTATTCCTATCGGTAACATATACTTCGTTAATGCTTAAACCTATGTCTTTAATTGACTCTACTAAATTGTTTAAATTGGTGTAGTGTTTCTTTACATAGTCAAAGGAGAATGTGTATATGATGGGTAACTTGCTTTCCATAGCTGGGTTGTAAAAGAGCTCTCCTTGCTTGTCTATCATCATAAGGCTGTTGTCATGAACCACATAGGCTATGGGAATCCTTTCCTGAACATAAACATTCACACGGGCGCCATCCAAAGAAGGAATTCTTTCTATTTTTATACTCTCTAGAGAATTGCTTGTTAATTCGTTGGCTCTTGCCAAAAGCCTCTTGGAGTCTAAAAAAAGCCAGTTGTTTTTCGAGACCTGATAAACGCTTGAGGAAATGGCAGAAGGAGAAATGCTGTTAGCACCGTATATATGAATTTCCTTTATTCTGAACGTTGGAAGGGAGGTCAAAAAACCAGGGAAGAAAAAACCAGCAAGTGCCATAGCAATTAGCCACACTAAAGCTAATGTCATCTCAAGGGTTGCTATCCACCTTCTTTTCCTTTCCTTTTTCATGGCCACAGGTAAAAATACTAGTATATTAAAATATTCGTATATATACCTCAGGTGAGAAATTACCTCCATATTTGAGACTTCCTGAAAAAGCTATAGCCAACAGCATAACCCTGAAGGTAAGCAAGTAAAGTCGTAATATTCCTCCACCTGCTAACTCCGTTGAAAACCTTTATCTG